>Ga0187865_1000123_pt1 | contig 104562 bp, 82 predicted proteins | sample June2016WEW_11_1_2_FD_132989 | JGI IMG/M metagenome (GOLD analysis project Ga0187865, IMG submission 132989) | Peatland microbial communities from SPRUCE experiment site at the Marcell Experimental Forest, Minnesota, USA - June2016WEW_11_100 | ecosystem: Environmental > Terrestrial > Soil >... | reverse complement strand
TTCCTGGTTGAACTTGGTGGAACGCTGGTTCCGCGAGATCACCGACAAGCGCATCCGCCGTGGCTCCTTTTCCAACGTCCGCGCCTTGACCACGGCCATCCAAGGGTACCTGGACAATCACAATCAAAACCCTCAGGTCTTCGTCTGGAGCGCACCGGTGGAACGGATCTTGGCCAAGATCGCCAAATGTAAAGAAGCGTCAGACGCACCACACTAGAGCAAGTGCCCGGGGCAGAGGGTAGTCTTGCCTCGTCGCGCGGCCCGGGCATGGATCTCCACGGGATTGCTGGCCCGCACGCAGTTTCGTGTCAAGACGGCGGTGGAGTAGCGACCCTGTCGGGTTTCCCGCGATCTGAAGCCCCGTCCGGAGTTCCGACTCGGATTCGGTGCCCATCCCCAAATCCTTCAGGCGCAACCTCGCGCAGCCCCTGAAGGTCATGCTCGTCCCTTGCCGGGACAAGGATCCGGTGGACGCGCGGACTGCTTGAGCCGGGACCACAAGCAGGGTCTTCCGTAGAAGGCGCGGGACGAGGCCGGGCCGGGGCGCGACATCGATAGCGGAGAGCTTTTCTGTAGCATCGGCTGGCGGCATGCGGCTCATCGCCTCTCGAGCAGACGCATGAGGTTCGATGGAAACTCTGTGGAACCGGTTCCACTGGACCCGGAAATGAAAAGGGACGCCCGCGCTCTGGCATCCCATGGGAAAAGAGGCAAGGGTCCCTCCTGCGCTTGGCACCCGCAAAGACCTAGTAATACATGCCCCAGCTGGCTTCGGCGTCCCCTTCCATCATCGACATGTCCCACATTCCTTCACCGATCTCGATCATAATCGGTCGGGAAAGAGCCTCCTCTGCGGAATGGCGGGTTGTCTCGATCATGGCGGGGCCGTAGGGGCAGAAAGGGGTGGTCAGAAGCATCGTCACCTGTGCCCGATCTTCCTGGATACTGACGTCGCGAATGAGCCCCAGCTGAATGATGCTCAGCCCGAGTTCCGGGTCGATAATTTGGCCCCAGCTGTCACGCAGCTTTTGCGCGAGTTCAGGCTGATCCTTGTCTGCCTGCCACTGCACCTTGTAGCTGGGCTTTTCCTGGTCGGTCATTCGTTTACCTCTGAGTCCGTTCCCGCTGTCAAAGAGTGAGGCGGGGCCTCCGGCCGTCGGGTGCTGGCTAGGATCATGAAGCTGCAGGTATGGTCCCCGCTGAGAATGCAGGACTGCCTCCGCACCGGGGAAGCCAGAGCCTGGGAGATGATCGAGGCGTCCAGGGTGCACACTTCGGGATGACGCACGCTGATTCGGTAGTAGGGGCAGTTAAGTTCTGTCACCCGGAAGTCGCCGTTGCCCTCCGCCTCTGCTTTGGCCTCAAAACCTTCCAGAGCCAGTATCTCCAGAAGCCGGGGCAGCCGTTCCTCCACAGGAAGCCCCTGGAGCTCATCACCCACTTCCCGCGCCATACTCGAGGCAATCTCCGCAAAGAGCGTCTGCACGACACTCTCGGGAAGGTGCTCTTTCATCTCGCTCAGAAGCCGATCGGTCAGCGTGAGGTAGCGCGTGGGAAAACGCTCCAGACCGGCCTCGGTGAGCTGGTAGATCAGGCGGGGACGGCCAACCCCATGACGTTCCTCACGGGCCTCCACCAGCCCTTCGGCCCGAAGCGAACCCAAGTGGTGGCGGACGGAGACCGACGATATCCCCGCTTGCTGCGCGAGGTCGGCAACGGAACACTGACCTCGGCGGCGCAGGGTTGTAAGGATTGTTTCCCTCGAATTGAGTTCTCCTGTTGCTTCCATCTGCGTGGGATATTATCACTTTCGACGATTTTCGTCAATAGATAAGATTTTTATCATAATTATTCATCCTATTGACTTGAGGTGGTATAATCTGCCCTGATAGCCAGGTGGAGGCTTGTGACAAGAGCCCTGGCGGTGGGGCCCAACTGGCGACGCCAAGCTGGCAAGGAGAAGCATGTCATCTGTCCTGGAAATCCGGAACCTGCATGTAAGCATCAACGATCGCCCGATCCTGCGCGGAGTCAACCTAATCGTTCCCCAGGGGGAAGTTCACGCGCTGATGGGACCAAATGGTACGGGGAAGTCGACCCTGGCCTACACCCTGATGGGGCATCCTGGCTACCAGGCGACAGCCGGTGAGGTTCTCTTCAAGGGACAGAACCTGCTCGAGCTTAAACCCGACGCGCGTTCTCGCCTGGGTGTATTCCTGGCTTTTCAGTACCCGGTCGCCATTCCCGGGGTCTCCGTAGCCAACTTCCTCCGTACGGCGATCAATGCGCGCCGCCGCACTCTGAATACCCAGGACAAGGGCATCCCGGTGCCGGAGTTCCGAAAGCTGCTGAGGACGAAGATGGAACTCTTGCAAATGCCCAGCGATTTCGCCGGCCGTTACCTGAACGACGGATTCTCCGGTGGCGAAAAGAAGAGGGCGGAGATACTCCAGATGGCAGTGCTGGAGCCGGAATTGGCAATTCTGGATGAAACCGACTCGGGTTTGGATATCGATGCCCTTCGGATTGTCTCCGAGGGCGTGAATGCGCTGGCCGGCCCGAGCCTGGGCATCCTGCTCATCACACACTACCAGCGCATCCTGAACTACATCAAGCCGGATGTGGTGCACGTCATGTACGGTGGAAAGATCGTCGAGTCCGGCGGCCCGGAGCTGGCATTGACTTTGGAAGAGCACGGTTATGACTGGGTGAAGGAACGACATCCGAGTGAGGTATGAAGGAGCGATGAGCGAATGAGCGCGTCGGATACCAAGGCCCTGGAGGAGTTGGGCTCGTACAAGTATGGGTTCCGCGACCCCGAGGATTACTTCTATCGGTCGGGCAAGGGCTTGAGCCGTGGGGTGGTGGAGGCCATCTCGGCCCAAAAAGGGGAACCGGACTGGATGCGCGAATACCGGCTCAAGGCGCTGGAGCATTTTTTGAAGCGGCCGGTTCCGACCTGGGGCCCGGACCTGTCCGGGCTGGATTTCAATGAGATCTACTACTACATCAGGCCTTCGGAGCGCACGGGCGCGAGCTGGGACGAGGTCCCCGACACCATCAAGAAAACGTTTGACCGCCTGGGAATCCCGGAAGCCGAACGCAAATTCTTGGCCGGGGTCGGAGCGCAATATGAATCGGAGATGGTCTACCACAGCATCCAGGAGAACCTGTCGAAGCTGGGGGTCATCTTCCTGAGCAGTGATGACGGCCTCAAGCAGCACCCGGATGTCTTTCGGCAATATTTCGGCACCGTGATTCCCGCGACGGACAACAAGTTCGCGGCCATCAACTCCGCCTGCTGGTCGGGTGGATCCTTCGTGTACGTGCCCAAGGGTGTCAAAGTGGATCTGCCCCTGCAGGCCTACTTCCGATTGAACACCCAGAGCATGGGCCAGTTCGAGCGGACCTTGATCATTGCCGACGAGGGATCGCAGGTGCACTATGTGGAGGGATGTACCGCCCCCATCTACTCCAAGGACTCGTTTCACAGCGGAGTGATTGAGATCATCGTGATGCCGGGCGCTCGGGTTCGCTACACCACGATCCAGAACTGGTCCACCAATGTGTACAACTTGGTGACGCAGCGGGCCGTGGTACATGAGGGCGCCACCATGGAGTGGGTGGACGCCAACCTGGGAAGCAAGGTCACCATGAAGTACCCTTCCTGCTACCTGGTGGGGAAGGGGGCCCACGGTGAGATCCTCTCCATGGCTTTCGCCGGTCCGGGGCAGCATCAGGACGCCGGCGGGAAGGTGATCCATGCCGCTCCCTATACGACCAGCAAGGTGACCTCCAAGTCGATCAGCAAGGGCGGTGGCCGCGCCTCCTACCGCGGGCTGCTGAAGGTCTACAAGGGCGCGCATGGATCCAAGTCCAATGTGGTCTGCGATGCGCTGCTGATTGACCCGCAGGCGCGGACCGACACCTATCCGACCATTGAGATTGACGAGGATGACGTGTCCGTCGGTCACGAGGCCACGGTGAGCAAAGTGGGGGAGGAGCAACTGTTCTACTTGACGAGCCGGGGCCTGTCGGCGGAGGAAGCCACCACGATGGTGGTCTCAGGCTTCATTGAGCCGCTCGTCAAAGAGCTGCCCATGGAATACGCCATTGAGATGAACCGGCTCATCCAGATGCAGATGGCGGGATCCGTCGGCTAGTCTGCTCCACGAGGCGTCGCCGACATACAGGGAGATAGGGAACGATGGCGGAACGAGTTGTGATACGCACCGGGCGGATCCCCGTGCGCGGATCCCTCCGGCCCAAAGAACTGGCGCTCAGCCTCACCCAGATCGAAGCCCTGGGACGCGGGTTGGGGGAGCCCGGCTGGATGACGGATAGGCGCCGGGAGGCTTTCCAGACTTATCAATCGACGCCCATGCCGATCGGATCGGATGAAGCTTGGCGCCGCACCGATCTGTCGGAGCTCTCGCTGGGCGATTTGGAAATCAGTGCCCTCGGTCGGCTCGCGCGGGTCAAGCGGCCCAGAGCGGACCTGCTGAAGCCCCTGGCGGGCAAAAAGCACGGGGGGCAGATCCTGTTCGGCGACCAGGAACCGCGGATTGTGCCCTTGGAGGAGGACTTGGTGCGGCAGGGCGTGATCTTTGAGCCCCTGGGGTCGGCCGCCCGCAACCATCCGGATCTGGTCCAACGATACCTGGGCCAAGCGGTTCCCCCACGGGACGGCAAGTTCTCCGCCTTGGCGGCGACCTTGGCGGACGGGGGGGTGGTGGCCTATGTGCCACCGGGAGTCGATGTGACGCTGCCGCTGCAATCGGTGTGTTGGACTGGCGAGCTTGGGTTGCGGGCTTGGCGTGTCTTGCTGGTAGTCGACGAGGGGGCTCACCTGACCTATGTGCATGAGAACGCCTCCCCAGACGGAAGACAGCCGGCCGCCCGGGTAGGCATTGTGGAGGCCATCGTTTGCCGGGGGGCGACCCTACGTCTGGTCGAGTTCCAATCCTGGGGGAACAATGTTTGGAATTTCACCCACGAGCGGGCCAAGGTGGACCGGGGGGCGACCCTGGACTGGATCTTCGGAGCCACCGGAAGCCGCCTCACCAAGAGCTTCATGACGGTGGATCTCCTGGGAGAGGGGTCGGTGGGCAAGATGTCCGGGTTCTACTTTGCAGATGGGAACCAGCATCTCGACCACGATACGCAGCAGAACCACTGGGCTCCCCACACCACCAGCGACCTGCTCTTTAAGGGCGCGGTCCTCGGGCGCAGCCGTTCGGTCTGGCAGGGAATGATCTATGTCGCGCAGGGAGCCGAAAAGGCGGATGGGTATCAGGCCAACCGGAATTTGATCCTTTCCAAGGAGGCCCGAGCCGATTCAATCCCGGGTCTGGAAATCCTGGCGGATGACGTGCGCTGCACCCATGGGGCCACCGTTGGGCAATTGGATGAGGACGAGGTCTTTTACCTTCTCAGCCGTGGCATTCCGCGCCAGGAGGCGGAACGGGTCTTGGTGGACGGCTTCTTTGATCCCATAATGCAAAGAATCCCCTTTGAGGGGGTCCAGCAAAGGCTTCGCCTGGCGATCGATGCTAAAATCACCAACGTTTCAAGAATTAGTGGTGAACATTTATCCAATTGAGGTGAATTACATGCGCAGGGAGGGTCGCTTGGTGGGTTCGCACGCGGTGAAGAGCATGGCCGAGCACACTTTCAATGTGGGAGAGCTCGTTGAGGTCCTTTGTGACCACAAACGCAGTGGCCGACGCGTGCGGGATTGGGTGCAGGGCGTGATCGTGCATGCGGATGCTCGCATGACGGCGGTCCAATTTCGTAGTGACGTGTATCTGACGGATGGTTGGATGGTTCCGGATCGCATCCTTTGGTTTACGCGGGGCTCGCAGAAGATCCGGCCGGCGCGCCGGCCGCGCTTGAAGACCGTGGGGTCAAGGTTGCGTCGGCGCGCCTGACCGCGCTGGCGAGCGGGCCCAGTCCAGGCACCCGCGGAGGTGAGAATCGTCATGAATCCCAGGGCGGCGACCCCGGTCCTCCTCGACTGGCAGGGAATCCGGGAACAGTTCCCGATTCTGGATCAAGAGGTGCGCCCGGGCGTGAGGCTGGTCTATCTGGATTCGGCCGCGACCTCGCAGAAGCCGGAGGCCGTCATTGAGGCCATGAACCGCTTCTATCGGAAGACAAATGCCAACATCCACCGCGGGGTCCATCACTTGGCGGAGGAGGCGACGGCCGAGTATGAGCAGGCTCGAATGCGGGTGGCGGCCTTCATCGGGGCGGAGCAGCCGCAGGAAATCGTGTTCACTCGCAATACAACCGAGTCCATCAATCTGGTCATGCAGACCTGGGGAAGAGCGAATCTTCACTCGGGAGACACCATCCTCCTGACGGTCATGGAACATCATTCCAATATTGTGCCCTGGCAAATGCTTGCCAGCGAGCGCGGGCTCCAGCTCGAGTTCGTCCCCGTGACGGAGGAAGGGCGACTGGACCTTCCCTCTATGGAGCGACTGCTGGAGGAAAAAAGACCCGCCCTTGTTGCCGTGACCCAAATGTCCAACGTGCTGGGGACGATCAATCCGGTCGAGGAGATCGTCCGCAGGGCGCATCAGGTGGGCGCGCTGGTGCTGGTGGACGGAGCCCAATCGGTCCCCCACATGGCGGTGAATGTGAGATCCCTGGAGGCGGACTTCCTCGCTTTCTCGGGTCACAAGATGTGCGGGCCGACCGGGATCGGCGTCCTGTATGGCAAACGGGCGCTGCTCGAGGCGATGCCTCCATTTCTCGGCGGGGGCGACATGATTCGCCGCGTGCGCCTGCGGGAGTTCGAGGCGAACGAAGTTCCACACAAGTTTGAGGCCGGGACCCCCGCCATCGCGGAAGCCATTGGTCTGAAGGCCGCGATAGACTTCTTGGACGGGATCGGCATGGACGCGATCCAATCGCATGAACAGGAAATCGCGGCCTATGCCTTGGACCGGCTGTCCGAGGTTCCCGGCTTGCGGGTCTACGGCCCCCCGGCTGCGGAGCGGGGAGGGGTGGCTTCCTTTTCGATGAAGTCGGCACACCCCCATGACATTGCCCAGGTGTTGGACCGTTATGGTGTGGCGGTCCGGGCGGGCCACCATTGCGCGATGCCTCTGCACGAGCGCTACGGTTTGGCGGCTACAACCCGCGCATCTTTCTACTTGTACAACACCCGCGCGGAGGTCGACCTCCTGGTCGAAGCTTTGGGGAAGGTGCTGGAGCTTTTCGCCTAGTCGGCTTCCAGGACCACAGAGGAATCGAAAGGAGCGTCGTGGACGACCTGTACCGGGAATTGATCCTGGATCACTACAAGAATCCGCGCATGCGCGGAACGCTCGATCCGCACGATATCTCCTATGAAGATGACAATCCTCTTTGTGGGGATCATCTGCGAATTGACCTGCGGGTGGACGCACAGGGGCGAATTTCGGAGGCCGCCTTTTCCGGGGAGGGTTGCGCCATCTCTCAGGCCTCGGCGGATCTCCTGACCGAATCGATTGTGGGCAAGTCGCTGGAGGATGTCCGCAAGCTGGGAAAAGAAGACATTCTGGAAATGCTTGGGATTGAGCTGAGCCCGGTCCGCCTCAAGTGTGCGTTGCTTTCGCTCAAGGTCTTGAAGGCTGGCGCCTACGGCCTGGCCGCAGCGAAAGACCTGGATTGAATCCGGACGTGGCCGGGCGAGGGGTGAGGAGCCGCTTCATTGGGTAGGCAATATGTATAACTATGTCACGCTGGGAGAAAAAGAGGCCGAGTTCGTCACCGTAGGAAAGCTGAAGGATTTCGCCTCCGGAGATCGCTGGTTGTTCGAGATTGACGGGCGGGCCGTCGCCCTTTTTCGCATCGCCCAGGATTGGTATGCCATCGCGGATGTTTGCACGCACGATGAGGGACCGCTCGGGGAGGGGACGCTGGAGGGGCTGCAGCTGGAGTGTCCTCGGCACGGCGGCCGGTTTGATCTCCGGACCGGCAAAGCCATTCGCCTTCCGGCCGTCATGGACATCCCGGCCTACCCTGTGCGGGTGGTCGGCGAAGAGGTACAGATCGGGATCCCCCGGGAGGCCTCTGCCTGACCCGGGAGGCGCGCGCCCAAGCAGGGCGTCGAACTGACCTGGCGATCGGCCGGCGAGGAAGTTTCCAAGCCGGCCTTTTTTGTTCAGCCCCTGGGAGAGGTGGGCGCCAGCCTGCGGAGACCGACCCCGTGTGGAGGGAACTCTTTGAGCGTTGCCCTAGCGGGTGGATCCTTGTGCTGCCCCGGAGCTTCTCCGGGTGCCAAGACCTGATGTCACGCCATTTGAAATCAGGATCCCGGGTCGGGCAGGAACCGAATGTGGTAAGATGGCGCCGGTCTTTCCCGGAAAATTCCCTGGGGCGATCGCGAGCCCCGTTCCCCGTAGGTACGAAAGGAGTCCTGAACTTATGGCCAGTAAGACTGTGAGAAGGACCTCAAAAGCGAAGGCAGCGAAACAACCCGCCAAGAAGGCCGGTGCCTCGCACGCCAGGAAGTGGGTGTATCTGTTCTCGGAAGGCAATGCAACCATGAAAGGGCTGCTGGGTGGCAAGGGGGCCAACTTGGCCGAAATGTCTCGCGTTGGCCTGCCCGTTCCGCCTGGCTTCACGGTGACCACGGAAGCGTGCAATGCCTACTTGGCGCGCCAGGGCAAGTTCCCGCCCGGCATGTGGGATCAGGAGCTGGCCGCGCTCGGCAAAATCGAAAGACTGTCGCGGAAGAAGTTCGGTGATCCGGCCAATCCCCTGCTGGTGTCCTGTCGGTCCGGGGCCAAGTTTTCCATGCCCGGGATGATGGACACCGTGCTGAACCTCGGTCTTAATGACGACACGGCGCAGGGAATGATTGAATTGACGGAAAACCCGCGCTTTGTCTACGATGCCTACCGGCGTCTGGTGCAGATGTTCGGCACCGTGGTCATGGGCGTTCCGGACGAGCCTTTTGAGAAAGTTCTGGAGGAATTCCGCAAGCGGCGTGGGGTTTCTTCCGACGCCGACTTGAAGACGGATGACCTCAAGGCGATCACCGCCCGTTTCAAGGACCTTGTCCATGAGCACACCGGTCGGGAGTTCCCCTCCGACCCCCTGGAGCAATTGCGCCTGGCAACCGAGGCGGTTTTCAAATCCTGGAACGGGAAACGGGCCATTGACTACCGCAATGCCGCGGGCATTTCCCATGACCTGGGGACCGCTGTGAGTATTGTGACCATGGTCTTCGGAAACATGGGCTCAGATTCCGGCACCGGGGTGGTGACCACCCGCAACGTGACCGACGGCACCAAACAGCTGGAGGGCGACTTCCTGACGAATGCCCAGGGAGAGGATGTGGTGGCGGGCACTCGGGCCACCCGTCCGATTTCGGCCCTCAAAGACGAAATGCCCAAGATCTACGCGCAGTTTGCACGGGTCTGCCAGCAGCTGGAGAAGCACTACCGCGAGACCCAGGATGTCGAGTTCACGATCGAACGCGGAAAGCTGTGGATGTTGCAGACGCGGGACGCCAAGCGCACAGCTCAGGCGGCGATTCGCATCGCGGTCGAGATGGTCAAAGAGGGTCTGATCACGCGGACCGAAGCGGTCGAGCGGGTCCAGCCGGAACATGTCGACTTCTTCCTGCACCCCCAGTTTGATCCCGCGGAGAAACGCGCCGCCGAGGGGAGGGGGGACTTGATTGCCAAGGGTCTCAACGTCTCGCCCGGCGCCGCCGTCGGACAGATCACTTTTGACGCGGATACCGCCGAGCGCTGGTCCAAGGTTGACAAGAAAGACGTGATCATGGTCCGCCCGGAGACCAAGCCGGACGATGTGCATGGGATGCTCGCGGCCAAGGGCATCCTGACCAGCCGCGGGGGGCGCACCAGCCACGCCGCCCTGGTGGCCCGCCAGTTTGGGAAGCCTGCGGTTGTGGGAGTAGCCGCGATCGAGGTCGACCTGGAGCGTCGCATCTTCAAAGTGGGCAGTCGGGTGTTCCAAGAGGGCGACTTTGTTTCGATCGATGGCACCTCGGGCGAGGTGTTTGCCGGAAAGATCAAGTCGGTGGTCCCGGATATCACGGACCCCTTCTTGAACGAGCTGCTGTCCTGGGCCGATAAGATCCGCCGCCTGGGAGTTTGGGCCAACGCCGACTACCCCAAAGATGCGGAGCGCGCCCGCCGCAACGGGGCGCAGGGGATTGGGCTTTGCCGAACCGAACACATGTTTTTCCAGACCGAACGTCTTCCGATTGTCCAGCAGATGATTCTTGCCAAGACACTTCAGGAACGCAAGAATGCCTTGGACAAGTTGCTGCCTTTCCAGCGCTCGGACTTCGTGGGCTTGTTCCGCGCGATGGACGGCCTGCCGGTCACCATCCGCTTGATTGACCCGCCGATGCACGAATTCCTGCCCTCCTATGAGTCCCTTCTTCAGGAGGTCACCGAACTGAGGGTCCGTGGGAAGAATCCGTCGCTCCTGGCCGAAAAGGAGAAAATGATGTCGGCCGTGGAGGCGCTGCGCGAGGACAACCCGATGCTTGGCTTGCGAGGGGTGCGTCTGGGCATTCACATCCCGGAGCTTACCCAGATGCAAGTCCGGGCGATCTTTGAGGCGGCCTGCCAGTGCACCAAGGAGGGCCTGAAGGTCCATCCCAAGGTCATGATCCCTCTGATCTCTCACATCAACGAGCTGCGCCTGGAACAGACCGCGCTGGAGGAAGAGGCCAAGCGGGTCATGGAGGAACAGGGGGTCAAGATTCCCTACATGTTCGGGACCATGATCGAGATCCCGCGGGCGGCCCTCACCGCCGACCGGATCGCGGAGTTGGCGCAGTTCTTTTCCTTCGGCACCAACGACCTGACGCAAATGACTTTCGGCATCTCGCGCGACGATGCGGAAACCGGATTCTTGATGGAATACCTGGACAAGGGGATTCTGCCTGAGAATCCGTTCGCCAGCATCGATGAGACGGGGGTCGGCAAGCTGATGGAGATGGGGGTCAAACTGGGCCGGGCAACACGCCCCTCCCTGGAGGTCGGGATCTGCGGCGAACACGGCGGCGATCCAAAATCGATTGCCTTCTGCCACCGCATCGGCCTGGACTACGTCTCCTGCTCGCCCTTCCGGGTGCCGATTGCTCGGCTCGCCGCGGCCCACGCCGCCTTGCAGGATAAGAAGTAGCCGGAGGTCTTCCGCGGGCCGTCCCCCTGGGAAAAGCCATCGGGCGGGGAAGAACCCCGCCCGATTTGATTCCTGCCTGCCGGGCGAGCGGCGCGGGGCCGGATCCTGCGCTACGGTCGAACCTCACCATCCCTGCAGGAAGGTGCCCCAATCCTGGTTGTCATGCAAGTGACGGCCAAAGAGGTAAACGGCTGTGGCGGAGGGTTCGCGCGGCGCATGCAGCAGGTGCATGTGGGCCTCATCCGAAGTGCGTCCCCCCTTATGCCGGTTGCAACTCGGGCAGGCGGCCACGAGATTGTCCCAGGAATGGCTTCCACCGCGATGGCGCGGGATCACGTGGTCCACCGTCAGGTGAGGGGTTTGGCGGCCGCAGTATTGGCAGGTGAATTCGTCCCGGCGAAACACCTCCCGCTTGCTCAGGCGGACCCGCGGATGCGGCCGGTGGATCATCTTCTCGAGTTGGATGACGGAGGGACGCGGGAACGTGAGGCGCACGGTCCGAACATACCCGCGACCGTTCGCGAGCATGCGGGCCTTTCCGGCCACGATCAGATTCAGAGCCCGATGGGTGTTGCACACGTGAAGCGGCTCAAAGTTTGCGTTCAATACCAGGACGAGTTCGCTCACCTAATTCTCCCGATCTTGGGAGCGAGTATAGCACGCCGGTTCCAGGATCGACAAGAGTCAAGCACCGCTTCTCGGTGGAGGGCCGCACACGGTCCTTACCCTGGGTCCTGAACCCCCAGGAGCCTCGTGGGAATCCATGGCCGGACGCGTCTGGGGAGGCTTCCCCTGAGCCGATGGCGGGGGTCGTCCCAAGAACCCGCCCGGAAGAGGCCGGGACAGGGGACTCTTACGTAAACCTCTTTCGGACCTCCGCGCTCAAAAAGTCCATCGTCCAGACGACGATGACGATGCCTAGGATCGCCGTCCCGGCCTTCGAGTAGTCGAGCAGATTGATCTCCTGGCTCAGGTAGAAGCCGATGCCTCCACCGCCCACAAACCCGAGGATGGTGCTGATCCGGACGTTGATATCCCAGTGATAGATGACAAATGAGATAAAGTCCGGGACAACCTGCGGCACCACGGCAAACCGAACGGCCTCCGGTCGGCTGGCCCCTGTTGCCGTGACCGCCTCGAGCGGGCCGGGGTCAATGTTCTCGACCGCCTCCGAGAACAACTTGCCCAGGGAGGCGATGGTAACCACGGACAAGGCCAGCACGCCGGCAAACGGCCCAAAACCAACCCAGAAGGCGAACACCGTGGCTAGCACCAATGACTCGTAGGAGCGCACAATATCCAGGATCGCGCGAACCACCGTGTAGACGGCGTTTCCCAGCCAGGTCCCACCCATAATGTTTCGGGCGGCCAGGAAGCTTACCGGCACGGCCACAAGGGTTCCCGCCGTGGTGGCCAAGAGGGCCATGAAGACGGTCTGGATGATCAGGTTGATGACGTCATTCAACGCTGGGCTCGGCAAGAGACCTCCGGTTGGGACTGAGGTCTCCACTTGCAAATGGCTGGCCTTGCCGCCCGTGGTGGTATTGATCGGACGCACCTGAATCTGCTGGCTGAAGGTGCCCCGGGAATCGGTCTGGGCTAGCTCAGAGAACAGGTCGAAGCCGCTCGGCAGAAGCCACTGGATCTTCACTTGTTCATTCGGGGGCAAGTCGAACCCCTCGACCGTAATCATGTCCATCGGGTTGGCGCAGGATACGCTCGGGACAAAGCGCGGCCCACTGCTCGGGGCCCTTGTGGCGGCAGCTGAACCGCAGGGGACGGGGAAAACGAGATCCAGAGTGCTGTTCACGGTCCGGCGCGTCACCAGGTCGGGATGAAGAAGCTCGCTGAGGATCTCTTGGCTCTTGGGGAGCGAGGTGACCAGCTTGACCAGATCAATCTGGGTCACCCGATACCCGATCACGTAGGCTCCAATCGCCAGGAGCGCGAAGAGAACGGTGACCAACCGGCGTCGCAGACTGAAATCTCTGGGAGTCATGCTAGACCAATTGCGCTCGGACCCGAGCGCTCACGGCATCCAGCACCAACACGATCACGGCGATGGCAATAAAACAGCATCCCACCGGACGAAACTGGCCCTTGGTGATCCATTGGTAGAGATAAAAGCCGATTCCGCCGCCCCCGACAAACCCGATGATGGTCGAAGTGCGCACGTTGATGTCCCAGCGATAGATAGTGAAGGAAGTGAAGGGGGGCACGATTTGAGGGATGACGGCGTATCGGACCATCTGGGGCCAGGAGCCTCCGGTCGCCCGAACGGCTTCGAGCGGCCCGGGGTCGATCCCCTCAATGACCTCGGAGTAGAGCTTGGCCAGAGCAGCGATGCTATGCAGGCCAATGGCAATAACCCCGGCGAAGGGGCCTAATCCGACAATGACCACGAAGATGATCGCGATGATCAGCGGCTCAATGGAGCGCAGGATGTTGAGGGCGGTCCTGGTGAGCGTGTAAATGGCCAGGGTGACCACGTTGCCGCCCATGAGATTGCGGGCTGCCAAGAAACTGATCGGGACGGCGACTAGCATCCCTGCGGTGGTCGCCATCAACGCGAGGAAGATGGTCTGCACGACCCCATCGAGGACGTAGTTGCCATCCTGCGTGAGCTGGTAGCCGGGCAACGGGCGCGACTGCGTCAGGTAGACGGAGTGCTCAAGCGGCAACGCGGGATTCGGCATGGCGGTGAGGGCGTCGGGCGGGATCTGAATGACGGCGGTCAGATTCCCGTGGGAGTCCGAGGTCCGGATGAGCTCCGCCGCGAATTGGGGTCCCAGCGGCAACCGGCTGCCGATCGGGGTTGCCCAGTCGATTTCGGTCTGGGCATTGGGCCACAGCCCGCTGGCTCTCACGATCAGCACCTCGTTGAGTTGGCCGCAGGAAGGCAGGACCTGAATCTGAATGCCGTTGACCTTGTTGGAAGCCGCGGGGGGGTTGGGCCCGCAGGGGACCTGGATCCCTACCCAACCGCTATTCGTATATTCCCGATGAGCCACGAAGTCAGGGTGCAACATGGGCCCGAGGATCATTCCGGCCCGGGCCAGGTTCTTGGTAAGCGCCGAAGGGTCGATCTGGGTGACTTGCCAGCCGATTCCGTACCCCATGACCAGGAGAGCCAAGACCGGGAAAGCTGCCGATCGACCTCTTCCTGCCTTGAGGCCGTAAGCGTCCCACACGTTCCACAGCCACAGGAAGCCGGGGACGAGGTACCAGCCTTTCACGCCGTACCAGGCCGCCGCCAGAATGGCGACCAGCGTGCTGAGGAACACCGCCAGCCCGCGATATCTTCTCCCTGCCCAAAATTGCCCCAGGCCAGGAATCAGAAGGGATAGGACCGCGCTCAAGTAGCCGGAGCGGTCGGATCTCTGGGACGCTGGAGGGGTGAGCATGCTATTCCTCCTCGACCGTCGCCGCGCGAACCTCTTGGGCTTCCTCGCCGTATATCTCTTTGAATTTTGCCCGGTCGATCTCGCGCGGGAGCCCCTCAAAGACCTTAGCGCCCTCCTTGAGTCCAATGACCCGAGTCCCATAGCGATGGACGAGGTCGAGGAAATGGAGGCTGCAGATTACGGTGATGCCTTCGCGGTTCAGTTGTTCCAGGTAGTGGAGGATGGAATGGGCCAGGACCGGGTCCAGCGAGGCAACCGGTTCGTCCGCGAGAATCAGCTTCGGTTCCTGCATCAACGTGCGGGCGATACCTACTCTTTGTTGTTGTCCTCCGGACAGAGTGTCGGCCCGGACGGAGACCTTGTCGGCAATGCCGACTCGCTCCAAGGCTCGAAGCGCGAGCTCGCGGTCCGAGCGGGGCCAGATTCCGATCAGGCTCAGCAGCGGGTTGGCGTACCCCAGCCTGCCCGCGAGAACGTTGGTAAGGACACTGCTTCGCTTGACCAGGTTGAATTGCTGGAACACCATGCCAATGTGACGGCGAGCCTTGCGTAATTCCGCGGGAGGAGCTTTGGTGAGGTCCAGGTCATCCCACAGGATACGACCCTCCGTCGGGTCGATCAGGCGGTTAATACAACGCAGCAAAGTGGATTTGCCGGAGCCGGAGAGGCCGATCACTACCAGAAATTCTCCGTCCTGGACCGTAAAGCTCACATCCTTCAAGGCGACCGTCCCACTGGGGTACACCTTGGTCAGGTGTTCAACTTGGAGCAAGATGCCACCTCGGGTTGGCCGAAAGGAGTTCAGGGGAGAGAGGAAAACACTCCCTCCCCTGAAGTACGCCTGTGGGAGATGCTATTTCACGTACTGGCTGAGGTCAATACCGGACGATTGCAGGTAGGAGCGGAACTGATCATAGAACGTGTCCTGGCCCTGGGTCAGCCCGCCGATCTGGTAAAGGTCGTTGAGCGCCTTCTTGCCAGCATCCGTGCCGGCGATCTGGAGCATGGCGGCCGTGATCTTGGCTTGCATGTCCTGGGGCATATCGGGGGCGTAGGACATGTTGTCATTGGGGATGATCGGAGGCGTCTCGAACACCACCTCGACCTTGGTCATGATATCGGGCAGGTCAGTGGTCACGTCCGCCCGCGCATCCACGTACGTGGTCCCGAAGTCACAGATGCCGCCCACATAGACGGCCCGCGCGACTTGGTCGTGGCCTTCCAAGTACAGAGGGGCCTTGAGATCCGTGTCCGGATTGAGGCCGGCGCTCTTCAGGAAGATGAGAGGCAGGACGTATCCCGAAGCGGATTGCGGATCAACGAAGCAGGGACGCTTCCCCTTGAATTGCAGCAGGGTCGAGATATCGGCGCTGGTTGCCGGCGTGTCGGCCGCAGGCTTGTAACCCGCGTCCGCGCGGGCGATGAACTGGGAACCGTAGTATTGCGATCCGTTGCGCATGGTGATCAGGGCCACATTCGCGTAACCCTTTTGATGGGCCAGGATGTAGGCGAAGGTCGCCATCCAGCCGATTTGGGCGTTGCCCGAGCCCATAGCCTCGGTCAGTGCGGCGTAGGAAGTCGGAACGACCCCCTTGAAGGTCAGGCCGGTGGCCTGCGACAGGAGGTCGAGGACTTCCGTCCCGCCGGTCGTTATGGACTGCGAGGTGGCCGAGGGCTCAAAACCGACCACGATTGGGTTCGCGGCAGTCCCCAGGTTGGCGACGGTGGCCTCCGTGGGGCTCGCCGCGGGCGCCGCGGTTGGCGCAGCTGGCGCGGTAGGGGCGGTCGCTTCCGTCGGTGCTGCGGTCGGCACGGGAGTCGCGGCCGGCGCGCAGGCAGCCATGACCACGACCAGAAGGGGTGCCACCACTAGCAGAAGGGTTCGATTGCGCATGGGGTGCTCCTTTCCTCCTCAGACATCGGCTGATTGCAAGTGCGCGGCAAGACATCACGGATTGCCAGGATTCGCTCCGGGTAACCACCTCCCTTTCGTTGGGCTATGTGATCGGTCACGTGCGGCCAACCTATACTACCCCGGCTCTCGCCTTCTTGCAACCGTGTCGCGGCCGAGCGTATACTCATGCCATCTTTTCTTTCAGCAAAACTTTCGTCGCCTATGTCTATTTCCCTCTCGGGTCCCCACTATCAATTCGACCTGCAACCGCAGGAGGGCGCCTGGAGCCTGCATCGCAGAACCGGCCTCGTCCCGCTCGTGGAAGGGGCGCGAATGGGAGCCGCTTGGACCGACCGGAAGGGCCGAGCCGCGTGGGTCGGATCCCTGCAAGGGAGCTCGGTTTCCTCCCGCTCAGGAGAGATTGGCGGGGTTGGGACGGTAAGTGAGTTGCTCCTGGAACGCGACTTGCGCAGGGAAGGCTTGTGGATTGGCGTGGAGTTTGCCCTGGCTCGTGAAAAACCAATCCTTCTCTGGCGCGTACGCTTTGAAAACCGAGGAGTGCACCCGGTTTGGCTTGATCGGTTTGATCTGCTCACCGTGGGGCCCAAGGCCCTGCGGGACACTTCGCGCTCCTGGCTCATAAGCGTGTTGCGAGGACCCTTAGCCTCGGCGGCGCCTGGCGCCTTGCGCCTGTCAGATTCTCCGGACTCCCTCACTTGTTTTGTCAATGGCTGGCAGGGGTGGAGCTTTGCGGGCAGCCTGGGCGAACGCCAGCGCCTCCCGACTTTCAAGTTGGGCCCTCTCCAGTCACCGATGCACGACAACGGGGGCGCCCGGCTCCCCGCCCATCCCGGACACTTCGTCTCGGAGATGTTCACCAGCCTGAATGACTTGAGCCAAGGCGCCAGCCTCGTCGCAGGGTTTCTTTCCCAAAAAGAAGCGTTCGGAAGTGCCGAGGTTTGGCTGGATCGGTTCGCGCCTTCCCTCTGGTTGCGGGAGAGCGGGGACGGAATGCGCCTGGATCCGACCCGCACTTTCTCCACGGATTGGGCCTGTCTGCTCCTCGCCGCCGAGGGAGAGGAACTCCTGGGAACCTATCTTGAGAGCGTCGGGGCGGCGAATCAAGCGCGTTTGCCGAAGGAAGAACCCGTTGGCTGGTGCAGTTGGTACCAGTTCTTCAAGCAGGTCAGCGAAGATGACCTGCTTGCCAACGTGGAGGCAGCGAAACAAAAGCGCTCCAGCCTTCCCATCGATGTCATTCAACTGGATGACGGATACGAGGCCGAGCTGGGAGATTGGGACAGGCGCAACGAAAGGTTCCCCCACGACTTTCGATGGCTGGCGGGAAAGATCCGGGAAGCCGGGTTCACGCCGGGCTTGTGGCTGGCCCCGTTCCTGGCGAAAGACTCTTCACAGCTGTCCAGGCAGCATCCGCAATGGCTTCTTCGCAGCAGGCTGATCGGCCGCGCTTCCGCCGGGTTTTCTCTCGATGGTTTCTTGGGCGCACTTGATCCCACGCGACCGGAGGTCCTGGACCATCTGCAGAAACTCATTCGCACGGCGGTCGCCGAGTGGGGGTTCGGCTACTTGAAGCTCGATTTCCTGTATGCGGGCGCGCTGCGCGGGAGGTATACCGACCCCACGGTGACGAGAGCTCAGGCCTTGCGTCGAGCCTTGGAAGCAATTCGCCAGTCCGCCGGAGAGGACACTTTTCTCGTCGGGTGCGGGTGTCCCCTGGGGTCCGGTATTGGGGTTTTCGACGCCATGCGGATTGGCGAGGATGTCGATCGAAACTGGTACCCCACATTCCGAGGACTCACCCGCTTTCTGCGCGAAGATCCGTCCTTTCCGGCGGCAAGAAATGCCATCCGCAACACACTCACCCGCAGCGTGCTCAGCCACCGGTGGTGGCTTAATGATCCGGACTGCCTGATTGTCCGCGAGACCGATAACAATCTCTCCACGGCCGAAAGGCAGTCCCTGGCGACCGCGCTGGCCGTATCCGGCGGGATGATCGTGTTCTCGGATGACCTGCGGAACCTTTCCGGGCCCTCCGAGCGAATAGCCCAGGCCCTGCTCCCGGCTCAGGGCCCGGCGGGTCGCGTCCTGGACTGGGCGGACCGCGACTATCCCTCCTTAGTCTTGGTGACCCACCGGGGCGCGCTGGGGCAATGGACGACTCTGGCGGTCTTCAACTGGAGTGACCGGGAAGACGACATTGAGGTTCCGCTGGAGCGCGTCGGTTGGTCTGAGGGAATGGTCGTCCACAGCTTCTGGGACGATGAGCTCTACGAGGTTCGGGGGAGGGGGATTGTGCTTCAAGGGATCGAACCCCACGGATGCCGACTCCTGGCCGCTTTTCCAAGAATGCGGACGGCCTCCTGGGTCGGGAGCACACTACATGTCTCTCAAGGGCGGGAGGTCGCGAGCTGGGCTGCCGGGGTGGAGGGGGCGGTTTGCCAACTCCGGGTTGGGCGGAAGGCCGAGGGGGAGATACTTCTGGCATTTCCGACCCGGCCTACCGGGGCCCAGATCAACGGACAGGCAGTCTCAGGAAGGGACCGCGGCTCGGGGATCTGGGAGTTCGCTGTCTCCCTTGACCAGCAGGCGGAACTGCGGATCTGGTATGAATAGAGGCAGGCTGGTTCCCGCTGCCAAGCGACAACACGCCGGAGGTGAAGACGTTGCCCTCTGACCCGATGCATTACTTCTTTCATCCCAACGCCATCGTCGCCGTCGGGATCTCACGCAGCCCGACCAAGCTTGGGTACGGCCTCGCTCGCAATCTGCTGAGAACATCGCCCGTGCCTGTTTTCCTGGTTCATCCGCAGGGGGGGAGCTGGAACGGGACGCGCGTGTACCGATCCCTCGAGGAGATTGAGACGCCCGTCGACTTGGCGGTCATCCTAGTTTCCGCTCCGGGCGTTCCGGAAGTCCTGCGGGCATGCGGCGATCATGGGGTGAAGGCGGCGATTGTCCAGGCGGGAGGGTTTCGCGAATCCGGCCCCCGAGGGGCCGAGCTGGAGCGGGAGCTGATCGCTGCCGCAGAAGCGGCCAACATTCGGGTCATGGGACCAAACTGCATCGGGGTGATCGATACTCATCTTCCTCTGGACACGACCTTTCTGTTTTCCTACGAACATGTTCCCGGCGGCTTGGCTTTTGTCTCGCATTCGGGGGCTACTTGTGCGGGGATGCTTGACTGGGCCCACCATGAGGGCTGGGGAATCTCTCGGCTGGTCAGCCTAGGAAACGCTGCCGACCTGACCGAATGTGATGCGTTGCTTTCCCTGATGAGTGACAAGAACACCCGCAGCATTGCCCTCTACCTGGAAGGGGTTCGCTCGGGGGACCGGTTCGTGCAGGTAGCTGCGCAAGTGACACGTGCCAAGCCTCTGGTCGCCATGAAAGTAGGGGCGACTCAGGCGGGGAGCCGCGCGGTGGCCTCTCACACGGGGGCGCTGGCAGGGAGTGACCGGGTCTACGAAGCCGCCCTCCGCCGTTGCGGTATTGTCCGCGCGCGAACTTTCGATGAGCTTATTGACTGGTCCCGTTGCCTGGCGGAAATGCCCTTGCCCAAGGGACCGAGACTGGCCATCCTTACGAATGCGGGCGGACCCGGAGTCATCGCCGCGGATTCCTCCGAGGGGAACCATCTTGAACTCACGCCATTGTCAAGTCGGACGCAGGATGAACTTCGCGCCCTACTGCCCCCCGCGGCCGGACTCGGCAATCCCATTGACACCCTGGCCTCCGGCGGTCCCGAGCAGCATGCCGCTTGCGCCCGGATCCTCCTGGATGACCCCGAGGTGAATGCTTTGGCGGTCGTCATCGTTCCTCCTCCGATGTTCTCGACCGAAGAGGTCGCTCGCGCGCTGGTCCCGGTGTTGCGGGTCGCGTCCAAGCCTTCCGCCGTGTGCGTGCTGGGTGGAACTCTGGCCGAACCAGCCCGGGCTGTCTTTCGCGAGGCCGAGATCCCCGACTACCCGACCCCGGAGCGCGCGGTCGGAGCGATCGGCGCGCTTTGGGCCCGCCGCAGGATGCTGGATGTCTTGGACCAGCCGCCCATTATCGTGACGGCGCTTCGATCCGCGTTCCTCAAAGGACTGCTTGCGGAGGAGCCTGCAGGGCCTCTGTCGGCGGGCTCGGCTCTCCGGCTCATGGAGGGCTGTGGGGTACCCACCCCGGAATGGGAACTAGTCGCCTCCGAGGAGCAAGCGCGAAAGGCCGCGGCGAGGATTGGTTACCCCGTGGCGGTCAAGGTGGCCAGCCCCGATGTCATTCACAAATCTGAACAGAGAGGGGTACGGCTGGGGATCGACCGCGAAGAGGAAGTTTCCAAGATCTTTCGCGAGATGCAATCTCGCTTGGGTGGGGTGGACCGCCCCGTACCCCTCCTGGTCCAGCGCATGGTCGCCCCGGGGCAGGAGGTCATCGTCGGCGCGCTGCGGGATCCGCAGTTTGGCCCTCTCGTGATGTTCGGACTGGGAGGAAAGGAGGTGGAGGGGATCGGCGACGTTGCTTTTGCTCTGGCTCCCCTCAGACCCTGCGATGTCGATTTCCTCCTGGACCACACCTGGGCCGGTCGAAGACTAAAGGGCTTCCGGGATCTTCCGGCTGGCGATCGGATGGCTGTGAGCCGCACTCTCGCGGTGCTGGGCGAACTACTGACGGCCTATCCCGAACTGGAATCCGTTGAAATCAATCCTCTGATCGTCCTCGGAAAGGACATGGGAGCCTTTGCGGTCGACGTCCGCGCCAGCCTCCGCGCTGGCGCGCAAAGGGGCTCTCAGCAGGATCCCGAGAAAACCTAGCGCGGGGGAGTAACCAGACAGGGGGCCTTCTGCAAGAACGGGAAATCCCTCTCGCTGGATGTGGTCCTCGGCGAGCTTCCCTTGGAGGGGCCCGTCCCGAGAAGGACAAAGTGTGGCAGGGCCGACATGGTCTGGCTCAGGCGGATTTCCGGCCCGTCAAGGCTCGCTGCGTTTTCGTCGCGTGGGTCGGCGGTGATCTCTGCCTCGATCGCAATGGCCCTGAGAACCCTGCCGGTTCTGGGGAAGGGAGCAGACCGGCAACACCATCGCGGTCTGGGGGGCACGAAACCATACCTGGCGCTTTGCCTTTGAGTGCAGGCGAGGCTGGGCCGCGTCATGGGGCGTCCGGCTCAGCGTGCTCATTGCCGAGCCGTCTGTCCGCTGAGAACTCGGCTCCCGGCAATGGGGTTGAAAAACAGAGCGGCTCGTTCTTATCGCCTTGCTGGAGCGGCCGAGGGGGCCTCACCTCTTGGGATTGTCCTCTGGAGCGCATTCCGCCAGGACGCGGTGGGCTCGCTCGTCCGGCGCATCCCCTCGCAGGGCCTTCATTGTGCGACTACTCTGGACCGCAGGAAGCCCAACCTGGCTTCCACCAGGCCGGCGCTTCGTTGCAGAGCCTCCCAAGGGCTGCTGGCCTCGATGGCCAGCGAGGCGGAAACACTCCCGCGCAGGGCGGCCTCCACCGGGCTCAGATTCTCGCACCAGCCGGCCAGGAAACCGCCGGAGAAGGCATCCCCGACGCCGGTCGGGTTGCGAGGAGAGGAAACCGGGTAGGCGGGCAGTTGATAATGCTTTCCAGATTGCCGGTCGAAGAGCCAGCAACCCAACGGGCCGCGTTTGATCACGACGACTTGAGGGCCGGCCTCGGCGAATCGTTCAGCCATCTCTTGGAGGTCGCGTGTCATTTCTCTGAAAAGAACGCGCGCCTTCCTCTCAGCGACGATCAGAGCGGTCACTCCATGCAGAAGAACGGGGAGTTCCCGCAGAAGAGACGGCTCCATGTACCGCGCGGAGGGATCGAGGGTCAATGTCGGCAGACCAGCCTGCCGAAGGCTGACGGGGAGGGTGAGGTGAGTAATGAGGTGGCCGGGGGCCAGGTGCACGCCTTGAACTCCTCGATAGTCCGCGGGAAAATCTGCGGGACGCACAGCCGTAGGAGGGAAACTCTCCCGGGACTGTTCGCCTTCTTCGGGTGAAGTGTAGTGGGCCAGATCCTTTGGCAAAGGGGCCCCCAGTCTCCCGAATTGACGAACCGGATCTCGCTCGGAGTGCTCATCCCATGAGCGGTACCAGCGGAAGGAGGCGCAAGGGTAGGAACCCGGCAATACGCGGACTCCGGCGGTATCGATTCCTCGTTGTCGCATCTCCTCCAGGCGCATCTGGGGGTAGTTTTCGCCCACCCGTGCGACCAACCCGACAGGGCGGGGTGTCCAAACTCGGGCCCCGACGGCAGAAGTCAAGGCACTGCCCCCCGGAAGCCTAAGGAAGATCTCGTCGTTAGGCGAGATCGTGTAGCTTTCGCTGAGCGTGCCAACCATAACCAGCTGAGGAATCTCGATTTCAGGCATTTTCTCTTCGCACCGGTCGAGCGATCGTTGTGGTTTCCTTGCTGCCTTGCACGCCTTTTGGCGAACAGTATATAATACGCGGTGCGGTGGCTCCATCCATGTCCTGGCCGAATGGAGCGCCGCTCTTTTCCCAGGTCCACAACCCAATGCCGTTGGCGAAGATCCTTCTTATCGAGAGCGAGCGAACCACGATCCCGTCTCAGGGATCCGCTTTGTTGAAAAAGGGGTTTGCCTTGATGGTGGAGAATTCCCCCCACAAGGCAATCGAACGCGCGCGGGCGACCGCTCCCGATGTCGTTGTGTTGGATGCCGTCTCGCTCCGAACCAGCGGGGTGCGTCTCTCGCGCACCTTGCATTCGAAACTGAACGGGTGCCCGATCGTCTTGATCACTCGTGCCCAGCTCGACAGTTCGGCGGAGGCTGGCGCGAGCGTCGTCCTGGTTCCCCCATTTACTCCTCGCAAATTGATCAACGCGATCCGACGATTGATGCCAGGGGACGAGGATAGTTGTCTTCAAGTAGGGCCCATCAAACTCAACCTGGCCCAGGGCAAAGTGTCCTGTGGTGGGCGCGAGGATCACGTGACCCCCAAGCAGGCTCGCCTACTGGAGGTCCTGATGCGCCACCCGGGCCAACTGCTGACGAGAAAGTTTCTCCTTAAAGCGGTTTGGGAAACCGATTATACCGGAGACACGCGCACGCTCGATGTGCACGTGTCCTGGCTCCGGCAAGTGGTGGAAGCGGACCCCGAACATCCCCGCTATGTCAAGACGATCCGCGGGATGGGCTATCGTCTGGATGTCCCCGAGGTCGGCCGCAAGACCTGATCTCCCGGCCACGAAAAAGCGAACTCGGTGGCGGCCAGGTTGCCTGCCGCGCTGAAGGCCTGGACGCGTACCGTGTATTCTCCGGCGGAGGCATACGCATGCTCCAGGGCAGTGGGGGCGGTTGCCCCGCGCCAGGGCCGAGGCCCCTGCGCCAAGCTGCGGAAAACCGGCGGCCGATAGTCGAAGTCTGCCTCCCAGTAGTCTAGAGAGGTCGGAAAGCCCTGCGGTTCGCAGGGCCGGAAGTCCTGAAGACCAACGCGGATCCCTTCGGGAGTGCTCTCGGTCGCGAGACTCAGGATTCCGTCGAGCCTTTCAGCCCTGGCTCCCTGGTCTGTGCCTGCTCTCGTGGCTTCTTCCAGGAGGAACGGTTCAGCCTGCGCAAGCGTCATGCGACGCAGGCCAATCCGGATGGCCTGAGGGAGAAGGTCGACCCCGACCCATTTGCGGCCGAGACTTTCGGCCACCCTGAGGGTCGTTCCCGATCCGCAGAAGAAGTCGGCCACCCAGTCTCCCGGATCACTGGAGGCAAGGAGAACGCGCTCCAGCAAGGCCTGGGGCTTCTGCGTGGGGTAGCCGGTACGCTCAGCGTGCAGGCGGGCGACCACGGGAAAATACCACCAGTCCTCGGGGACTTTTCCTCGGTCCAGGTCTGGCGTTTTTCCAAACCCGGCGCGTTTCGATGAGGCGAAAGTCCTTCGGGTGGACGGATTGTAGGGGATCCGAACTCGATCCGCTCGAAACAGATGCTGATCACCCTTCCGGTACGCCAGCAGCGTGTCGTGTTTCCGGTTGAAATAGGACCGGACCGGCGAGGGCCCGTGATAAACCCAAATGATCTCATTGAGAAAGTGGTCCCGGCCAAAGATCTCGTCGAGCAGCAGCCGGGCGTAATGAACCAACCGCCAATCTAGGTGCAGGTAAAGGGTTCCATCCTCGGCCAGCAGGTCGCGGATCAGAACCAGCCGGGGATACAGCCAGGAAAGATACTCCTCCAGTCCGGACCAAACATCCTGATACCCGTCGCCAAGTTGCCATGCTTCCGGTTTCCTGGAATCCTCACCCTGCCCGATGCGACGCGGAAATTCCTTTCCCGTTCCGAAGGGCGGATCCGCGTAGATCAGACGGAAGCGGTTCCGCCATTGGGGAAGCAGGGCCGTCATGACCAGGAGGTTGTCGCCCAGGATGAGCCGGTTGGGTTCGGTGCGGAGCGGCAAGGGTCCGCAGGGGTAGAGTTCGGCACGAGTCGTCAGCTGTCCCGCGGGGTATTCGATCTCCCCCTTACCGGGCCAATCCAGCAGAACGGAACGGCCTCGAGACATGCCGGGCCTGGAGAACCCTCCGGTGGCGGTCTACGCGGAAGAAGACGGACTTGAGCGCTGACCGAATTTGGCCTTCAGGAGGCCGGAAAGATTGGGCTGTCCGATTTCCTTCAACTCGTAGCGCACCCGCTGCGAGGGCTTGTTGATTCGGATGAGCCGACCCAGGTCAATCGGGGTTCCGATCAGGACCAATTCGGCTGGAGAGTTATTGATCGTCTGAGACAACTCTTGCATCTGCTCCGCGCTGTATCCCATGGCCGGAAGGACAGCTCCAGTTGTCGCGTATTTTTCGTAGGTTTTCTTGATCGATCCGACGGCATAGGGGCGGGGGTCGATGATCTCCGCCGCCCCAAACTGCTTGGCCGCAAGCCAGGCGGCGCCAAAAGACATCTCACCATGGGTAAGTGTCGGGCCATCCTCAACGGCCAGGACCTTCTTGCCGGTGATCGCCGCCGGATCCTCGACCTGCAAGGGAGAGGCCGCCTCGATGATCTGGGCGGAGGGATTCAGCCGGCGCAGGTTTTCGCGAACGGCCGCCACGGATTCCTTGGACGCAGTGTCCACCTTGTTGAGAATGAGCACATCGGCCGACCGGACATTCGCCTCCCCGGGGAAGTAGCGGCTCTCGTGGCCCGCCCGCAGAGGATCCGCAATCACGATCTTGAAATCACTGACGAAGAACGGAAGATCGTTGTTGCCCCCATCCCAGAGAATGATGTCAACTTCTTTCTCGGCCTGGCGCAGGATTCGTTCATAGTCCACCCCGGCAAAGACAACAACCCCGAGAGCCAGATGGGGCTCGTATTCCTCGCGCTCTTCGATCGTGCACTTGAACTTGTCGAGATCGTCCAGCTGGGCGAAGCGTTGAACGGCCTGGGCAACGAGATCTCCATAGGGCATGGGATGCCGTACCGCGGCGACGCGATAGCCCAGGTCGCGCAGGATCATGGCGACTCGACGGGAAGTCTGACTCTTCCCCGCGCCCGTCCGCACGGCACAAACCGAAACCACAGGCCGCTTCGATTGGAGTTGGGTGGCCCGTGCGCCCAGGAGGAGAAAATCGGCGCCGCACGCAACCACCTGGGAGGCTCGATGCATCACGGCTTCATGGGAAATATCGCTGTAGGCGAAGACCACCTCGTCAACCTTCAGATCGCGAATGAGCGGCTCGAGTTCGCTCTCCGGATAGATGGGGATTCCCTGCGGGTAAAGCCTGCCCGCCAGCTCCGCCGGGTAGATTCGATTCTCAATATTAGGGATCTGGGTGGCGGTGAACGCCACCACCTCGGCCTCCGGCCTGTCCCGGTAGACCAGGTTGAAGTCGTGAAAATCGCGACCCGCCGCGCCCATGATGAGAATTCGTCTTCTCGGCATGCCATTTCCTTTCGCAGTCGGGGAATCGGGCTAGGGGCGTTCGTCCCCTTCGAGCGGTCTCACATCGCGTCCGGCGCTTCAACCCCCAGCAATCTTAGGCTGTTGGCCAGAGTCTGCCGAGCGGCTGCCACGATGGCCAGCCGCACGGCGCGTTCGCTCGGGCCGGCTTGCAGAACCGGACAGGCTTGGTAGAACTCGGTAAACGACTTCGCCAGGCTGTAGGCGTAGTTGGCCATGTGCAGAGGTTTGTATTCCAGGGCGGCCCGCTGGACTTCAACTGGGAATCGCGAGATCAGATCCACCAAGTCGATCTCCGCTGGCGCCAGCGAATAGTCCGCGATGATCGGCTCGGATGGCAGGTCCGCCTTCTCCAGGATGCTTGAGGCGCGCACGTGTGCGTACTGGATATACGGAGCCGCTTGTCCGTCAAAGCTGAGGGCCGATTCCCAGCTGAAGGTGATTTGCTTGGTGTTGTCGACCGAAAGCATCACGTACTTCAGGGCACCCAGCCCGACTTGCCAAGCTACCTGGTCCCGCGCTTCTCCGGTCAGCTCCGGGTTCTTCTTCGCGATGATGTCCAAGACGCGGCGCTGAGCCTCCTGGGCCACATCCATGAAGTACACGACCCGACCCCGACGGGCCGACATGGTTCCTTCCGGCAAGGTGACCATTTCGTAGGCCAAATGAAAGCATTTCGAGGCCTGTTCGAACCCCCATAGTTGCAGGATCTTGAAGACTTGTTGAAAGTGCAGGCTCTGTCGGGCATCGACAACATAAACCGATCGGTCGATCTGGAATTTCTCGAATTTGATTTCCGCCAGCGCTAAGTCCTTGGTCAGATACAGGGTGGTTCCATCGCTTCGCAAAAGGACGGCGGTCCGGTAGGTTTCTTTCTTGAGGCCCAGCTTCTCGTCGATGCGGACGATGACCGGCCCTCCCTGTGGGCGCTCATCCTCGGCTATCCCCCGTCGGATGAGCTCCTCAACGATGGCCTTGGCCGGCTCGTCCGCCTCGCTCTCGAAGAAGAACACGTCGATGGGAATCCTCAACAGCCTCAAGATTTCCGCAAGCTCATCGAGGCTCCATTGGCGAGTGCGCCGCCACAGCTCTCGGGTCTCCGGGTCTCCCGTATCCCACTTTTGATAGAGGTCCTTGACCTCTTGATTGTATCCTTCCCGGAGAACCCGCTGCTCCTCAGTTTCCGGGTTCTGCGGTTCGAGTAGGGCGGTGGCCTCGGTGTAGATCTTGGCCAGCCATCGCCCGCGCTCCATGAGGCCGTCGGGCTCTTGGCCCTGGTAGAACTTGTGGTAGGCCCACAGGCAACGAATTACTCCCAGACCGATGTCCCCCGGATAGCTGGCCCGAACGGTACGGAAGCCGGCAAACTCGACCAGCCGGGCGAGCGATTCGCCGAGTGCCGCATTGCGGAAATGGCCAATGTGAAACGAATGGTGAGTGTTGGGCTGCGCAAACTCGACCATCACCCGCTCGGCTCTTGGTTCTCCTCTTCCAAACTCCGCGGCCTGCTGCAACACAACCTGGAGAACATGGCTGACATAGCGCCGGGTGTCGAAATACAAGTTCACATACCCGCGCGAGGCCTCCACGCGCTCGAAGTCCTGGGAAAGGTTCAGCCCTTCGGCGATTGCCTTGGCCAGCCGTTGGGCCTCCTCCGGCACCGGCAGCGAGGAGCGTCCCGATCGCACGAGCGCGGCTGCAGCCTTGAGGCAGACCGAGGTCGCGACCCCCCATTGGTGAGAGAGAGGAATCGGTGTCCATTCGACTGCCAGGTCCGCCGGGCCACCTTTTCGTTCAATGCCGGCGCGAATCTGGGATCCAACCCCTTCCAGTTCGGGTTCGTACATAAGGACGAATCACTCCCTGCGGCTCCCGAAGCCCGCCCTTCTTCTGCCGTGGATTCCCCCGGTGCAGCCGAGGAAAGAACGCCGCGGCGATTATATACGAAGGTGGGGGACCAACTCGCAGGGCCGAGCAAAGCAAAGCAAAGGCCCCCGCCAAGGGGGGCCCCTCGTCTCTCTTTGTTCCCCTGCTGCGCGGACTCCCCCATTCTAGGGGGTCCCTTTTTTTGTCTCCGCGGACTTGCTGTAGAGTTTCATCAGCCGGCTCTTTCTTCGGGCGGCGTTGTTCTTGTGGATGCGCCCCCTCTCCGCGGCGCGGTCGAGCTGACGAATGGCTTCCTTGACCGCGCCGGCTGATTCCTCCTTGGACCCCTTGCGGACGGCCAAGCGAGCCTTGCGAACCGCGGAACGGGACCGATTCACAGCGAGTCGGTTGCGATCCCGTTTGCGTCCATTGCTGCGAATGCGCTTGAGCGCAGAATCAGTCTTTGCCAAACGAATCCTCCGGTCTATGCCAGCCTGCGTCGAATGAGTAGAAAGTGATTTTATCGTATTGCCTTAACGCTGTCCAGCCCCGCGAACGAGGTCACCCCCGCCAGAAGAACGACTCGACCCGTCGTTGCGCTTGGAGCAGCCACGACCGCATTCTGGCCAGAATGCGGAGGAGGAAGAAGCCAGATCGCCACCATGCGGCCTGACGACCCTGCCCGGCGATGACCCACTCAATCATGGCAGACCCCCAGGTGAGGCCCGCACCGAATCCCACCAGCACGATCCGATTGCCCGGCTTGATCTTCCCGGCTTCCACAGCTTCGCAGACAGCAATCGGAATGGAGGCGGTCGACGTGTTTCCATATCGGTCCACGTTCACGACGAATCGCTCCAAGGGCAGGCCTAGGCTCTTGGCGGCCATTTCGATAATCCGCAGGTTGGCCTGGTGGGGGACAATCCGGTCAATGTCTCGAAGGCGAATCCCAGCTTTCCGAGTGACTTCTCTTGTGGCGGAGACCATGACCCGCGTCGCGAATCGATAGACTTCCGGGCCGTTCATCGACACGTAGTGGAGCCCTTTTTCAACCGTCTCTTTGCTCGTCGGAAAACGGCTTCCGCCAGCGGGAAGGGAGAGAAGATCGCCTCCCGATCCATCCGAGTGCATGGTGTGAGCCAGCAGGCCCCCTTCTTGTGCACTGGCCTGCAATACGAAGGCGCCGGCCCCATCCCCGAAAAGGACGCAAGTGGCCCGGTCCTGCCAGTTCACAATCCGGGAAAGGGTTTCGGCTCCAATCACCAGGGCGCGCTCGTAACCTCCGGTGGCGATCATCTGGGTCGCTACGGCCAAGGCATAGATGAAGCCCGTGCAGGCGGCGGAGAGATCGAAAGCGCCCGCGTGCGTTGCACCCAGTCGATCTTGGACCAGGCAGGCCGTAGCTGGAAAAATGTGCTCAGGCGAGGAGGTGGCGACGATGATCAGGTCGATTTGAAGGGGAGTCAGGCCTGCCAGTAGCAGAGCCTGACGGGCGGCATCGGTTGCCAAACTGGCGGTCGTTTGGTCCGGTTCTGCGATATGGCGCTCCCGAATGCCCGTCCGCGAAAGGATCCAATCCTCGGAGGTGTCCACCATTTGAGCTAGATCGCCGTTGGTGAGCACTCGGCGGGGGACGCTCATGCCCCAGCCGACAATGTGCGCATACCGGGTCATTCCCTGGCCTCCTCCTCTCTGGGGGGCGGGCCGAAGACCAGGCAGGCGTTATGTCCGCCAAATCCAAAGGAGTTGGACATGACGTACCGGACTGTCTTCCGGCGAGAACGATTGGGCACGTAGTCCAAATCGCAATCCGGATCGGGGGTTTCATAGTTAATCGTCGGCGGCAGAATTCCTTCGCGAATGGCCAGGACCGAAAAGATCGCTTCCACTCCGCCGGCAGCTCCCAACAGGTGCCCGGTCATCGACTTGGTCGAGGAGACAGGAATGCCATGGGCCCGTTCCTCAAAAACCTGCTTGAGGGCGGCTGTTTCGCTGCGGTCGTTGAGCACAGTGCTTGTTCCGTGAGCATTGACATAGTCGATGTCCCCCGGGGCGAGCCCGGCGTCCTTCAGGGCGAGGCGCAGGCACTCGGCCGCCCCGGCGCCGTCCTCGCGAGGGGCGGAAATGTGATAGGCATCATTGTTAATCCCGTACCCTTTCAACTCGGCCAGGATCCTGGCTCCACGCCGGGAAGCGTGAGCGAGCGACTCCAGGACCAGGATCCCTGCTCCCTCGCCTGTCACAAATCCGTCCCGGTGAAGGTCAAAAGGTCGGGAGGCCTTTTCCGGGGCATCGTTCCTTCGGGATAGAGCGCCCATCGTCAAGAAACCCGCCATCGCCAGTTTGACGATCCCCGCCTCGGCCCCTCCTGCGATCATCACGTCAGCGGCCCCTCGCCGGATTACCTCAGCGGCTTCGCCCACCGCGTGCGATCCGGTGGCACACGCTGAAGCCACCGCCAGATTCGGTCCTCTCATGCCGAAGTGGATGGCGATTTGAGCTCCGGCACTGTCGGGCAACATCAGAGGAACCAGAAAAGCGCTGACCCGGCGGGGTCCCAGCTTGGCCAGGGTCTCAGCTCCTTCGAGCAGCGTGGCGATCCCCCCGATGCCCGTCCCGACCAGCACTCCCATCCGGGCCCGGTCGCCGTCCTCGACGCGCAACCCAGCCGACTCTACCGCCTGCTCCGCCGCGGCCAGGGCGAACTGGCTGTAGCGATCCAGGCGCCGGGCCTCCTTGCGTCCGAAATGAGCAACGGGGTCGAACCCCTTGACCTCCGCCGCGAAGCGGCTCTCTAGCTCGCTGGCATCAAAGAGCGTGATCGGGCCGACCCCCGATTGGCCCTGAATGGCATTGGCCCAGGTGGATGGCACATCGTTGCCGAGCGGGGTAAGGCATCCCAACCCCGTAATTACGACGCGGGGGCGCATTGGGCCTCCAGCCTCCTCATCCCCTCGAGGGAAAGCGGAGGGGAGAAAATCGCCATGGATTCACTACGGGCCTGTTGGCAGAACATGTTGGATGACCTGGACGCAATTTGTAAAGTATAACACCCAGGTGGACGCCTCGGTGCAGGTTTCCGGGGGCCCGCCCCGGGCGCCCAGGGGCCAGCGCCAGAAGAAGAATGGCGAGGGCGGAGTACACTTGAATAAAGGAATTCATACCCAGATCCGAGTTTGGGAGGCCATGGGAGCTGGTCCCTCAGGATGCAAAGCCATCTCCTCAGGCTTCTAACCGCATCTCCGCCCGAGGCCGACGTCGGCCAATCCGTTTGTCGCAAAGCATCGGTCCGTTCAATCATGTGTCCTTGGGTAACTTGCTAAGGTATGGCTAAGAAGGTTCGCTTGGATCTTCTCGTCGCCGAGCGCCAATTGGCCGGCTCGCGTGCCCAGGCACAGTTGCTGATCCGCGAGGGGCGCGTGCGGCTCAATGGGCAGGCCTGTGACCAGCCCGGAAAGTTGGCGGACCCTTTGAGTCGCGTGGAGCTTACCGCAAAGCTCCGCTATGTCTCCCGGGGAGGGGAGAAACTCGAGGCCGCACTGCAAACGTTCCCGATCCGGGTGGGGGAGCAGGTCTGCGCCGATGTCGGCGCCTCCACCGGCGGGTTTACCGACTGCCTCCTTCAGCATGGCGCCAGCCGAGTGTACGCGATCGACGTGGGTCGTGGAATCCTTGAATGGAAACTCCGAAACGATTCGCGGGTTGTGGTTCTGGAGGGGGTCAATGCCCGCTACCTGAAATCTCTTCCCGAGCCGATCGGGCTGGCTACCGCGGACGCCTCGTTTATCTCGCTGCGGCTCATCCTGCCCGCAATGATCACTTGGCTCGGCGCCCAGGGGGAGATTGTAACGTTGGTTAAGCCCCAGTTTGAGGCCGGCCGCAAGGAGGTGGGACGAGGAGGGGTTGTCCGGGATCCCCTTGTTCATCGGCGCGTTATTGGGGAAGTCGCGCGTGCGGCCGAGGCCCTCGGTTTGTTTGTCCATGGTCTGCTTCTTTCCCCTCTGGTCGGCCCGGCCGGCAACCGTGAGTTTCTGCTCTGGCTCAGGCGTGACCGCAGCGACCTTCGGCTGGAGACGCTGCTGGATCAGGTCGTCCTTGCACGCTGATCCCGCTTTGTCGGGCTACGAATAAGGTATACTTGCGTGATTGCATGCCCTCCCGCCCGGTGCGGGAGGGTCGCGTGCTGGCCCCGGGAATGGACACCTCGCATATCCGAAATTTCTGCATTATTGCTCATGTCGACCACGGCAAGTCCACCCTCGCCGATCGGCTACTCCAACGAACGGGGACGATACCGGAACGAGAGATGACGGACCAGGTGCTGGACAGCATGGATCTCGAGCGGGAGCGCGGAGTGACGATTAAGGCTTCCGCCGTCCGCATGAACTACGGCGCTCGAGACGGCCAGACCTATGAGCTCAATCTGATTGATACCCCTGGCCATGTCGACTTCGCCTACGAAGTCAGCCGGGCCCTGGCGGCCTGTGAGGGTGCGGTCCTGGTCGTGGACGCTTCTCAAGGGATCGAAGCCCAGACTTTGGCCAACCTGTACTTTGCCCTGGACGCCGACCTGGAGATCATCCCGGTCGTGAACAAGATTGACCTGCCCTCGGCGCGTACTCAGGAAGTGAGCGAGGAGGTTGCCGCCTTGCTTGGGGTCGCTGAGGATTCGGTGATTCGGATCTCAGCCAAGCTTGGCCAGAACATCGAAAAGGTTCTGGAACAGGTCGTCGCCCAAGTGCCGCCACCCTCGGGGGCGACCGAGAGCCCCCTGCGGGCGCTGATCTTTGACTCGCATTACGACTCGTACAAGGGGGTCGTTGCCTATTTGCGCATCCGTGAGGGTCTTCTCGAGATCGGACAGCCTTGCCAGGCCATGGCCACGGGAGCACGGTTTGATCCCATTGAGGTCGGCTACTTTGGCCCGGAAATGCGCCCGAGCGCGGCTCTGGCCGCGGGGGAGGTGGGTTACGTGGCGACGGGCCTCAAAACGGTCCGCGAGTGCCGGGTGGGCGACACGCTGACCTCTGTCTCTCGGCCTGCCGGAGAACGGTTGCCCGGCTATCGCCAGCTCAAGCCCATGGTTTTCGCCGGGATCTACCCTGTGGAGGGGGAAGACTACGCCGCCCTGAAAGATGCTCTGGACAAACTTCAGCTCAATGATGCTTCGCTCGTTTTCGAGCCGGAAACCTCCCAAGCGCTCAATTATGGGTTTCGTTGCGGATTCCTCGGCCTTTTTCACATGGAGATCATCCAGGAACGGTTGGAGCGCGAATACGGCCTGGAGGTAATCGCCACGGCGCCCTCCGTCCAGTATGAGGTCCTGCGGCGGGACGGGGCAATCCAGCATGTTTCTTCCCCCGTGGACTTGCCTGAGGAAGCGGAGATCGAGGAGATTCGCGAGCCCTGGATGCAAATGCAGATCTTCACGCCTGAGGCCTACTATGGCACCGTAATGGATCTGGCGAACCGGCATCGAGCTGTCTTTCGCACTCAGGACTACCCCTCTCCGGGGCGCATTCAAATGACCTTTGAGATTCCCCTGGCCGAGTTGATTGTCGACTTCTACGACCAGCTCAAATCGCGGACGCGCGGCTACGCCTCTCTCGACTACCATTTCCTCGAATACCGCTCGGAAGAATTGGTTCGCCTGGACGTAATGATCAATGAGGAGGTCGTGGATGCCCTGGCCTCCATCATTCACCGGGAGGAAGCGTATCAGCGAGGCCAGGCCCTGGTCTCCAAGCTGAAGGAACTGATCCCACGGCAGTTGTACGCCGTTCCGATTCAAGCGGCCGCGGGGGGAAAAGTGATCTCGCGCGCGAATGTCAAGGCTCTGCGCAAGGATGTCTTGGCAAAATGCTATGGGGGTGACATCACGCGCAAGAAGAAGTTGCTGGAGAAACAGAAGCGCGGCAAGCGTCGCATGAAGAAGGTGGGGCGGGTGGAAATCCCGCAAGAAGCCTTCATGGCAGTCCTTCGGATTCAAAACGAGCAGTCGCAGCAGTGAAAGCTCGGATCATGGAAAAGAGCGGGAAAACGAAGACGACACGAGCGATGGCTTGGCGCAGATCGGCCCTCACGTGGCTGCCTGGGCTCTTGCTGACCATCCTGGCCGTCGTGATCCTCTGGCGGGTTGTGAGCTGGAAAGAGGTCCTGGGCGCTTGGGCAAGGGCTCGTCCATGGGTGATTCTGCCGGGCCTGGTTCTCATGGTACTGGCTCAACTGTCCCGAGCGATGGGCTGGCGGTACCTTGTGGATCGCAAGGTGAGCGTCGCACGATCCTTCTCTGTCCTTAATGTCGGCTACCTCCTTAACACCCTATTGCCTTTTCGCCTGGGAGACCTGAGCCGGGCCGTTCTGGCAGGACTGCCCGGGCGGGGGGATTCGCTCCTCTCCGTGAGTTCGGCTCTGTCTGCCGTGGTCGTCGAGCGGGTGGTTGACCTGCTGGTCACGGGGTTGATCGGGTTGGCCGCCGTCGCCTTCTTTGCCGGCACCTCCTGGGCCGGTCGAGCTCTGGAGGTCACCTTGCTCCTGGCCGTCCTGGGCACCCTGGCTCTTTTCGCACTGGCCATGGCTCGGGCAGGGATCGTCAGGGTCGTACAGAGAGAGCTGGGTAGAGTGGCGTGGCTGGAACCGTGGGTCGTTCGCCTGGACGAATTCCTGGCAGGGATCCAGGTCATTGGACGGTGGAGTGTCGCGGTCCCGGCTGTGGCAGGAATCCTGGGGGCGTGGCTGGCGTGGATGCTGGAGTATTGGGTGATCCTGGAGGGGTTTGTTCCTGGCGCGGGACTGAATCTGGCCCTGGCAGCTCTGGCGGGGGGCGCGCTAGGAGTCATGATCCCCTCCTCGCCCAACTCTCTCGGGGTGTATGAAGCTGCCGTGGTGGGCGTCCTCTCCGTCGCGGGGATGTCTCCCGGAGTCGCCCTGGCTTTTGCTCTGTCCATCCATGTCCTGAACACGATTGGGGTATTTGCCCTCGGGATCTGGGGTTTGCTGCGGGAGGAACAGACCCTTGGACAGCTTGTGACAGCCGTGATGCAAATCCGAGGGCGGAAGCAACCCAGTGAGGGGCCGGATGTTCCTGCGCCCCCGTATGCGGGGAGCGAAGGCTGAACTCCGATGCGGATTCTGATTGTCCTGACATACTACCGCCCTCATGTCTCCGGCCTGACGATCTACACCGAGCGCGTGGCTCGAGCGCTGGCCCGTCGCGGGCATCAGGTCACGGTCCTGACCTCAAGGTTTGACCGCCGCCTTCCCGCTCGGGAAAGCCTCGAGGGGGTCGAAATCATTCGGCCCTGGGTGATGGCCAGGGTGAGCAGAGGGGTGCTCATGCCCACCATCGGAAGCTGGGCCTCGCTGCTCGTCCCCTCCCACGATGCGATCAGCATCCACCTGCCACAGTTCGATGCCCCCGGCATTGCCCTGCGTGGGCGCCTCTTCCGAAAGCCGACGCTCCTCACGTACCATTGTGACCTAAGTCTCCCGCCCACGGCTTTCAACTACCTTGCCAATCAAGTGGTGCACGCAGCCAATCATCTTGCGGCCGGTGCGGCCCACGGGATCGTTGCCTACACCCGTGACTATGCCGAGAACTCTCCTTTTCTGGCCCGCTACCTGAACAAGGTAATTGTGATTCCGCCTCCCGTGGAAGTCGCTGAGGTGAGCGAGGAAGAGGTGGAGATCTTCCGGTCGTGCCATGGTCTGAACCATCACCGGGTCATTGGGATGGCGGCCCGACTGGCGACCGAAAAGGGGGTTGAGTACTTGCTCGAAGCTCTTCCGGGTGTGCTTGAGAGGTACCCCGACCTGCAAGTCCTTTTTGCCGGGCAGAATCAGAATGTGCTCGGGGAGGAGGCCTACGCACGGAAGTTGCTTCCGGTCATCGCGCGCCTCGGGAATCATTGGAAGTTCTTGGGAACGCTGGACCCCAGGGCCATGGCAACGTTCTTTCGGGCCTGTGACGTGACGGTACTGCCCAGCATCAACAGCACCGAGAGCTTCGGCCTTGTTCAGATTGAGTCGATGATGTGCGGACGTCCGGTTGTGGCCTCGGCTCTGCCCGGGGTGAGACAACCTGTCCGCAACACGGGCATGGGCCGCCTCGTCCCTCCGAGAGACGGACGGGCCCTAGCCGAGGCCCTCTTGGAGATCCTTGACCATCCTGAAGCCTACGACAAGCCCACCCAGGATCTTCAGGCCGTCTACGCGCCGGATGCGGTGGCCGCCCAGTATGAACAGCAATTCTTGGAACTGGAGCGCCAGCTGGCCGTCCAAGGTTCGCGGCACAACTCCGGCCCCTCCAGGGGGCGGAAGTGACTCCATCCGGGAACGATCGAGTGCTTTGGAACCACCTCCTGGACTTACCCTACTTCCGTGCGCTCCTGCGAGCCGTGGAGGATGGCTTTTACCAAGGGCTGACCCTGCCGGAGCCGACCCTGGACATAGGCTGCGGAGACGGGCATTTTGCCTCTGTCGCCTTTTCCCGGCGCATTGATGTGGGATTGGATCCTTCGTTTTTGGTCCTGCCCGAGGCGAAAAGGCGCGGGGGTTATCGCCTGGTAGTGCAAGGGGACGGGATGCGGATTCCTTTTCCTACCGCTTGGTTTGCCAGTGCGATGAGCAACTCGGTGCTGGAACACATTCCCAGGGTGGACGAGGTAGTCGTGGAGATCGGTCGGGTGCTCAAGCCCGGAGCTCCCTTTGTGTTCTGCGTTCCGAACCCCCGCTACCTTTCCTATCTTTCCGTGGCGAGGATCCTCGCCGCCGTCGGCCTGCAGCGAGCGGCTGGCTACTATCGGGATTGGTTCCGGCGAATGTCCCGAACGTACAACCTTGATGAGGCCGAGGGTTGGCGGGCCCGGCTGGATCGAGCCGGGTTGGTTCTGGAATCTTCCTGGGACTATTTCTCGGAATCCTCCCTGCGTACGCTGGAATGGGGACACTACCTGGGGCTGCCCTGCCTGGTTGCCCGCAAGCTCACCGGGAGATGGATTCTCTGGAAGTCCAAGATCAACTTGGCGCTGACCTGGCGGCTCGTCTCGCCACATTTTCATGAGGCGACCCCAGCCCAGGGGGCCTACACCTTCTACGTCGCCAGGCGGGCATGACTCCCTTCGACGAAGGCTATCTTCATACCCGCACAAATGAAAGGCTGCCTGTTGCCCGCCCTCAACCAATACCGGCGGCCGAATGGCTTCCACGCCGGTCTTGCATGGCCCTACGACCGCCCGCGGCGGCGTCCGTCCGGGGCGGGTTGGGGTCTGGGTCACCTTATTGGGCAGTTGGAAGGGGACCCTGGGCTTCATCCCGTCGACGTGAATCCATGGACCTAGGGCCGAGCTTGGCAGGTCGCTCCCTGCATGCGGGTCAATGAGGTTTCTGCCGAGTGTGTCTTCTGCGGAGCGAAAAGCTTTAGTGTCGTCATCATCAAGCACATCGTCGGACACCTGATTCACCCGGATCAGGCCCTTCACGAACTCGGCAGAGTGCTGGTCCCAGGAGGAACCCTGATTCTCTCTACCCCCAATCTGAGCTCCCTGCTTCGTCCGCTCAACGGCGGCCGGTGGATCGCGTCTCAGGATCCTACCTACCTCTCATTGAAGCCGCCGGATGAGTGGCTGGATCCGGTCGATCGGGCCGCCGAGGTCCAAGTGCGAAGAGTTATCAGCGACGGGTTTTGGGATGCGCCCTATCTTCCATTTGTCGCAGCGGTCATGCAAAAGCTTTTCTTTGGATCGCTGGGTGGCGTCCATGCAAGTGGCGGGTGGGTCCTTCTCCCTCTCCGCTAGGGGAGAGTATGATTGCAATCGGGCGCAGGCATTTTGGGGCAAACCATCAATGAATGAGCCCACAGCTTCTCTTCTGGACTGGATCCGGGCGGAACTCAGGCAACCGGCCGTCAAGCGCGCTATTCGCGGGTTCCTGGCTTTGGTTGTCGGGCTGATCGGGCTGAGCTATCTTGCCCTGCGTGGTCCGCTCTCCCCGGAAGGATACGTGCTGCTCGTGATCGCAGCGGGTCTGGCCGTGTGGGCAGCCCGAGCTCGAGGGCAAGCGGTTCCCGTTCCCCCGATCCCTGTGCCCCCTGAGCCGGCCCAGCTCTCCTCGGCACCCAAGGTCGTTCGAGGCACCGTCGCCTGGGGTCGGATCCTTCGACCCTGTGCGGCGTTTCTCCTGGCGCTCGTCGCTCAGGCCGTCATGGATCTCCGCCCCAGCGGGTACCCCGCCAGCACGCGGCTGGCAGGCGTTCTCTACCTTCTACCGATTCTGGTTCTGATTTGGTCCTGGCGGGCGGGCGATTGGCAGGTCCTTGAGTTGCGTGAGGAAGCCGATCCTGCGGGTTCCTGGGTGCTCTCGTTGCCCTCCGTACTTTGCGCGTGGTTGGGGGCCGGTCTGAGCCTGGCGGCCTATCTTGCCTTCAAGGGTGACGTTTTCACCCCGACCAACCTGACTCTCTGGATCCTTGCGCTGCTCTTGTGGCTCGTTGCCCTGTCCCCATCGGAGTCGGGAACTCCCCGTGTGCTGCGCCTGCTCAAAGAGTGGGCCCAGCGGCTTTGGGCGAGGCTGAAGAGCCTGGAGAACGGAGTACACCTTTCCGGGTGGACTCTCCTGGTCTTGTCGGGGTTTCTCCTGGCCGCCTTTTTCCGTCTCTACCGGCTCGATCTGGTGGCCCCCGAGATGACGAGTGACCACGCTGAAAAGTTGCTGGATGTCATGGATGTTATCGCAGGCAAATACTCAACCTTCTTCCCGCGCAATACCGGGCGCGAGTTTATTGAATTCTATCTGGCCGCTTTTGTCGCAACGACCTTTGGCACAGGGATTTCCTTCATCACCCTGAAAATCGTCACGGCGGCAGCCGGGCTGGCCACGCTTCCCTACGTCTACCTGCTCGGCAAGGAGATTGCGGACCGGAGAGTGGGCCTGGTCGCCATGGTTTTGACCGGCATTGCCTACTGGCCAAATGTGAACAGCCGGATCGGGCTGCGCTTCCCCTTCCTTCCTCTCTTTGTGGCTCCGGCCCTGTATTACCTGATCCGTGGCTTGCGCCATCGCCGGGCGGAGGATTTCCTCTGGGCGGGGATTGCCCTGGGCCTTGGGTTTAATGGCTACTCCCCGATTCGCATTCTGCCCTTCGTCATGCTGGCGGCCGTGATCCTCTTCAGCCTCCACCGCCAGGCGAAGGGCTCGCGAGTCTGGGCCTGGAAAGGTCTGCTGGCCGCCTTCGTCCCGGCGTTCGTCCTGGGCCTGCCGCTCTTGCACTACGCCATGAATAATCCGTTTGTCTTTTGGGAGCGCACCCTGACGCGAATCGGTCAGAGCGAGGCGACCTACCCCGGCAACCCGATCCTCCTCTTCGTGCAGAACCAGATTAATGCGCTGCTGATGTTCAATTGGAGCGACGGCACGGCCTGGTTCTTGGGCGTGCCCGGCCGGCCAGCCCTGGATATCGTGAGTGCGGCCCTGTTGGTTCTGGGACTCTTTTTTTTGTTGGGCAGGTACCTGCGCCACCGGAACTGGTTGGATCTGTTCCTGCTCTTCTCCATTCCGCTGCTGATGCTTCCCTCTTCGCTGGCAATTGCCTTCCCGATCGAGAATCCGGCGGAGAACCGCACCTCCGGAGTCTACCCGATCGTTTTCGTGGTGGTCGCCATCGGAGCGGTCATGCTCCTGGACACCCTGAAGGGCCGCCTGTCGCAATGGAGTTATCGCTTTCTCGTCCTGCCTTGTGCCGGCCTGCTGTTCATGGGTGCGATGGTGCAGAACTACCAGATCACCTTTGAACAGTATCCGACTCAGTATCGGCTGGCGGCTCAGAACGCCTCGGAGATTGGCGCACTGGTGGAGGCTTTTGCCCGTTCGGTGGGTGACTACCAGGACGCGTATGTTATCCCTTACCCCTATTGGGTGGACACGCGCTTGGTAGGAATGTACGGGGGAGATCCTAGCCGGGACTTCGCGCTTCCCCCGGCGTCTCTGCAAACGCTGAACCCGGAAGGGCAGCCGCTGCTCATTGTGTTCAACCGGAATGATCGCGACACCTTGAAGGTTGTCTCTTCGCGGTTCCCTTCCGGACGACTGCAGCGGTTCGCCTCCAAGGTTCCGGACCACGATTTCTTCTATTACTTCGTTCCCGGGAGCCCAACCCAGTCAGCTGGGCAATCCGCAGGATCCGCCTCGTCAAGCCCATAGCGCCTCGACCTCAGCAATCCAAAACAGGCAGGTGTCGACAACATGAGCGAACATGAGCTCGAAGTGAAGAGGCAAGCGGAAGTCGGTCCTCAGAGTCCGATCCCTCCCCAGGAGGCGGCAGGCTTCCGCCGCGAGCGCGGCTCAGGCTGGCGTAGGTTCGCTGGATTCCTTTTCGACCTGATCTTGCTGGCCCTGATTGGCATCGGGGTCGCCTGGCGCCTCAGTTGGGTCAACTGGAGCGAGGGCACAGATTTGAATCCCGATGAGTACGGCTTGACCGAGAATCTCACCGACCTGTCGATTCCCCAATCGCTGAGCGATTACTTCAACACGCGTCTCTCATCGATCAGTCCCTACCAGAAGTACGACGTCAACGGGAATGCGACTACCCCCGGCGCAAACAACGGCTTCGTTTACGGCCAGTTGCCGATTACCATCATTCGCTGGGTTGCTGAAAAGACGGGCAACACAGGTTATGACGATATCCGCCTCTTGGGTCGGCGGCTCTCGTCTTTTTGTGACATTCTCACGTTGCTTTTTCTGTTCTTGATCGGCCTGCGTTTGTACGGCCGGAGGGTGGGGCTGCTGGCTTCGGCTTTGGGTGCCTTGGCCGTACTCGAAATTCAGTATTCGCACTTCATGACGGTCGACAACTTCGCCTTGTTCTTTTCCGTGGTGGCGATGTTTGCCGCGGTGCAGGTGTCGAAGGACCGCGAGTCCGATTCGCGCAGGCTGTCCAGTTGGGGCTGGTACGCGCTGTTCGGTGTGGCCTTTGGCATGACCATGGCCTCGCGGGTGAACCTGTTCCCCCTGGCCGCCGAGCTTGTTGTCGCTGCCGGAATCTCCTACTACCGACAATTGAAGAACTCCGCAGCTGAATCGCCAAGAATTCTGGCGGCGGTGGCTGGGAAACTCGTTGTTGCGGGATTGATCTCGTTCCTCGTGTTCCGGGTCACCCAGCCGATGTCCTTCCGCGCCCTTCGGGGCGACACCACTCTTTCCACCCTGAACCTGAACCCGGACTGGGTGGCAAGCATGAAGGTGGCGCTGGAGCAATCGAACGGCATCGGCGGCGGACCTCCGGGCGAGCAATGGACTAATCGGCCGATCATCGTCTTTCCACTTGTGAACATGATCCTTTGGGGATTGGGGCTCCCTCTCGGGCTGATGGCTTCGGGAGGGTTCTTCTTGGCTCTCTGGCGCTCCTGGAAAGGAGCCTGGGAGACGCACCTTCTGCCCCTCACGTGGGCCGGTGGGTATTTCCTTTTCATGGGAACCCGGTTCGTCAAATCGATCCGCTACTTTCTCCCGGTTTATCCCTTCATGGCGCTGTTGGCGGCCTGGGCCCTCCTTGAAATATGGAATCGAGTACGCGCCCTAAGGCAGAGCGGGAAGCCGAGGAGAGCGCTCTCCTGGGCCGGACCGGCCGCCGGGGTAGGCCTGTTTGTCGTGGTCCTGGGCGGGACGTTTCTTTACGCCTGGGGATTCACGGGAATCTACCGTCACGAAAACACGAGGATCCAGGCTTCCCGCTGGATCTTTCAGAATGTCCCTGCGACTTTCACGGTCGAGATTCAAACCTCGACCGGCTTATACAACGAACCGGTTCCGGTTCCTTATGGAACCCAGGTCGGCGCGAATCCCGCCCTTCTGCTCCCCTTCGAGGCGCACGTGGACGGGCAGGCGATTAGAGTCGAGGTGGCCCACGCACGCGGAGCCAGCGGAAGCGACGGTTCGGGCCAGCTGCAAGTTGTCCTTTCCAGCAATGCGGCGGGTTCGCAGCCCCTGGCTGAGGCCGCCTTGCAGGTTCCTGCGGTTGGGTCCGACCCGCGTGGGCAGTCGTCCAGCGCTCCGCTGAAGCCTGCGGCGGTGACGGCCAACCAGGTCTACTATCTCCTGGTCGCCGCCTCCCAGGGAGCGCCCATCAGTGTTTCGGGAGCCGCGGTCGCCAGCGAGAGCTGGGACGAGGGGCTTCCCCTGCGGATCGACGGACGCGATCCCTTTGGCGGGCTCTACCAAGGCCTCACGATGGAGGTGCGTTGGCCGGACGATGAGAACAAGAGGCAAATGTTCATTCAGAATCTGGCGGCTTCCGATTACATCTTCCTGTCCAGCCAACGGGGGTTATGGAGTCCGACGCGGTTGCCGCGTTCCTACCCCCTCACGGTGGCGTACTATCAGGACCTTTTTGCCGGGCGTCTCGGCTTTACTCTGGTGGCCCAGTTCCAGCAGCCGATTCGGATCGGGCCGCTGGTGCTGTCGGATCTCGCTGGAACCGTGGGATGGAACCAGACTCCCACGCTGCCCGTTTACAACAGCAACCTCTTCGCGGCGGAAGAAGCCTTTAGCGTTTATGACCACGCACCGGTATGGATCTTCAAGAAAAGCCCCAACTTTGACTTGAGCAAGGTGAAGGCCGTTTTGGATTCCGTGGACCTCCAGTACGTGGTTCCGGCCGATCCTCGGAATCCGATCCCGGCCATGAATGCCCTGATGCTGCCGCCCGATCGGTTGGCCGAGCAACGGGCTGGCGGAACATGGGCCTCCATGTTTTCCAGGCTTTCGGCCCAAAACTCAGTGGAAGTCCTGGGAGTGGTACTTTGGTTTCTTTGGGTGCTCCTGACCGGCTGGGCCGCCTTTCCGCTTGTCACTCTGGCGCTCAAGGGACTACCCGACCTGGGATACTCGCTGGCCCGGGTCGCCGGCTGGCTTCTCATCGCCTGGCTGGCTTGGCTGCTGGGCAGCTACGAAGTGCCCTTCGTGAGAATCACGTTGCTGGCCTTGTGGGCCGGCCTGATCGCGGTGGGGGTCGCGATGTTTCTTATCGGCCGCCGCGAGTGGAAGGAGAAGCTGCGCCAGCATTGGCGGACCTGGGGCACGATGGAACTGGTCTTCCTGGCGCTCTTCCTTTTCGACTTGTTGCTGCGCTATGGCAACTCCGACCTCTGGCACCCCTCGTTCGGAGGGGAGAAGCCGATGGACTTCTCCTATTTCAACGCCGTCATTAAGAGCACTTCCTTTCCCCCCTATGATCCCTGGTTTGCCGGGGGCCTCATCAATTATTACTACTTCGGGTTTGTCATCCTGGCTATCCCGACCAAACTCCTGGCCATCCTCCCTTCGTTCGCTTACAACCTGAGCCTCCCATCGCTTTTCGCGATGCTGGGCCTGGCGGGCTTTGGTATTGGCTGGAGCTTGGCGACTCGGTTGCGGGAGGACGGCCATGTCCCTGTCTCTCCGCTTCTGGCGGGGGCGGCGGCAACCGTCGGCCTGATCCTCATCGGAAACCTCGGTGAAGTCCGGATGGTCTGGGAGGGCTGGATCGGGGCCAGCGGGCTCAAGATTCAGAATGGCCTGATGTTCGGCCTGGGCAGCGTCCTCAATGCTGCGTCGGGCACCTGGCGGGTGTTCACCCAGCAGGCCACTTTCCCCTATGGCACTGGGGACTGGTATTGGATTCCCTCCCGTGCCATCCCTGTTCCCAATGGTCCAGGAGGGGTCCCCACGGAGGCCCAGCCCATTACCGAGTTCCCCTTCTTCACGTTTCTTTACGGCGACCCTCACGCCCACATGATCGCGATGCCCCTGACGGTGCTGGCCGTGGGTTTCGCGGTCTCGTTGGTTCTTCGGCCGCAACAGACGCGGCGATGGTCCGAGATTGTGCCGGCCTTGATTCTGGGATCCCTGGTGATCGGTGCCCTCCGCCCCACCAACACTTGGGACTTCCCGACCTATCTGGGGCTTGGGGTTGTGGCGGTTGGGTATGCCAATTGGAAAGCGGCTCCACCGGGCCACCCCACAGGGAGAGCTTGGGCCGCCGTGACTCTGGGAGTGGCGGAGATCGCCGCCCTGGTCGGCTTGTCCTTCCTCCTCTATCAGCCCTACTCCCAATGGTACCTTCAGGGCTACACCTCGTTCCAATTCTGGACGGGCTCAAAGACACCCCTCGATTCGTACCTGATCATCCACGGGGTCTTTCTCTTCGTCCTGGTGAGCTTCCTGGTTCTCCTGACCAGGGACTGGCTGGCCAGCACCCCGCTGGCGGCTGTTGGGCGCTGGAGAAGGAATGGCCTGCTCGGATATGCGCTGGTGGGCTTTGTGGTCCTTCTGTTCGCGATCGTGCTCCTCTGGATGTTGCAGTATCAGGCCGTGGCCTTCGCCCTGCCGCTCATCGTCTGGGCGGGGTTGTTGGCGCTTCAGAAGAACCTTTCGGAGGCCAAGCGCCTTATTTTGGGGATGATGGTCGTGGCTCTGGCACTCACCGTGGTGGTGGAATTCGTGGTTCTGTCGGGCGACATCAGCCGCATGAATACGGTCTTCAAGTTCTATATCCAGGTCTGGATTCTGTTTGCGTTGGCGGCCGGGCCGGCCCTGGCATGGCTGCTGGCTTCGCGTGGTCAGTGGAGCCCTCGACTGGGCTCGCTTTGGACCGTCGCCGTGACCCTGCTGGTGTTGGGAGCCGCCTTCTACACCTATCAGGCCGGTCTCTCCAAGGTGGAGGACCGCATGGCCCCCAATGCGCCGCGCACCCTGGACGGGATGACCTATATGGCTTATGCCCAGTACGCGGATCAGGGGCAGACCATGGACTTGAACGAAGACTTCCAGGCCATTGAGTGGATGCAGGAGAATATCATCGGATCCCCGGTCATCGTCGAGGCCAATACGGTCGAATACCACTGGGGATCCCGCTTCACGATCTACACGGGCCTGCCCGGGGTGGTGGGGTGGGACTGGCATCAGCGTCAGCAGCGAGGGGTGGTCTCGCCGGTGGAAGTGGACGCGCGAGTGCAAGAAGTAAAGGAGTTCTATACCACTACCGACCAGGGCTGGGCGCGCCAATTCCTGAGCCGGTATCAGGTCAGCTATATTGTGGTCGGAGAGTTGGAACGCGCCTACTATCCGTCCGCCGGGCTGGAGAAATTCTCTCAGATGCAGGCCAAGGGATGGCTGCAGAAGGTCTATTCGGCCGGACACACTGTCATTTACAAGGTGGTTGGCTCGCCGAACTAGCCTGATGGGGTCTGCTCCGGCCTCCCTCGGTTCCCCGGCTTATCTTCCGCGGCCTGAATGAGCACCAATCTGCTCGCGTTCTGGAAATGGTGGGCGGCCCTTCTGCTTTTGGGCGCGGCCGCCTGGCCTCTGATTTTCTACCTCTTCCGGAGGTTGCCGGATCGGGGCCTGACCCTGGCTCGTCCCTTTGGCCTTTTGCTCGTGGGCTACCTGTTCTGGCTGGGAGCCTCCTTCGGGTTTTGGACCAACACGGCAGGTTCCGCCGCAGCGGCCGCGATCGCCGTGTTCGCGGTCGGCACGACCGCGTGCCTCCACGCTAGGGTGAGCCCTTGGGCTTGGCTGGGCCGTAAGAGGCGGATGGCCCTCGCCCAGGAGGCCGTGTTCCTCCTTGCGTTCACCGCCTGGGCCTGGGTGCGGGCGAACAATCCTGCTGCCGTCGACACCGAAAAGCCGATGGAGTTGGCGTTCATCAACTCGATCTTGCGATCGGTGACCTTTCCTCCCCGGGACCCGTGGCTTTCAGGCTACGCAATTTCCTACTACTACTTTGGCTATGTCCTGGTGGCCATGCTGGCCAAGATGGCCGCTGTGAGTGGGGCGTATGCCTTCAACCTGGGAGTCTCTTCCTGGTATGGGATGGCGGGACTGGCGGCCTATGGATTATTGAGCAATCTGCTGGCCCTGCGCGAGCGCGGGCGGGGTGCCCAGGAACGCTTTCGCTGGGCGGGTCTCCTGGCCCCTCTGACCCTGCTAGGCGTTGGGAACTTCGAGGGCATTCTCGAGGTTCTCTACAATCTCCACATTGGGTGGAGCGGCCAAAGCGGGCCGTTTTGGCAATGGCTCGATATTCTTGACCTTTCCTCACCCCCGACAAGCCCGGCGACTCTGGATCCAACTCACTATCGCTTCTGGTGGTGGTGGCGCGCCTCGCGGGTCATCCAGGATCGGGACTTGCTGGGACGGAGTTTCAGCCTCCAGCCCATCGATGAGTTCCCCTCCTTTTCGTTCATGTTGGGCGATCTTCACCCACACGTTCTGGCCCTCCCCATGGGGCTGGCCGTCCTGGGGTTGGGGCTGGAGCTCTTGCTTCGGATTTGGCGTTTGCCGGGCGCGCCGCGAAGGAGGCCCAGCCTAGGCGCCTTGTTTCCTCTTCCGTTGGCCGGGTTTGCCTCGCTGGTCCTTGGCGGGCTCGCCTTTCTCAACACGTGGGATTTTCCGGTCTACCTGCTCATCTGCGCCGGCGCAACCTGGCTTGCATGGCGAAAATGGGGGAGGCCGGGTCTCGGGCCTCTGGCCGGACGGTGGGGAGAGATTCTCGCGCTCGGGGTTCTCCTGTACCTGCCCTTCTATCTCAGCTTCTCATCCCAGGCGGCCGGCGTTCTGCCCAACCTCATCTTTGTCACAAAAGGTCAACAGTTCGCCGTGATGTTTGGGCCACTCCTGATTCCCGTGGCACTATGGCTTGGCTCTCTGGCCCTCTCGCGGAGGGGGCAGTTGGCCTGGGGGCGCGGTTTCCTGTTGGCGGCCGGGCTCGCCTTCGGTCTCTTTTCCTTCTCGCTCTTGCTGGGAGCGCTGGCGGTGCAAGACCCGTATGCGGCCCCCTTCGTCAGCAAACTCATCCAGCCGATGAGTGTCCGCCAGGCCGTGCTGGCGCTTCTCCAGCGGCGGTTGGTCATGCCGGGGTCTCTGATCGCTCTCGTGGCCCTCCTGACGCTGGTCTTCGCCGCGTTGCTGCCGAAAGGTCGGAAGCGCGATGCCTGCGCAGGAGGCGGCACGGAGTCTTCTCCCAAGAAGGGAAACCTGTGCCTTGCGCCGCAAGGGTTTTCCCCCGCGGAGATATTCCTGCTGTTGCTGGTTGCGGTGGGGGCGGCCCTGGTGCTCGTGCCCGAGTTTGTCTACCTGCGAGACCAATTCGGGGCGCGCATGAACACCGTCTTCAAGTTTTACTTCCAGGCCTGGGCGTATTGGAGTCTCGCTGCGGCCTATGGCCTGGTGGTCCTTTGGGGTTGGCGGCAGAGTCGATCGCAGGCCCCTTCCCACCCGGCGCGGGAAGGTGGGACGCCCTTCTGGATCCGGCTGAGCTGTGGCCTTGCTGTCGCTGGGTTGCTCCTGGGGTTCCTCTACACGCCCCTTTCGGTTTGGACGAAGACCTCTGGTTTTGGCCTCGGATCTTCGGCGACCCTGGACGCCTCCGCCCACTTGGAGTTGGACGATCCTGCCGACGCGCAGGCCATCGCTTGGATCAATTCCAATCTGAAGGGCGGCCCAATGGCCGAGGCGGTGGGGGGGGATTACACGAACTTCGCGCGAATCTCAACCTACACGGGCCTTCCGACGGTACTGGGTTGGCCTGGCCACGAAGGGCAGTGGAGGGGTGGGTATAATGAGATCGGCTCCCGCCAGGACGACATGGCCCAACTCTACCGCACCCAGGATTGGACGATGGCGCTCAACATCATTGAGCGATACCAAATCCAGTATGTTTACTATGGCCCCCTGGAGATCCAGGCGTACGGAAGCTCCGGCCTGGCGAAATTCCAGGCCCACCTGCGCGTCGCGTATCACAGCGAGCAGGTGACTATCTTCGAGGTCGAGCCGAACGCATCCTCCGGAGGCTCTTAGCTTATGAAGGCTGTTGGCCAGCCCGGGTCTGTCGCTCCACCGCCGCCCCAGGCGTCGGCGCTCGATTCTTTCTTCCGAGAGCACGAGATGGCCTTGTATGCGGGGGCGGTGGCCATTGCCCTGGCTCTGCGGTTTGCTGGTCTGTCCGCGTTCCCGCTAAGTGACACAGAGGCCGCCCAGGCCTGGGCGGCTCTTCATCTCGCGCGGGGCCAGATCGTAGCCGACCTGGGGGCCACCAATCCTCTGTACACCGTCCTCACGGCCGCCCTGTTTTTCGTCGGGGGACCAGGCGACTTTCTGGCCCGACTGTGGCCTGCTGTCGCGGGCACGGCTGTGGTCCTTCTGCCCCTTGGCATGAGGCGGGCCTTTAACCGGTCGGAGGCGATTCTGGCCTCCTTCCTGCTTGCCCTTTCCCCGGGGATCACCGCGATCTCCCACCTGGCGGGGGGCGCCACCCTTGCGCTCTTGCCGATGGGAATCCTCATTCTGCTTGCCGCGGAGGAAGGACTGGCCCAGAGCCCCGGGCTGGCCGGTGTTTGTGCAGGCGCAGCGTTGGCCACCGGGAGCGATGGCCTCACCGGGCTGCTTCTGCTCGGGTTGGGGATTGGAATTGCCAGCCTCTGGGCAAGGAAGGCAAGCAGGGCCGTGCCGATCGAGGGGACCATCCGGGACGATGTTTCCCGCTTGCTGGCGTCCTCTCGCTTTTGGATCGCCGCTGCCTTGTCATTCGCAATTGGGGTGACCGGACTCCTTTTTCCAGCCGGCTTGGGAGTGTTCGCCTCGGGGTTGCAAAGATGGGCCTCCGAGCTGGTTCAGCCCGCAGGATACTCCGTGGGGCAGATGGTGCTGCTCCTGCTGGGTTACGAAGGCCTGGCCTTTCTGGGCTGTCTCACGGCTATGGGCTTGCTCCGCAGCGAGCGGATGAGCGGGGGCCTGTTTTTCCTTCTGGCTTTCTTGGGCTTGGCAGTGCTCTGGTGCCTCCTTCGCCCAGGGCGGTCTCCGGAGGATGCGATCTGGGTCCTCTTCCCCATGGTGATCTTGGCCAGCAGGGGGATCTATCGAACGCTATGCACCTTTGCCGCTTCTCACAGCCGCTGGGCGAGTCGGTGCCAGGTCCTGGCGAGTCTGGCGCTGGGAGTTTTTGCCTGGCAGAGCTTTGCCGGGCACGCGGTCCTGGGCGGACAAGTGCCGGACAGTTCCGCTGCCATCCGGATTGGCGTCGGGGTTGTCGCGATTGTGGCGATGGTTGTGCTGGCCGGTCTCTTTGCCACGAGCTGGAGCGAAAATGTGAGCGTGGCGGCCGCCGGGCTGGGCCTGGCGGTCGGGATTCTTCTCTTGGTGGGCCAGATCTCAGCCGCGGCCAATCTCGCAGGGACCCGGCGCGGAGAGGCCAACGAAGTGTGGTGGCCCTCTGCCACGACGAATCAACTGGGATTCCTGGTGAGCAATTTGCAGCAAATCTCAGAATGGCAGACCGGAACCCCTGAGGATCTGCCGATCGTGGTCTCGGGCGATCCCGACAGCGCGGTGGGCTGGGCGCTCAGATCGTTCCCCAACACCTCCTATGCCATTCCCAATGCAGGCGCCGACCCGGCGGTATACCTTTCCATTGAGGTCGCAGGAAAGAATCAGCCCCTGCCGCCATTCTCGGCAGCGTACATGGGCGAGCCCTTCACCCTGCAGACGTATCGGGCCTGGAGCGACTTCCCCCCGGACCTGCTGGCTTGGTGGATTTATCGAATGGCTCCGACTCGGACTGAGCGGGTCATCCTGTGGGCGCGGCAGGACGTGCTGAACCCAGGCCCTGGAAAAGGCTAGCGAGAGTTCGGGAGGCTCATGGCAAGGCTGGGTGGAGACTCCGGAATCATCGCGATCGATGGGACGGCCGCTTCCGGCAAGACCACCCTCGCCCGATGCCTGGCCGAGCATCTGGGGTATCTTTACTTTGATACCGGGGTGATGTACCGCGCGCTCACTCTGGCCGCAATACGCAAAGGATTGTCCACGGCGGACGAGGCGGGCCTGAGTGAGCTGGCCGAGCGGATCACCATCGACGTCCGTCCTCCCAGTGTGAAGGATGGAAGACCTTGCACCGTTCTGTTGGACGGGGAAGACGTGACCTGGCTGATCCGGTCGGAGCAGGTGGATCAGCTGGTTTCCCCCGTGTCCGTCTTCGCGGAGGTCCGCCGGGCGCTTTCGGCTCAGCAAAGGCGCATCGGTCTGCGCGGGCGCGTGGTGATGGTCGGGCGGGACATTGGAACAGTGGTCCTTCCCGAAGCGGATCTGAAGATCTTCCTGGACGCCTCTCTGGAGGAACGGGCCAGGCGCCGGCATTTGGAGCTGGAGGCGAGGGGCTTCGCTCCCTCTCTGGAGGAGGTGCGCCGCTCGCTCGGGGAGCGGGACCGCATTGACTCGGAACGCTCGGTGGCTCCTCTGCGGGCCGCCGCCGACGCCGTGCGTATTGACTCGACTAGACTTAGCGTTCAAGAGGTCTACGAGCAGGTGGAGGCCATGATCCCGAAAGGAATGGCGGAACCAGGCCAGCCAGGGAAGAACACGGCGGGCTGAGCGCCATCAGAGTAGGCACACGGCTTTCCGCCGCACAAGAGGTAAGACCCACAGTTGAGAGGAGTCCTCACCGTGAATCCCGCCGCGAGCTTGGGCAAGAAGCGCTTCGCTTGGGGGGGCCGTCCGTATGTCCCTTCCCGCTTCGTACCGATCCGGACCGTCCTGCACTTCCTGCTGAGAAACTTCGCCTGCCGCATGCTCATTCGTCTCGAGGGCGTCGAAGGGTTGCAGAACATTCCTCCTTCCGGTGCCGCGATCTTGATGATCAACCACATTGCCTTCGTGGACCCGCTGGTCGTCATGGCCGTAGCCCCCAGGTTGGTCGTCCCCATGGCGAAGATCGAGGTATACAGTCTGCCGGTTATCGGCCTGTTCCCGAAGCTCTACGGGGTCATCCCGGTCCGACGCAGTGAGGTGGATCGGCGGGCTTTGGCCATGGCTCTGGACGTGCTGGAGGCGGGAGAGACCGTTCTGGTTGCTCCGGAAGGGCACCGGGGATCGGCCCTGCAGCAGGGAAAGGAAGGCATGGCCTTCTTGGCTATCCGCTCGGGCGCTCCGGTAGTCCCGGTGGCCATTGACGGAACGGTGGGATATCCCTCTGCCGATCCCAGACGCTGGGCTCGGGGGGGAGCGCACATCACCTTCGGGAAGCCATTTCGATTGCATCCGGCCTTGGGCGAATCGCTGCGCGGACAACTGCGGGAAATGACCGACGAAGCCATGCGTCAGGTGGCTTCGATGCTTCCTCCTGCGCGCCGGGGAGTCTATGCCGCCTCGGTCTCGTCGCCTCCCAGGCATCTCGACTTCTCTTGAGCCCAAGTCCATTCCAGTGGGGTCGATGACCGTCCATACCCGCTTGCAGGGGCCGTCGGAAGCTTCACGAACTCGCCTCCTCGGCGCTCGGCCGATTGCTCGCGGGTCGCTTTCCACGTGGAAGGACCTGCCGGACCACCCTGCGAGGGGCCTCCGCCGTGCCTGATCCGGTCATGGGCAGGGTCCGGACGGTCGCCGCGGGGGGCCTGGGGAGCCGTCTGGGGATCAAACCTGGCGACCAACTGTTGGAGGTCAATGGCCACGCCGTTGAGGACGTGATCGATGTCCAGTTTTACGCCGCGGAAGACCGCGTGGAACTGGTTTGGTTCCGCGACGGTATCCCCCGACGGGCCGAGGCGGACCGACGGCCGGGAGAAGGGCTCGGCCTGGAATTCGACCACCCGACCTTCGACATTGACATTCGCCGCTGCAACAACCTTTGCTCTTTTTGTTTTGTGCTGCAGACCGCGCCGCACATGCGGCGAACGCTGTACATCAAGGATGACGATTACCGCTATTCGTTTCTCTTCGGACATTTCGTGACGCTCACGAATCTGAAGCCAAGAGATTGGGAGCGCATCGTTGAGCAGCACCTTTCCCCCTTGTACGTCTCGGTCCACTCGACCGAACTCGAGTTGCGACGAGCCTGTCTGGCCAACCCTTCGGCACCCGATATCCTCGATCAAATCCGTTTTCTGGTTGAGAAAGGGATCGAGCTGCATGCCCAAGTGGTTCTACTTCCAGGCCGGAATGACGGCGAGCACCTGGATCGATCACTCACGGATCTGGCCCGGTTCTACCCGGGGGTGCGCTCGTGCACGGTGGTGCCCGTGGGATTGACCCGCCATCAGCGCCACGGTCATCGGCCCTTCACCCCAGAGGAATGTCGGTCTGTCCTGGACCAAGTGGAGACTCGCCAACAGGAGTTTCTTGGTCAGATGGGTTCTCGCTTTGGCTTCCTGACTGATGAATGGTATCTGGTGGCGGGTCGGCCCATTCCCGCCAACGCATACTACGAAGGCCTCGACTTGCGCGAAAATGGCCTGGGCATGGTGAGGGACTTTCTCAACGACTGGGCGGCCGTCCGGCGGGAGGTTTCCCGGCTGCCAAGGAAGGCCGCGTGGCGTCGGGCGACGCTGGTGACCGGTACGCTTTTTGCGCCGACGCTCAAGAACGCGGCGCAGGAGTTTAACCTCCTGGCCGGCAGCGCACTCGAAGTCAGGGGGGTGACCAATGCTCGCTTGGGCTCCACGGTAACCGTGGCAGGGCTTCTGATGGGCCGGGAGGTCATCCAGGCGCTACAGGTCGGCGACCCGGGGGAACTGCTGGTCCTGCCCAGACGCATGTTCGACCATCCGCAGGCGCTGAGCCTGGACGACATTTCTCCGCTCGAAGTGGCCAGAGAACTTCGGGTGCCCGTCTATCTCGGCGATTCCATGGGGGACGTGCTCCACGCGCTGCAGGGCACCAATCCGCTTTCCGTCCGCCCCGAGGATGCGAAGCTCACCCCGCAGTTGCTCCGCGCAGGCGGGTGGGCCGTTGAAAAGAACCTGCCGTCGGCGTAATCGACCCAGATTCTTTCAGGCTGCGGGGATCTGCCCGCGGGCGGTATGACGGCAGGTCAACGTTCCGCGGCGGAGCGAGGGGACCCGGCCGGCCGAGCGCCACCGAGCGGCGCCAACGGCAGCCTCACGGTGAAGGTCGTCCCTTCTCCCAGCTTGCTCGCGACTTCGATTCGTCCCCGGTGACTCTCGACGATATGGCGCGCGATATATAGCCCCAGCCCCGTGCCCGGCGCTCGCGACTCTCCGCCCTTGCCGCGAAAGAACCTCTCAAAGACTTGGTTCAGGCTGTCTTCCCCAATTCCGACTCCGGAGTCGGTGACTTCGATGCAAGCCTGATCGGCGTCGCTTTCGGAAGGGGAACTTACCCGGCGGGCGCGCAGGAGCACCAGGCCGTTGGGCCGGTTGTATTTCACGGCGTTGGACAGCAAGTTGAGCACAACCTGCTTGATCCTGGCTCGGTCTGCAAAAAGCTCCAGAGGCTCGGCATCGAATTCGCGAACAAATCGCAATTCTTGAGCATGCATCAGGGGGGTCAAGATTTCCGAGCACTCTGAGAGCAGCGGGCAGAGCTGGAAACGCTCCGGCTGGTAGCGATTGCGCCCTGATTCCAGTCGGGCCAGGTCAAGGTACTCGTCAGTAAGTTCCGCCAAGCGCCGGATCTCCTGGCGGAGGGTGGCGAGCACTGAGTTGCGCTGCGTATCCTTCAATTCGGGGCGCTCCAAAAGGGCCGCGGCCGTTTCCAGTGCGCCCAGAGGAGTTCGAATCTCGTGCACGAGTTCCGTGATCAAGTCGCTTTGCTCGAACAACCTCATGCTCTCAATCGCTACCGCGGCCTGACCGGCCAAAGCTTGCAGCGCCGCAACATCCTCGGGAGCAAACCCGTGGGATTCTCTGGAGAACACCTCCAGGACTCCGATTTTTTGGACCTTCCCCTCCAACGGCACCCCGATGAATGCGCTGGGCAAGCTCGGGGCGAGCAGGGCCAGTTCATAGGGCACCGGGCCGTTTTCCACGGCTCGGCTGATTCCCTCGGGTCCCATAACCAGGGGCTCTCCGGAGGCGATCGCCATGCCTGCCAGACTTCGATCTGGAGGAACCTCGCGGATGCCCAGCGCGGCCAAGCCCGGATGAGTGGTGGCCTCCACGTGCAGGTCCCCCGAGAGAGGCTCCACGAGCAGGAGGGCGGCTCCGTCGCATTCGAGCAGGCGGGTAGCCGCCAGAGCCACCCTCTCCAACAGGTCGCTGAGGTGCAGGGCCGAGCTGAGGTCCCGCACCAAGTCCAGCAGCAAGACGTAGCGCCGTAACAGTTCGGGGTAGTTGCGGGCCGCGGTGTCGGGCCCCACGGGACGTGGCTCAAAGAGCGACATGGAGAGCCTCATCGGATAACTTCGGTAGGACCTCGGCGATATCTTCCCGGAGGACGACATCCGCGCGAGGGTCCAAGTAGGTGGGAAGGCGGTTGATGATAATCAGGTGAGCCCCATGTTGAAGCGCATCCATGGGGAGCATTGCCGCCGGAGTTACTTCCAGGGACGAGCCCACGACGAGGACGAGACGAGCCTTGGAGAATTCCCGATGCGCCCGCTGGAGAAGGGGTTGCGAAAGCTGTTCTCCAAAAAGGATGACATTGGGCTTGAGGACTCCGCCGCAGATCTCGCAGCGGGGCACGTCAGTCGGCTGGCGCAGCCAGCGCGTCAGCGGATCGGGGCCGTGGAGACGATAGCAGTTGAGGCACACGGCTTCCCGGAAACTCCCGTGGATCTGCAGAACCCGGGACGAGCCGGCTTGCTGGTGGAGATCATCGATGTTCTGCGTGACCACGCATTGCAGGCGCCCCGCCTTTTCCAAATGCGCCAGAGCCCAATGGGCGGCATTGGGTCTCGAGTTCATCCAGCCCTGAGCCAGCGGCCGGATCCACTCGTAGAAGCGCTCCGGATGATAGCGAAAGACGGCCTGTGAGGCCACCTCCATCGGGTCGACCCGTTCCCATAAGCCCAACCCAGGGCTTCGGAAATCCGGGATCCCCGAGGGGGTCGAGATGCCCGCACCTGTCAGAGCCACGGTGTAGGGCGAGGAGAAAATCAGTTCTCGGGCAAGACGGAGGTGCGAGGGGGTATCGCTGCGGGCACTCGGGTCGAGGGTCATGCAGGCGCTTTGCTGGCCAGACGGTCGGCGAGTTGGCGCATTTGATCCGAGATGAGGGCGTTGGGATCGTGCAGCACCAGGGGGACCCCATTCTCGGCCGACTGAAAGGCCAGCTCAGGGGCGGGGGTAATGCTTCCCAGCGCTGGCTTGCCGATCATTTCCTCAATCTTGGAACGCGCCATTTGCAGGCTCGAGCGCTCCCGGTTGGCCAGCACGAAATCGACCCTGGTCCGAGGCACGCCGGCCGCCTCAAGGTCGGCCATCAAGGAGCGCGCCATGAGCACGGTATAGCGCACGGGCTCCAGGAGCACAAGAATCTGGTCCGCCAGGGGCAGAATGCGCAGCGCCGAAAGCGAGAAACCGCTCCCGAGATCCAGAAACAAGAAGCGCGTCATCATTGCCAAGCGCCGGACGATGATTTCCAGGCGATCCGTTTCTTTCAGCAGCGCGTAGTCGTGCGGATCGGCCGATCCCAGGAGGAAGCGGGCGCCGCTGGAGTGGTTGACAATTTCCTTTTCGATGGTTCTTGCGTCCAGCTCATCTCGAGGCTTCTGGAGCAATGCCGTCAAACCCGAGGGGCGGTTGATCCCCAGAAGGAACGATCCGATGGATTGTCCCGGCCGGATCTCACACAGAATCACGTCCAGCCTCTTGTTGGCCATGAGGACGGCCAGATTGACCGCCAGGGTTGTCGTGCCCAGTCCTCCCTTGGCTCCGATGAAAGCCAGAATCCTCGCCCGCTGGCTGGGTGCCACGGTCGCCGCCGGCTTGGCTCTGCCCAGGAGGGCCTTCACATGGGCCAGCAACTCTGCGGGGTGAGTTGGCTTGGGCAGATAATCATCTGCCCCGGCCTCAAAACCTTGGACCTTGTCGTCGACCTGGGCCTTGGCGGTGAACATCAGGATCGGAACGGAGGCAAAAAGAGGGTCCGCCCGCAGTCGGCGGCAGACCTCGAACCCATCCAGGTCCGGCATCATGACGTCGAGCAGGATGAGATCTGGTCGCTCACCGGCGGCCTTGCTGAGCGCCTGCGTGCCGTTGATCGCGGCCACGATGGAGTAGCCTCGCCGCTGGAGCATCATCCCAACCAGCTTGAGCGTGTCTAGGTCGTCGTCCACGATCAGGATTTTCTCGGGCATCTCTGCCAGGGCCTCCCGCGCGCAGTATCCGAGTCTAGCACATTCGCTGAGGCCAGACAAGTTTCAAGCAGTATTCAAGCAGTATTGCGTTGGTCCCCCGGGCATATAATCCTCGGGGAAGAAAGGCCCGCGGCTGGTCTGAAATGCCCTCCCACGTTGCCAAGCAAGAAGAACGTAGTGCAGCGGCACGCCGCTTGCACCGGGGACGATCATGACCTTTGAACTCTGGCTCCAAGGGATTCCTCAGTTCCCGATTCTGCCTTTTCAAATCCCTGTTCTCCTTTTCCTTGCCTTTCTCCTCGCCATCGTCTTCACTCAGTCCCTTCCAGGCTCCCTGAATCTGGGCTGGGCTCAAAAGGGCCTTTGGATAGGGCTTGCCATCCTCGCCGCCGGGCTGTCGGGCGTTGCGGTCGTGCGCATCCCGGTGACTGGTCTGGCGACCATGCCGGGCATCCCCCTGAGCCCCCCAGAACCGCTGGCAGGACTGGTCGCCATGGTTCCGGTGGTCCTGGGAGCCGGCCTTCTGGGGCCCTTGCCTGCCATCACGCTGGGTTTGGTCGTTGGCGGCGAGCGAGCTTTCCTCGACACCCACCAGGCTTTGACCATCCTGGAGTACGGCTTGGTTGCTTGGAGCGTGGCTTGGTTCGTGCGGCAAGATTACACGGGACGGTTCTTCGCATTTCTGCGGCAGCCTGTCGGCGCTTGCTTGGGATCCGTGCCGTTTGCGCTCGTCCTGCGCCTTCTGACCGACTATGGCTATGCCCGCAGCGATCTGGTTGTGAGTACAGATTTCGTTCTTTCACGTCTCCCTGGCCATGCGTTGGCAATCGTGCTCGAATTCGCGGCGGCCGGGCTCATCGGGCAGGGCTTGAAGGCGCTCTTGGGGAGGCGTTGGCCGGGCCCCTCCAGGGTCCGGTCAGCCTGGTTTCAACGCAGGCTCGTATGGCACCTGAGTCTTTGGCTTACCTTGCCTCTGGCTTTGATGGCCGTCCTGATTCTGGCCGCGACCGTCACCCAGTCGCAAGCCCAGGCGCAAGAGGCGCTCTTGGAGCAGGTCCGGATGTCTTCTCAGGAGGCCGCAAGCGCCTTGTCCGTTTCGCTGATGACCGGACAGACCCTCCTTCAGGAAATGGGCAATGATGTGCTGCGCCTGCAAGGGGCCCCGGGTTCCCTGCAGTCCTACCTGTCCGATCGGTTGCAGCAGCCTGCCTACTTCCAGCAATTGGCCTTCCTGACCGGCCCCAATCATGTGGTGGCCGCTTACCCCTCGCTGCCCGACCCCTTTTGCAGCGAGCCCGCAGAAAACCAGGGATGCCTGCAGGCACTCAAGGGGTCGTCGTGGTTGGGCTGGATTGACATGCCGGGTTCGGAAAACCCTTGGCTTTCCATGATCCAGCCGGTGCTTGCCGGTCAAGGGCAAGTGGTTGGCTTTGTGGTTGGGCGCACCTCGCTTGAGATCAATCCTCTCCTTTCCCCAGCTCGGACCTCTCTCCAGTGGATCAGCGGGTCGCAGGGGCTTTTGCTCGACGCCCAGGGAAATGTCCTTTATCCTGCCCAGGCCGAGCCCTGGGTCGGAGAGAAGGCGGCCGGGCATGATGAGCAGGGCGGGTCATGGTACCTGGATACCACTTCGGACGGACGACGCAGGCTGAGCTACCTCTTTCCGATGTCCTACCCGAACTGGGATGTAGTCATCCGCGTGCCCGAGGAGAATGCCTTTCGGGCTTCCCTGGACGTCGGAATCCGGGTCGGCCTTCTTATTCTCCTGGTCACCGTGATGACCCAACTTCTCGTGATGCTCATTGCGCAGCAGATCACCCAGCCGCTCCGAGGCTTGGTGGCTGCGGCCGAGGGGATTGCGGCGGGAGACCTGGATCGCCGGGTGGAGGTGCAGGGGGAGGACGAGTTCGGTGTTCTGGGCCGCGCTTTCGAGACCATGCAGCGCAATCTGAAGAGGCAGGCGCGGGATCAGGATCTGCTCCTACGCGCCAGTCAGACGGTGGCCAGCCAGTTGGACTTGCAGGAGGCTTTCCGGACCCTGCTTCAGGGGGCCCTGGCGGTCAGCGGAGCCGCTGGAGCCCGAATCGTTCTGGTGTCTTCCTCCGCCTCCGCCTCGGGCTACCGCGAGTTCTTTCAGGGTGACCTGGCGGAAAAAATGGCCTCGCTGGACGAATACGTTGTGTCCCTGGTGCGGGAGCGTTCGCCTTGGGCCGTAGGCAACCTGGCTCGGGAGAGGAACCTCTTTCCCTCCTACTTCACGGCTCAGTTGGGCGCCTTGCTTGCCTTCCACCTCATGCAATCGGACCGCTTCTACGGGGCGCTGTGGCTTGCCTTTGCCCAGCCGCAGGTGTTTGATCAGGGTACGCTGGACCTTCTGGCCGCACTGGCCAGCCAGGCGGCGGTGGCCGCCTCGAATGCTCGGCTGCTCGAGTCTGCGGAAGGCGGGAGGCAAAGGCTGGAGGCCATACTCTCGGCCATTCCGGACGGCGTGCTGATGACCGATGCCGACGGACGGCTGCTTTTCTACAACGCGGCCGCTCGGGAATTGCTGGGGGCTCCGCTGCCGGAAACGGGTCAGGTTCTCCCGGAGCACGGCGCGCTGGCGGAGCTTTCCGAGGCGCTGCGCGGTTCCCCCTCCGAGGGAGGGAATCTCGAGATGCCCGGAGCGGACGGGCGGGAGTTGCTGGTGTCTGTGGGAAACGTGCCCGGCACGGGCTCCGGATCGCTGGGCCAAGTCTGCCTGATCCAGGATGTGACGCGCTTCAAGCAGCTGGAAGACTTGAAATCCGAGTTTGTTCACACCGTGAGTCATGACCTGCGCCGGCCGCTCACGCAGATTGGGGGCTTGGCGAACATGCTCGAGATGCTTGGCCCGGTCAATTCAGCCCAGCAGGAGTACATCGGCCGCATCCGCGCGGCCGTGCAGAACACGACCCGTCTGGTGGAGGATCTCCTGGACTTGAGTCGGATTGAAGAGGGGGTCGGATCCAAACGGGAGCCGGTGGAGATCCGGGAGCTGGTTACCCGAGTGGTTGAGGATTTCCGCAGCGAAGCCGGGTCGCGAAGCGTCCAGGTAACCGTGCTGCTGCCAAATCAGCTGCCCAAGATTCAGGCGGACCGGGCGTTGTTGGAGCGGGCGCTGGGGAATCTCATTGACAATGCGATCCACTTCAACCGGGCCGGCGGATCCGTGCAAGTCCGTGCCGACGTCCGGGACGAGCAGCTGTTGATTGCCGTGGAAGACACGGGTTCAGGAATTGCTCCGGCCGATCAAGGCCGGATCTTCGAACGGTTCTACCACGCCGGGAATCGCGATCCCTCTTCTCCGCCGGGCTGGGGCTTGGGGCTGGCGATCGTCAAGTCCATCGCCGACTGGCACCAGGGCCGGGTGTGGGTCGAGAGCCAGCTGGGAAAAGGAAGCACCTTCTACCTGTCGCTGCCGCTTTCGCCCTGAGGCCCTGGCTCGCGGTGGCTGTTCCTCTGGGGGGGCCCTACCGGGGCGCCTGCCTGACCGCGGCGTCGCTCTTCTCCTCCTTTTAGCAAGAGTTGAAAAGTGAACTCGAATCCCAGCCAGGGGAAGGCTGGTGGACTCGAGTATCTGGTTCTTCCGCCAGATGCCGACCTCCAGGGCCTAGTTGACCTCGTCAAATAGTAGGCGCAGTTCCAACTCTTGATCGAACGGGGCCTTGGGAACTTTGATTCCCCAGCCGAATAGGGGAATACGTGGGCAGGCATTCACCATACCGTGTTCCCGCAGACAGCCTGCCCGGGCCAGGCCAGGGAAGATATCCGTGGGCGAGGAATGAGGTTTGGGGTGAGTCCAAGACCGGAAGAGGCTGTTGCCTTCCTCCACCGCCCGGACGAAACGCATTCCGGGGATCTCCCGGTCGTGGAATGGACTTGGTGATTGTTGCCTACCCTGGACCGGTGGGCCAGGGCGCCGGTCGACCTCTTCCCGGGAGCGTAGCCGCGGGTGTCCACTTTTCGACTTTGAATGACACGTTGCTCTTCTCCTCCTTGAAACTTCGTTGCTGAACAGTTAGAATGACCTCCATGTCTCCCATGACCTATGACGAAGCCCTCGATTACCTTTATTCCTTCGTCGACTACAGCCTGCAGCGTTCCTACCGCTACTCGCCGGCAACTTTCGACCTTGCCCGGATGCGCGAATTGCTTGACAAGCTTTCCCATCCTGAGCGCTCGTACAAGGTAATTCATGTCGCCGGGACCAAGGGAAAGGGATCGGTGTCCGCCATGTGCGCTTCGGCGTTGCGGGCGGCCGGTTACCACATCGGGTTCTACACTTCCCCTCACCTGGTAGACTATGCGGAGCGAATCCAAGCGGACGGGCATGACATCCCCCACGAACGCCTGGCCGAGCTGGTCGAAGAGATCCGCCCGGTGGTGGATGCGATCCCGCGGCTTACTACCTTTGAGATCACCACCGCTCTGGGCTTTCTCTACTTTGCGCGGGAAAAGGTCGAGGTGGCGGTGGTTGAAGTGGGTTTGGGCGGGCGCCTGGACGCCACCAACTTGGTCCATCCGCTGGTTTCCGTGATCACCTCTCTTTCCCTGGATCATACTCATCTTCTGGGCCACACCTTGGCAGAGATCGCCCGGGAGAAGGCCGGGATCATCAAGCCCGGGGTGCCGGTAGTCATCGCACCTCAGAGTACGGAGGCACTGCGGGTCCTTGAGATGATCGCCGAGGAGCGCCAATCGCCCCTGGTGCAGGTGGGGCGCGACTGGCTCTTTGCTCCGCACACCCATTCGCTTGACGGCCAATCCCTTTTCATCTGGTCGGCGGCAGAACAGGATCGCGTCAACAGCTTCCTGGAGAATGGAAGGGAACTGGAATGGGTTCCGCCCCGCTACGAGATTCCGCTCCTGGGGTACCACCAGGTGATCAACGCGGCGGTGGCCTACGCCGCTCTCAAGGAAGCCGGGGATCGGGGCTTGCCGATCCGCGAAGAGGCGATCCGCGAGGGTTTTCGGAGCGTGGAGTGGCCGGCCCGGTTCCAGATTCTCCATCGCCGTCCGTTCGTGGTGGTGGATTCCGCCCACAACCGCGACTCGGCCGCTCGGTTGCGGACGGCGCTTGACGATTACTTCCCTTCCAGGAAAGTGATCCTCATCTTTGGGGCCTCCGTGGACAAAGATATCGACGGGATCCTGGATGAACTGATCCCTCGCATTTCCCGCGTGATGGTCACGCAGGCTGACCATCCGCGGGCCTCTGACGCTGACGACTTGGCGGCACGGGTCCGCACTCGCGGCTGCCCGGTGGAGATCCATCAGCCGGTGGCGAACGCCTTGCAGCGCGCGCTCGAGCTGGCCAGGGACGAAGAGGTTGTCCTTTCTGCCGGGAGCATGTTCGTCTCAGCCGCTGTGCTTGGGGCTTGGCCCGAGGTCTGGGAATCTGAGGCCAGCCGACGGGTTCAGCAGAGGATTGCGGCGAACCTGCCGATGGAAGGATCAGGAGATGAGTGGTCCGGACTTCCGTGACTGGCAGTTGCGGTCCGAGTTCAGCGAGGTCTTGGGGAACCGAACCGATGAACTGCAACGGGTCCATGACGCAACGCTAGACGCGGACGGTCTGGTCAGCTGTGCCGTGCTCCCGTTGCGGGACATGGTCATGTTCCCGCGGATGGTCAGCCCCCTGTTTGTGGCCCGCGAGTCCACCCTGGCGGCCATTGAGGCCGCTCAGGCTGCGGGGGAAACGGTGTTGGCCCTGCTCCAGCTCGACCCCGAGGTCTCCGAGCCCTCACCTCAGGATCTTCATGCCATTGGAACGGAGACGGCGGTCGGCCGAATTCTGCACATGCCCGACGGCTCGACGACCGTTCTGGCCCAAGGGCGCAGACGCCTCGCGGTCACAGAGTTCATTCAGACCCGGCCCTATCTGCGAGTGAAGGCTCGCCCGATCTTCGAGTCCAAAGAGAAGAGCCGTGAGACCGAGGCCCTGATGCGGGCCGTGCTGGCCTTGTTTGAGAAAGTGGTGCAGCTCAACCGTAGCCTCCCGGAAGAGGCCTACGTCTTCGCGATGAATGTCGAGGAGCCGGGCTGGCTTGCGGATCTGATTGCCTCGGCGTTGGGAATTCCAGTCGCCGAGCGTCAGCAGGTGCTGGAAATCATCGATCCGGGCCAGAGGCTGCAACGGATGAGCATTCTTCTGGGGCGCGAACTGGACGTGCTCGAACTGGAGAGCCGCATCCATAGCCGCGTCCAGAGCGAGGTCGATCGAACCCAACGCGAATACTATCTGCGCGAGCAGATCAAGGCGATCCAGAACGAGCTGGGGGAGGCGGACAGTTGGACCAAGGAACTGGCGGTGGTCCGCAAGGCCATTGAGGATTCCGGCATGCCGGCGGAAGTTCATGAAAAGGCCCTGAAGGAACTGGAGCGCCTCGCGCAAATGCCCTCCCTGGCCCCGGAGGTGGCCATCGTTCGCACGTACTTGGACTGGCTCGTGGAACTGCCCTGGAGCAAGGGCACGCAAGACAATCTGGATGTGAAGAACGCCGCCCGTGTGTTGGATGAGCGTCATTATGGCCTGCCGCGGGCGAAAGAGCGCATCTTGGAATACATCGCCGTGCGCAGCCTTGCGCCCGAGAAACAGAAACAGCCGATCCTCTGTTTTGTTGGTCCGCCAGGGACTGGCAAGACTTCTCTTGGGAAATCGATCGCTGAGGCTCTGGGCCGCAAGTTCGTGCGGGTTTCGTTAGGGGGTGTCCGGGACGAAGCGGAGATCCGCGGCCACCGCCGGACGTATATTGGCGCCCTGCCGGGTCGCATCCTGCAGACGATGAGGCGGGCAGCAACGGTAAACCCTCTTTTCATGTTGGACGAGATTGACAAGCTGGGCGCGGACTTTCGCGGTGACCCCGCAGCGGCTTTGCTGGAGGTGCTGGATCCGGAGCAGAACTTCTCCTTTGAGGATCACTACCTGGATGTGCCCTACGATTTGTCCAAGGTCATGTTCATCACTACGGCGAATATTCTGGCTCCTGTGCCACCGGCCCTTCAGGATCGGATGGAGGTCATCGAGTTCCCAGGGTACATCGAAGAGGAGAAACTCGCGATTGCTCGCATGTTCTTGATCCCACGGCAGCGCAGCGAAAACGGGCTGGAGAGGGAGAAACTTACGCTGCCCGACGCGACGATCCGGCGCATCATCCGCGAGTACACCTGGGAAGCCGGGGTGCGCAATCTGGAGCGTGAGATAGGTCGCGTCCTGCGGAAAGTCGCGCGAAAGAAGGCGGAGGGGCAGGAGATCCCGCACAGAATAGGCTTGGCCAGCGTCCCGCGATTTCTGGGCCCGCCGCAGTTCTTCCTGCTTGAGGCGGAAAAGAAGGACGAGGTGGGGGTTGCAACGGCTCTGGCCTGGACAGAAGCGGGCGGGGACACGATGCCGGTCGAGATCGCCCTCCTGGAGGGCAAGGGGAACCTTCAGATTACCGGCCAGGTAGGGGAAGTCATGCAGGAATCGGCCCAGGCGGCCATATCCTTCCTGAAGACGCGCGCCCGGCAGTGGGCGATTGATCCTCAGCGGTTCGAGAAAACGGATGTGCACATCCACGTTCCCGAAGGGTCCATTCCCAAAGACGGACCCAGCGCAGGAATAACGATCGCCACGGCCCTCATCTCGGCCTTTACTGGGCGTCGGGTCCATAGAGAAGTGGGCATGACGGGCGAGATCACATTGCGCGGCAGGGTCCTCCCCGTTGGGGGGGTGCGTGAAAAGGTGCTGGCCGCGCATCGGATCGGCCTCAAAACGGTCATTTTGCCAGCCCGGAACGAAAAGGACTTGACCGAGGTGCCGCAAAAAGTGCGAGACGAACTGACGATCAAGCTCGTCTCGCAAATGGACGAGGTGCTGGCCGTCGCCATACACCCGCCGGACGACGGCCATTTGAAGGGCCGCGCCTCTCGCGCTGCGCGACGAGCCACAGGCACCCGGCGGGCCCCGCGAAGATCTGCCCCGACGACTCACTAGACCAGCCGTATGGCTTGCCTTCCTGCTCCAGGGTCCGAATTGGCTCCGGACCTGAGCCCTGTTGCCCGCGGGGCATCAAGAGGCGCTGGAAGAACTCGCCGAGCCGTGGGGGGGAACAGATACTCAAGGACGGCCGAAAATGCCCAAGCGCCTGCAGGGGAAAGTGGCCCTGATCACTGGAGCCTCCTCGGGAATCGGCCATGCGACCGCGATTGCCTTCGCCGAGGCCGGCGCGCACGTGATCCTCACCGCCCGGCGCCAGGACCGGCTTCGGGACCTTGCCTCGTGGATCCAGAGGCAGCCGGCGGCACCGGAAGCGTTGGCAATTGCAGGGGATCTGCTGCGGCCAGAGGATATTTGCGGCATCGCGGCATCGGCCCTGGCCTGGAAAGGCCACGTGGATTTCCTGGTCAACAATGCCGGATTCGGCCGCTTGCGCTGGCTCGACGAGCTCGAGGCGGTCCACGACATCGAGGAGCAGATCTGGCTCGGCCTGACCAGTTGCGTTTTGCTCACGCGCCAAATACTGCCGTCCATGATGGCTCAGCGATCCGGCTGCATCATCAACGTCTCCTCGCTGGCCGGACTGCTCGGGATCCCGACTGACAGCGTTTATTCGGCGGCCAAATTCGGCCTGCGCGGATTCGGGGAAGCCTTGGGCAGGGAGGTGAAGGGGCTGGGCATCCATGTGTGCACTTTTTGCCCGGGTCCGGTTGCCACAGAGTTCGGATCCCATGCCGGTCGCAGAGCGGAAACGGCGGTTTGGGGGGCCTCCTTGTGGCGCCTGTCGGCTGAGCCGGTAGCGCAGCGGATTGTGGGCTTGGCAACCCATCCACGCCGCCTCGTTGTCTGGCCCCGGACAGCTCTCCCCATTGTCTGGCTGAACACATTGTTTCCCGGACTGATGGATTTGCTCGTGGATCACTTCTATGTGCGGCGCATCCGCCGGTGATCCCTCGGGGCAGGCCAGAAGAGCCTGCCATCAGACCGGAGAGGAGGGGGCCCCTTGTGCGCACTCGCCAGCGAGAATCGGCCTCAGCGTTGTGAGAGCCGGCAGGGCCCTGCTATAATGAGCTTGGCGCCACGGTAGCTCAATCGGTAGAGCAATCGCTTCGTAAGCGATAGGTTGCGGGTTCGATTCCCACCCGTGGCTCCTGGGCCTGGAAATCCCAAACAACGTTTGCAAGGAGGACACCCAAAACCCTCCCGAGCCCGGGAGGGGGAGGGTGATGCGTGCCACTACCACAGGTGCTTCGTTCGCCCTTCCATCCGACCACCTGGAAGGAGGCCTTCTTGGTGCCGCCCACCCAGCGCAGTCTCTTCCGCCCAGGTCGTTCCCCAGGGAATCTGGCAGCACGTCCGATTTCCCACTCAGCCTCCTAAGCCTCATCGGGTCCTGCGAGGTCGCCTTGACGGGGCTGGAGTTGGCGGTAAGATACCTTGTGACCGTAATTCCAATATGGTCATTGGGAAACAGGATCGCCCATGCCGAAAGCGTTCAGCGAACGGGAGAAGGAGTTGATCCGCAAGCGGCTCATCGCGGCGGGCTACAAGCTTTTTTCCGCCTACGGATTCAACAAGACCAACGTTGAGGAACTGGCCGGTGCGGCCAAGATCTCTAAAGGGGCCTTCTACCTTTTTTATGAGTCCAAAGAAGTCTTTTTCATGGATGTCGCCGAATTGGCGGAAGGACGATTCCGCGAAGAACTGCTCGCCACGATCGATTTGCCCGGACCTTCGCCCCGAGCCCGCTTGTTGGCCGTTTTCCAGAAGGCGTTTGCGCTCCTGAAAACGATCCCCGTTCTGCAGTTTTTCACGAGCCGTGATTATGACGTACTCTTTCGCCGGATGCCTGCAGAAAAGCTGCAAGAGCATTTGGCGAGCGATCAAGTGTTCTTCGAAGAGCTGATCACCCGTTGCCGGAGCGCGGGGATACCCATCCAGGTGCCGCCCGAGCAGATCATCCGCTTGTTGTATCCGCTCGTGGTAACCACCTGGCATGAGGAGGATTCTGCCTCCAACAGCTACGGTGGCAGCGTCGATCTGCTTCTGGAGTTAATCGCGGCTTACTGCTTGGGTGAGGTCTAGGCCGTGTTTCAAGGGAGGATCTTCCCCGGGCGGAATCCGGAAGAAGGGAGCCACGTATGAGCTTGGCCGTGGAAACAGTGGACCTGGGAAAACACTACGGAGAGGTCCGGGCCGTCGAGCACCTTTCTCTGCGGGTCGCCGAAGGGGAGATCTACGCTTTTCTGGGACTCAATGGCGCCGGGAAAACCACCACGATCCGCATGCTGCTGGGGATGATCAAACCCACCACCGGATATGCCAATGTGCTTCAAACCCGGGTGCGTCTGGGAAGGCGGGAGCCCTGGGAATCCGTTGGGTATCTCGTGGAGATCCCCCACAGCTATCCGGAGCTGACCGTCCAGGAAAATCTGGAAGTGGCCCGTCGCCTGCACCCCGGCACCCCAGAAGGCGCCGTGGGTCGGATCATCGAACGCATGGGGTTGTCGGACTATGCTAGCCGGCGAACAAGCCACCTTTCGCAGGGTAATGCTCAAAGGCTGGGACTGGCCAAGGCGCTGCTTCATCGTCCCAAACTGCTCTTTCTGGACGAGCCAGCCAACGGCTTGGACCCGGCCGGCATCGTCGAAATCCGCGAGCTCCTGATGCAATTGACCCGCGAACAAGGCATGACGGTCTTCATGTCGAGCCACATCCTGGCGGAAGTTGCGCGGCTTGCCCAGCGCATTGGGATCATCCACAAGGGGCGGCTGCTTCAGGAATTGAGTATCGAGGAGGTGCAACGGAACCGCCGCAGGCGTCTTTTTCTGCGGGCACGGAATCTGGAGCGCGCCCAGCAGGCGTTGACCGCCGCAGGGCGGCCCGCGGAAATCCTCCCCGAAGGCCGTCTCGAGCTCAAGGACGCCTCTTCTGTGGAACACCCGGAAGACATCAGCTGCCTCCTGGTTCAGGCCGGGGCCCCGCCCACGGAGTTGGTGGTAGAGGAGGAGGAACTGGAGTCGTATTTTCTCAGGCTCGTCGGACTGGATCGGGGACGGCAAGATGAATAGCCTTCCGGACATGCTTTGGATAGAGTTGCGAAAAGCCGTCCGCTCTGGGATGCCCCTCTGGACCGCACTGGGATCCTTGGCTATGCCTTTGGGGGTGGCCTTCTTGATCTTCGTCTCCAAGAATCCGCAGATCTCCCAAAGCCTTGGCCTGATTAGCGCCAAGGCCAATCTGCTGGCCTATTCCGCCACGGACTGGCCAATCTACCTGCGGTTGTCTGCCGAGATCGCCGGAGTCGGAGGGTTTCTCTTGTTTATCTTGGCCATCAGCTGGGTGTTCGGCCGTGAGTTTGCCGATGGCACGGTGAAGGATCTGCTGTCGGTGCCGGTTCCGCGCTCAAGCATCCTCCTGGCGAAGTTTGTTGTGGTGGCCCTCTGGTCTGCGCTGCTGACCGTGGTCATGTTCATGATCAGCCTTTTCATGGGTGAAATCATCAGACTCCCAGGAGGCTCCGTCCATGCCCTCTTGCAGGGCGGAGTTCTGGTAGGGGTAACCGCCGGTCTGGCCTTGGCCGTGACTCTTCCCTTTGCGCTTATCGCCAGCGTGGGACGGGGATACTTGTTGCCCATTGGTTTGGCGATCTTGACGCTGATAATGACCAACGTCGTGACGATCGCGGGGTGGGGCGAGTACTTTCCCTGGGCGGTGCCTGGACTCTATGCGCAGGGGAAAACCTCCCTGACGCCGGTCAGCTGCGGCATCGTACTCCTGACCGGCCTGGCGGGCCTGATGGCGACCTATCTTTGGTGGAAGTTTTCCGATCAGGCCACCTAGAGACCGGGCTCGCTGGCCACCGGCCCGAGCGTGGGCGAGTAGGCGCTGCTCCTGCCCGGAGGCCTCGGTGCTGCGCTTCTGGCATTCGCCCTCACTCAGGTCGAAGGTCAAGGCGCATGCCGCGGCTGAGGCGGGCAGGATGGCGTAGGGCGATTAGGTTGCCGAGGACCTGACCGCGAGCGTCTGGGAGCCGTGCGCCTGGGTTACAACTCTGGGCAGCGGGAGCGAAGGAAGGCAAGGCGCGGGCCAGGATCCTCTTTATCCGCTGAAGGGCCAGACGGGGAAGGGGGTGAGGGCGAGATTCTGCCCTCCCAGGGCGCGCAGCCAAAGCGGCCGCCCTGTGGGGTGGGTATAATGGCCGCATGAGCGAGTTCAAGTGCATCACGATCGGCATTGCCGGCGGCTCGGGCTCGGGCAAGACCACCGTGGCTCAGGCGATCCTGGGAGACACCGATCCGGGGGCCGTAGCCTACCTGCCGCACGACGGTTACTACAAGAATCTGAAAGACCTGACTGGGTCCCGTCGCGAGCTGGTCAATTTTGATCATCCCGACTCGCTCGACACGGCTCTCTTAATTGAACATCTCAAGGAACTCAAATGCGGACGGGCGATCGAAATGCCCGTCTACGATTTCACTACCCACTCGCGAACCCAGGAAACGCGAGTGGTCGATCCCCATCCGATTCTGCTGGTCGAAGGGATCTTGATCTTTGCCGATCGGTCGTTGCGGGATCTCTTCGATATCAAGATCTTCGTGGACACGGACCCGGATATCCGCTTCATCCGGCGCCTGGAGCGTGACATCAGCGAACGCGGGCGCACACTCGAAGCCGTCATCCGCCAGTATCTGACCACGGTTCGGCCGATGCATCTCGAATTTGTCGAACCGTCCAAGCGTTATGCCGACGTAGTGATCCCGGAAGGCGGGTTCAACCGGGTTGCCCTCGACATGGTGATCGCACGCATCCAGGATATGCTCAGCCACATTCCAGCGCCGTAGGATCGCCTTCCTCAGCTTCCCATTCAGAGAACCATGCTGGTCTTCATCAAACTCGGCGGCTCCTTGATCACAGACAAATCGAGGCCCAAGACTCCGCGGTTGGATGTTCTGCAGCGGCTGGCGCAGGAAGTGGCCTCGGCCCGGTCCCTAGCGCCAGAACTGAAGATCCTCCTGGGTCACGGTTCGGGGTCGTTCGGACATGTTGAGGCGGAGCGGCACGGAACTGTCCGCGGCGTGAAGACTCCGGCCGACTGGTTCGGTTTTGCGGAGGTTTGGCAAGTTGCCGATTTGCTCTCGCGAATGGCGGTGGACGCCTTCAGCCGGGAGGGCATCCCGGTGGTGCGCTTTTCTCCCTCCGCAGGGGGGATGGCCGAATCTGGGCGCGTTGCGGAGATGCTGAGCGAACCCATCCGTGCGGCATTGGATGCCGGTCTCGTGCCCGTGGTCTATGGTGATGTGATGTTCGACCGGGAGCGAGGGGGCACGATCGCTTCCACGGAGGACGTCTTTGTGTTCCTGGCGCAGCAGCTTAGACCCGACCGGATCCTGCTGGCAGGGATCGAATCCGGAGTCTATGCCGACTTTCCCCGGAGGACGCAGATCCTCGCCCGGCTGACCCCGGCCACGTGGGAGGAACATCGCCATGGGGTGGGGGGCAGTTCTGAGGCGGACGTCACCGGTGGGATGGCTGGGAAGGTGGAGCTCATGCTTGAGTTGGTCCGGAAATTGCCGGCCTTGGAAGTTCTGATCTTCTCGGGGCAGGAACCTAGAGCCGTCACCTCAGCCCTGCTGGGGAAACCCGTGCCCGGAACATGGATCTCGCTGTGAGGGCAACGGCCACCGCCCATCCGAATATCGCGTTCATCAAGTACTGGGGAAACCGAGACGAGAACCTGCGGCTGCCGGCCAATGGGTCCATCTCGATGAATCTTGAGTCCCTGGCGACCCGGACCACAGTCGATTACCCGGAAGGGCTGGGTGCCGACGAGGTGTGTTTTGCAGGACGCCCAGCTGGACCCGAGATGTCGGCGCGCGTCGTCGATCATCTGGGGCGCATTCGCACCCTGGCAAAGAGCCCTCTCTTTGCGCGCGTCGACACGGACAATAATTTTCCTTTAGCCTGCGGCATTGCCTCCTCGGCCTCGGCATTTGCGGCCCTCACCTTGGCCGCCTGCGCTGCCATTGGCCTAGCGCTCGACCAGAAAGAGCTTTCCCGCCTCGCCCGGTTGGCCTCGGGTTCCGCCTGCCGGTCCATTCCCGGCGGGTTTGTCGAATGGCAGCCGGGGTCAGGGGATTCGGATTCCTTTGCGACCAGTCTTCTTCCGGCGGGGCACTGGAACCTGACCGATCTAGTCGTCGTCGTCGACCGACAACCAAAGGCCGTGTCTTCGTCCGAGGGTCACCGCTCGGCCTGGAGCAGCCCGCTCTACCGGTTACGCGTCGACTCTGCCCCCTCACGGTTGGAGGCCTGCCGCAGGTCCTTGTTCGACCGGGACTTCACGGCGCTGGCTGAGATCGTCGAAGAGGATTCCCTTTTGCTTCACTCCGTTCTCATGACCTCCACTCCTCCGCTGGTCTACTGGAAGCCCATTACGGTCGAGATCATTCAGTATGTTCGCCGGTGGCGAGGCCAGGGCCTCCCGATCGCATTCAGCGTTGACGCCGGAGCGAACGTCCACTGCTTGACCCCGGGAGAATCCGCGCAGGAGGCTTTGGGCCGATTGCAGCAGATCCCCGGTGTCCTGGAGGTGCTCCAAGCCGAACCAGGCGGCCCGGCCGCGCTAACCGGGTAGTCGTGCCTTCCCCGAGTTGACTGGCGGGGCCCGAGGAGATGTGAGCCCGGCCAGGTGGCCCCCGGGGGGAGCCAAGAAAGTACCGTGGCCAGAGGCCGGCTGAGAGAAAATCCCCTGAGCGCAGTGATATAATTCGCCTAAAAAGGGTCGTGATTTCTAGTTGGCGCTGGAGAGTGTCATGCTTTCGTCCGTTCCCGGATGGCTGATCACCATCGTGTTTCTCGGATCCCTCATCTTCATCCATGAGTTTGGCCACTTCGTGGCGGCACGAATTACACGAGTGCAGGTTGCCGAGTTCGGGCTGGGATACCCTCCGCGGGTGCTTAAGTTGTTCGAGCAGGGAGGCACGCTCTTCAGCCTGAATGCCATCCCCTTTGGAGGTTTCGTCCGGCTGGCGGGGGAAGATGATCCCAACGTGCAGGGAGGTTTCGCTTCGGCCAGCCGGTGGACGCGGGCGGCGGTCTTGCTGGCAGGCGTGGGGGCCAACCTTTTGACCGCCTTGGTCGTGTTCACCTTTGGATTCAAGATCGGATGGCCGGACCGCGTGGCCGTAGTCTCGGTTTCGCCGGGCTCTCCGTCGCAGGCCGCGGGTCTACGAGAGGGAGATATCATCCTGCGGGCGGGTAACGAAGTCATCCATCAACCCGAGGACCTATCCTCATTGACCTACAGCAGTCTTGGAAAACCAATCCTTCTGGAAGTGGGGCGCGGGTCCGAACAGCTTAGCTTGAGGGTTACCCCTCGCACCTCCTGGCCCAGCAACCAGGGTCCGATGGGGATTGTGATGCAAGCCCAGGTCGTGAACAATTACTCCTGGGGCCAGGCGTTGGAGAGATCGGGGCAGACGATTGAGGAGCAGACTCTCCTGATCGCAACGCTGCCCGCCAAGCTGATCGAGGGTCAAATTGCCCCCGCTGAGGCTCGGCCGGTCGGGATCGTAGGGATCTACAATCTGACCGTCCAAGCGGTCCAGACCGCTCAGCAAACGGACCAATGGGTCATCGTGCTTCAATGGGCGGGCCTTATCAGCACCGCCTTGGCGCTCGGGAACCTCCTTCCGATTCCCGCGTTGGATGGGGGCCGGCTGCTGTTTGTTGTGATTGAGGCGGTTCGCGGGCGCCGCGTGTCTCCCGAACGGGAGCAGGCCGTGCATGCCATCGGGTTTGTGCTCCTGATTGGACTGATGGTTTACATCAGCTATCTGGACCTGGTCCATCCGGTCGTCCCTCACTAGGACTCTCCTATGGCCAGTGTGGAGCTGTTCGAGGCGGCCCTTCGGGCCTTGCAGGACAATGGGCAGCGGCTGAGCTCCAGGGGAACGGCCGGGCTGTCTGACCTGGATCCCAACCAGGCTCGCCGCCTGTACACGGTGATGCGCGGGATGTCCGTGGAGGCACGGTGCGCCTTGCTTGAAAGGCTCGTCGAGGCGGCGGATCGGCGCATCGAACTGGATTTTGAGGCGATTGCGCGCCTGGCCCTATCGGATGAGGACGGCTCCGTCCGTGCCCAAGCGATACGTGGTCTGTGGGAAAGCAAGGACTGGCGCCTGGCAGAAAAGTTCTTGGGACTGGTCAAGAGCGACCCGGACGGGCAGGTGCGCTTGCAGGCCGTGATTGCACTGGGCAGGTTCTTGCTGTTGTCGGAGTATGAAGAAATCTCTGCTGAGCTTGGGCGTCGAATCGGAGACTGCTTGCTTCATCTTGCCCGCAGCGATCAGCCCATGGATATTCGTCGGCGAGCCGTGGAATCTCTGGGCTTCTCTTCGCGGGAGGAGGTCCCGGAGGTCCTGCGGACCTACTATGAGGACCCGGATCCCTTGGTCCGGAGCAGTGTGCTCGTGGCCATGGGCCGCACGGCCGATTGGGAGGCCTGGCAGGACTGTGTCATTCGGGAACTTCGAAGCCCGAACGTCATGGTGCGCGTTGAGGCGGCTGGAGCGGCTGGAGAACTCGAGCTGAAGAAGTCCATCCCAGATCTCATCGAGCTTCTGGAGGATGCCGATTCCGAGGTTCGGAAACGGGCCATCTGGGCGCTGGGCGAAGTCGGGGGACGGAGAGCGCGGCAGGCTCTGGATGGATACCACGAGCGCGCCACCGAGAAGGAGAAAGCGCTGGTCCAGGACGCTCTGGATAACCTCGAGTTTGAAAGCGGGCTCGCCGATTTTGCCCTCTTGGATTTCGATCCCGACAAGGGACGTTCCAACTAGCCCCGACCGGGGAGACCTAGGGGCCGGGTCAGCCCGTTCGGTCCGAACGCGAAATCGCCACCCGACTCTTTGTTGCGGAATTGGCCGCAGGAAGAGTTGCACTTGGCTACCCGGGAGACCCCGTGGCTCAGCCGCCGACCCTTGTATTTGACTTGGAGACGAAGCTCCTGGCGGAGGATGTGGGCGGCTGGAATTACGTCGACCGGCTGGGGATGGCCGCCGCCGTGGTTTATGAGGCCGAGTCGAATCAGTACCATCGCTTTCAAGAGAACGAAGTGCAGGAGCTCCTGGGTCTCTTGCGCACGGCGGGCCGGGTGATTGGCTACAACGTGCGACGGTTCGATTACCTGGTCCTGAAACCCTACGGCGGAACTGATCTCCCAAGGCTGCCCACGATCGATCTGCTGGAACACCTGTATCAGGCGCTCGGTTTCCGCCTCTCGCTGGACGCCGTGGCTTCCGCCACCCTGGGCGCGGGGAAATCGGCAGATGGCCTCCAAGCGGTCGCCTGGTATCGGGAGGGCAAGATAGACAAGGTCCTAGCCTACTGCCAAGATGACGTGGACCTGACTTGGCGCCTGTATCAACATGGACGCAGGCACGGTGAGATCTGCTACCGCGATCGGAGCTTTCGGCTGCGATCCGTGCCCGTTGCATGGTAGAGGGCTTGAAGCCAAAAGGGAAAAGCGGGCGAATCGAGAGCGGCCTCCCGAGTTCGCCGGGTTGCCGGTTGCCGCAGCCGGTTGGGAAACCAATTGCTAAGTGCCTTGTGCGCCGTTTGAGGATGCCATGACGGACGATTTCGCACGTCTCCATGCCCGAGTCCACGGACTGGTTCAAGGCGTGGGGTTCCGCGCATTCGTCACCCGGAGGGCGGCGGTTCTCGGCCTTACCGGCTGGGTCGGGAATTCGAGCAGCGGGTCTGTGGAGGTCGTGGCGGAAGGTCCCCGCCCGCTTCTCGCGGAATTGCTGGGAGACTTGGAAAGAGGGCCGCGCGCCGCTGAGGTGGAGCGAGTGGAATCCGAGTGGCTGGCGGCTACCTCGGAGTTCACCCAATTCCGAGTTCGCTACGTTTGAGGTGGCAGGGCTGGAAGCGCAAGGCCCGGGACGCCGGCGAATGTCGCGCAGCCTTTGCTTTCGAGTCGGCGGCCTTCGAGCGTCCAACGTCGGGGTTCCTTGCGGGGGCCAGAGATCCGGGAGATCTCAGTCCATTGGCCCTTCTCAGCGCACCCGACCCGTGCGCCGAAGCCGAGCCTTGCGCCGAGCCCGGCACGAAACGCGGCGGCAATCTCTCGAGGGTTGCGGATCCGGCGATAGAACTCAAACTCCGGCACGCTCTTGGCGCAGGGCCGGATCTCCGGGGACCCGTCAGGCGGAAAAGGCATGGTTCTCATGAGGAACAGGGAATCCACTCCCGTGGATGCCTACACGGACGGTTCGAGCGTGCCCAATCCGGGCCCCGGCGGCTGGTGTGCCCTCCTGGTCGTGCGAGGACGGATCCGGACCCTGTCCGGCGCAGAGGCTCACACGACCAACAATCGCATGGAACTTCGAGCGGCGATTGAGGTGTTCAAAGCCCTGTCCCATCCGGCCGACGTTTGGCTGCACACGGATTCAGAGTATCTGCGGCTGGGCATTACGCGTTGGGTCGACGACTGGCGCCGCCGAGGCTGGCGGACGAGGACGGGGGATCCGGTGGCCAACCTGGACCTGTGGAAGGAATTACTCGAGGCGATGGGCCCGCACCGGGTGGAGTGGGACTGGGTCCAGGCCCATTCGGGCAATGCCCTCAATGAGCGTGCGGATCGACTCGCGCGGAAGTTGGCTGCTCGGGCGGGTGGCGGTTCTGCTGGCGCGCGCTCCTCGCCAGGGCCGTCGACATGGCATTTGCTCGTCTGGGGCTCCGCCCAACCCTCCCGCTCCGAATGGGGTTACCTGTTGCAGCGGGGGGCCCAGGACTTGCGTGGATACGGAGAGCTTCCCCGGGCCACGGCCAATCAGCTCGTTTTGCGGGCGGCGATTGAGGGCCTGCGCCGGTCCGAGCGCGGCGCCCGGATCATCCTCCAGACCAACTCGGAGTACCTGTCCAAGGGCATTGAAAACGGCCTAGTGGCCTGGCCACGACGCGGCTGGAAGACCGCCTCCGGCCGGGCTGTGCAGAACCTTGACCTGTGGCAGGAGCTTTTGTCCCTGTTGAAGGACCGCACCGTCGAGATTGGTCCCGGGGGTCTGCCGGAGGCGTTCAAAAGCGCGGTCCGTAAGGTTGTGGCAACGGAGAGGAGCATGCCAGGGGGATGAACAGTCCCGCGCCCTCGTCTCCTCGTTCTCTACCCCGAGCTCTTGGGTAACTCCGCGGAGGGCCGGTCCTGCCCCGGATCGGTCTCTGCCGTCGCTTCCGTCATTTCCAGAATTGGGCCAAGATCTCCCCGCTCGAAGATCTCCTGGAAGCTCTCCACCAGGACAGGATCGAATTGCTTGTCTGCGCCCTCTCGCAGCCTCTGGATCGCCTCTTCCGGCGTGTGCGCCTTGGAATACGGGCGCAAGGTCGTCAGCGCATCGAACGCATCAACGACCGCCATCAACCGGCCCTCAATGGGGATCTCCGATCCGCTGAGCCCCTGGGGATACCCCGAGCCATCCCAGTGTTCGTGGTGGAAGAGGACATATGGCACCGCAGGCTGCAGGTGCTCTACCTTGGCGATCAGGTTGGCACCGATTTCCGTGTGTCGCCGCATTAAGGTCCACTCTGCCTCCGAGAGCGGGCCCGCCTTGTTGAGCAGTGCGTCGGGGATGGATATCTTTCCCAGGTCGTGCAGCAGCGAGCCGAAATCGAGGATCGCCAGAGCCTCGTCGTCCCAGCCGAGCTGGCGCGCCAAGGCAATGGCGTAACGGCGCACGCGCTCCACGTGTTTCCCCGTGTAGAGGTCGCGCGCTTCGACCGCGTTGGCCAGCAGAGCCACCGTCTGCAGATGGGCTTCCCGGGTCCCGGACAAGTGAACGACCCGCCAGCGATCGAGCCGGGCCTGGACCGCATTCAGCAGCTCCGTTGCCCCAAAGGGCTTCGGCAAGAAGTCGTCGGCTCCCTTCTGGCGGGCCATGTCCAGATCCGCGCGGCTGGAGCGAGCGCTGACGAAAAGGAAGGGCATGGGCAAGCCGCCGCTCTCGCGGCGCATCTCGTCCAGCATGTGAAAGCCGTCCATCTCGCTCATCATGACATCTGAGATGACCAGATTCGGGATCTGCTGACGGAAGATTTCCAGCCCCTCGCGCCCATTGCGAGCGGTTTGGATGCTGTATCCCACCTCGCGCAGGATCAGAGCCATCCCTTCCAAGAGGCTCGGGTCGTCCTCAACGATGAGGATATGGGCGCTCATCAGTCCTTCTTGCTCCGAGGAATCATAACGGGCCAGCTCATTATACGATTCCCAATCGCCGCCGGCCCGTTGCCAGATTCTTGCAGGGGGAAGGCCGCCTAGGACCGCTCGGACGTGTCGAGGTAGGGCTCGCTCTCCGGCCCGACGTAAACAAACCGAGGCCGGAAAAGACGGTTGTCCTGCCGTTGTTCCAGGGCGTGGGCAACCCAGCCGGCACTCCGTCCTACGGCAAAAGTGGGGGTGAACATGGCCGTTTCGATCCCCATGGAAGCCATTACCACTCCCGAGAAGAAGTCGATGTTGGGGTAGATCCCCTTCTGGCCGAACTTCTCAACCATGAGCTTCGCCATCTTGTCGGCTATGTCCAACCAGCGCCCGGTGCCGGCCCGGCGAGTGACTTCGCGGGCGTAGGCATGGAGAATCGTGGCGCGGGGATCGGTCGTCTTGTACACCCGATGGCCGAATCCCATGATCCGCTTCTTCTGGGCCATGGCTCGGTCCAGCCAAGCCTCGACATTCTCGCTCGACCCGATTTCCTCCAGCATTTCCATCACCCGCTCATTGGCCCCACCGTGCAGCGGCCCCTTGAGAGCGCCGATTCCTGCCACGACAGCGGAATAGGTATCTGCCAGCGTCGATTTCACCACGATGGTCGCAAAAGTGCTCGCGTTGCACTCGTGGTCGGCATGTAAGATGAGCAAGACGTCCATCAGCCGGCTCATGAAGCTGTCCGGCGGGGTTCCCAGGAGCATGTAGTAGTAATTCGCCGCGTGCGAAAGGTCCCGACGCGGACGAAGGATGGGCTTGTGTTGGCGCACGCGGCTGATTGCGGCGGAGAGGCTGGCCATCCTGGACACAATCTGAATGGCGTGTGTGTGGTCGGCGGCCGGGGAGTCCTCCTCCGCTTCCTCATCAAAGGCCGCCAGCATCGAGACCGCCGTCCGCAGGACGGTCATCGGGTGGATTCCCGGCCGCCCGGCCAATTCCTCAACCAGCGCGCTCACCGGCGCAGGCAACTCCCTCTGGCGCTCGAGAAGCCGCGAGAACTCCTCGAGCTCGCCTCTCTTGGGCAGGCGGTCGTGCATCAGGAGGTAGAACACCTCCTCAAATGTGGATCTCTCCGCGAGCTCCTCGATGGGATGACCGTGATAAACCAATTTTCCGCCGAGCCCATCCACGAAGCTCTTGGTGCTCTCAGCTACAACCACACCCTCCAAGCCCTTGGAAAAGGCGATCTCTCCAGGCCTGGCTACCAGCTTGATCTCCTCGGAATAGTTGCTCATGATCTGCTCCTGTGCACAATCGCAAACCGCTCTTGCGGATCCCGGGAACGCGATGGCGGAAGCGTTCAGTTCTTGACGGGCTGCAGTATCTGCTTCAGATGAGCGATGCTCTTGCTCACCGAGTCGGCAGATTTCTTCAGCGCCGCTTTTTCTTCATCGGTGAGGCGATATTCCACGACCTTCTCGACACCCGTCCGGCCCAGCTGCGCAGGAACTCCGAAGTAGATATCTCGCAGGCCGTACTCGCCCTCCAGGTAAGTGGAACAGGGTAGGATGAGGTGCTTGTCCTTGAGAATCGCGTCCACCATTTGCGCCAGCGCCGCGCCCGGCGCGTAGAAGGCGCTTCCGGTCTTGAGGAGGCTGACAATCTCTGCGCCTCCCTTGCGAGTCCGATCGATGATGGCCTCCAAGCGCTCCGGAGAAAAGAGCTCGGTCAGCGGCGTTCCAGCTACATTGGAGTGTCGGAGCAGGGGGACCATCTCATCGCCATGACCGCCCATCACGTAGGCGTGAACATTCTCGACGCTGACGCCCAGTTCCATGGCCACAAAGGCTTGCATGCGAGAGGAGTCGAGAACCCCAGCTTGCCCAATGACCCGCGCTTTGGGCAGTCGCGTCACCTGCTTGGCCAGGAAGGCCATGGTGTCCAGCGGGTTCGTCAGGATAATGAAGATGGCATTGGGAGACTGGGCGCAGGAAGCGAGAATCGAGGAACGTACAATATCCGCATTGGTCTTGAGCAAGTCCTCGCGGCTCATTCCCGGCTTTCGGGCAATGCCGGCCGTGATGATGACAACATCGGATCCGGCCGTTTCCTCGTAGCGGTTGACTCCTCGGACCATGACATCGCTGTGGATTATCGGCAGGGCTTCCAGCAGATCCAGGGCCTTGCCTTGAGCCAACCCGTCCGCGATGTCCAGAAGAATGATGTCCCCGGTTTCCTTGGCCGCCAGCCATTGAGCGGCCGTGGATCCTGTCTGTCCTGCACCGACAATTGTGATTCGGTTCCGCATGTCTCCCTCTTGTTCAAGCCCGGATGTTGCTAGCGAGACGACGCCCTCGGGGTTCCTCCGCCGGAAAGGCACCCGCGTGCACCGAACTCAGGCCTTCGCGGGCTTGTTCGGTCAGAGGGGATGCCTCGGTGGCCGTTGACTTTCTTGCGGCTTGAAGGCGTCCCTCAGCGGCACTTCGGCTCGTGAGCCTGACGGGCCAAGCCGTGCTTGGCTCGAGCTTCTCAGGAGAAAAAGAGCGTCCTGAGCCGTCAGTCTACCACACCGAAGCAGAATGCTTAGTGTTATAATCGCAACTATCCAATTTCTTAATCTTCCTCACGCGACCCTCCGGATATTTCTGCCACCCCTAGGAAGCGCCTGAATTCTTGATGGTTCCCTCGAAGCCCATCGTCGCCTTAGACCTGGAAACAACTGGTTTCAGCCCTCGGGAGGATTCGATTCTAGAAATCGGAGCCGTCCGATTCCGGGGAGACCGGATCGACGAGGTGTGGAACACTCTGGTGAACCCGGGGCGGCCGATTCCTGCGGAGATTACCCAGTTGACCAGCATTACGGATGCCATGGTCGCGAATGCGCCCCGCATTGACCGCTGCATCGAGCCCTTTCGCGCCTTTGTCGGGGATTGCGCCGTGCTTGGCCACAGCGTGGGTTTCGACCTGGGGTTCCTGCAACGCTGGAAGCTCTTCGAGAACAATGATGTATTGGACACATTTGACCTGGCCTCGGTCCTGCTGCCGACCGCCTCGCGCTACAGCCTCGGTGCGCTGGCCCTATCGCTGGGGGTGCTCTTGCCAGCGACGCATCGGGCGCTGGATGACGCCCGGGCAACCCACGCCGTCTACCTGCGCCTGCTCGAGCGTGTCCAAAAGCTTCCCATCGATCTCCTGGCCGAACTGGTTCGTCTGGGAGAGGGGGTCGAATGGGGCGGAGGCCTGGTTTTCGAAGAGGTCCTGGGGGAACGCCTGCGGCAGGAGGGCGCCCTGGTGAAAAAGGGGATCCCGGGATCCAGTTTATTCTTGGGCCCGCCCGGGAAGGGTTCCGGTGCCCCCCTCAAACCTCGGCCCGAGCCGATCGCGCTCGACCGGGAGGAAATGATCGCCGTACTGGATAAGGGCGGCCCTTTCGCCAAGCAATTCCCGGCCTATGAGCAGCGCCCCCAGCAACTGGAGATGGTGGCTGCCGTGGCAAAGGCCTTTTCTGAATCGCGCCACCTTCTCGTGGAGGCGGGCACGGGGACGGGGAAGAGCCTGGCGTACCTGGTTCCATCGGCCTACTGGGCAACTCGCAACGGTCGGCGGGTCGTCATCTCCACGAACACGATCAATTTGCAGGACCAGCTGATCCACAAGGACATTCCGGACCTGTGCGCGGCGCTTGGGTTGCCCCTGCGAGCTGCGGTTCTCAAAGGGCGTGCCAACTACTTGTGCCCGCGCAAACTTGACTTGTACCGTCGCCGGGGGCCAGAGGCCCGTGAGGAGATGAGAGTCCTGGGCAAGACCCTTGTGTGGTCGCGTGAAACCCAGACGGGGGACCGCTCGGAGCTGAATCTCTCTGGCCCGGCGGAGCGGCAGGTTTGGGACCGCCTCTCGGCGGAGGATGAGCAGTGCACCCTGGAAACCTGCGAGTCGCTGGGGCGGGGGGCCTGTCCCTTCCTGCGGGCCCGCCAGGCCGCCGAGACCGCTCATCTGCTGATCATCAACCACTCTTTACTGATCGCCGACATCGCGACGGAAAGCCGCATCCTGCCGGAGTACGACTACCTGGTTGTGGATGAAGCTCATCATCTCGAATCGGCCGCCACCGAGGGCCTGGCCTTTCATCTTTCCCAGGCAGAACTGGACCGCAATCTGCGGGATCTCGGGAACGCGCGAAGAGGGCTGCTGGCTGGCCTGCTCGCCTCTCGGAAGATTTCCGGCGAAAGCCGGGATCGCCTTCGAGCGACCGTGGGAGACCTGGCCAAGGAAAACGAACAGGCGGTCGTGGATAGCCAGCGCTTCTTTGATGGCCTGCGAGGATTCGTGGAGGGAGTCGAGACGTCTTCCCGGCCTGAGTACGACTTGCAGGTGCGCCTGCAGCCAGCGACCCGCACCCAGCCGGGGTGGGACGAAATCGAGATTTCCTGGGACGCCCTTCATGATCAGTTGCTTGGGCTGTCCCATGGGGCTCATCAACTAAGCGAGGCCGTCCTGGATGAAGAGGGCTCGGAAGAGGAGATTCAAGAGGCCGCCTTGGCCCTTGCGGCTTGGTCCCGACGGATCGCCGAGATTGGCGATCAGACTTCGGATGTGATCAACGGGAAGTCTTCCAATCTGATCTATTGGGTCGGTGTTGACCGGGAACGTGAATTGGCCTCGCTCCATGCGGCGCCCCTGCGCGTGGGGCCCTTGATCGAGCGCTATCTCTGGCATGAGAAGTCTTCGATTGTGATGACCTCGGCCACCCTCACGGCGGCGGGAGATTTCGAGTATCTGGTGTCAAAATTGAATGCGGACGAGGCGGAGACGCTAGCCGTCGGGTCGCCTTTTGACTATGAACACTCCGCGCTGGTCTACTTGGCCAGCGACATGCCGGATCCCTCGGATGGCCATGCCTTCCAACGCTCCCTGGAATCGTCTCTGATCCACCTGTGTCAGGCCACGGGAGGCCGGACCCTGGTTCTCTTCACCTCCTACGCCCAGTTGCGTCAAACGGCCCGAGCGATTTCGAGCCCGCTGGGGCAGGCGAACATTGTGGTCTACGAACAGGGAGAGGGGGCCTCGCCTCACGCCCTTCTGGAATCATTCCGTGCGAGCAAGCAAGCCGTTCTGCTGGGCACGCGCTCCTTTTGGGAGGGGGTGGACGTTCCGGGAGAGGCGCTTTCCGTTCTGGTGATCGTTCGCCTCCCGTTCGATGTTCCCACGGATCCGATTGTCGCGGCGCGGTCCGAGACCTTCGAAGAGCCTTTTGCCCAATACTCCCTGCCGGAAGCCATCCTTCGCTTTCGCCAGGGCTTTGGGCGACTGATTCGGACCCGCTCCGACCATGGCATGGCCGTGATCTTGGACCCTCGCGTTCGCAGCCGTACCTATGGTCACCTTTTCCTGCAGTCGCTCCCTGCCTGCACGATCCGCGAGGGCTCGCTGGCCGGGTTGCCCAAGACGGCGGCTCAGTGGCTGGCGAGGTGATGCGCGGGCCCACTTTGAGGGCAGGCAGGCTGCCCTGGTTGCCGTTTCCTCTCCACCGCAAGGGAGGAATGTCCCTGGATATTGTCGCCGGCCTCTTGGAAGTGCGCCGCGGAAAATTCTCCAGCTGGATTCCTTCGGAGCGAAGCAGGCCCTTTCTTTTGCGGACGTCGTGAGGCGGGGTCTGGCCCCTGGGCCAAGGGAGCAGGGCGCAGGGCCGGCGCGCCCTGCTCGGGAGGCGAAAAGGGTGCATTCTGCAGGACGTCCGCAACAGGCTTGCCCTTTCCACCGCTAGGCGGATTCCCTAGGTCCGCGCCCGCTGGGCTCCCGGTCCAGGTCGTCCCCATGGGTCTCGTTGGGTGTGGATGCTATAATCGCCGGGTCGCCGGATTTCTCGTTCGACATCCCTCATGCAAAGATCCATTCTCATCACCGGGGCTACCGGGTTTGTTGGGCGGGCTGTAGCTCGCGGCCTGCGCAGGCAGGATCGCTCTGTAAGACTTCTTCTCCGTCCCTCACAGTCTATCCGCGGCCTTCCCTACCCCGAAGCGGAAGTGGCGGTCGCCTCATTGAACGACTCCCGCTCCTTGCGCGCTGCTTTGGTCGGCATTGACACGGTGATTCATCTGGCCAGCGCCGAGGGGGCGCAAAGGCGGCGTGATTTGTGGTCGGCCGACATTCAGGGAACGCGCAACTTGATTGAACAAGCGCGGGATGCCGGGGTCCGGCGTCTCATGTACCTCAGCCATCTCGCGGCGGATCGGAATTCCGCTTTCCTTTTCCTGCAAGCAAAGGGAATCGTAGAGTCGCTTCTGCTCGAGAGCGGGATTCCATCGCTGATCCTGCGAAGCTCGGTCCTTTTCGGTCCGGAGGACAACTTCACCAACGTCATTGCGCTTTTGGCTCGCCTGATACCCTTTGTCTTTTTCCTGCCTGAGGATGCGGCCCTTCTCCAGCCGCTGTGGGTAGAGGACCTCGTCGCCTGCCTGGCCTTGAGCCTGGAACAGGATTCTCCCGGGAACGAGATTATTTCGATTGGGGGGCCCGAGCACCTGGGGTTTGACGAGATCATTGGTCTCGTGTTGGAGGCGGCCGGCATGCGGCGCAGGCTGGTTTCGATCTGGCCCCCCTATTTGCGGCTCGGGGCCCGAGTTCTCGAGCAAGTTCTGCCCCATTCGCTACTCACCCCCTTCTGGCTGGAGTACTGGCTGGTGAATCGCACCTGCGAGGCGAACAGCGTGGCCCGCAGGTTCGGGCTGCAGCCAGCCAGCTTGAGGGAAAAGGCAGGCTATCTCCGGCAAGGGCGCGGGATGAGGCAGGTGCTTGCCTATCTCTGGAGAGGTCGAACCTCTCTGCAGGCCGGTTGGACTGGCTGAGACCAACGGCAGGACAAGGGAATAGGACCGGCAACCACAAGCTCCGGGGGCGTGGAGAGGCTGAGGTCCCGATTCCTGCCAGGGCTCGCCGGCCAGCTCTGGTGAAGCACGGCCCGGTCTTTGGCCTCGAGCCGTCCTTAGGCTCCGCCCAAGGAGCGCAGGCGCCAACAGAGGAAAGTCGGCGGGCGCCTTTGGTCAGGGGCTGGACGGGCTGAGCCAAGAGGTCGAGCCGGCGATGCTCGCGCGCCGCCGAACCCTTGGGCCAGAATCGGATTGGGGGGGCGTTTCGGGCCGTTGGGATTCGCCTTTGGATTCCTCAGCGTCGACAAGAATGGCGGGAGGTGCGGCCGGAAAGCATGGATCCCATGGCCATTCCCCGGGATGCGGGGAGGGCGGGCTGGTCTTTCGTTCGACCGGGCGCGCCAAGAGTTTGTTCTGGGGCAGTGGATCGGCCCGACCGCATCGGGTTTTGATCTGCGCGAGCGGCGGGATGCCACCTTGACGGTGCCCGACCGGGAGCGAGGGAGGCGCCCGCCGGGAGGTCCTCGAATGGATGCGGGCCCACGGCCTTCCCAGATTTCTTCCGGATCGGTTCGATGTGAATTGGCGGATTGAAGGCGATGGGCATCCGCAGAGCGGAGTTGGATCCGCTGAGCCCGCAGGGACGATCGCGATCGGCGTTCTGATTTCCGCTATCTTGCCGAAAGGAGCGATCCGGCGGCCATTGAGTTCCAGCGTTTTCCCGGGGATGACCGGAGGGGACCTAAGCCTCGACCGCCGAGGGCAACCTCCGCACGGCGGGGTTCCCGAGCGAATGTTGGCCGAGGGTACGATGGCCGCAGTCTCTGAGGCCCAACCTGGGAAGGCCCGGGGGGCCAGGGGGACTTCCTCGCAAGAAAGGCTCGCGAAGGCTAGAGATTACCCAAGATGGGGGAGGTGCATCGATGCGTCTCGACTTGGTCGAATTGCATCACATCCGCATGAGGCTTCGTGCTCCTTTCGAGAGCTCCTTTGGGACCACGCTGGACCGGGAGGCCATTCTGGTGCGGGTGGCTGTCGAAGGGCTGGAGGGGTGGGGCGAATGTGTGGCGGGCAGCCGGCCGGATTACTCCTACGAGACAACCGCCACAGCTTGGCACATGCTCACGGATTTCCTGGTGCCCGCAGTCCTGTCTCAGGACCTGGACAGCGTGGATCCGTACGAGAAGGCCGTCCGAACGCTTCGAGGTCATCCCATGGCCAAAGCTGGCCTTGAGATCGCGCTCTGGGATCTCCTGGCGAGGAGAGCCGGGGTCCCCCTGGCCGAATACCTGGGAGGAAGGCTTGGAACCGTGCGTGTCGGCGTGTCGGTCGGCATTCAGCCCAACGAGCGGCAATTGGTCGAAACCGTTGGCCGCTTCGTCCAGAGCGGCTACGCTCGAGTACGCGTCAAGATCCGTCCCGGACGAGACCTGGCCGACGTCCGCGCCGTTCGCCGGTCGTTTCCAACCTTGATGCTCCAGGTGGACGCCAATTCGGCCTACCGCCTGGAGGACCTCTCTGTGTTCAAGGCCCTGGATGAACTTGACCTGCAGATGATTGAACAGCCCCTAGGAGAGGCCGACTTGTTGGATCACAGTCGGCTTCAGTCCCAGTTGCGGACGCCGATTTGTCTGGACGAGAGCATTCGTGACCTGGACCACGCGCGATGGGCATTGGAACTGGGTTCTTGCCGAGTCATCAACATCCGCCCCGGGCGCGTCGGCGGCCTGAGCGAGGCACGCCGGATCCATGACCTCTGTAAAGCACGGCAGATTCCCGTCTGGTGCGGCGGCATGCTGGAAACAGGGGTCGGCCGAGCCGCCAATCTTGCCCTGGCCACGCTGCCGAACTTCAAGCTGCCCGGAGACATCTCGGTCTCCAGGGGCTACTATGCGGAGGATTTGGTGGAGGAGCCGTTCGTCCTAAGCGCGGACGGCACCCTGCCTGTGCCGGCCGGGAAGGGGATCGGCGTCACCGTGCGCAAGGATCTGCTTCAGCGAGTCACCTTGCGCAAGGCTAGATTCACACCCGAAATGGGCGGAATCCACTCTAGCCTAACTTGATTCCCCCTGGCGGTACGAAACTATGGCTCCCGGCTGGCAGGTAAGGATGGGTCCGCCCGCCGGCCGTTGCGGGCCAGCCGGTTCCCGGCTAGCTGACTCTCGTGGAGTGCAGCCAAGGGACCCCCAGGGATCTCCAGGCGGCGGTCACCTCCTCCAGCTGAGTTGCTCGTACCAGCGCGATGACGATTCCCCCCAGGCCGGCTCCCGAGAGTTTGGCCCCCAGGGCCCCGGCGGAGAGAGCTTCCGTCACCATGCGGTCGAGCCGGGAATTGGAAACCCCCAAGGCTTGAAGCTCCCAGTGGCAACTGGTCATCGCTCGGCCCAGTTCCTCTTCGGCCCCTGTGGCGATGGCCGTTCTCCCCGTTTCGACCAGGTGGCCGATGGTTTCCAGAATCGCGCGGTATTTCTCTGGGGCCAACGTCATGCGATCGCGTAGGCCGGCGACTGCGTCGCGGGTCGGGCTCTTTTGTCCGCTGTCCGCGATCATCAGCGTAAAAGGGCGGCCTACCATGAGTGGTGAGGGAGGCTGATCGCGCACGAAGTAGATCGGCTTCTCGAGGGCGATCACCGCGTTGTCGATACCTGAAGGCGTTCCGTGGTGGAGGTGTTCGACCTCCAAGACAAGGGCCGACACCTCTTGGGGGCTTGCCTCTTGGCCCAAGGCCCGCGACAGAACCCGGACGATGGCCGCGGTCACCGCTGCCCCAGAGCCCATTCCGGAAGCCACCGGGATCTCGGAGCGGACTTCAAGGACGCCTTCCGGCGGATCCCGGTGATAGAACTCGCTCACCAGGCGTGCGCTTACGGCCAGGGGTTCCCGAGGGCCGAGTTTGTCCAGGGTTGCGTCCAAGTGAACGGCGGGGGCGATAATCCGCAGGGCATGGCCTCCTAACGTCAGGCTGGCCGTGGCTCGCACCTGGCTCACCGGGGCGGCTAGAGCCGGAATCCCATAAACCACCGCATGTTCGCCCAGGAGGATGACCTTGGCGCAGGCCGAGGCCGTGAAGATCATGGTTGCAAGTAGAGCAGGATCATGGCGGACAATCCCCACAGGAGGATCGTGACCTGCAGGGGACGGTCCGCCATCAGAACATCTTCGGGGGCGCCCCCCGACTTCTCTACCTGCAGAAGATACAGGTAGCGGAAGACTCCAAAGAGCACGAAGGGGATGGTCAGCATCATCGAGTGGTTTTCGGGGAGGTTGGGGGCGGAGAAAGTGTAAAGGGAATAGGCGAGAATGGTGGCGGCGCAGACGATCTCCATATACGTGTCCAGCAAGGGGATCGTGTATCCGTTCAGGACGGGTCGGTGATCTTTCGCGGAGTCCACAAGCAACGCCAGTTCTGCGCGCCGCTTCCCGAAGCTGATGAAAAGAGCCAAAAGGGTCATGCAGACGTAAAGCCACGGAGAGAACCGCTCAACCTGGATCAGCAACACGCCCCCGCCGACACGCAGGACGAAGCCGGCTGCCACCGCCAGGGCGTCCACGATGGCGATGTGCTTGAGGTAAAAGGAGTAGGCCAGGTTGAGGGCCAGGTACCCAAGGAGCAGGGCGGCGAAGGAGGGAGACAGGAGATAGGCAAGGCCGACGGAAACGGGCGCAAGCACAACCGCAGTGACCAGCGCCACGGAGACGGGAAGCTGTCCAGAGGCGATGGGCCGATTGCGCTTGAGGGGGTGGTGCCGATCTTGTGAGCGGTCGGCGATGTCGTTGATCAGGTACACGGTTCCTGAGGCCAGGCACATGAGCAGAAAGCCGGCGAAAGTCCGTTCGAAGGCAGGGCGGTGCAGCAGCTGTCGGTCGAAGGCGAGACCGGCGAAGAGAACGAGATTCTTGATCCACTGCCGGGGCCTCATCGAGCGCAAAAGGAGTCCGGGCCAACTCTTCACGGAAGCTCCTCGAGGACTCGCAGCAGGACCTGCCGCACGGAGGAGGGCCGGGTGCCAATGCACGGGATTACTCGCCCGCTCTCTCCCGGAGTGAGCGCTCGCTCGATCTGGCGTAAGGTTCGAGCGTCGCTCAAATCCTGTTTATTGGCGGCAATGACATACGGCCGCCCCAGGTCCTGAAAGCGCCCCAGCAGCTCCTTGGCTTCCTTCCAGGCTGCAGGTGCGGTCGAGTCCACAACCAGCAGAAATGCGTCGGATTCTCGAGAGAGAATGTCCCACATGAAATCGAATCGGGGCTGCCCGGGCGTTCCCGTCAGGTGAACCACCCTGTCTCCGATGGTCACGCGGCCATAGTCCATGGCAACCGTGGTTTCCTGCTTGCCGTCCGGCCCGGGCCGAGTCAGGCGGCGTTCGGTCGAGACCACACGAATCTCTGAAATCGCCCTGATCATGCGCGACTTGCCGGCGCCGAAAGGCCCCGTGATCAGCAGCTTGACCTGGCGCACGTCACGTCCCCCCCTCCGCCTTGCGGTCCGGGCCCGACTCGGGCGAGGAGTGGCGGAAGTCGACAAAGCGATAACCCACCCCATGTTCCGTAAGGATGTACTTGGGATGGGCGGGATCCTGCTCCAGCTTCTGCCGAAGGTAGTTTACATAGAGCCTCAGGTAATGTGTTTCGCCTCGATACTCATAGCCCCAGACCTTGGCCAAGAGCTGATCGTGGGGGACGACCCAGCCGGCATTCTGGACCAGATGATAGAGCAGCCGGAACTCCGTCGGCCTGAGTCTGACCAATCGCCCCTCGACCCAGATTTCACGCCGGTCGAAATCTATTTTCAGGCGATCGTCGATCGTCAGCGGCCCGTGGGCCGGCCCGGGGGCAGGCGTTTCCGTACGTCGCAGCACCGCTCGAATTCGGCTGACCAGTTCTCGAGGGCTGAAGGGCTTGGGAATATAGTCATCGGCGCCCAGCTCGAGCCCCCGAACGCGCTCGCTCTCCTCTCCCTTGGCCGTAACCATGATGACTGGAACGCTGGAGAACTCGCGGATCATCGAAAGGGTCTCGAAACCGTCCAGGTCCGGAAGCATGATGTCAAGCAGGACAAGGTCCGGCAGCTGATTGCGGAGCTGCTCAAGCGCGTGGGTTCCCGATGAGGCCTCGCTGACCTCGAAACCATCGTGCTCGAGGTTCAAACGGATGAACCGCACCATGCGCGGTTCATCATCGACAATCAGGACGCGACGTTTGGACGCCGGATTCAAGGAATCACTCTCGGACGAACGTGACCAACCGTTCCTCGCCGGCGCTCGGCAGGATCTCGATTACCGAGACGCGGTGGGCCGCGACCATGATATTGGTGACATTTTCCTGGAGGTATTCAATATCCTTGCCGTCCCGGCGGCGAGGGTTGCTGAGCGTGATGAAATTCGCCTCAGGGGGAGGGAGAGTCTCGACTTCGCCAACGATGGAATCCTCGTTGAGCAGGTGGATCAGAATGGTCGTCGGCATGCCGGCCTCCCGTCCTACAACTTACGGAACACCTGTACTTTCATGCTTCCCAGGGTGAGGGTGTCGTTTTCCGAGATCAGGACAGCCTGGTCCGGGGTGAGCCGGGTCCCGTTCAAGTAGGTCCCATTCGCGCTGCCGAGATCGACGATGACCATCTGGTCATTCTGAAACTTGAGATGGCAATGGAGGCGCGAAACCCCCTTCTCGTGGGCCCCGAAACGATTCAGGTCAATATCCGGCAGGATCGCCTGGGTTCCCTCGGCCCGGCCGAGGATGTAGTCCTGCTGGCCTACCAGCGGTATAGAGACCGTGCTCCCCACGACTCGCAGCGCGATCGAATCCTGCCGCGTCAGGACCGCGGGCTGCGCCATCGGCGTCGTTTGCGTGTGAATACCGTCCAGTTCCTCTTGAGGGAGAGCGATCGTCGGGGCGGAGGTATCACTGTTGACTAGCTGACCGCACTCCGGACAGAAGAGAGTCCCGACGTAGAGCGAGGCTTTGCAGCGCTGGCAAACGATCACCGCGGCACCTCGCCGCGCGGTTCCATCAAGCTGCGTGTCGCGTACTTCATCCGCTTTTGACCAGATTCCGTCAGATGGTGCTCCTGGCTCAACTGTTCGGCCTCGCCGATAACCGTATTGGCGACGGAGCTCTGGCCGAGTTCAAGCAAAGTGGCCGCCAGTCGGTTCAGCTTGCGGGTTGCCCGTTCGACATGACCGGCCATGGCCTCGGAGACCGCTTTCTCCTGCAGCTGGCACAGGGTGACGCTCCGCACCGCCGCAAGCAGGGTCGCGGAGATCGGAGCCGGCAGGGCTTCCTCCGATACGGGGAAGCCCAGGGTCACCACCGACTGCAATTCTTTGTTTTCTGGGATTAAGCGCGCCTCGAAGGTGAGGCTCCCTACCTCAAAAAACGGCACCGCCCCCAGAGGAGAAAAGAGAAACTCCAGGAGCAGGCTGAGGGCGCTGCCCTGGTAGAGAGTCCCCAGGTGCAGACAGGTTTGAGTTGGAAGAGGGGTAGGGGAAGGGGAAATGCGAAAGGCCGCCTGCAGGATCACACCGGGGTTGGTCGTGATCTCCAGGGTGAGATGGTCCGAGTACACTTGCCCGAGACCGTGGAATTTCTCCCGCATGAAATGGGCCAGGGTGCCCACCTGGTCAATGAAAACCGCCTCCCCTCCGGTACGAGAGGCCAGGTGGTCCAGAAACACATCGTTCCACTCCCCCCCAATTCCGACCGCGGTGATTTCCGTGCCCTCTTGAGCCGCCTCCTCGGCCAGCTGGCGGCAGTTTTCCTCATCCCCGTAGGTCTGACCGTCGGTAATCAGGATGATGTGATCAATGGCGCCCGGACTCCTTCCGGCATGGATCTGCGCCATGGCTGCCTGGAGTCCTTGGAAAATTTCGGTACCCCCGCTGGTCTGGATCTGATTCAGCCGGTCTTCGACCCGGGCCGGAGACTCCTGGCTCCCGGCCCCCACCAGGATTTCCGCCCGATCGCTGAAGCTGACCAGGCTGAGATGATCCTGGGGCCGAAGACGGCGTAGGATTTCAGCTACGGAAGTGCGTGCCGTGTCCAGGCGCTCACCCGCCATGGAGGTGGAGCGGTCGAGCGCAATGCAGAGATTCAAGGGGGGAGCCGGCGGTCGCTCCGGCTCCTTTCCAGGGCGAATGGTTACGAGGGTGTATAGAACCTGAGGCTCTTCGATCGCCAGCAACGAGGCCCGGCTGTGGCTGAGTTCCACTGAGAAAGGCTGGCCGTCGGCCTTGGATCTGCTGTTCATTCTCCGCCAGTCATCTCCACCAACAGGGCCGAGATGTTGTCCGGACCACCGGCGGCATTGCACAGGTCCACCAGGGCGTTGCAGGCCGCTTGAACCGTGGGTGACTTTTGAATGGTGTCCAGGATGTCCTTCTCCGGGATGGCCCCCCACAACCCGTCCGAACAAAGCAGGAGCCGCGCCCCCGGCTCCCAGGGGTAGGTGACGATCTCAGGCTCCAGGTCATCCGTCTGCCCGATGGCTCGCAACAACACGTTGCGCTGAGCGTAGCGCGTGGCCTCTTCTGGGCTTATTTGGCCAACGTCGATGAGGCGCTGAACCAACGAGTGGTCATGACTGATCTGATGTAGCCCGTCCTTGACAAAATAGGCGCGGCTGTCGCCAATGTGGGCCAAAAAGACCTGCTGGGTGAAAACCAAGCATGCTGTCAGCGTAGTCCCGCTCCCGGGGAAATGGCGCAGGACAGACTGGTTCGCTTTCCGCATGGCGTTTTGAAGCATTTCCTGGATGGAAACCTGTTCCTCCCCCGGAGATCCGCCGAGCCAAAGCGCCCCGAACTGGCCCATGACCTCGCGAGCAAAAGTCTGCGCGGCCAGGCGGCTGGCCCGTTCGCCCAGCTCATGTCCACCCATCCCGTCGGCGACAATGAACAGGCCGAAGTAGGGGAGCGTGCTGTCAGCCTGCTGAAGGGCTGTAATCGCAATCAGGCTGTCTTCGTTGGTGGACCGCACGCGGCCGATATTGTGCCCGACGCCCACGTGAAAGGCTGGCGGTCCGCGCCGGTCTGCAGGTAGAGGGCGCGTCGAGGGACGATCCCCATGGGCCCTGGATAAGGGTGTCAATGAGAACTCCTTTTCCGGACGACCTACACCGGGAGTGCGTAGACGCGGTGATCGGTCGAGCCGAAGCAGATCACGTTCTCCCCCGCTGCGGGCGCTCCGGTGATGGCGCCCTCGGTGGCGAATTTCCAGCGCAACTTCCCGCTTGCCAACTCTATGCAGTATAAGTGGCCATCCACGGACCCACAATAGACAAGTCCCTTGTGAATCAATGGCGAAGCATTCACTTGGCCGTCCGTTTCGACATGCCACTTTTCCTTGCTGCTCTTGGCATCCAGGGCATAGATTCGCCCATCCGCCGAGCCGAACACGACCAGGTCTTGCGCCACCGCCGGCGAGGAGACAATGGATTTCCCGGTCCGATAACGCCAGACTACCCACCCCGAAGTGGCGTCCAGCGCGTAGAGACTGTAATCCACGGAACCGAAGTAGACAAGCCCGTTGGCCTCCGCCGCTGAGGAGACCACAGCGCGCCGGGACCGGAATTGCCACTTCGACTCGCCTCCCAGGGTGACGGAATGGAAGTCCCCTGAGTCACAACCAAAGTAGACCCGGTCGCCGGCGACCAGGGCGGTGGATCGAACCGGACCAGCCACCTCACAGCGCCAGGCTCGACGGCCGGTGGCCAAGTTGACGGCGTGCAGGGCGCCATCGTCGGAGCCCACGAAGATGTGGCCCACAGCAATGACCGGAGAAGAGCGGATCGGCTTGTCGGTGGGGTAGATCCACAACAGCCGGCCGCCGTTTATGCTCAAGGCGTGCAGCCGGTGGTCCTCCGAGCCCAAGAAGATCGAATCCTCCCACAGGGCTGGCCGACCCGGAAGGCCTCCCTCCGTCGCATACTTCCATTTGAAGCTTCCGGTCTCGAAATCCAACGCATACAGGTTGTGGTCATAGGCTCCGACTAGAACCATCCCCTCCCCCAGTGCCGGAGTGCCCCGCACCTCGTCTTCGCAGTCGAAGACCCAGGTGGGGGAGGGGGTTGCGCTACCCTCGGCAGCGATCCCCGCGGACGGCTTGCGCCCCGCCGCGGGAGGCTCGGGTGATTCCCCGTGAATTTCCTTCAAGACCTGCATCAGCACTTGAGACATATCGGCTGGGGTCGGAAATCGATCGCCCGGGTTGTAGGAAAGGGCCTGATCCACAACTTGTTCAAGCGACGGGGGCACGAGCGGATTGAGGTCTCTCAGTGGCCGATCGGCCCAGGTGAAGGGCGGCTCGATGCGCGGATCACGGTTGGTGAGAAGATGGTGAAGCGTGGCCCCCAGCGCATAGATGTCCGAGAGGGGACCCGCCTCCCCCCGATACTGTTCCGGGGGCGCGTAGCCTTCGGTCCCGATCATCGTCCCCTTGCGGTCCGGGGCGAACAGCTTGGCGATCCCAAAGTCAACCAGCCGCACGCGCCCACGATCATCCATCATCACATTGGAAGGCTTAACGTCCCGAAAGATCACCGGGGGATTGTGGGTGTGCAAGAACTGCAAAACGTCGCATATCTCTATGGCCCAGGTGACGACTTGGTCAACGGGCAGCAAACTCCTGCTCTCGGCCAGGATCGACTCAAGATCTCTGCCGCTAATGAATTCCATCACCAGAAACGACCGTTCCTCCTCGGAGAAGTAGTCGAAAATTCGCGGGATCGCGGGGTGGTCCAACGTGGCCAACAGGTTAGCTTCGCGCTCGAAATTCTCGACCACGGCACGACGGATCGTTGGGTCTGTGCTCTGGTTGAGAAGCTGCTTGACGGCGACCAGGCGCGTGACATTGGGGAATCGCAGGTCTCGGGCCTGGTAGACGGAACTCATCCCTCCACGACCCAGCACCCGCTGGATGAGGTATCGACCCTGAAGCGTCGTCCCGCCCGGCAGCAAGGCGGTTGTCGCCTTGCTCGCTAGACGCGGACGGATCGGATTGGTTTCCAGTGGAAATCTCCTTCGCCTAGTGGTCGCACTGAACGACGTTTTCCGATTATATGCACCCCTCTGCTCATCCGCAACCGGCGCTTATCCCACGGCATTCCTAACGGCGGTTTGCCGGGGAGGCTGCACCGCGCTCCTAATCCTGAGCGGATGGCTCCAGGACAGGAAGGGAAGGGGCCGGTTCCGCGGTCCGGGAAAGTTCCGCGCTGGTCCGATGCTGGGCCAGCCAGCGGAGCAGGTAGGTCAGCCGGTCACGCCATTCATCCCCCGAGGGAAGGGCCTGCATGTAGAGCGACCCGCGGCTGAAGCGGACCGAAGCGGGAAGTTCGGTCATCTGCTCCTCGGCCGACCCCGCCAGGCGTAGGGCAAGGCTGCCGTTCTCCACCGTCACGCTCTCGACCCCCGCCTTCTGAGCCAGAAGTTTGACCCGCAGTTGATAGAGCAGATTGTCCACCGCCAGAGGCGGGGTCCCGAAGCGGTCTTTCAACTCCTCCGCCAGCGCCTCCAACTCCGACTCCTCCTGGATTTCGGCCATTCTTCGATACAGGCGCAAGCGCAGTCCCCGGTCCTCGATGTAGTCGGGAGGCAGGGCGACATTCAATGGCAGATCCACGCTCGCTAGGCTGACCGGCAGCGCCTGCGGGCCCCCTTCTCGCTGTTCTTTCAGGCGACGCACGGCCTGGGTCAGCAGTCGCGTGTAGAGGTGGAAACCGATGGCGGCGATATGTCCATGCTGCCGGGAGCCCAGAATCTCCCCGGCCCCGCGAATCTCCAGGTCGCGCATCGCAACCCCATATCCCGCCCCCAGGTCGGTCTGGTCTGCCATGGTCCTCAAGCGCTCCCGGGCCTCGTCAGTCAGACGGTGCCGGTGGTCCGAGAAGAAGTAGGCGTATCCCCTCATGGCGCTTCGGCCGACCCGGCCACGGAGCTGATAGAGCTGGGCCAGCCCGAAGGTGTCCGCACGCTCCACAATCAGGGTATTGGCATTGGGGATGTCCAGCCCGGATTCAATAATCGAAGTGCACAGCAAGACATCCGCTTCCCGCGAGATGAAGGCTTGCATGGAGCGCTCAAGCTGGATCTCTGGCATCTGCCCGTGGGCCAGCGCGATATGGGCTTCCGGGACGAGGGCCGCGAGCTTTTTTTGGGCCACGCCAATGGTCTCGACCCGATTGTGCACCCAGAAGACCTGGCCGCCTCGATCCAGCTCTCGCAGGATCGCCTTGCGCGCGACGCTTTCGGAGTAACGTCGGACCTGGGTGACGACGGGGAGTCGGTCCTCGGGGGGGGTGTTGATCGTGGAGATGTCTCGGACTCCGGTCAGGGAAAGATAGAGCGTGCGTGGGATCGGGGTCGCCGTCAGCGTGAGGACATCTACCTCCGTCCGCAGTTGCTTCAGATGTTCCTTGTGGGCAACGCCGAATCGTTGTTCCTCATCAATGACCACCAAGCCCAGGTCTTTGAAGCGTACGTCGGCCTGCAACAGTCGGTGGGTCCCGATGATGATTTCAACCCGACCCTCGGCCAGATCGGCCAGGACCGAGGTTTGTTCGCCGGGGCTGCGAAAGCGCGACAGCATCTCCACCTGGACCGGGAAGGGTGCCAGGCGCTGACGAAAGGTTTCAAAGTGCTGTTGGGCCAGTAGGGTGGTGGGGACCAGAACGGCAACCTGCTTTCCATCCATCACCGCCTTGAAGGCGGCCCGCAGTGCCACTTCAGTCTTGCCGTAGCCGACGTCCCCGCAGATCAAGCGGTCCATCGGCCGGGCCCGCTCCATGTCGCGCTTGACCTCTTCGATCGCCCGCAGCTGATCCTCCGTTTCCACGAAAGGAAAGGAGGCTTCGAGCTCACTTTGCCAGGCCGTGTCCAGACCAAAGGAATGACCCAAGGCCGTTTGCCTCTTGGCGTACAAGTCCAGCAATTCCCGGGCGATTTCCTCGACCGCTTTGCGGGCCTTCTCGCGCGCGGTGGCCCAGTCCGCGGAGCCAAGACGCGAAAGCGTCGGCGGGCGGTCGTCGGCGCCCACATATCGCGTCAGGCGGTCTGCCTGGTGAACCGGAACATAAACCTGGTCTCCACCCGCAAATTCCACCTGGAGGTATTCCCTCAAAGAGTCTTCCACCGTGCGGTGCACCAATCCGTCAAATCTTCCGATCCCGTATTCCACGTGCACCACATAGTCACCGGCATTGAGGTCTGCGTATTCCGCCTCCGGGGGCGTTGCCCCGACTCGGATTCGCCGCCTCGGCTCGGGTCTGGCCCAGCCGAAGATCTCTCCGTCGGTAAGGATCTCCAGGGCGCGCGCCGGTCCCCCGCCGGCGGGACACTGCAGCACAAACCCCTCCTGGAGCGCCCCCTGGATAAACACTGCCGCTCCTTCCGCGGGCATCTGGGTCAGCACCTCGGAAGCCGGCGGGACGACGTTTCCTCGGTCGCCCCAGATTTCGACCAGGCGGGCGGCTTGCCGCGAGACGACGAGCGTTCGCGACCGCGCCCGGTGGGCCCGTTCGAGGTGGTCAATCAAGGGCCCGATTTGGCCACCAAACCGCGGCCCGGGAGCGAAGGCTTCGCCCAGGGGAACGAGGTCAGCGTCAGCAGCTTGTCGGCCCAGTTCGACCAGCCTATGCAGTTCCAGGGACTCCTGGAGATGGTCCCATGACAGTGCTGCCGCTGGATCCTCTGCATGGATTTCCCCTTGATCGAGCGCTTCCGCACGAAGCTGGAGGGTCTGTTCCTCTAGGTCGCCGGCGGTCGCCTCAAGCTCCTCGTAGTCCTCCGCAAGCACGATGCCTTCGGGCGACAGGTGGTCCAGAAGGTCTGTGGGCGGATAGAGCCAGGGGATGAAGAACTCTACGGACGGACGCGATTCCGGGCCCAGCTCATCCTCCTCCGGTTCGCGACCCGGGGGTGCCGCCCGGGGACCCGTGCCCTGGCCCTGGAGGCGCTTGACCTCGCGGTCCAGGGCTTCGCAGGCTGGCGTGATGCTCAAACTGGGGAACCCGTCCGTCGACCGTTGCGTGCCTGGATCAAAATGCCGAAGAGTCTCTATGGTTTCCCCGAAGAACTCAATTCGTGCCGGTTGAGGGTCGGCCGGAGGCCAGAGGTCGATAATTCCTCCGCGCCGGCTGAATTGACCGGGCCCCATCACATAGGGCTGGCTTTGGTACCCCAGGTCAACAGCGAACCGGAGAAGTTCATCCAGAGAGGCCTTCGCTCCGGGGACGATCCGGCGACTGTTTCCAACAAAGTCCTGGCGAGGAAGGGTCGGCGTCATCCAGGCGCGGAGGGAGGTCAAGACCAGCAGCGGCGGTTGGGTCCCCAGGGAGGGGATGGAGTGCTCGGCGAGCGCGGACAGGGTCGAAATCCGCTCGCGAACGGTTCTCGGGCCCCAGGGGGCCGGCTCATAAGAGAGGGGGGAGGGCTCTCCGAAAACCTCTACGGGAAGCGTGCGATCCCAGGTCGAGATTTCGTCCCTCAAGGCGAAGACCTCGTCCGACCGGGAAAGGGCAAGTACGAATGGGACCGGGATGTCCCGGACAAGGGACGCCAGAACCGCTGGCTGCGCCGATCGAGGAAGGGCCAAGGCCAGGGTTCGGAAACCGTCGAGTCTCCGATCTCTGGGGGCCCGCAGGCGGGCCAGGAGGTCCTGGTACGAAGGCTGGGCCCGGATCATTTCCAGGAGTGGGGTCAGGTCAGTCGACACGCGGGCTCCCCGCCGTGTCGGGATCTCCGTTGTATCGGTTCATCGCCGCTTGCAACCCAGAACGAATGAACACATCGACGGCTTCCGCCGCCCGCCCTACGATTTCGCCCAGTTTTTCTTCTTCCTGGGGGGCAAAATCTTGCAGGACATAGGCTGCGGGATCCATGTCCTCGGGCGGGTGCCCGATTCCGATGCGCAACCTTGGAAATTCCTCGGTTCCCAGAGCGGAGATGATGGATTGCATCCCCTTCTGCCCGCCGGACCCTCCCATGGGTCGCAAGCGCAGCGTGCCAAAGGGCAGATCAATATCATCGCAACAGACCAGTAGACGCTCATAGGGAATCGCGTGGAAGCGGACCAGCGCCTCAACGGCCTGTCCGCTCGCATTCATGAAAGTCTGTGGCTTGGCCAAGAGGACCGCTTTCCCTTCGGCCGATGCGCTGGCCAGAAGGCAGTGGAATCCCTTTCGGGAAAACCGGGCCTGCAGCTGCTGGGCGACTCTTTCCGCCACGCGGTAGCCTATGTTGTGACGGTTTCGCAGGTATTGTCGGCCCGGGTTGCCGAGTCCCACTACGGCTGCGTCCAAGCTCATGCCATCCTCTGGCTAGCGTACTTTCCTACCGCCCAATTCCAACCCCGATATCGGATTTCCACGCCTTTTAGGAGAGCGCGCGCTCGCCAGTCCGATCCTCACGGTCACTCCCTGAAACCCCTGCCCATAGCCCTTCCTCGACCCGACCAGTTAGTCTAACATGCTCGGGCCGCCTTCTTCAAGGCCCACCGCTGCGATTCCTTCTTCGAAAGGGATCGATCGGCAAGCGGCCCCATCGCTGCCCAGGTCGGCCGCCGTGCCGCGTGCGTCCGTTGCAAGAAAGGGAAGCGATCCCCCGGTGCGGGCGGCGGAGCGAAAGGAAGATGCCGGATGGGAAACTCGGAGCGGAGGGACCCAAGGTCCGCTGCTTTCCCCAGCGGCGGCACGCTCCATAGCCGCTGGGGGGGAAAACAGGCCAAGCGGCTTCTCCCCTGAGGGGAGTTTGAGGCAAGGGAGTCGGTGGCGAGAAGCCCCGAGCGATTCCGAGTGAATCCGCGAATAGACTTCCCTGCGACGAGAAATGAGCCAAATCAGTTGGGCCTTGATCTTCCTGCGGCCGCCCAAAATTGTCTTGGGACGATTCTCTCCCGCCTTTGGGCCAGTGCCGCGCCAAGGGGGCGTTGTATATGCGGATAATGCGAGTGCGAGAGGGGGTATGGGAGTTGCCTGACCTGACGGCTAATACTCCACGTTGCCCCTGCCAAAGGAAGGCTTTCCAATAATGATTTGGGTGCGTTTCATGGCAGTTGACCACATGAGTTTCAGCGCAAAAGCCGGGGGTGTTTTCGGCTGGTTGGGCCCTAATGGGGCTGGCAAGACCACAATCATTCGTACGCACCTGGGTCTGATCAAACCCACTTCGGGAAGCGCCTCGATGTTGGGCTTCGATCCGGTTACACAGACTAAGACCATGCAGGCACATGTGGGTTATCGTTCCCAACAATTCACACTTCACAACGAACTGACTGCCCGTGAAAACATACAACTTTATGGCAAGGTGTGTGGTCTGGAACGGGATGAGCTTGGCAAGAGGCAGGTTGAGATCCTGCGCACCGCCGGACTGGTCGGGGGTGAAAAAGTACTGAGCAGCCAGCTTTCAGGCGGCTGAAAGCAACGATTGGGGCTCGGTTGTGCCATTGTCAGCGGGCCACAAGTCGTCTTCCTGGAGGCACCCACTGCAGCGGTTGACCCCATCAGCCGGCGAGATTTCTGGGATCTAATCTATGCCATGACGAAAAAGGGGGTTACCGTGCAGGTGACGACTCACTAGATGGGCGAAGGCGAGCTTTGCCAGCGGGTCGGCTTCATCCGCTAGGGTCGTCTGGTGGTCATGGACTCTCCCAGCCGCCTCAAATAGATACACATGCACGACTAGGTGCTGGAGGTCAGTTTATCCGATCCCGAAGGGGGATTGGGGGCCTGAAAACCCTCGAGCAGCAGAGAGCTATGCCGGTGCTGGAAGTGGCCTGGTATGGCGCTCAGATTCATGTGGTATTGCCTGATGCGCAGGAGGATACGGAAGTCATCAGGAATATTCTTCTCCGGAAGAACATTCAGGTCAACACGCTTGAGTGGTTCACACCGACCCTGGAGGATGTCTTCAAATCATCCGTGACATCATTTTCCCCTTGACACGCAAGACATCTTTGCTATACAGGCTCGTAACAGTCTCTCACTCGACCCTAACGAATCGGTAAACCCAAACTGGAAGATATACCCGGAGAAGTAACATCGCCCGCTGCGAAGTCCTAATCAAAGAGATCTTTTCAGACAATTCCAACTTTATTCGCACTGCTGCCTTAGAAGGCCCTGCCCCTCCATTGACGAATAATTTGATTGAAAGTAGACTTTCCGAAGTAAAGATTGATTCCGAATCTGTTTACTTGGCAATCCACTCCCAAAGAGAAGGAAACTGCCGTGGTAACTACTGCCCCCAATTCACCAGAAAAGATGAATGACGTCCCCGCAAAGCAACTTTGGGGCACAAGAAAAATACCCGACTTGGCACGGCTGACAGCCCTGATCTCCCATGCCGATACTCCGCATGATCTGACCATCGTCCGGGCACCCTTTACTAGCGAGACCCTAGGGACGGTCCCGATTTGTACGACGCAAGATGTTCAGATAGCAGTGCAACATGCCCGTACTACCCAGCGTTCCTGGGCACAGACTCGCATGTCAGAGCGCAGGGCGATTTTCCTACGCTACCACGACCTGATTTTGCAGCACCAAGAGGAATTGCTTAACCTTCTCCAGGTGGAAGCCGGGAAGAGCCGTCTCGATGCCCTAGACGAGGTCTTCGACGTTGTTATCAACAGTCGGCATTACGCGGTTCGTGCCGAGAGATACCTCCGTCCCCAGCGACGGAAGGGGGCTCTACCGCTCCTAACTCATACAATGGAACTTCACCAGCCGGTTGGTGTGGTAGGAATCATTTCACCTTGGAACTATCCGCTGGTGTTGACGATTTCCGATGCGATCCCGGCAATCCTAGCAGGGAACTGTGTCGTATTGAAACCCGCAGAGGAGACTCCGTTCATAGCCCTCTATGCGGCCCAGCTCCTATATCAAGCAGGGCTGCCGCCTGAGGTGTTCCAAGTGGTGACCGGGAAGGGCCGCGTCATCGGCCCCGTATTCATCAAGGAAGCGGATTATTTATGTTTTACCGGTGGCACATCCACTGGACGGCTGCTGGCCGGACAGGCTGGCGAGCGTCTGATCAAGTGCTCAATGGAACTGGGCGGGAAGAACCCGGCGATCGTTCTGGATGATGCGGATCTGGACAAGGCAGTCACTGGGATCTTGCGTGGCTCTTTTGCCAACTCGGGCCAGCTTTGCATCCACATGGAACGGATTTACGTCCAGGGCGGGATTTACGATCGCTTCGTTTCTGAACTGGTTCGCCGGGCGAAGGAGATGAAGGTCTCCGCCGCGTTGGACTTCTCCGCCGATATGGGGTCGCTCATCTCCCAGGATCAGCTCGACAAGGTGACCCAGCATGTCGAAGACGCGTTGCGGAAGGGTGCCGTCCTCTTAACCGGTGGAAAGGCCCGGCCAGACATCGGCCCATTCTTCTTCGAGCCGACACTGATGACGAACATCAAACCGGAGATGAACCTTTACGCCGAAGAGACATTCGGCCCGGTGGTTTCGATCTACCGATTCGACGATGTGGAACATGCTATCGAATTGGCCAATGCATCCTCGTATGGGCTGAATTCCAGCGTTTGGACGCGAGATGTCCGTCGGGGACAGCAGATTGCCCGCCGGCTACAGACCGGAACATCGAACGTCAACGAGGCGGTCTACGCGGCCTGGGGATCCGTGGACGCGCCGATGGGCGGCATGAAAGCTTCCGGTCTGGGACGCCGTCACGGCAGAGAGGGCATCCTGAAATACACCGAGGCGCAGACGGTCGCTACACAGTCGCTGATGCTCATCGGGCCGAACCGTTTCCTGCCCCCTGAGCGATACGCCAAGACAATGACGGTGATGCTCAAATTGATGAAAGCCATCCCCGGATTGCGCTGATGTGCCCTTTGGGATCGTGGCTCGGGCTTTACCCGATTCTTCCTCACGAACACACTGGAATCACGAATACCCGTCCTTAGGACAGGTGCCCGTAGGGGCGATTCCCGTGTTGGTGCTTGGGTTTCCCATTCAACCGTGATGGCCTTGCAAACACCCGTATACAGCAGTGCCCCCAAGGGGATACGTATCAATCATGTGATGGGTTTTTGAGAGGGTATTAGCAAGAACTCGTTCTTAGCCACTCCTGGCCCCCTGCGCAAATATGTTCACATACATCGGCATTGAAGGCAAACGTTTTCAGAGTCAGCGCGACCCAGGGTTTACCGTCATCCAACCATGTGGCGTGTGAAACGTTGGCTCCAGCCTGACCCTGAGCGATACTGGACATCCCCAAGACTTTGTTCATGTCGTGGGAGGACCTTAAGTGCATCACTTCCATTATGTCAATCAGCTTGGTTTCGGGATTGAAACGCTCGGCAAAGGTTCGGGCTAACGAAAAGACAGGAGTTCAGAAAATGCAAAAACGTAAACTTGGAAACAGCGGCTTGGAAGTTTCGGCTCTCGGGTTAGGCTGTATGGGAATGAGCTTTGCCTACGGTCCGGCTGGAGACAAGCAGAAGATGCTCTCTCTGATTCGCACAGCCGTTGAACATGGCGTTACATTCTTCGACACTGCTGAAGCCTATGGACCGTTCCTCAACGAGGAACTGGTGGGCGAAGCCCTTGCTCCCTTCCACGGGCAGGTGGTGATCGCCACCAAATTCGGTTTCAGATTTGGTCCCAAGGGGGAGCAGACGGGCATGGATAGTCGGACAGAGCACATCAAGCAGGTTGCCGAGGCATCGCTCAAGCGGCTCAAAGTCGATGCCATCGATCTGTTCTATCAACACCGGGTTGACCCGGATGTTCCCATCGAGGATGTGGCGGGAACGGTGAAGGACTTGATTCAAGAAGGCAAGGTGAAGCACTTTGGTCTTTCGGAAGCAGGAGCGCAGACCATCCGTCGCGCACACGCGGTCCAGCCGGTCACGGCAGTTCAGAGCGAGTACTCGCTATGGTGGAGACGCCCGGAAGAGGCGCTGTTTTCAACCTTGGAAGAACTCGGGATCGGATTTGTTCCATTCAGCCCTCTGGGAAAGGGCTTCCTCACGGGCAAGATCGACGAGAATACGCAGTTCGATAGTAGCGATTTCCGCAACATCGTCCCCCGTTTTACGCCGGAGGCTCGAAAAGCGAATCGGGCCCTGGTTGACATGCTTGGCAGGTTCGCGGAGCAAAAACAGGCGACGCCTGCTCAAATCGCGCTCGCCTGGCTGCTCGCCCAGAAGTCGTGGATTGTTCCGATCCCGGGCACAACGAAGCTTGCGCGATTCGAAGAAAATATCGGAGCAGCGGCAGTCGAACTTATGCCCGACGATCTCCGTGAGATCGATAGTGCCGCATCAAAGATCAACGTGCAAGGGGACCGGTATCCCGAAGAGCTGGAAAAACGAACTTATCGCTAAGCCAGGCAACACGTGCAAGGCAGATGCGAAGGCAAAGAAGAGTAGTAGGCGTTCGGGAGGCTCTTCGTGTGCGCCAGACATGAAGTGCTGAATCAGAAAAAAGGCAATCAAGAGAAGGAATTCAAAAAATGGACATTAAAAGGATCGGCTCGCAGCCTTCCGGCAAAGGACCCGTCGAGAATATTACCGGCAGTGTGCGTGTTGACCCCTTGTTGCAGGCAACCCATCCAGCGCGCGTGCTCGGAGCCAGTGTGACGTTCGAGCCCAGCGCCCGGACAGCCTGGCACGCCCATCCGCTGGGCCAGACCCTGATCGTGACAGCCGGCTGCGGCCTCGTACAACGCTGGGGTGGCCCATCGAGGAGATTCGACCGGGGGACGTGATCTGGTTTCCACCGGGTAAGAAGCATTGGCATGGCGCCACGGCCACCACGGCCATGACGCACATCGCCATTGTGGAACAGCTCGACGGCAAGTCCGCCGACTGGATGGAAAAGGTCAGTCACGAACAATACCAAGCCGGGCCAAGGGCCGAATAAGAGGAAACAATCATGAGCAAAGTCAGGTTTATCACAGACGCAGGCCGTGGAATGGGCGTAGACATCGCCAAGGCCGCTCTTGCCGCTGGAAAGGCGGGCACGATAACCGGGAATATGAAGGAGATTCGCCGATGATAGCGTGGACGAGCGATGAGCTCACCAAGATCGGAACAGCAGAAGAGTTGGGGATCGCGTCACTCCGACGCGACGGCACGCTGCGAAACCCGGTGACGATTTGGGTTGTCCGTCACGGCGACGACCTTTACGTCCGATCCGTTAACGGGCGCAATGGCGCCTGGTTCCGTGGCACTCAGGTGTGCCACGAAGGCCATATCCAGGCTGGCGGAGTCGACATAGACGTCACCTTCGTGGATGCCGACCCCGGTATCAACGACCAGATCGACGCCGCATACCGTACAAAGTACCGCCGCTACGCCGCAAGCATCATCAGCCATATTGTGAGCCCTGAAGCATGCTCCGCGACAATCAAACTAGTGCCGCGCTCGACAGGCTCTTAGTTCAAAAACCATGTAGTTCTTGAGAACTCAGCCATACAACTCTTCGCCATCGGATTGGGTTGAAGGTCAGTTTGGAAAAATCATCTGTGGGGGGCCATCAAGGGAATACATCCGGTTTGGATCTACCGGACTAAAAGTATCGCGCATCTGCCTGGGCTGCATGAGCTATGGGCGACCGACCGAACGCTGGCCGTGGGCGCTCGATGAAGAGGAAAGCCGGCCGTTTATCAAGCGCACGCTGGAGGTGGGCATCAATTCCTTTGACACCGCCAATGTCTATTCACATGGGGCGAGCGAAGAGGTGGTTGGCAAAGCCCTGAGTGAGTTTGCTTCGCGGGACGAGGTGGTGATTGCCACCAAGGTGTATCTTGAGATGGGTACTAGTATAGAGGATATCCCTGTCCAGTTCAACGCCTGTGGTTGACCTATTTTGCATCCCATTTCCCTCAAAAAGGCTTTTCCAGTCGGATCGTGAGCCGCCGGGCGGATGATTATCCGTTAACATAGGGGTCAGGAAAACAAAAAAACCGGCCAGATGGCGGTTTCCTTTGCCCACATACGGATTCGAACCCCAATATTCAGATTAATCCTAGTCGACTGTGATGAATTTACTACCAATGGTACACATGCCCCCAAGGGGTCTAGAAACCCTGAGCAAGAAGGAAACGACCGAATGCGTAATCCGACGGATGCTGGACACCGATTCCGGAGCATGCTGGACAGTGATTCCGATGGATGGTGGACACCGATTCCGCTCCATGCTGGACACCGAGGGATCCTTAGCCTGAGTGGCTGAG
>Ga0187865_1000120_pt1 | contig 105973 bp, 99 predicted proteins | sample June2016WEW_11_1_2_FD_132989 | JGI IMG/M metagenome (GOLD analysis project Ga0187865, IMG submission 132989) | Peatland microbial communities from SPRUCE experiment site at the Marcell Experimental Forest, Minnesota, USA - June2016WEW_11_100 | ecosystem: Environmental > Terrestrial > Soil >... | reverse complement strand
GCGGCGCATGCCGTTGTCCTCGGTCGGCCGCATACCTACGGGTATGCGGCCTCCCTGCGTCCTAGGCCTGCTTGGTTTGCGAACCGCCAGACACGAACGAACTTATGGCCGCGTCCACTAGCGGTGGATCCGCCGCCGGGCGGCGGCGGCAGACCCATCGCACCGGGAGGACTTAGCTCTTAGCCGTTGCCGCCGACCTGCTGGGTCAGCTGGCCGAGGCCCGCCGCAGCCTGGTCGAGTGAGGAGTCGCTGCTGCTGCTCGACGAGGAGGAGCCGGACGAGCCGCCGAGCCAGCCCTGCACCTTCTGCAGGAGCACCTGCACGCGCGCGTCGATCTTCTGCAGCCGCGCGATCCGCTTGTCCGCGTTCGCGCACGGGTCCTTCGCTGGAGGCGTCGTCGGTGTCGAGGCCGAAGAGCCTGAGCTCGACGTGGAGCCGGAGGCGCTGCAGGTCTGCCGGATCTTCGCGATCCGCGCCTGGACGTTCGTGTCGAGCTTCTGCAGCCGCTGCTCGACCCTCTGCGCGAAGTCGAGGCACTTCGGAGGAGCACCGTTCGCGTTCGAGCCGCAGTGCGTCGCGAGGCGCAACCCGGCGAGCCGGAGCTGCAGCCGCAGGATCTGGAAGCGCTGGGCGGGACTGCCGCCCTGCTGCGTCTGCGCCGCCGCCGCCTGGCCGGTCGCCGGCGGGGTGCCGCCGTCGTCGCCGAGCGCGACCGGCACGATCGCGAGGGCGAGGGCAACGAGGGCGAGGGGGATGAGCCGCTTCATCGTGGTTCCTTCCGTGCCTGGAGGGGAGGGTCGTCCTTACCTACAGCGTGCTCTCGCCCCGTAAGCGGCACCGCTGGGCGACGTAACGCCCGTGTAAATCGGGAACAGGCGGGGGAGCGGCCGTCGGAGCCGGACCGCTCCCCCGCTGTCAGCGCGTGCGCACCCGGAAGGGCACAACGGCCGAGACGGCCGTGCTCCCGTCCAGCGCGCGCGCGATCGCGACGACCTGGACGCGCTCGTTCTTGTGGAACTTCGCCGGATCGAGGAAGGCGCGGTACGGCGGCGACGTGTCGACATCGAGCCGCTGCCATGCGTGCGAGCCGGCCCGCAGAACGGCGAAGGAGACGCTTACCGGCTGGTTGCCCGGGACGGTGGCGGTGGCCGCCCACAGGTTGCTGAGGTCGTCGCCCTTGACGACGAGCTTCGGCGCGGCCGCACCGTGAGCGGGGATCGTCGACCCGGCCTCGAGCAGCAGTGCGCCGACCGCCGGCACCGTCACCGTCAGGGCGCCGCGCGCGTCGCTCGACACGGCGCCGCCCCCGCCGAGCAGCGGCATCCACGTGGAGGACAGCGTCGACGTGGTCGCGGTCACGCTCGCGGGAGCCGACCCGTTGTTGAAGAGCTCGAGGTACTCACGCTTCGTCGACGCGTCGATGCGGCTGATCGCGAGCAGCCCGCCCTTGGCGACGCGCACGATCGTCCAGCCGGTCGAGAGGGCGGGGTTCGCGTCACGCAGCGCGGCAAGTTGCTTCAGCTCGAGCTCGATCGGGTTGTCCGTCACGTCGAACGACGAGCCGGTGCCGATCGGCGGGCTGCCGATGCGCGGCTGCGTCTGCCAGTCCGGCACCTGGGTCGGGAACATGTCTTGGCGCGCGGCCTGGTCGCCGCCGGCGCCGACCATCCCGACCTCGTCGCCGTACAGGACCACCGGCGCGCCGCGCAGCAGGTAGAGCAGGTCGTAGCCGAGTAGCGTGTGCTGGAGCAGCGCGCTGCCGGTAAGGCCGCTGCCCTGCTGGGAGATCTCGAACGCGGCCCGGCCCATGTCGTGGTTGCCGAGAAAGGTCGGTGGCGTCGGATCGGCGCCGTCGGGCAGCCGGTAGTAGTCGTCGTCCTGCATGCGGTGGAGCACCGCCAGCGCGCTCGAGCCGCCCGAGGCGTAGCCGGTGACCGCGTCCTGGAACGGGAAGTCGAGCACGCTCGGCAGACCGCGGTCCCGGACGTACGTCGACTGCTCGATCGTGTCGGTGATCGGCACCTCGCCGAAGATCTGGAAGTCGTTCACGCCGACCGACTTCGCCGCCGCGAGCATCTTGGGGATCCAGAGCCGCCAGAAGCCGGCGTTGAGGTGGCGCGCCGTGTCGACGCGGAAGCCGTCGAGCTTGTACTTCGTGATCCAGTCGGAGTAGATCTGGATCAACCCGTTCACGACGACCGGCTTCTCCGTGAAGAGGTCGTCGAGCCCGTAGACGTCCCCCTGCTCATAGCAGCTCTGGCTACACGAGGAGAAGTCGACGTTGCCGCGGTCGTGGTAGTTCGTCACGTCGTTGAGCCACGCGGGCTTCTTCACGTCCGCGAGCCCGGGCAGCTCGAACGGAATCTCCGGCATGTACTTGGCGCTCATGCACGGGAACGTGCTCTTGCCGACGTACTTCGCCGGGTCGAAGACCTTGCCGTGGCAGTCGCGGTAGGGCGCGGTGCTGTACGTTCCGCCGCCCTCGAGCTGGATGATGTCGCCGGTGTGGTTGACGACGACGTCGAGGATCACCTTCATGCCGAGGCTGTGCGCGCACGAGACGAAGGCCGCGAAGTCGGCGTCCGTACCAAGGTGCGGGTCGACCTTCGTGAAGTCGACTCCCCAGTAGCCGTGGTAGCCGCCGGAGCTGCCCTGCGAGACCTGGTTGACGACGGCGGGCGTGATCCAGATCGCGTTGAAGCCGAGGTTCTTGATCCGCTCGAGCCCGTGCACGGGATCGGTGCAGCCACCGGTGAGTCCCTTGAAATCGCCGCCGTGCCACCACGCGGACGACGTCGGGTCGTAACCGGTGACGCCGCGTCCGCCGGACACGCCGCCGGTGTCGTTCGACGGGTCGCCGTTCGCATACCGGTCCGTCATGACGAAGTAGATGCGGTCGGTCGCAAGGGCGCTGTCCGCCCCGGGCAGCGCCAACTCTCCAAGCACGGCGCCCGACGGCGGCGCCGTTGCACCGGTTCCGGCTGCGCCGGCGGTCGCAACCGCCGCGCCTAGCGCAAGGGCGGCGACAGCCGCGCTTGCGCACGGCCTAGCGAAGCGGCTCACCGGTATCGCCGTCGAAGAAGTGCATCCGCGCGACGTCGACGGCCACCGGCACTTGCTCGCTGATGTGCAGCAGCACGTGGGCCGGAAACTGCGCGACGAGGTTCGGGCGTGACGCCACGACGCCCCCGGCGCTCGCCGCTTCCTCGCCCTCCTCCTCGTGACCTGTTTCGCGAATCGCCTGCGCGTCGATCCTGAAGTAGACGATCGACTCGCCGCCGAGCGCCTCGACGAGGTCGACCCGTGCGTCGAGGGTGGGCAGGTCCGGGCGCTCCGAGCTGGGATGGAGGCACTGGCTGCGGAGGCCGGCGATCACCGTCCGGCCGCCGTACGAGCGCAGCTTCGGGTACGCGCGCAGCGCCTCGTCCGGGACTGCGAGCTGCATGCTGCCGAGCCCGAGAGTGACGTCGCCGTTGACGGAGACGCTCGCCTCGAGCAGGTTCATCGGCGGCGTCCCGATGAAGCCGGCGACGAACAGGTTCGCAGGCGTGTCGTACAGTGTCTGCGGCTCGGCGACCTGCTGCAGCACGCCGTTCCGCATGACCGCGACGCGGTCACCCATGGTCATCGCCTCGACCTGGTCGTGCGTGACGTAGATCGTCGTCGTCCCGAGCTCGTGCTGGAGCTTGGCGATGTCGGAGCGCATCTGCACGCGCAGCTTCGCGTCGAGGTTCGAGAGCGGCTCGTCCATCAGGAACACCTGCGGCTGGCGCACGATCGCGCGGCCCATCGCGACGCGCTGCTTCTGGCCGCCGGACAGCTGCTTCGGCTTGCGGTCCAGGTAGGGCGTCAGGTCGAGCATCTGTGCCGCCCACGACACCCGACGGTTGATCTCATCCTTGTCCTCTTTCCGCAGCCGCAGCCCGAACGCGATGTTCTCGTACACCGAGAGGTGCGGGTAGAGCGCGTAGTTCTGGAAGACCATCGCGACGTCGCGCTCCTTCGGCGTCAGCTTGTTCACGACGCGCTCGCCGATGAACACCTCGCCGGCGGAGATCTCCTCCAGCCCCGCGACCATCCGCAGCGCGGTCGTCTTGCCGCAGCCCGACGGGCCGACGAGCACGAGGAACTCGCCGTCGCGGACCTCGAGCGAGAGGTCGTGGACAGCGTGGAAGCCGTTCTCGTAGATCTTCTCGACCTCGTTGAAGACGACGTCAGCCATTGCTGATCCTCCAGACGTGGAATGCGGGGCCGTCGGCGGGCAGGACGCCGTTGCGGGCGTCGTCACCGTACAGGGTCTCGAGCTGCGTGTAAGGGACGGTGATCGGGTCGTGCGGCGCGCGCGCCGCGAGACAGAGGAGCCGCTCGTCGCGAGTCTCGCGCAGGTACGCGAACGCGTCCTCGCCGACGTGGACGTAGCGGAGGCCGCCGTTCGCGAGGGCATCGCACGAGCGGCGGAGCGCGGCGAGCTCGCGATAGTGCGCGAGCAGCGTGCTGTCCCAGGACTCGGGGCGGTCCCACGGCATCGTGCGCCGTGCATCCTCACCCCACTCGCCCTCGAGGCCGATCTCGTCGCCCGCGAAGATCATCGGCACGCCGGGAGTCGTCATCTGCAGGCCGACACCGACGGCATGCCGCTCGCGCGGGTCTGCCACGGTGCGGAAGCGCGCCGTGTCGTGGCTGTCGAGCAGGGTCCACGAGTTGAGCACCGCGTCCCAGGGCACGCCGGCGCGGAACTCGCGCATCACCGAGACCGCCTCAGCACCGCCGTACGCGGGCGCCGGGGCGGACGTGAAGACGTCCTCGGTGATGCCGTCACCGCGCAGCCACCACCAGGCGGGACGCAGGAAGCCTGCGTAGTTCATCACTCCGTGCCAGCCCAGTCCGTCGAGGTCCCGGCGGAAGTCGTGGCCGTGCTCAGCGAGCAGGAGCCGGTCGCCCGCGAGCTCGCGTGCCCAGGCCGCGACCTCGTGGTTCAGGTCGACTCGCTTGTAGCGGCCGACCATGTTCGCGACGTCGATCCGCCAGCCGTCGAGACCCTCGTCGAGCCAGCGGCGCATCGCTGTGCCCATGCGGCGGCGCAGCTCCTGCGAGCTCCAGTTGAGCTTGGGCAGCGAGCGGACGCCGAGCCACGTCGCGTAACCGAGCGGCGGCGAGCCGTCGAAGTAGAACAGCTCGCGCTCGGGCGCCGCCGCGTCCGCCTCGGCGCGCAGGAACCAGTCGTGGCCGGCGCCGCAGTGGTTGAGGGTCAGGTCGCCGACGATGCGCATCCCACGCCCGTGCACCGCCTTGATCAGCGACGCGAGCGCCTCGTCGCCGCCGAGCAGCGGGTCGACTCGCTCGAAGCTGGACGCGTCGTAGCGGTGCGTGCTGCGCGCAGGGAAGAACGGCGTCAGGTAGAGGACGTTCGCGCCGAGCGACTCCACGTGGTCGAGGTGCTGCTCGATCCCCGGCAGGTCGCCGCCGAAGAGCTCGCGACCCGTGTTGCGCCCGCGGCCCTCGGGCAACCGGTCCCACTCCCGGCGCAGGACCCATTCCGGCGGCAGCACGCCTGCGGCGGCGCCCGTCGTCGCGAAGCGGTCGATGAAGATCTCGTACACGACCGAGGAGCGGTGCCAGGACGGCGCCGCACTCTCGAGCGTGAACGCGAAGTCGTCCGCGCCCGGACCCTCGTGCGGGAAGATCCCGCGCCCGTTCAGCCAGCCGTACCCGGTCTCGCCGCCCGTGAGCAGCCAGCGGTAGCGCACGACCGGGTTCGCCACCGGCAGCTCGGCGCGCCACCACGTCTCGCCTCCGACCTGCGCGTCGACGACGGCTTCCGCCGTGCGCGGCTCGCCGTCGAACACGTAGCGGAGCAGCACCCGATCGGCGGCGCCGCGCAGCGCGCGCATGCGCAGGACGGCCTTACCACCGAGCTCGCCGGGCCGCTCGACCACGTACAGCTCCGAGCCGTCGTGGTGCGGCTCGACGAGCGCCGCCGCGCTCGCCTCTTCCAGTCGCGTGAGGGTCATCCCTTGACGGAGCCCTGCGTCAGCCCGCCGACGATGAAGCGCCGAAGCGACATGAAGAGGATCGAGGCCGGGATGGCGGCGATGAGCGCGCCTGCGGCAAACGGCCCCCAGCGCTGCCCGTACTGCTGGTCGATGAAGCCGCGCATGCCCACCGGCAGCGTGAAGTGCTGCATCGTCTGGAGGATCGCGCTGGCGATGACGTACTCGTTCAGGGTGGAGATGAAGGAGATGAGCCCGACGACAGCGAGGACAGGCGCGGCGAGGGGCAGCACGACTCCCCAGAAGATCTGGGCCGGGGTCGCGCCGTCGACGCGCGCCGACTCGTCGAGCTCCGCCGGGATCGTGTCGAGGAAGCCCTTCATCAGCCAGGTGTTCACACCCATCGCGCCGCCCATGTAGACGATGATGAGCGCGCTGAACGTGTTGAGGCCGAGGAAGCCGAATATGGAGCCGGTGTTGAGGACGATCAGGTAGATCGCGACGACGAGCAGCAGTTGCGGGAACATCTGGATCAGCAGCAGCGCCAGCATCCCCATGCGCCGCCCCTTGAACCGGAACCGGCTGAAGGCGTAGGCCGCGAGCGCGGACAGGATCACGGTGCAGAACGCCGAGATGAGCGCGACGAACATCGAGTTCAGGAACCAGCGCAGGTACGAAGAGGCCACGTGGCTGCCGCTGCTCTGGTCGATCACGGTGTTATGGAGGATCTGCGTGAAGTTGTTCAGGGTGAAGTGCGTCGGGAGGAAGGTCGTCCCCGAGACCGACTGGTCTCTGTTGAACGCCGCCGACGCGATGAACCAGACCGGGAAGAGCACGATGACCAATGCGAGGATCCCGACGACGTGGCGCCACCAGGTCTCCGCGAGCTTCGGGCGTTTCGGCGCCGGCGCCTCGAGAGCGACGGGCCGCACGGCGGTTGCCTCGTAGGTGCTCATGCGAGGTTCTCCAGAGCTCTGGTACGCGAGAACGAGACGGCGGAGATTGCCGCGACGATGAAGAAGATGATGATCGAGACGGCCGAGGCAAGCCCGTAGTCGTTGCCCTTGCCCGCCGCGAGCGCGAGCTTGTACGTGTAGCTGATGAGGATGTCGGTCGAGCCGGCGACGGAGGAGTTCGCCTGCGGCGGGCCGCCGCTCGTCAGCAGGTAGATGTTGTTGAAGTTGTTGAAGTTGAACGCGAACGACGCGATCAGCAGCGGCGCGACCGCGACGAGCAGCAGCGGGAAGGTGACGCGGCGGAAGATCTGCAGCGGGCCGCCGCCGTCGACGCGGGCTGCCTCCGTCAATTCCTCCGGGATCGATTGGAGCGCACCCATCGAGACGAGGAAGAAGTACGGCACCGTCAGCCAGGTGCTGACGAGGATGCACGACACCTTCGCCCAGTTCGCGTCGAACAGCCATGGGATGTGCATGTGAAACATCCGGTTGACGACCCCGAACTGGTCGTTCAGGAGCCCCTGCCAGACGAGCAGCGACAGGAAGCCTGGGATCGCATAGGGGAGAACGAGGATCGACCGGTACACCCGCTGGAAGCGCAGCCCCTTCTTGTCGAGCGCGATCGCGAGGAAGAGGCCGAGCGCGAACGAGAGCGCGACGGTTCCGGCGGCGAATACGATCGTCCAGACGAGGACGCGCAGGAACGGCTGCCGTACGAGCGGGTCGTGGATGATCCGCGAGAAGTTCTTGAAGCCGACGCCGGTCTTCCAGCCCGGCTCGAGCGCGTCGGCGCCGTGCGCGTACTCGCCCTTTCCGTCGTCGCGAAAGACCGCGCCGTCGGAGATGCGGATGAAGACATCGCGTTTCGCGTCGTAGCGGAGCGTGGGTTCGAGCTCGACGGCCGTCGAGGTCGTTTGCGGCCGGATGCCGGCCTTGCCGACCGGCACGATGTACGTCTGCAGGACCTTGTCGAGGTTGAAGAGGGCGAGGCCGTGGAAGAGCGTGTAGCCCTTCGCCGCCGTGATGCCCCCGGCGCGGCTGCTCACGACACCGGCGGGCAGCGGCGTCAGCCCCTTCGGGGTGCCGACGAAGTCCTTCTTCGACACGTCGTCCCGGAGGATCAGGACGAGCTTGCCGTGCGCGTCAAGTGCCGGCGCCATCGTGTACGTCCTGCCGTTCGGAGGCGGCTGCAGCGAGGTCAGCTCGATCTGCTGCTTCGCGGCGGCCTTCGTCGCGATATGGCCGGTCGCGTAGTTCGTGAAGGCGACTTCGACCGTGTAGATGATCGGCACCACCTGGAAGCCGATGAGGAAGACGGTGCCCGGAATCAGGAACTTCGCCGGAATCGTTCCCCGCTGACGCATGTAGAGCAGGTCGATGAGGAGCGTCGCCGCAACGAGCACGCCGACCGCAGCCCAGTGGCTGCGGCTGACGAGGACGTACGCCGCCCAGACCGCCAGCCCGTTCATGAGCGACAGGAGCGCGATCTTGACCGCGAAGCCGACGGCGCCGGAGAACGCGGAGATGAGGCGCGGTATGACCGCGGGCCTCGGCGCCCGGCCCGGCGTGGTGCTGCTTGGGGCTGTCGTGGCGCTCACTCGACCTCGGTGTGACGGATGAGGTGGGAGGCGTGGGCGCCCCGAGGGGCGCCCACGCTGTCAGTTCTGGTTAGCCGATCTTGTCCGCGATCGAGCGGGCTGCAGCCTTGAAGGCGGTTGCCGCCTTCGTCGCCCCGGAGCCCTTCGTCGACTTGACCCACGCCGCGCCGAGATCCGACCAGACGCTGTTCATCTGGGGGATGTTCGGCATCGGTACGCCGCCGATGCCGGCCTTGCCGAACTGGGCGAGGACCGGGTCATGCACCTGCTTGCCGGCAACCGTGTTCGCCGGAAAGCGGCCGTTCGCGAGCGCGAGCGCCAGCTGTGCCGCCGGAGTCGAGACGTAGTTGGTCACGAAGTCCTGCGCCAGAGCGTCGACGCCGTGCACCGAGGCGAACTTCGTGACCATGAAGCCCTGCACGCCCAGGAACGGCACCGACGGGTACGCGATGGCCGGCATCTGGACGACCGTGAACTTGATCCCGCTGCTCGAGAGCAGCTGGGAGTTCCACGGGCCGGTGATCCAGAAGGCGGCCTGCTTCTTGATGAAGGCGTTCTGCGCGGTCGACGAGTCGACGGCCGCGTTGATCAGCCCCTCCTTGTTCCACTTGTCGATCAGCGACGCGTTCTTGAGGAAGTTCTTGTTCGCGACGCCGATGTTCGACGCGTCGAGGTTGCCGGCGCTGTTCGTGCCGAAGATGTAGCCGCCGAGACCCGAGAAGAACGGGTACATGTGGTACGCGTCACCGCCGGAGCCCTGCTGGACGGCGATGGCGAGGTTGCCGGACTTCTTGTGCTTGAAGGCGAGCGCCTCCTGCTCGAGCTGCGCGAAGGTCGTGGGGACCTTTTCGAGGCTCGTGTTGACGACGAGGCCGATGTTCTCGATCTGCGTCGGCACGCCGTACAGCTTCTTCACGGCGAGGCCGTACGAGAAGGCATTGAGCGTGTACGCCGGGAACTCCTTCTTGACGGCCGCGCTGAGGTAGATCGGCTCGACGAGGCCGTTGGCCGCGAGCTGGCCGGTCCAGTCGTGCGCGCCGACGATCACGTCGGGCGCCGTCGACGCATCGACCGTGCCGAGATTGGTCTCGATGTTGCCGAAACTTTGGACGACGACGTTGACCGTCACGCCCGGGTTCTTCGCGGCCCACTGGTTCGCGACTGTGGTGACCGCGGCCTGCCGGCTCTGGTCGGTCCAGATCGTGAGCGTGGGACCCGCCGCGCGGGCCGCGTTGACGCTGCCGGCGATGGCCGCAAAGAAGCTGGCTACCGCGACAACGAGAAGCGCCGCAATGCGCTTTCTCGAATTCATGTTTGACCCTCCTGTGCTCCGACGATGGAAGCCGGCGTGAGCGTGGACGACGCGGCCGGAGCGAATCCGGCCGGCCCCATCCCTCCGCTCCGCGAGCGGAGGGCCATCACTGAAACGCGTACAACCGGCATGTAACAGCGGCCGACGCTACGCGCTACCATGGCAAATGTCAAGCCAGGCGTCGGAATTTCCGTACTCGGCCGCAGGCCGCTTGGTAAAACCCGTGCCGGCACGATCCGCGGTTGCACAAGGCGACGAAACTTGTTACATAGGACAGGAACATGACGACCTTGCGAGAGGTCGCTCGGCGATCAGGTGTCAGCGTCGCCACCGCATCGCGAGTTGCCAACGGGGCGCTCGCAGTGCGGCCGGAGACGCGAGAGCGGGTCGAACGTGCGATGAGGGAGCTCCTCTACGTCCCGCCCGGGCGGCGGGTCGAGACGGGCCTGATCGGCGTGCTGGTGCCGGAGCTCACCAACCCGATCTTCCCGGCTATGGCACAGGCGATCGAGACGCGGGCGGCGCCTAGCGGGCTCGCCTCGATCCTCTGCAACACGCGTGAGGCGGCGTTCCGCGAGGTCGACTACGTCCACATGCTGCTCGACCGCCGCGTCGAGGGGATGATCTTCATCTCGTGTGAGATGGCGAACCTGCGCGGCGATCACAGCCACTACGCACGGCTCGTCGCCGAGGGCGCACGACTCGTCTTCGTGAACGGGGCGATGCACACCCTCGACGTGCCCTCGGTGGGCGTCGACGAGCGCGCCGCGGGCGAGATCGCGACCCAGCACCTGATCGACCTGGGCCACGAGCGGATCGGCTTCCTCGCCGGCCCCGAGCACTACCTGCCGACGCAGATGAAAGCAGCCGGCCGCGAGACCGCGCTCCGCGCGGCAGGTCTCGATCCGGAAGGGCTGACCGTCCACTCGGAGTTCGGCATCGAGGGCGGCCGGCGCGCGTTGACGGAGCTGCTCGCGCTGCCGGAGCCGCCGACGGGCGTCATCTGCTCGAGCGACGTGATGGCGATCGGCGCGCTGAACGAGGCGGCGCGGCGGGGCGTCCGCGTGCCCGAGGAGCTGTCGATCGTCGGCTTCGACGGGATCGACGCGACGACGTGGACGGTGCCGGCGCTGACCACGGTCGCGCAGCCCATCGCCCAGATCGCCGACACGGCCGTGCAGACGCTCCAGACGCTGATCGAACAGCCGACGCGGGCGCTGCCGAACTCCTACTTCCGACCCGTCCTGCAGGTGCGTGCGTCGACGGCGCCGCCCCGGCAGAAGCGGGCCCGCCCGCGTGCGGTCGCGACGTCGCGCGGCAGCTCCTAGAGATGTGAGGTGAGGCCGGCGCCGCTGGCGTCGTCCACCGCGTCGCCGCCGTCCTGCGCGTTCTCGTACCACGAGTACGCGTAGGGCGGGTACACGCCGCGCCCCTCCCCCGAGCCGCCGCGTACGCCGCGGATCCGCCGCCCACGGGTAGCGCGCCAGGAGTCCGACCCGCCAGAAGTACACGACGAGCCACCCGATCCGTACGGGTGGGGTGGCGCCGCCGCCGGAATCGGCCACGTGCAGGGAGTTCGCGCAAATCGGTAGGTTCTCCGGCCCCAGGGCTACCCGCACAAGCCGTACCTGCGGAGAGGGCATAGGAGCCGATTTCCGGCAACGGCCGGGCCGTACCGCGGATCCGCCAGGAGCCGCCCGTGTGCCGACGCGCGCGCCCACGCGCGGCGACGAACGTGCCTTGCGCCGACGAGACCGCGGCGGCTAGGTCGGTAGCATCACTACGTGAAGGACACGCGCGAACAACAGCGAGTCGAGGCCCGCAAGGCGAAGGCCGAGCGGCGGCGTCAGGCGGTCGAGTGGGTCGCAGACGGGGAGAAGAGCCAGGCCGAGATCGCACGCCTGCTCGGGATGGCGAAGCGCTCCATCGAGCGCTGGTGCGCCTCCGAAGATTTCGGCCGCGACGTCGAGCGGCTTCGGCGGGAGAGGTCGCAGGCGGACGAGTACAACCGCGACCGCAAGTGGAAGCGCCACGATCCACGCGGCTACCGCCAAGCGCATGATCCCGCGATGCGCCCGGAGGTTGCCGAGCGGCGATCCGCTGCGCCGGATGCTCTCGACGTCGAGATGGAGCGCGCCCGCCAGCGGATCCTCGCCCGCCGGGCGGAGCGCCAGCGCCAGCCGCAGCCCGCTCCCGCCGAGCTATCCGACCGCCAGGCGTACGAGTTGTGGCTCATCAACAACGCGCTCCGGTCGGGCCGCATCACCGACGCCGACTTCAACCGGCGGTACGACGAGATCGTCTACAAGCAGCGCGCAGGCCGCATGCCGCAAGTGCAAGTCATCTCCATCCCCCGCCAGGCCGAGTACGAGTACGGCCCCGGCAACCGTGCGCCCGCCGACGCCTTCGAGGGCCAGTACGCGCGATGAGCACCGGACCGACCGGCACGACGTCGAGCACGGCGGAGGGGCGCTAGCTCTTTGCCGGGTCCGGCGGGGGCTGCATCGTCGCGCCCGGAAGCGGGAACGGGCGTGGGCGCGGCTGGCGCTCGCGGCGCGGCTCTTCGGCGGGCGCCGGCGTCTCGGGCGCGGCCTCGGGCTCCGGGAAGACGGTGGACTCGGCCTCACCGGCGAGCAGGCGCTCGAACTGCTCGGCGTCGATCGTCTCGCGCTCGATCAGGATCTGCGAGATCCGGTGCAGCTCCTCCATGTGCTCGCGCAGCACGGCGAGCGCGAGCTCGTGCGCCTCCTCGATCACGCGCCGGATCTCGTCGTCGATCTCGCGGGCCATTTCCTCGGAGTAGTCGGCCTCGGCGCCGTAGTCGCGGCCGAGGAACGGCTGGTCGTGGCCACGGCCGAGCACGCGCGGGCCGAGCTTCTCGCTCATGCCGTACTTCATGATCATGGCCTTCGACGTGGCCGTGACCTTCTCCAGGTCGTTCGCCGCGCCGGTCGTCACCTCGTGGAAGACGATCTCCTCCGCCGCGCGACCGCCGAGCATCATCGCCATCTGGTGCATGAGCGCGCTGCGCGTGGTCAGATAGCGATCCTCGGTCGGCAACGCGATCGTCAGGCCGAGCGCCTGGCCGCGCGAGACGATCGTGATCTTGTGGATGGGATCCGTGTGCTCGAGGAAGTGGCCGACGAGCGCGTGGCCCATCTCGTGGTAGGCGGTGATCTTGCGCTCCTGCTCCGACAGGAGCCGTGCCTTCTTCTCCGGCCCGGCAATGACGCGCATGATCCCTTCCTCGAGCTCGTCCTGCTCGACGAGCTTCTTGCCGCGGCGCGCTGCCAGCAGCGCGGCCTCGTTGACGAGGTTCGCCAGGTCGGCGCCGGTGAAGCCCGGCGTGCCGGACGCGAGCGTGTCGAGGTCGATCTCCGGCGCGAGCGGCTTGCCCTTCGTGTGCACCTCGAGGATCTTGCGGCGGCCGATCCGGTCGGGCCGGTCGACGACGATCTGCCGGTCGAAGCGGCCGGGGCGCAGCAGCGCCGGGTCGAGGATATCCGGCCGGTTCGTGGCGGCGATGAGGATGATGTTGTCCTTCATCTCGAAGCCGTCCATCTCGACGAGCAGCTGGTTCAGCGTCTGCTCGCGCTCGTCGTTGCCGCCCCCGATGCCGGCGCCGCGGTGGCGGCCGACCGCGTCGATCTCATCCATGAAGACGATGCAGGGCGCCGCCTGCTTCGCCTGCTCGAACAGGTCGCGCACGCGCGAGGCGCCGACGCCGACGAACATCTCGACGAAGTCGGAGCCGGAGATGGAGAAGAACGGCACGCCCGCCTCGCCGGCGACCGCGCGGGCAAGCAGCGTCTTGCCCGTGCCCGGAGGCCCGTAGAGGAGCACACCCTTCGGGATGCGCGCGCCGAGCGCCTGGAACTTCTTCGGGTTCTCGAGAAACTCCTTGATCTCCTGGAGCTCCTCGACCGCCTCGTCGACGCCGGCGACGTCCTTGAAGCCGATCTTCGGCGAGTCGGGCGTCATCCGCTTCGCGCGCGACTTGCCGAAGCTCATCACCTTCGAGCCGCCACCCTGCATCCTGTTCATCAGGAAGATCCAGAAGCCGATCAGGAGCACGAACGGGAGCAGGCTCGTCAGGATCGACCACCACGGCGACGAGCCGATCCCCTTCGAGTCGTACTTCAGGCCGGGCGCGGTCCCGCTGCTGACCGCCTTCTGCAGCGCCTGCTGGAACGTGTGCTCGTCCTGGTCGCTGGCGTAGTGGACGACGACCTTCGTGCCGCTCGCCATCACGGCGTCGATCTCCTGCTTCGTGGGCACGAAGGTGACGGCCTGGATCTGCGCCGGCGAGCTGATCGCCGTGTTGAGGAGCTGCGAGTACGTCTGCTTCGTGGTCTTCGCCCCGTGGCTGCCCAGCGTCTGCAGCGCAAGCCAGACGAGCGCTGCGATGATGATCAGCGGGAAGAGGGCGCTGCGGAAGAAACGGTTCAAAAGGCCTCTCCGAAAGGCTACCTGACGTCCTTTTTTACTCCCCACTTCGGGGTTCGTGACGAGAGAACAGATCTCGGACTCGCTGGCCCACAGTCGCTCCCTCCGGCCCTGGGCCGCGACGACGGCGCTCCTGGTAGCGCCGTCGCTCGTTGTGAGGCCGTCGCGCTGTCCGCAGCGGACGGCTAGCTACACGGGGGCTGTGGGGGCTGGGAGCACGGGTCGAACCCCGGCGCATCGGGTGCTTTGCCGAGTTTGTCAAGGGCAAGAATCACGCGAAAAGTTCCTGGAGACGAGTCACCTCTCCCGTAGGGAGAGGAGACCGCAGTCGCGGTCGGCGTAGAGAGGGCGAAGTCGAACTCGGGTGTACGTTCGTGGGTAGCCACTTCATCATCGAGACGGAGGAACACTGTGGCTACAGAGATCGTGTTCAGTGGCGGCGAGAGGCTGAGCGTTGAGGCCAACCAGCACGGTTCGGACATCGTGAAGGCGCTCAGCCGCACCCCGGCGAGCGAACCGCACTTCATGGGCGAGTTCCTGCACGTCGCACTTGCGGACACGAGCATCCGTGTCTGGGTCAACCCGCGGGCAGTTGCATACGTCGCTGAGACGTGAGCTTGGCGAAACGAGATGGAAGCGGGTTTCTGCGCCGCTTCCATCTCTGGCGTCTGGGCAGTAGCTCACCCGAGCGCCGTCTTTGACACCGTCGCGGCTAGAAGCTTTGCCAGTCGGTCGCCGTCGATGAGAACGATGCTGTGGGACTCTGCGTACGCAGTCGCGTCGGCCGTATAGCCGGAGGTGGTCACGAACATGCCACGGACGCTCGCGTGCGTCATATCGCCATAGAGCAGCCGCACCTCCGGCGCGCGAACGAGCTTGTCGGGTGCGTAGCGCTTACACTGGATCCCTACGCGTTCGCCCGCAGGATCCGTCGCGAACAGGTCGATGCCGAGGTCGCCCGACCGACCGACGTGCTCAATCTGGTCGTAGCCGTGCTCGCGCAGGATTTCCCCGACGCGTAGCTCGAACTCGTGTGCAGTAAGCGCGAGAAGGCCGCCGAGGTTCTGCGAGCGCTCGCGTAGGTGCCGCTGTGCGGTCTCCTCGCGCTCTCGCTCGGCCCGCTCCATTTGCTCTACGTAGGCTTGCTCGGCCTTCGCGCGCCGGCGCGGTCTCTCCCACCAGCGCCAGCACGCAACGCCCCCGGCAAGCACGACTACCACTCCTGCGATCCACGGATGCGCGGCGAGCAAGGCAAGCGCGAGGAGTGCCACGGCCGCGAGGAACACCCATGCCTCGGGGGTCGATGCGCGCTTCCGACGACGGCGGCGAGCCATTGCCGAGGATGATTGCACGGCATCGACGCGGCCCCCTAGCGCCGCTAACCAGCGCGCGGTAGGAGCGTAGGTCTCGCCCGGCGCAGGAGCCGCCGGAGGATCTCGACCGAGTCGCGGCTCCCCGCGCACAGGTCTCCGAGCGCGGCGAGCGCCAACTGCGCCTCGGCGAGCGTCAACGCCGGGGATTCAAGTTCGAAACGCCCGTGCCATCGGATCGCGGCCGATGGAGCGCGACCAGGCTGAAGCTCGACAAGCAGGACGAGGTAGTCGAGTGCGTCGAGGAGCGAGAGGCCGCCCATCTCCTTGGCGGCGATCTCAGCCCTCCGGCTGGAAGCGGTACGTCGTGCCACGCGGGACGACGATGTAGTCGCCTTCCCTGTAGGGCACGTCGCCGAACGTCGTCTCCAGCGTCCCCGAGCCCTCGTGGACGAAGATCACCTCGTCGCCCTCGCCGTTGCGGAAGAAATAGCCCATGCGCTCTGCCGGTCGGCAGAGCGCTATTTCCACGTCGTCGTTCCACATGAGGAGGCGGCGGCCGGTGATCTCGTCGCCCTCGGGCTCGACGCCGAACGTCTTGAAGTGCCGGTGCGCGTGCTGGTCGGGCACCCACTCCTCGCGCTCGATCGGCTCGAAGCCGGCGAGCTCCATCACGCGGCACGGCGAGTAGAGGTGGTACAGGATCGACTCGTTGCCGGTGAAGCCTTCGAGCCCCATCACCTCCTCGGTGAGGAGCGTGCCGTTCTCCCGGAACTGAACGTGGCGTTTGCGCGGGACGTCGCCGAGGCGCTGGTAGAACGGCATTGCGGAAGGTTACTCCAGGGCGAGCGCGGCGAGCCTACGCCCGACAGCGGGCGCGAACTTGAAGCCGTGGCCCGAGCAGGGCGAGCCGATGACGATCCGGCCGCGCCGCTCGAGCACGAAGGACTCGTCCGCGGTGCTCGTGTAGATGCACGTGTCGGCCTCGACCGGCTGCGGGTCGACGGGCAGCGTCCGCAAGACCCAGGCGGCGATGGTCGCCACCGTACGACCGCTAGGCCGCCCGTCCTCATCGGGATCGGCTTCTGGGCCCGTGTGGTGCGCGCCGGCCTTGAGGCCGTAAAGGGGGTCGTAGAGCGCGTACATCGCATGGCCCCGCGTCGCCTCGCTCAGCTCTACCACCGACGGCATGGGCGGCCCCTCGCGCCGGAAGTAGGCGATGGTCTCCCTCGTCACCCGCACCGGGATGTCCGGCACGAGCTTCGTCACCCAGGCGCCCGCGGTGACGACGACCACATCGGCGGCGACGTCGTCGAGCGAGTCGACGCGGCGGCCGGTCTCGACCTGCGCCCCGCGGCGACGGGCGAGCTCGAGGAACGCCGCGCGTGCACGGTCGGCGTAGACGATCCCCGCCTCGGGCTGGTAGAGCGCGGACCAGCCCGGCGGCAGCGTCACGCCGCGGGCGAGGGCCTCGCGCGGGTCGAGGAGGCGATAGTCGGCGCCGCACGCATCGAGCGCCGACGCCGAGGTGAGCTCCGGCGACGACGCGAGCTCGACGAGCCCGTACAGCCCGAGCAGCTCCTGCCCGGATTGGGCCTCGAGATCGCGCCAGCCGCTCATCGCCTCCTCGGCGAGCCGCACCCACGCCGGATCCGGATAGGCGAGCCGCACGATCCGCGACCGCCCGTGGCTCGAGCCGCGAGCGTGGTCGAGGTCGAACTGCTCGAGCACGGTCACGTCGGCGCCGCGCTCGGTCAGTGCCCACGCCGCGGCGCAACCCATCACGCCCGCCCCGACGACCGCCACGCGCGCCACGCGCGTATCCTTTCGCACGTCGATGAGGGGGGTGATCGGCTGTGCCGGTCGTCGAGTTGCCCGTCGGTGAGATTCGGTACAGCGGCGATGCGGTCGTGCGACCGTTCAGGCGCGGGGCCTATCTCGGCGACGACTAGGCAGCCGGCGCGACTCGCTCGACCGAGACCGGGAGCCGCCGGTCGCCCCAGGTGCCCGGCCGCGGACGGAACACGCCGGGGACGACCGTGCCGCACGCGGCGCAGCGGCCGTCGTGCGTCAGATTCCAGGCCCCGAGTCGATACCAGTCGCGCTCGATCAGAAGCGCACCGCAGCCGTGACACCACGTCGACTGGCCGGCCGGGTCGTGGACGTTCCCGGTGTAAGCGTGGTGAACGCCGTTCTCCAGTGCGATCCGGCGGGCTCGAGCAAGGGTCTCCGGCGGCGTCGGCGGGCGGTCGAGCAGCCGGTAGTCCGGATGGAACGCAGTGAAGTGGAGTGGCACGTCCGGCCCGAGCCGGTCGACGACCCAGCGCGTGAGCGCATCGAGCTCGACGTCGGAATCGTTGAGCCCGGGAATCAGCAGCGTCGTGATCTCGACCCAGACACCGGTCTCGCGGACGAGGTACTCGAGCGTGTCGAGCACCGGCTGCAGGCGGCCGGCGCAGACCGAGCGGTAGAAGCGGTCGCTGAAGCTCTTCAGGTCGACGTTCGCGGCGTCGATGCGCGAGAAGAAGTCACGCCGCGGCTGCGCGCAGACATAGCCGGCGGTCACTGCGATCGACGCGATCCCGCGCGCGTGGCATGCATCCGCGACGTCGGCCGCGTACTCGAGGAAAACGACCGGGTCGTTGTAGGTGTAGGCGACCGCCGTACAGCCGAGGCGCTCCGCCGCCGCGGCGATCGCCGCCGGCGTCGCGCTCTCCGCGAGGATGTCCGTTTCGCGCGACTTCGAGATGTCCCAGTTCTGGCAGAAGCGGCACGCGAGGTTGCAGCCGGCGGTGCCGAACGAGAGCACAGGCGATCCCGGCAGGAAATGGTTGAGCGGCTTCTTCTCGACGGGGTCGACGCAGAAGCCGCTCGATCGACCGTAGGTCGTGAGGACGATCTCCCCGCCCTCGCGCGCCCGGACGAAGCACAGGCCGCGCTGCCCCTCGCGCAGCTTGCACGCCCGGGGGCAGACGTCGCACTCCACGCGCCCATCTGCGAGCGGATGCCAGTAGCGGGTCGGAACGGCGTCCGTCGGATCTCCTCGGATCCAGCCTTCTCGCTTCAGTATCGCTCGCCGACGACGTTCCGCAGCACGCCGATCCCGCCCAGCTCTACCTCGACGACGTCGCCGGGGTGCAACTCGCGCCCGCCGCGGACGCCGGTCGCGGCGATCACGTCGCCGGGCAGCAGGCGCGTGTTCCTCGCCGTGTGGGCCACGAGCGCGTCCCAGTCGACGCCCTCCGGCACGAGCTCGTCGGGCGTCACGACGATGGGACCGAGCGACGTGGCGAAGTCCCGCGCCTTCGCCCCTGCGAGTCCGGCGGCGATCCAGTCGTTCATGAGGGTGAAGCCGCCGACCGCCGAGTCCGCTCCGATCACGGCCGCCACCCGCAGCTCGGAGTCGAGATACACGGCGCCGTCGGGATAGGGGATCGTGGCCTCCGGCCCGTAGATCGATGCGGGGTTCGCGAAGGCGAAGTCGTCGCCCGTGAAGATCCGTACCGCCGGTGGGTGCAGCACCGGTGGGCGCAGGTCGACGTGCTCGAGCCGGTACTCGGCATGCTCGCGCGCCTGCCCGCCGCCGGTGAAGAACGCCTGCAGCGTCTGCGCCGCGAGCTGGATCACGCGGTCGCCCTCGACGCGCCCCGGCCAGCCGCGCTCGAGCTCGCGCTCCTTCGGGGAGAACATGCAGAGCTTCACTCCTGCGGCTCCGTGTGCACGATCACGTCGCTGATCTCCGGGCGCTCGCGTCGGATCCGCTCCTCGATGCGGCTCGCCTCCGCATGCGCGTCGGCGAGGGTGCCGCCCCCGAGCCGCAGCGTCAGGTACGCGACGAGCCCCTCGTCCGTGTGCACGAAGCGGAGCGCCTCCGGCTCCTCGCCGGTCACGTCGCGCACGATCCGGGCGACCGTCTCAGCGTCGACGGCCACCTCCGCGGCCGGCGGCCGCGTCCCTGCCGCCTCCTCGGTGAGCGGCTCGAGATGCGTTTGCACCGACGAGACCTCCGGCACCGCCCGGGCGATCGCGCGCTCGACCTCCTCGGCGATCGCATGCGCCTCGTCGAGCGAAAGCTCGCCCGGCAGCTTCAGGTGGAGGGACAGCTCGGTGCGCGCGCCGACCGAGACGACGCTCACGTTGTGCACCTCGCGCACGCTGCGCACGCCGAGCGCGGCGGCGTGGGCGCGCTCCCGGACCTCGGCCTGATCGAGCGGCTCGACGTGGACGACGACGTCGGCCTCCGGCAGCGCGGCCTGCACGGCGCGCTCGACGGCGTCGGCGGCCGCGTGCCCCTGGCCGACGGCACTGTCGAAGGAGACACCGATCACGACGTCCGCGAAGTGGCGGCCGGCCGCCTGCCGCATCCGCAGCCGCCGCAGCTCGACCGCCGGCTCGATCGCCGCGATCGCTCTCCGCGCCGCCTCCTCCGCTGCGGCCGGGACGCGGTCCATCAGCACGTCGACGTTGCGCCGCATCAGGCGCACCGCCGCCGTGAGCACGAGCACCGCGACGAACAGCGCTGCGACCGAGTCCGCGTTCTGGTAGCCGGCGCGGACGAGCACGAGCCCGATGAGGACGGCGACGGAGCCGGCGAGGTCGCTCGCGAAGTGCAGGGCGTTCGACGACAGCGCCGCGCTCGAGTAGCGGCGCGCGGCCCGGGCGGACGCCGTTGTGCGCGCGACGTCGATGATGATCACGATCCCGATCACGAGGAGCGCGTACCACTCGGCGTGCGCGTGCGCGTGCCCGCTGCCCGTCAGCCGGACGATTGCGCGCCAGACGATCGCGAGGCTGGCGAGCACGAGGATCGCCCCCTCGCCGAGCGCCGCGAGGTGCTCCGCCTTGCCGTGACCGTACTGATGGAGCGTGTCGGCGGGCCGCACCGCGACGCCGACGGCGAAGAACGTGAGCAGCGCCGCGATCAGGTCGGTGCCGGAGTGGACTGCCTCCGAGAGCAGGCCGAGGCTGCCGATGGCGAGGCCCGTGCCGAGCTTCAGCCCGATCAGGGCGGTCGCGGCGAGCACGGAGAACAGCGCGGTCCGTCGCTGCGGGGTCATCGCGGCGAAGCGTACGCCGAGGGTCAGAGCTCGAGCCTCGTCAGAGCACGGGCTCGGGCGACCAGAGCACGGCGTCCTGGCGCGCCGAGAAATGACAGAGCGGTATCCCGTCGAGCGCGAGCGGCGCGATCGTCGTCAGGTCGAGCTCCGCCTCCGCACGCTGGAGCGACCACGGCCCGTGATGGTTCTCGCCGCGGTAGAGCACGCCGTGCGCGTCCGTCGTGTAGAAGCAGTACCGCTCGGTGAGGAACCACTCGAGCGAGCCCGGCTGGGCGTTGAAGACCTCGCCGGCGGCGCGGTAGCGGCCGCTGAAGACGCGGCCGCGCTCTCCCATCCGTACGCACTCGGCCTCGATCCAGCCGTCGCAGTGCTCGAGCGACATGCGCGCATGGAAGTACGGGAGCATGGCGAGCCGGCGCGAGGCCGCAGCCACGAACCTGTTCGACGTGTCGGCACCGAGGAACCAGACCCCTGGCTTGCCGTCGGCCGCGTGGACGTACGTACGCACGTTGAGCTCGAGGAACGATGAGAGGCCCGGGAGCGGCAACATGCCGCGGGCGCGCAGCCCGGTCATCCGGAAGGGCGTGATCCCGAGCCAGGCGCGCCCGCCGTGCAGCTCGATCTCGAGCTGGTCGGGCACATGGGCGCGGATCTCGTCGAGGGCGACGGGCCAGTGTGCGAAGAGCAGGTCCTCCCACGTCTGGCCCAGCGTCCAGCGGCGCGCCGGCAGCGGCCAGGGCCGGTGTTCGACCTGCTGGAGTGAGCGCGCCTGCCTCGCCGGCGCTCCGCCGTCCATCTTGGTCTCCTACTAGAGGTTGCCGCGCAACGCCTGCTCGCGCTCGATCGCCTCGAACAGGGCCTTGAAGTTGCCGTCGCCGAAGCCGCGGGCGCCGTGGCGCTCGATCACCTCGAAGAACATCGTCGGCCGGTCCTGCGCCGTCTTCGTGAAGATCTGCAGCAGGTACCCGTCGTCGTCGCGATCGGCGAGGATCTTGTGGCGGCGAAGATCCTCGTAATCCTCGTCGATCTCGCCGACGCGCTCCGGAACGTCCTCGTAGTACGCGTCGGGGGTGTCGAGGAAGACCATTCCCCGCTCCTTCAGCGCCTCGACCGTCTCCACGATGTTCGTCGTCGCCAGCGCGATGTGCTGTGCGCCGGCGCCGCCGTAGAACTCGATGTATTCCTCGATCTGGCTCTTGCGCTTGCCCTCGGCCGGCTCGTTGATCGGGAACTTGATCTTCCCTTCGCCGTCCGCCATCACCTTCGACATCAGCGCGGAGTACTCGGTGGAGATGTCCTCGTCGGAGAAGTGGATCATCTCGGTCATCCCGAAGACGCGCTCGTAGTACTCGACCCAGTGGTTCATGCGCCCGAGCTCGACGTTGCCCACGATGTGGTCGATGTTCTTCAGGCCGACGCCGGCGTTCGCGTGCCCGTTCGCGAGCACGGACACGAAGCCGGGCTTGAACGGGCCGGCGTAGTCGGCCCGGTTGACGAACGTGTGGATCGTGTCGCCGTAGGTCGCGATCGCTGCGAGCTCGAGCGTGCCGAACTCGTCTTCGGCCCGGTGCGGCTCGATGACGCCGCGGGCTCCGCGCTGCACCGCCTGCCGGTACGCGTCGGTCGCGTCGGGCACGGCGAGCGCGATGTCCTTGAGGCCGTCGCCGTGACGGGCCTGATGCTTGGTGATCTCGTGCTCCTCGCGCAGAGGGGAAGTGACCACGAAGCGCACGTCGCCCTGCTCGAGCACGTACGACGCGCGGTCGCGCACCCCGGTCTCCGGTCCCGAGTACGCCGTGCGTGTGAAGCCCATCGCGTGCTCGTAGAAGAAGGCCGCCTGCTTCGCGTTTCCGACCCAGAGCTCGACGTAATCCCAGCCGAGCAGCGGCATGAAGTCTTCGGCCATGGCCGGATTATGCCGTCACTCGACGGGAGGCGAGGGCGCCCCCGCCTGGTGCCAGAGCCGCTCGAGCAGGATCCCCGCGAAGATGAGAACGCCGCCGGCGATCTCGAGCGAATGCAGCGTCTCCGAGAGCAGGACCACCGCGAAGAAGACGGCGAGAAACGGCTGCAGGTTCCCGAACAGCGAGGCCCGCGAGGGCCCGACCCGATCGATCGCCGTGAACCAGAGGATGTTCGTCAGGAAGAGCGGCCCGATCACCGCGTACCCGAAGCCGAGCCAAGTCTTCCAGCCGAAGGAGAACTCCTGCGACGCGAGCTGGGGGATGCTCACGAGCGCAAGCGGCACCCAGCCGATCGCGAGCACGAGCGCGCTGATCCGGAACGGCGAGTAGCGGCGCATGAGCGGCGCGATCGTGACCGTGTAGCACGCCCACGTGAGGGCCGTGCCGATCGCGAGCAGGTCGCCCTTGAGGCCCGACGAGAAGCCGCCGGCGCTCGCCGCGATCAGGGCCACGCCGGCGAAGGTGATCGCGGCGCCGACCCAGAACGCACGCGAGAGATGCTCGAGCCGCAGCACGAGCGAGATCAGCCCGACGAAGACGGGGGTCGTCCCTAGCAGCAGCGCAACGGTCGAGGCGTGGCTGAGCTTCAAGCCGTATACGAAGCAGAGCTGGTTGAGGAAGATCATCCCCGCGGCGAGGAGGACGAGCCCGAGGTCGCTCCGCTCGATCCGGAACGAGCGCTCCCGGTGGTACGTGAACGCCCAGAACAGCGAGATCGCGGCGAAGTAGCGGATCGTGCCGTAGGCGAGCGGCGACCAGCCGTGGGTGAGGACGTACTTCGTGACGGTGATGTTGAGCGCCCAGAGCAGCACCGTCCCGAGCAGCATCGCGTCGACGGCAGAGACTCGGCGCACAAGGTGAACGTACCGCTCCGGCGCTGGCTGCGCCGTCGGTTCGTTAGGGTTTCCTTTGTGGCCGAGCCGACCTTCGCCGACGTCGACGCCCTCGTCGGGCCTGCGACGCCCCACTTCGCCTACCAGCTGCGCGCGCGGGTGCGCGAGCTCGTGCTCGGCCTCGACGCAACCCATCCGGTCCGCCGCTACGCCGAGGAGAAGATCGCCCTGCTCGACCGCCTCGGCCACGCGTCGTCAAAGGCCCAGGACGGCGGACGCGAGCCGCGCTCCCGGCCCGGCTGGTCGGAGCTCCCGAGCTCCGCGCCGGCGGACGAGCCGCTCCCGCCGCGGCGATGAGCCTCCAGGGTTCGTCGGTCATGGTGACCGGCGGCACGCGCGGGATCGGGCTGGCGATCGCGCTCCGCCTCGTCCGCGACGGCGCGACGCGCATGGTGCTCGGCTACTTGCGCAACGACGACGCCGCCGAGGCCGCCGCCGAGCAGGTGCGAGCGGCCGGGGCCGAGCCGGTGCTCGTGCGCGGCAACATCTCGTCGGGGCGCGTCGTCGCGGAGCTCGCGGCCGCCGGCCCGTACCGCGTCGTCGTGCACAACGCCGCCACCGGCGTGGCCCGACCCGCGCTCGAGACCGACGACAAGCACTGGGACTGGACGCTGAACGCGAACGCCCGCTCCCTGCTCGCGCTCACCCGCGCGACGGCGCCGTCGATGGAAAGCGGCTCCGCGATCGTCGCCATCTCCAGCCTGGGGTCGCAGCGCGTCCTCGACAACTACGTCCTGATCGGGGCGTCAAAGGCGGCGCTCGAGTCCGTCGTCCGTTATCTCGCGGTCGAGCTCGCGCCGCGCGGGATCCGCGCGAACGCCGTCTCGGCGGGCGTCGTCGACACGGGCGCGCTCGAGCACTTCCCGAACAAGGACGAGATGCTTCGCTCCGTCGAGCGCACGCCTGCGGGACGGCTGGTCGAGCCGGAGGACGTCGCGGCCGCGGTGTCCTTCCTCTGCTCCGACGACGCGGCGATGGTACGCGGCCAGACTCTCGTCGTCGACGGCGGCTTCTCGCTGCTTGCGTGATGGAGCCGACCGACCACAACCGCCGCGCGTGGGACGAGGTGCACCGCCGCCGCACCGAGCGTCCCGGCCGCGGGGGACTGCCCCCGATCGTGCGGAAGACGCTCGGCGACCTCGAGAAGAAGCGCGTGCTGCACCTCCAGTGCGCGACCGGCGAGGCGAGCGCGGAGCTCGCGGAGCTCGGTGCGGTGGTCACGGGAGTCGACTTCTCCGAGGAGGCGCTCGAGCTCGCGCGCGAACGCTGGCCCAAGATCCTCTGGATCCAGGCCGACGTGCAATCGCTCCCGACGAAGCTGCGCCGCGGCCGCTTCGACCTCGTCTACTCGGCGGAAGGCGTGCTCACGGGCCTCGACGACCTCGACGCGTGGGCGCACGGAATCGTCGCCGCGCTGCACCCGCTCGGCGAGCTGCTCATGTTCGAGGAGCACCCGGTCGCCCAGTGCGTGGACGGGCTGCTGCGCTGGCACCACGACTACTTCGGCGAGTCGTTGGGCCCGGAGCGGCTGTGGCGGATCGGCCAGGTGGTGACCGCGCTCGCGCGCGCCGGGCTGGTGGTCGAGGCGCTCGAGGAATATCCCGGTGACTCGTCGTGGCGGCGCCACGACAAGCGGGTGCCGGGAACCTTCCTCTTGTACGCGCGCCTGCACGCGTGAACATCCGCAACCAGGTTGCGATGCAACCTGGTTGCAGCCGTAGACATCAGCCCCTCAACCGCGCAAACGCCTCGTCGAGCTCCGCATCGCTAATGGTCAACGGCGGCGTCGCCTGGATCAGCTTGCCGTCGAGGCCGGCGGGGACGACGAGCACGCCGCGCGCCAGCGCCTCGTCCGCATCGCCCACGCGCGCGCGCAGCAGGCCACGGCCGTGCCAGCCCTCCGCCTCGAAGCGCTCGCCCGCAGCGGTGACGCGCTGCAGCAGCCGCGGCACCTCGTCGAGCACGACGAGCGCGGCCGCACACGCGAGCGGACTGCCGGTATGAGTGTGCGTGTAGACGTCCTCCGGCCCGAGGTGCCAGAGCTCCTCCAGGCCTTCCCGGTAGAAGAGCGCGGCGGAGAGCGGCAGACCGCCGCCGAGCGCCTTGCCGACGCAGAGCACGTCGGCGACGTCGTCGCCGGGCCAGAGCTCGCCGATGCGGCCGAGCCCGGCGTAGATCGCATCGACCACGAGCAGCGCTCCGGCTTCGTCGCACCGGCGCCGCAAGGTGGCGAGGAAGCCGGCCGGCGGCACGCGCGAGCCGGCCCTGCCCTGCACCGGCTCGACGATCACGCAGGCGGCGTCCGCCGGCAGCGGACCCGGATCCTCGCCGTACGGCCGCCGGTGCACGGGGCCCGGGAGCCACGGCGCGAACGGAGCGCGGAACCGCTCGAAGCCGGTCGCGGCGAGCGCGAGCAGGCCGGTGCCGTGGTAGGCGCCGTCGAAGGCGACGATGCCGGGCCGGCCGGTGGCGAGCAGCGCCGTGCGGAGGGCGATCTCGACCGCGTCCTCGCCGGTCACCCCAAGCTTGCTCGGCCGCGGCAGCGCCTCGCGCAAGCGCACCGTCACCTCGGCGTCGGCGAGGTCGCCCAGCGCGTGCACCACCTCTTGCGCCCGCCATGCCTCGAGGATCCGCGGGTTCCGATGCCCGAGCGCCGCGACGCCGAAGCCGCCGCTCAGGTCGAGCAGCTCCCGGCCGTCGGCGAGCGTGACACGGCAGCCTTCCGCCTTGCGCCAGATCACGTGCGTCCGAGCATGCGCCCGACCGTCGCCCGCGCAACGGTGCCTGCCATCGCCGGATTCTCCTGGAGGCGCCGCAGCGAGTAGCCGTACCACTTCTCGCCGAAGGGGATGTACACGCGCAGCCGGTGCCCCGCCCCGACGAGCTCGCTCGCCCGCGACTCGCGCACGCCGAGCAGCATCTGAAACTCGTAGGCGCCGCGGTCGAGCTCGCGCTGCTCGATCCGCCGCAGCGCCTCCCCGATCAGCCACTCGTCGTGCGTCGCCACGCCGACGTACGCGCCGGAGTCGAGCAGCTCGTCGAGCGAGCGGACGAAGCTGGCACGCACTGCCTCGTAGTCCGTGAACGCGATCGACGGGGGCTCGACGTAGATGCCCTTGCACAGGCGGACGTTCGGCTTCAGGTCCGCGAGCGAGCGCACGTCGTCGAGCGTCCGCCGCAGGTACGCCTGGAGGACGACGCCGACGTTGTCGTGCCCCGCTTCGCGCAGCTCGCGATAGAGCCTGAGCGTCTCGCTCGTGGTCGACGAGTCTTCCATGTCGATCCGGACGAAGTTGCCGTTTGCCGCTGCGTGACGCACCACGTCCTCCAGATTGGCGCGGCAAAGCTCGTACGAGAGGTCGAGCCCCAGCGCCGTCAGCTTGATGCTGACGTTGGAGTCGAGGTGGTCGCGCTCGATCCGGGCGAAGACGTCGCGGTAAGCCTGCGCGATGGCGAGCGCCTCGTCCTCGTGTGTGATCTCCTCGCCGAGGACGTCGATCGTCGCCACCTTCCCTTCGGCGTTCAGCGCCTTCACGACCTGAACCGCGTCGTCGAGCGTCGCGCCGGCGATGTAGCGCGCGGAGAAGCGCCGCACGACGGGCTTCGGGACCGCCGGGAGCAGACGGACGATGGCTCGGTCGAGCAGCGTCACGGGCGGCGCGATTCTATGCCGGGGCGGCGCTAGTGGCTTTCGCGCATGAAGCCCTGGCGTGCAGCGCTCACGAGCGCCACCGCCTCGGGGAACAGGACGCGCATCGCGTCGCGCAGGGCGACCGACTGCTCGTCGACGCCACCCTGCGGCTGTATCTGCGCCAGCGCCGCCGCCGTCAGCTCAACCGCGGTGTTCAGCGTCAGCGTGGCGAACTGCTCGCGCTGCGCTTCCTGCACGTGCTCGGCCTGCTGTTCCGCGAAGTCGCGCAGGCTCCGCATCAGGTCTTCGGGATCGCCGCCGAACGGGAATCCGAGTCCTCCACCTTCCATGCGGTCGAGTGTAGCCGCCCGCCTCTACGAGAGCGGACGCTTGTAGCGGCGTACGACCTCGGCGGCGAGCTCCTCGACCGCGGGCAGCGCCTGCTCCATCGCCGCAGCGAACGGAGAGCCGCCATCCTCCCCGAGCGCGCGCTCGAGCCGGCGCGCCCCCACGCCGAGCGCGTCGAGGTATCCCGACGTCGCGAGCCTCGGCTCGACCTGCAGCGCGTCGTGGAGCGCCGCGGCCGCGGTTTCCGCCTCCTCGATCCCCTCGGGCGCCTCGGTGACGCGCAGCTCGGCGAGGCGGGCGCGCAGCTCGGGCAGGTCGCCCCCGCCCGCGACCTCTTCGGCGACCTCGCAGAGCGCGGCGAGCGCCGCGGCCTCGCGGACGAGCCGGCGGCTCTCGACCGGCCGCGTCTCGTTGTCGAGCGCGAGCCAGCCATACTCCCCGCCCGACTCGAACGCACAGAGGAAGACCCTGCCGCTCTCGCCGGGCTGCACCGCGAGCACGCCCGTCACCCGCTCGCCGGGGGCCGCGAAGCCTGCAGCGGCCGCGGCGATGCGCTCGAGGTCGTCGCTCAGCGCCATGGCCGAAGCTTAGACTCGCCCTCAGTGGCCGAGGTCTCCGCGAGGACGCAGCACGCGCGCGAGCTGTTCGCGCCGCTCGGGCCGACCTACGACCGCTATGCGCGGCTGCTCTCGTTCGGCCGCGACCCGCGCTGGCGTGCGTTTCTTGTCTCGCGGGTGCCCCCGGAGGCGACCCGCGTGCTCGACGTCGCGACCGGCACGGCCGCGGTGGCGATCGAGCTGGTGCGCGCGGTGCCGGGACGGAGCGTCGTGGGAGTCGACCAGAGCCCGGAGATGCTCGCGGCCGCCGGCGCGCGGGTCGACCGCGCGGGCGCGGGTGCACGGATCGAGCTGCGCGAGGCGCGCGCCGAGTCCCTGCCCTTCACGGATGCGGAGTTCGACGCGCTCACGTTCACGTACCTCCTCCGCTACGTGGACGACCCGCGCGCGACTCTGACCGAGCTGACGCGGGTCGTGCACCCGGGGGGCACCGTGGCGATGCTCGAGTTCGGACTGCCCCGCGGGGTCTGGCGCCCTCTCTGGGAGCTTTACGTGAGGGTCGGGCTACCGCTGGCCGGCGCGGCGGTCTCTCCGGGCTGGCGCGAGGTGGGCCGCTTCCTCGGCCCGAGCATCCGCGACTTCTACCGGCGAATGCCGGTCGCCGACCTGCTCGAGCTCTGGCGCGCGGTGGGAATCGCAGACGTGCAGTGCCGCCGGCTGAGCGTCGGCGGCGGCATCGTCGTCTGGGGAACGCGATCGTGAGCGGCGCCGGGCGCCCGGCGTTCTACGCTCTGCGGCCGGGCGGCTGGCGCGACTACGTGACGTTGCTCCACCCGCCGTACACGCTCTGGCATCTCTCCTACGTCGCGCTCGGCGCAGGGCTCGCGCCGACGATCAAGTGGGGCTTGCTCGGCTGGACGGTGCTCGCGTTCCTGCTCGCGATGGGCGTGGCCGCGCACGCGCTCGACGAGCTCAGCGGCCGGCCGCTGCGCACCGAGATTCCCCGGGGCGTGCTCGTGGCTCTCGCCGTCTGCTCGCTGCTCGGAGCATGCGCGATCGGTGCGGTGGTCGCGGCGAGCTCGACGCTCTGGCTGCTCGCCTTTGTCGCCTTCGGGGCGTTCGTCGTCGTCGCGTACAACCTCGAGCCCTTCGGCGGCGCGCTGCACACCGACGTCTGGTTCGCCGCCGCATGGGGCGCGTTTCCGGCGCTGACCGCATACTTCGCGTCGGCGCAGCGAATCCGCGGCGAAGCCGTCGCCGCCGCAGCGTTCGCGTTCCTCACGAGCCTCGCGCAGCGCCGGCTCTCGACGCAGGTGAGGCACGTGCGCCGGCACGTCGCCGCCGTCGAAGGCCGCCTGACCCTCGTCGACGGACGATCACTGCCGGTCGACGCCGACCTGCTCACCCGAGCAGCCGAGGGCGCGCTGATGCTGCTCGCTGCCGCGATGCCCGTGCTTGCCGGAGCGCTGCTGCTCGCCCGCGCCAGCTGACGTCGTACCATGGGGCGGTGGCCGTGACGACGCTCTTCGACCTGCTCTTCGCGGCGGCGACGGTCGTTGCCGCACTGGCGCTCGCCGGTGCGGCGTTCCGCCTGCTGGCCCGGCCCGTGCTCGGAGCCCTGGCCCTGCTCGTCTCCGGCGGAGCGGTGGCCGGCTGGGTGTTGTACGCGCTCAGGCGCAGCCACCCGCGCGAGCTTGCGGTCGCAGCCGGCGGCCTCACCGCCTGCGCAGTTGCGGGCGCCGCATCGCTTGTGCTCCGGCGCGCGCTCGTCCGGGTCGAGGCGATCGACGCGAATCTCGCCGCGGCGCAGGCGCGCCTCACCGACCTCGTCGACCGGGAAGCGGAGGAGCGCGCCGCCGAGCTCGAGCGCGTCCTCGCACGGGCTCGCGCCGACTCCGTGTCCCGTCTCGTCGAAGAGGAGCGCCGCATCGCAGACGAGCGGCGACGCGAGTTCGCCGAGCGCGAACGGGAGCTGACGGCGTCGCTGGCGGAGGCGCTCACGACGACGCAGACGCAGGTCGAGCAGCGGATGAGCGGCTGGGCGCAGGACCTCGACCGTGCTGCAGAAGCGACGCGCGCGCGCATCGCCGAGCTGGCGCAGTACCAGAAGCAGCTGCTCACCGACGTGGAGCAACGGCTGGCCGCCGACACCGAGCGGCTCGCAGGAGAAAGCGAGAGCCAGCGAACAGCGCTCGCGCGCATCCGCGCCGAGCTCGAGAAGGCGATCGAGGACGCGGTCGGAACGGCGCGCGCGGAGGTCGAGGCGCACGCCGCCGAACGGCGGCGTGCGCTGCACGAGCTCGACGAGCGGATGCGACGGCGCGAGCGCGAGCTGCTCGAACGGATCGAGCGCGAGGAGGCGGAGTCCGCGCAGCGGATCCACGCCGGCTTCGAGGACGTGCAGCGCCGCCAGATCGAGCAGGTGGCGCGGAACGTCGAACGGGCAACCTCGACGTACTCGGACGAGGCGACGCAGCAGTTCGCGGCGCTCGTCAAGTCCAGCCGCGAGGATGCCGCGAAACGGCTCGCGCGCGAGCTCGACCGCACCGTCGAGGTCTTCGCCCGCGAGGCCGAGGCGGTGCTCGCGGAGCGGCTGGCGCATGTCGGCGACGCGGGCTCGCAGCGGCTGGAGCGACGGCTCGCGGAGGTCGCCAAGAGCCTCGAGCGCCAGCGGGACGAGTGGATGGCGGCGCTCGACGCGCGCGTCGCCGGGCTCGAGGCCGACGTGCGGCGGCGGCTCGAGGAGCTCGGCGCGGACACCGACGCCGAGCGCGCGGTGCTCGAGGCGCGGCTCCAGGAGCTCGTCCGGCGGGTGGAGACCGCTGGAGCCTTCCAGGGCGCCTCCTGATCGGCCGGCTGCCGCCAACAAACAAGGGCAGGTTTCGTCCAAGGAAGCACGAACGTACGGAGCCATGAGCGAGATGACCGAGATCGCAGTACCTGAGACGAACGAGCGCTCGAAGGTCGAGAGGTGGCGTCTCCACGTCCTGATCGAGGCCGGCTATCCGCTCTCCCTGGCGGAGCGTCTCGCCACGAGCGAGGCCGACCTGCATGTCGCGGTCCAGCTCGTGCGCGACGGCTGCGCCCACGGCACCGCCGCCGAGATCCTGCTCTAGAACTCGCTCGTCGCGCGCTGTCCGCGCGAGTACGCTGGCGGCGTGAGCAAGGTCGAGCCGCTCTCGTACGAGGACCGCACCGTCTACTCGGTCGGCGCCTTCAACCGCGGGGTCGCGCAGTGGCTCGGGCGCCTGCCGACCGTCTGGGTGGAGGGCGAGGTGACCGAGCTGCGCCGCCACGCGCGCTGGGCGAGCGTCTTCTTCACGCTCAAGGATCCGGAAGACGGCTCGTCGGTCGGCGTGACGATGCCGCGCGGCCGGTTCGACGGACTGCGGCTCGAGCTCGCCGACGGTGAGCGGGTGCACGTGTACGGCCGGCCCGAGCTCTTTGCGCAGCGGGGCGACTTTCGCCTGCGTGCACTGACGATCGAGCGCTTCGGCGTCGGCGCACATCTCGCAGCGCTCGAGCGGCTGAAGACGAAGCTCGCAGCCGAGGGCTTGTTCGCCGCAGAGCGGAAGCGACCGCTGCCGCTGCTGCCGCGCCGGATCGGCCTCGTCACCGGCAACGACGCCGCTGCGAAGCGCGACGTGATCACGACGATCCAGACCCGCTTCCCGCCCGCAGACGTCGTCGTCGCCGAAACGTACGTACAGGGCCCGCGCGCTCCGCTCGAGATCGTCGCTGCGCTGCTGGCGCTCTGCGAACAGCCCGGCGTCGACGTGATCGTGCTCGCGCGCGGCGGCGGCAGCTTCGAGGACCTGCTTCCCTTCAGCGACGAGCGCCTCGTGCGCGCGGTCGCCGCCTGCTCGGTGCCCGTCGTCTCGGCGGTCGGCCACGAGCAGGACACGCCGCTCTGTGATCTCGCAGCGGACGTTCGCGCCTCGACCCCGACGATGGCCGGCAAGCTGGTCGTCCCCGAGCTCTCGACGTTGCTCGAGCAACTCGAGCGCAGCCGCGACGCGCTCGCGCGCTCCGTCCGGCGCACGCTCGGACGCGACGCGCAACGGCTGGACCGCACGGCGGAGCGGCTGCGGGCCGCGCCCCGGCGCGCACTCGAGCGGGAGGGCGGGCGCGTCGAGCGCGCACGCGAGCGCCTGCGGCGGGCACCGGCGCTCGCGCTCGAGCGCAAGCGGGCAGCGCTCGAAGCGACGGCCGGCAAGCTCGTCGCGCTGTCGCCGCGGGCAACGCTCAATCGCGGCTATGCAATCGTCCGTGCCGGCTCGCGTCTCGTCACCGCGGGCTCGGACGTGGAGCCCGGCGTCCGCGTCGACGTACAGCTGGCGGAGGGCGGCTTCGGCGCACGTGTGGAGGACGTGCAGCCGTGAACGCGTCCGAGCCGACCTTCGAGCAGGCGCAGGTGGAGCTCGAGCAGATCGTCGAGCGGCTCGAACAGGGCCAGGCCTCGCTCGACGAGGCGCTCGCACTCTGGGAGCGCGGCGAGGAGCTCTACGCCTTCTGCCGCCGCAAGCTCGACGCCGCCGAGGGCAAGGTGGAGGAGCTAGCCCGCCGCGTCGAGCAGGCGCGCCCCGAGCCGCAGGCCTAGCTCGAACAGGTCGGCGCGCGCGCGCGCCGGGTCCCCAGAGAGGGCGACCGTCTCCACGCCTGCGAGCGCTTCCTCCACGACGCCGCCGAAGACGACGCACGGAACGCCCTCCTCGGCACAGCGGCGCGCGACCTCGGCCGCCGCCTTGCCCTCGGCGGTCGTCGCGTCCACGCGCCCCTCTCCCGTCACGACGAGGTCGTACCGGCCGGCGTCGAAGCCGACGAGGTCGAGCACCGCGGCCGCTCCGGGGACGAGCCTCGCGCCGAGCGAGGCGAGCGCCGCGCCGAGCCCGCCGGCCGCTCCCGAGCCGGGCAGTTCTGCGTACGGCGCGAGCTCGGCGAGCGCGCGGAACCTCGTCTCCAGCTCGGCGACCTGCGCGGGCGTGGCGCCTTTCTGCGGGCCGAACAGCCGCGGCGCGTCGTAGAGCGTCGTCTGCACGTCGCAGAGCACAGTCGCCGGCGCGGGCAGCGCGTCGAGCGCGCCGAGCAGGCCGGTGCCGGCGTCCATCGTGGCGGTGCCGCCCAGAGCGACGAGCAGCTCCTCAGCCTCGATCCTGCCGAGCAGCTCTCCGAGCCCCCGGCTCGAGGCCGACAGCACGTCGAGGCGCCGCGGATCGAGCGGGATCACCTCCGCCGCCTCTATGACGACGGCTGCGCCGCGCCGCCCCACGCGCGCCGTGCGCCTCCGGCCGAATGCGTCGTGCACGGCGACCGGCCAGGTCTCCGAGCACAGAGCGTCCAGCGTGCCCTCGCCGCCGTCTCCGATGGGCAGCGGCCGGCACGCGATCCCGGCGAGGGCGAAGCCCTGCGCCAGCGCTGCGGCCGCAGGCCGCGGCGGCAGCACGCCCTTGAGGCTAGCCGGACACGCCAGCGCGCTCGGGCGCGACATCCGCCTCGACAACCTCTTCCCCGTCGGCCATGTCCGCCTGCGCGGCGCTCGGCATCACCTGGAGCATCGCGAACGAAAGCCCCTCGCGGGCGAGGAACAGCAGGCCCACCCCGATTCCCACCGACGCTTCGATCGCCTGCAGCCCGAAGCCGTACGCAATGCCGGTGCCATAGGCGACGCCGTAGCCGACGAGCGCGGAGGCGATCGCGACCTGGACGAGGCCGACGTTCCCGGGCCAGAACGGGAAGATCGTCACCACGTTCATCAGCAGGAGCACGACGCCGGCGGCGGGCAGAGGCGAGTGGATGTCGAACGCGCGCATCGCCGTCCACACGGCGAGGAGCTGGCATATCCAGCCGGAGATCTGGAAAAAGATCGCACCCGCGGCTCCGACCGGCGAGCGCATCACGCCGAGGCCCTGGCGTCCCATGGCCAGCACCCGCCGCACCGGCCCACTGCCTTCCGGCGCGAGCGCGTGGGGCCTGCGCGCACTGGCGAACGCGAACGCGAACAGGCCGACGCCGACGCCGATCACGAACAGCAGGCTCGCCCTCGCCGAGTTCGGAATGTTCGCCGTCGCGACGACGTAGACCACGAGCAGCAGCACCGGTACGACGTCGAAGACGCGGTGCGCGAAGACGGTCCCGACCAGCGTCGCCCACGCGCCCTTGCGCCGGTGCAGCTTGCGTGTGAGGACCGCGACGCGCGCGAGCTCGCCGATCCGCCCCGGCAGCACCGCGTTCGCGAAGAGCCCGACGGAGAACGCGGAGAAGACGAGCAGCGGCCCCGGACGGGGCGACGGCATCGCCGAATGGATCACGATCGTCCAGGCAAGCGCGCGCACGACGACCGACAGAAGGTTGAGCGCGATCGCGACGACGACCCATTGCCACTTGACCACCGCGAACGCGTCGCCGATCGCGGTGAAGCTCGGGCCGCGCCACCAGAACAGCACCGCCACGACCGCGACGGCCGGGAGCCCGACTGCGAGCCTGCCCGCGAGCGTCTTCGGCAGCCGCGGCCGGAAGCGCGTCACGGCGACGCCGCCACAGCCGTGACGCTCCCGATCACGGACGTGTAGATCTCGACGAGGTGCTGCGCGATCGCGTCCCACGAGTACCGCTCCTGCGTGAGCTCGCGGCCGGCGGCCCCCATCGCCTGCCGTCGCGGCTCGTCGGCGAGCAGTCCCTCGACCGCATCGGCGAGCGCCTGCTCGTCCCCGGCGGGAAACGCGATGCACGATTCCGGGGTCATCACGGCACGGTACCCCGTGATGTCGGACGCGATGACGGGGGTCGCGCAAGCGAGCGCGCGCGTGAGCACGATGCCGAAGCTCTCGCCGCCGAGAGACGGCGCGACGAGCGCCTTCGCCGCGAGCAGCTCCTCCGTGAACTGCTCCTGAGGCAGGAAGCCGAGCACTTCGATCCCGTCCTCGGGCACACGCAGGCGGGTCATCAGCAAACGGACGCGCAGCGGGTCGGCGCCGACGACGCGCAGTTCGGCGCCGGTGCGGCGGTGGATCTCCGGCCACGCGTGCAGGAGCACGTGCAGGCCTTTGCGCGTCTCGTGACGCCCGGCGAAGAGGATCCGGTGCGCGCGGCCGCCGGCGTCGGCCGCCGGCGGGATCAGGACGCCGTTGGGAACGATCTCATACTCGCCGGGAAGCCAGCGCTCCGCAGAGGTGCGCGCGATCTCCGAGACGGCGATGCGGTGGTCGAGCCGGTCGGCGAGGAAGCCCCAGACCGGCTCGGCGATCCGCATCCACCCGAGCTCGCCGCTCGCGTGGAACGTGCCGACCATCGGCCCGTCGAACGACGTGAGCGCGGCGATGCAGGGGATCGGCGTCATCGGTTCGTGCAGGTGCAACACGTCGAAGTTCTCGCGTGCGAGCGCCTGGCGGACGCGGAAGAAGGAGCGCGGGCTGAGGATGATGTTCGGGAGCGTGCCGTTCGCGGGCACGATCACGGAGCGCCCGATCGCGATCACGTCGGCCGGCGGGCTGCCGTGGCGCCCGTGCCGCGGATGGAGCACGCGCGTGAACTGACCGGGCGGATCGTTGCCCATGATCGTCTTCACCTCGCAGCCCCGGCGGCGGAGCGCCTCCGCCTGAAGCTCGGCGTGCTCCACGACGCCGCCCCAGAAGGACCACGAGTACGGGACGACGATGCCCACCTTCACGGAGTCCATTATCGTCGGCGGCCGTGAGCCTGCTGGAGACACTCGGCGTCGAGATCGGCCCACGGCGGAAGGGCACCGCCGAGGCGATGCGCGCGGCAGAGGCCGTGGACCGACGCGTTCCGGGCGCTCGGGCTCGAGCCGCATTTCCAGGAGTTTCCGCTCGTCGGCTACGAGGCCGAGGAGCCGGCGCTGGAGCTGGACGGAGAGCCGGTGGCCGCCGGGCCGTGCGAGTATGCCCAGGCCACGCCCGAGGGCGGCGTCGCGGGCGTGCTGCGGCGGTACGGCGACCTGTCCGATCCGGTCGGCGGCGGCGCGAGCCCGATCTGGGCGATCGAGGACGGCGAGGGGCGCGTGCTGGCGCGCGTCTACGAGAACCCGGTCGTGCCCGACGGAGGCGCGATCCCGTTCCTCTCCTTCTATGGACCGATCGTCACCGGGCCGAGCTGCTTCGTCGTCCGCGGTGACCCTCACCTCCGCGACGGCGTGCGCGCCCGGCTCCGCAGCGGCGGCCGCTTCGTTCCCGGCCTTACGGAGCGCAACGTGCTCGCGACGCTTCCCGGCCAGAGCGACGAGACGATCGTCGTCTGCGCGCACTACGACTCCGTGTGGCGCGGGCCGGGCGTGATCGACAACGCGAGCGGGGTCGAAGCGATGCGGCGCGTGGCGGCGCGGCTGATGGGACGCACGCATCCCCGCACGGTGCTGTTCGCGGCGTGGGCCGCGGAGGAGGTCGGCCTCGTCGGCTCGCGCTGGTTCGTCACCGACGCGAAGTTCCGCGGCGAGCTCGGCCGCTACGCCGGCGTCGTCAACCTCGACTGCGTCGCGCACGGACGGAAGCTCGTGCTGATGGTCGCGCCGCCCGCGCTGCGCGACCGCGCGCACACGCACGTGGAGCGGCTCGGGCTCGGCAATCGGTACGAGGTGGAGACGCTCGAGCCCGGCGGCGGCACGGACCACATCCCGTTCGTCGAGGCGAAGATCCCCGGCATCGCGCTGGCACATTTCCCGTACCCGGAGTACCACCTCCCGAGCGAGACGCTCGAGCTCGTCGACGAGCAGCGGCTCGAGGACTGCGTCGAGCTCGCGGTCGCGCTCGTCGAGAGCCAGCTCGCGGACCCGGTGGCGAAGCCCGGGTAGTGCGGCTGCGCTCGCCGCACGACCGCGAGATCCTCTGGTCTGCGCTGCCGGCGCTCGGGGCGCTGGCGGCCGGTCTCGACGTCCTGATCGCCGCCCGGCTCGCGCTGCTCGGCGCGCGCTTCGCAGGCCGCCGCTGGGCCGTGGTCGGGTGGGGCTGATTAAGATCGTCGGATGGACGGGCTCGCGGAGCTGCACACCCACCTCGGCGGCTCGGTTTCGTCCGACATCCTCTGGACGCTCGCGCACGAGCAGGGAATCGCGCTGCCGGTCAAGGACTACTGGGACTTCGACCGGCTCGTCACGGTCAGCGACCCGCGCGGTGTGCCGGACCTCGACGCGCTCGACCAGATCTACCACTGGACGGAGCTGATCCAGTCGAGCCCGCTCGCGGTCGAGACGTCGGTGCACGGCGCGATCGGCGGCGCCTACCGCTCGCAGGGGATCACGACGCTCGAGCTTCGGTTCAACCCGATGAAGCGCAACCGTGGCGGCGAGCGCGACCTCGACCACATCATCCTCGCCGCGATCCGCGGCCTCGACCGCGCAAACCTCGAGTACCCACAGGTGGACGCGGGCCTGATCCTGATGATGGACCGCACGTTCACACCACGGCAGAACGAGATCATCGTCGAGAAGGCGATCCGGTGGGCCTCGCGCGGGATCGTCGGCGTCGACATCGCCGGCCCGCGCCCGGGGCACGGACGCTACGACTATCGCTCGGCGCAGCCGATGGTCGAGGAGGCCCGCGCGGCCGGGCTCGGGGTGACGATCCACGTCGGCGAGGAGGGCGGCGACATCGGCCGCGAGGAGATCGGCGAGGTGCTCGAGGTGCTGCGTCCCGACCGGATCGGCCACGGCATCCTCGCAGCCGGCGACGAGGCGCTGATGCGCCACCTGCGGGAAGCCGAGGTCGTGCTCGAGATCTGCCCGACGTCGAACCTGCTGACGAAGGCGCTGCGGGACGAGGGCGCGGTCCGCGACGTCTTCCGCACCTTCGTCGCGCACGGCGTCCGCTTCACGATCGCCACGGACGGGCCGGAGATGATGCGGACGCACCTGCGCGATGAATTCAACCTCCTGCTGCGTACCGGCGCGCTCACGCAGGAGGAGCTCGACGAGGCCAACGCGCGCGGCCACGAGGCGAGCTTCATCCGTGGCGGCTTTCGCGCGGCCCGTATCTAGGAACCCGCCAATACCCCCATCGGTCGATGGTCGCCGCTGTGCCGGCCGCGTAGCCTCGCCCCCATGAGGACTACTCCCGGCAACGCGCCTTTCAAGCTCACGGAACGGCAGCGGCAGGTGGTCGAGCTGATCGCCCGCGGCTGCTCCAACGAGGAAGTTGGGCACCGGCTCGGCATCTCCGCCAGGACGGCGAAGGCGCATTGCGACGTGTTGCGCCAGAAGCTCGGAGTGCCCAGGCGGCGGCAGATCCCCGCCGCCTTCAGGACGCTCACGGGAGAGGACCCCCTCGCCCGCGAGCTCACGCCGGCTCCGGCCGGCGCCGGGGGCTGACGGCAACCGCGCCCGGTGCTCTCGCCCCGGGCGCGGGCCCCCTTCTCAGCGGGCAAGTCGCCGTTCACAATGGGCAAAGGAGGACGTGAAGCGAACAACCAGGGCTAGGCGTCGGCTCGGGCAGGCAGGCAGGCATGGTCGAGGGCACGGTCAAGACGCAATCGCGCGCGCAGAGCTTCATCATCAAGCGTCCGCGACTGACGAAGCTCCTGGACGAGTCGGGGGCGCGGATTGTGCTGCTCCTGGCGCCGGCCGGATATGGAAAGACGACGCTCGCGCGGGAGTGGCTCGCAGGCCGGGAGGGGGTGGCCTGGTACGGCGGTGGGCCCGCCACGGCGGACGTCGCCGCACTGGCTGCCGGCGTCGCCGAAGTGCTGACGTCGAGCAACGAGGTCGCCGAGCGCATCCGGATCCTGGCCTCGAATGGACAGCCTGCTCGAGGGCTCGCCAGGGCGGTGGCCGCCGCGGCACCCAGGACCGACGCCTCGATTCTCGTCATCGACGACTACCACTACGCCGCGGAGTCGCCGGACGCCGACGCGTTCCTCGCCGAGCTCCTGTCGCAGACACAGTTTCGTGTGCTCCTGGCGAGCCGCACCCGTCCGGCCTGGGTCACGCCGCGGATGTCGGTGTACGGCGAGGCCGCCGTGCTCGAGATGGACGACCTTGCGTTCACGGACGAGGAGGCGCAGGCGGTGCTGAGCGAAGAGGACGGGGGCATGCGTGGCCCGATCGTGTCTCAGGCGCGTGGCTGGCCTGTAGTGATCGGGCTTGCCGCGATGCGGGGCGGAGTCGACCACCTCGACGCCGGGTTGCCGCCCGACGATCTCTACGAGTTCTTCGCCGACGACCTGCTCCGAAGCGCCTCGCGCGAGCTCCGAAACGGGCTGTTCCTGCTCGCCCTCGGCGGAGATGCCGATGTCGAGGTCGCGAGAGAGCTGCTCGGTGCCGAACACGACAGCCTGGTCGCGGAGGCGGCGGAACGTGGATTCCTCGGGCGCGAAGCGGGCGGTGGGGTTTCGATCCATCCGCTGCTGAAGCGATTCCTCCTTGCGAAGCTCCGTGAGCTCGGGCCGGACGACGTGGACGCGGCCGTCACGCGGGTCGTGGAGAGCCTCGCCCGCCGCGCGCACTGGGACGAGTGCCTGGCTGCCTTGGAGCGTTTCCAGCAGGATGGACTTGTCGTCGCGACGCTTGATCGCGCGCTGCCGGATCTCCTCGGATCGGGCCGCGTCGCGACGGCAAAGCGGTGGATCGCGCTTTGTACCGAAAGCGCGATCTCCGATCCGATCCTTCTCCTTGCAGAGGCTGAAGTCGCATTCCGCGAGGGCGACGCTCGCCGAGCGCAGGTACTGGGGGAGTGCGCCGGCGAACTTCTCACGGTGGGAGACGCCGCGGCTCGCGCACGCACGCTCGCCGCGCGCGCTGCGCATCTTCTTGATGACTACCCGGCAGCGAAACGGAGCTGGGAGCTCGCCCAGCAAGTCGCGACGACGGTTGAGACTCAGGTCGAAGCCCTCTGGATCGAGTTCACGGGCTCTCTCGGAGTCCCGAGCCTCGATCCCGGGGCTGCCCTCGACCGCCTCCGGTCGATCCCCGATCACCGCCCCGATCATTCGCTTCGTCTGCTCAATGCGGAGGCACTGCTGCTCCTGGACGTCGGTGGTAACGCCCACGCCGCTGCACGCGCTTGCGAGTCAGCTGCCGGCTTCCTCCCTCATGTTCGCAACCCGCTGTTGCGCTCTCCTGCGCTCAACATTCGCGCTTACGTGCTGAATCTGCTGACGCGTTACGAGGAGTCACTTGCGACCACGCAACAGGCAATCGCCGAAGCCCGGGCGAGCGGCCTGGAGTTCCCGATCGACCACGCCCTGGTTTCGCGCGCAAGCGCCCAGATCGGGCTCCGGCAGCTGCTCGCAGCCCAACGTACGCTCGATGAGCTACAGCAGCGTGCTGGCACCGCGTTCGTCGTCGCAAACGCACACCTGCAAGCCGTCAAGCTCCGAATAGCCGCCGGAGACCTCGAACGAGCGTCGATTCTCCTCCGGCGAAACGTCACCGATCCTCTCTCAGTCGGGTCGCGAGCGGAGCTCCTCGCACACCAGGGCCTGGTGCTGGCTGCACTTGGGCAGAACCGAGACGCGGAACTAGCCCTCGAGGAAGCCGCCGGATCCGGCGATTTCCTCGAAGCAGCCGCGGTGAGCAATCTCGGGCTGCTGATCACCCGGCTCAAGCAGGGTCGAGAGCGCTCGCCGGACGATGCGCCGTCGGTCGTGATGGGGGTGATCGAAAGAGGCCATCTGGACGCGATCGTAACGGCCTGCCGAGCCTTTCCCGATCTCGTCGGAGCCGTGGCGAAGGATCCTCGCGCAGCCCAGTTACTGACGGACATACTCGGCCACTCGCGCGACATCGACCTCGGCAGACGGGGCGGGCTTGACATGCCGCGCGAACTCAGGCGGAGCGAACGCCTTTCCCCTCGCGAGCGCGATGTCTATGAGCTGCTCGTCCAGGGCCGCACCAACCGCGAGATCGCGAAAACGCTGTTCATCAGCGAGTCGACCACGAAGGTGCACGTGCGACACATCTTCGAGAAGCTCGGCGTCCACTCGCGCGCCGAAGCGGCGAGGGCTTCGATCGAGTAACTAGTGGACGCGGCCACTAGCCGCCCGCACCCGCCATGGCGGCGGGCCGAAGCGCCTCGTCGGTCAGCTGCTCCTCCGTGCCGGCGGGTTCAAACGGGTACAGGGTGAACTCAGGCCCGTGGCCAAGCCGGTAGTCCTCCGCAGCGCCTGCGAGGATCGCTTCGAACGCTGCAACAACGGCGATATCGAATTGACCCTCGACGCCCTGAGCAAGGCGAAGCCGTGCGACCCTGCTGGGCATCGCGTCTCGATAGGGACGATCGGATGTCATGGCGTTGTAGGCATCGGCCACCGCAAGCACCCGCGAGAGAAGTGGAATCTCATCACCGCGCAGGCCATCTGGGTAGCCGAGCCCGTCGACGCGCTCGTGATGATGCCGGACGATCGACGCGATCTCGGAGTAGTCGTCCACGTTCTTCAGAATCCGTTCGCCGATGACGGAGTGCTGCTCCATCTGGCGCCGTTCTTCCAGGCTCAAGGCGCCGGGCTTCTCGAGCAGACCCGCGTGCAGGCCGATCTTCCCGACATCGTGGACGAGGCCGCACACATGTGCGAGATTCTGGTGGAGCGCAGAGAGGCCCATCCGTGCCGCGATGTCGCGTGCATAGATTGCGACGGCCGCCGAATGGCCGGCTGTGTAGCGGTCCCTCGCGTCAAGGGTTGCAACAAGTGCGGTAGCGAACGAGAGGTTGGCACCAGCCAGGCGGGCATTCGCCAGACCGAGTGCCTCAGATGTTTCGCGCTGTTGCCGGTACAGAAGGAGTAGCCTCTGGGCGGCCACGGCAGGAATCGCGAAAAGGGCAACGCTCCAGGGCGAAATAGTGACGTAGGAGTAGGCAAGCACAGCGACCATTGGGGCCTGGAGCAGCATGCTCGCGATCAGAACCGGGCCTACCGACCGTGCGGTAGAGGTAAGCGAGCCTGTTCCCCGAATCGCCGGCGTAATGGAGTGGAGAGTCACTTCGCCGCCATTGTCGGTGAAGAAGGCCGCGGCCACCGCTCCGAAGAGACCCCAGAAACCGCTCGCAGTCGCGCTAAGGACCACCGCAGCCGTGAGGCCAGCGGCGCCGGCAACGATGATTCGGATCGAGGTCCAGGTCAACCATCTGAGGACCGGCTGCGCGACGTCGCGGCGAGGAAGATCTGCAAGCAGTCCCGCCCCACCCACCACAACCGCAGGAAGCGGGCCGAGCACGACCGCCGCGAAGATGTACAGGAGCGAGACGACCGAAACCTCGGCGTCTCGCGTCAAACGGATGCTTTGGTGCTCCGCTCCCACTGCGAGAGCGGCCAGGATTGCTACCGCTACTGGGTGGCCAAGGCGATACCCGGAGAAGATCAGCCCCGCGCACATCCCCACTGCGCCACAGGAAAGAAGGCCGACCCAGGCAATGAGCGCCTCTCGGCGGGAAGCCCTTAGAGCGCGGAAATGTTCAGAGAATCTGGTCAAGACTGACCGTTGGAAATATCACCCAAAAGGGTTACGGTGCTAGTTGCCGTTAGTCCCCCGTAACCCAAAGGGGTCATCATGTACAAGCAAATCGCTTCGGTTGTGGCGCGTGCGGCCATCGTCGGTGGCCTCAAGGTCTGGTAAGAGGGCCGACGCAGTCTCCGTTGTCCACAGGTAAGGGGCATCCCCCTGATGAGGGATTTCCACAGCCTGTGGATTGGAGTGAAACAGTTTAACCATCAGACGCCGGGCGCGTAAGCACCAGGCGTCTGGTGGAGCCTGCCGACAGCGTTATCTACAGGGCCGGTGGAAAACCGACCTAGCCGATGATGCCGCGGCGGAAGCCGACGGCGACGGCGTGCGCGCGCGAGCGCGCCTGCAGCTTGGCAAGCAGATGACGGACGTGAGACTTGACCGTCTCCTCCGAGAGGAACAGCCGCTGCCCGATCTCCCGGTTCACGAGGCCGTCGGAGATCAGCTGAAGCACCTCGATCTCCCGCATCGTCGGCTCCTGCTCGAGCTCCCGCAGCGGGCCCTGGAAGGGGATCACCTCTGCGCTGCCGTTGCCGGAACGCCGGCGCGCGGCGACCTCCTCGAAGCGGCGCGAGTGGTCCCTGTACCGGTCGAGGATCTCCTTGCGCTCTGCAGCGTCCACGGGCCGAGTATCGGCGTCCCGGAATCACCCCTTTAGGGGCGTCCTACCTCTTTCCAGGGATGAACGGCCCTCCGAGCCTAGCGTCCGGCGCCGCGCGGCACCTTGCCCCCCTCGCCCGAGAGGGGGTGAGATTCGCCGGAGGTGTCCTCCGGGAGCGCCGACTCGCCGGCTCCGCGCGGCGTCTGGGCCGCCACGTGGGCGATCTCGAGCGTCGCCTTGTCGACGTTCAGCGGGTGGTGGCAGGCGGCCAGATGGCCGTTCCCGTAATCGACGAGCGGCGGCTCGATCTCCGCGCAGACCTGCGTCGCATATCGGCAGCGCGGGTGGAAGCGGCAGCCGCTCGGCGGATTGATCGGGCTCGGCACGTCGCCTACGAGCACGATCCGCTCCCGCGCGGCCGCAAGATCGGGGTCGGGCACCGGCACCGCGGAGAGCAGTGCCTCCGTGTAGGGCATGATCGGCCGCTGGTACAGCTCCTCCGCCGGGGACAGCTCGACGAGCTTGCCGAGGTACATCACCGCAATCCGGTTGCTGACGTGCCGGACGACCCCAAGATCGTGCGCGATGAAGATGTACGTCAGCTTGAACTCGGTTTGCAGGTCCTCGAGCAGGTTGAGCATCTGCGACTGGATCGAGACGTCGAGGGCCGACACCGGCTCGTCCGCGACGACGAGCTTCGGGCGCAGGGCGAGCGCCCGCGCGATCCCGATCCGCTGCCGCTGGCCGCCGGAGAACTCGTGCGGGAAGCGGTTGTAGTGCTCCGGCGAGAGCCCGACCGTCTCCAACAGCTCCTCGACCCGCACCTTCCGCTCACGCTTGTCGCCGAGGTGGTGGATCTTCATCGGGTCGCCGATGATCGTGCCCACGCGCTTGCGCGGGTTCAGGCTCGCGTACGGATCCTGGAAGACCATCTGCATCTCGCGGCGCAGCGGCCGCAGCCGCCGCGGGCCCAGGTCCTCGATCGGCTGGCCCCGGAAGAAGATCTCGCCCGCCGTCGGCTCGAACAGACGTACGATCGTGCGCCCGAGCGTCGACTTGCCGCAGCCCGACTCACCGACGAGGCCGAGCGTCTCCCCCTCCTGCACGGCGAAGCTCACGTCGTCCACCGCATGCACGCGCGCGACCTCGCGCTGGAGGACGCCCTTGCGGATGGGGAAGTATTTCTTGACGTGCCTGATCTCGATCAGCGGCTGACCCGAGCCGTTCGCGCTCACGCCGCCTCCGTCTGGCCGCCGCTGAGCGTCACGTCGCGCTGCGCACGCTTGTAGTCGATGTCGAGCCAGCAACGATCGAGATGACCGGCGTTCTCGACATGGTTCTCGAGAGGCGGCTCCTTCGTGCACTTCCCGAACGCGTGCGGACAGCGTGGACGAAACGTGCAACCTTGCGGCAGGTTGATCAGCGACGGCGGCGCCCCCTTGATCGAGTGCAGACGCTCCGGGCGCGGCCGGTCGAGCCGCGGGATCGACCCGAGCAACCCCCAGGTGTACGGCATCTGCGGGTTGTAGAAGAGCTCGCGCTTCTCCGCGCGCTCCACCACGCGCCCCGCATACATGACAACGATCTCGTCCGCGACGTCGGCGACCACGCCGAGGTCGTGCGTGATCAGGATCACCGCCGAGTTGAAGTCGTCCTTCAGCTTCGCGATCAGCTCGATGATCTGCGCCTGGATCGTCACGTCGAGCGCCGTCGTGGGCTCGTCGGCGATCAGGATGTCCGGGCTGCACGAGAGCGCTATCGCGATCATCGCCCGTTGACGCATGCCGCCGGAGAACTGGTGCGGGAAGTCGTCGACGCGCGTCTCCGGATTCGGGATACCGACCTGGCGCAGCAGCTCGACCGCGCGCTTCTGCGCCGTGCGCCGGTCGACCGACTCGTGCGCTCGAATCGCCTCGGCGATCTGGTCGCCGATCCGGTAGACCGGGTTCAACGAGGTCATCGGGTCCTGGAAGATCATTCCGATCTCGGCGCCGCGGTAGTCCTGGAACTCACGCTCCGAGATGTTCAGCAGATCCTTGCCCTTGTAGGAGACCCGGCCCTCGAAGAGCGAGTTCACACCGCGGGTCAAGCCCATCAGCGTCATGGCCGTCACACTCTTGCCGGAACCCGACTCGCCGACGATCCCGAGCACGTCGCCGCGCTCGAGCTTGAAGGAGACACCGTCCACGGCGCGAACGACGCCGTCCTCCGTCGCGAAATGGACATGGAGGTCGTCGACCTCGAGAAGGAGCTCCGCCATCAGTGCCCTAGGTCGGCCTGATCCGCGGGTCGAGGTATGCGTAGAAGAGATCGACCAGGACGCTGAAGCAGACGATGAAGAACGCGCCGTACATCGTCACGCCCATGATCGGCGGTAGGTCGAAGTTGCCGATCGACTGGGCCGCGTATTCGCCGACGCCGTGCAGGTCGAACACGGTCTCGGTGAGGATCGCGCCGCCCCCGAGCACGCTCGCGAAGTCGAGGCCGAACAGCGTCACCACCGGGATCAGCGACGTGCGCAGAACGTGCTTGAGCAGGATCCGCCGCGGCGTGAGCCCCTTCGCCTTGGCCGTGCGGACGAAGTCTTCGTTGACCGTGTCGAGGATGTTCCCGCGCAGCACGCGCCCGTAGAAGCCGATGAACAGCACCGCCAGCACGAGCCAGGGCAAGATGAGATGGGCGAACCAGGCGGTCGGGCTCTGCGTGAACGGCACGTACTCGCCATCCGGGAAGAACGTCGTGAGCCCGCCCTCGGCAAGGTAATAGCGCGCAACGAGGCCGAGCCAGAACACCGGCATCGAGATGCCGATCAGCGCCAGCACGGTGATGAGGCGATCGGACAGCCTGCCCGCGGTGAGCGCGGATATCACCCCCACGACGATCCCGAAGAAGAGCCAGATGACCCCTGCGCCGATCGTGAGCGAGAAGGTGGCGGGCATGCCCTGCACGATCTGAGAGACGACGTTCTGCTGGCTCGTGTACGAGACGAGGCTGCCGTCGAACATCTTCTTCATCATCCGCCAGTACTGGACGTAGAACGGCCTGTCGAACCCCCACTGGTGCTCGATGTTGATGACGTTCTGCGCCGTCGCGTTCTTCCCGGCGATCCGTTCCGCCGTCCCGTAGGAACCGCCGCCGGGCACGACGATGAAGATCAGGAAGACGATGAACGTGACGGCCACGCAGACGAGAACGGCACCGATCGAACGACGAACGAGGAAGGCGAGCATCTAGTGCTGGACCTTCACTTTCGCGCGCGGGTCGAGAGCGTCGCGGAGCCCGTCGCCGAACACGTTCAGCGACAGGACGGTCAGCACGATCGCAATGCCGGGCGCCAGCGAGAGCCACGGACGCGTGACGATGAAGTCTCGTCCGGTGGAGATCAGCGTGCCCCAGGAGGAAGTCGGCGGCTGCACTCCGGCGCCGAGGAAGGAGAGCGCCGCCTCGAGCACGATGTTGTTCGCGATGATCAGGGTGAAGAAGACGAGCACGGAGCTCGCCAGATTCGGCAGGAGCTCGCTGAACATGATTCTCAGCGGGCTCGCCCCCTGAGCGATCGCGGCCTCGACGAACTCCTTCTCGCGCAGAGACAGCACCTGGCCACGCAGTGGACGGCCGACGTACGGGACGAGCACGTAGGAGATGACGAGCGTCGGGATCCAGAGACTCCCCGGCTGCACAGAGATGCCGAAGTGGTGGAACCCGTTGATCGCGAGAGCCGAGCCGAGCGCGATGCCCAGGAGCACGACCGGGAACGCGTAGAAGAGGTCGAAGAATCGCGTGATGACGAAGTCGATCCAGCCGCGGAAGTAGCCCGCGAGGAGGGCGAGCACGACGGCGAAGAAGACGCAGATCGCCGACGAGCCGATGCCGACGATGAGCGAGTTGCGGCCTCCGTAGAGCAGTCGCACCGCCTCGTCGCGGCCGTTCGGCCCGTCCGCGCCGAGCACGAACTTCCCGCCGCCGCCGAACCAGGTCGGCCCGATCGGGAGCGACGCGACGAGCTTGCCGTTGATCACCCCGCCCTCGGAAACCACCTGCTCCGGGTGGCCGTTCACCTTCACCACCTCGAGGATGTGGTTCGCGTCCGGGCCGGTATGGGCGACATCGTGCGCGTAGACCGGCGCGAGCGCACACGCGGCGATCACGAGCAGGAAGACGAACAGAAAGAAGAACGCGACGTAGTTTCTGCGGAGCCTGCGCCAGGCGAGGTACCAAGGACTCCGGCCGCGGATCTCGCTCGCGCTGGTCTCACTCGCCAGCTCGGCCGCCGTGTCGAGCGTGAACTCGGTTTCGCCCGCCCGCTGCGCCATCTAGATCCTCACTTCCCGAGCAGCGGCGGGGGGCGCCGCTTCCGGCGCCCCCCGCCGCATCGCGCCAACTCCGGCTACTTGTGGCAGATGGTCGCGAAGTCGAACTGGTAGTTGACGTGGAACACGTAGCAGCTGAGATCGATGTCCGAGTTGAAGGTATCGATCCCCTGCTGGTTGATGAACGGAGCCCATGGCGCCTGCTCCATGATCTGCTTCTCGAGCGCCGCCCACTGGGAGTTGACCGAGCTCGTCAGCGTCGGCTGCTTCTTCAGCGCGTCGATCTTGGCATTCACCGACGCGTCGTCGAAGTCGGCGTAGTTGTTGTTGCGCGTCGCCGTGATCCGCTCGCCGTTCAGCAGCACGTCGAACCAGTCGAGCGGATGCGGATAGTCCTGGAACCAGTCGGCGAAGCCGATCTGCGCCTTCGTCGCCTGGCTGCCGATCGTGGTCCAGTAGACGGCGGCGTTGATGATCTTCAGCTTCGCGTTGAGGCCGATCGACTTCAGGACCTGCTGGAGGTAGGCGGTCGCCTCCGGCGAGCGTCGGCTTTCGTTGTTGCTGCCCCAGATCGTGACCGCCGCGCCCTTCGCGCCGGCCTGTGTGATCAGCTGCTTGGCCTTCGCCAGGTTGTACGGGTAGAGGTTGAGCTTCACGTACTGCGGATACGTCGGCGGCAGGACGTTCTCCGTCGGCGTCGCGAGGCCGCCGTAGATGCGCACGAGCGCCTGGCGGTTGATCGCGTAGTTGACCGCCTGCCGCACCTTCACGTTGTTGAACGGCGCAACGCGCGTGTTCATGAAGAAGTAGAAGGTGTTGGCCGGCGTGTACACCTTGATCTGGTTGGCGTACTTCGACTCGAGCTGGCCCAGCCGGTCGTTCGGCGGCTGGTAGAAGTCGTAGTCGTCCTGCCCGTTCAGCGTTCGCGTGAGCGCGACGCTCGCGTCGCCGAAGATCTGAATCGTCATCTTGTCGGGATTGCCTGTCGGCACGTTGCCGCCCAAGAGAGACGCGTCGAAGTGCGGGTTCCGGACGACGATCACCTGCTTGTTCGGGCTGTAGCTCTGGATCATGTACGGCCCGGTCGACGGGATCGGCGTCGTCGACTGGTCCTTGAACGGCGTCCCGGCCGGAACGAGCGCGGTGAAGGTCGTCGCGAGGATGTTCTCGAAGTCACCCTCGGGCGCCATCAGATGGATGGTGATCTTCCCGGTCGTGTCGTTCGCGACGATGCCGCTGATGTGACCCTTCTTCGTCGTCCCGTACGCGCTGGCGCCGACGATGTTCCCGAAGAAGCCGACACCGGGCGAGTCGATCTGGAAATCGCGTTCGATCGCGTAGGCGAAGTCACTCGCCTTGACGGGCGCGCCGTTCGAGTACTTGACGCCCTTGCGGAGCGTCAGCGTGTAGGTCTTCCCGTCCGACGAGACCGTGGGAAGGCTTTGCGCCAGGTAGGGGACGATCGTCGCGCCGTCCGGGCCGTTGACGTGCTTGTACCCGAGCAGAGGCAGGTAGACGTTCCACATGATCGCCCAGCCCTGCACGGTGTACGAGAGGCTCGGGTCGAGGAAGTCGATCCCCGTGTCGTAGGCGATACGGAAGTTCGCGAAGGTCTTCGCGCCCGTGCTCGTTGTGCTGCCGCCAGCCGAGGAGCTCGAGCTCTTCTTCCCGCCGCCGCCGCAGGCCGAGGCGATAAGCGCCAGGCCGACGGCGAGGGCAGTGGCAGTCAACAGCCACTTCCACCGGTTCTTGCGAGTCAATTTCGTTACCTCCCCGGTCTCGTTTCGCTGCCGTGTGACGACAACCGCCCCGCAGCGCGCTGTCGCAATTCTTACTGACGCGGGGGTGGAAAGCTAGTTAGAACGGGCCCCGGCCGCCGGTGGGTGCGGCATGCCGCCGCCTTTCCGGCTACCGCATGCAGATCGTCGCATAGTCGAACCCGTAAACGACCTGGTTCACGTAGCAGGCGAGGTCGACCCGCTGGCTGAAGAAATCCGTGAACTGGCGGTTCAGGAACGGCGCCCACGGCGCCTGCCTCATCACGGTCGCATCGAGCCGAGCCCACTCTCGGTTCACGGCCCCGGTGAGGATCTGGCTCTTGAGCACGTCGATCTCGGCGTTCACGGACGGATCGTCGAAGTCCGCGTAGTTGCTGTTGAACGTCTTCGTGATCTGCTGCCCGTTGAGCAGCACGTCGAACCAGTCCAGCGGGTGCGGATAATCCTGGAACCAATCGGCGAACCCGATCTGCGCCTTCGTTGCCTCGTTGCCGATCGTCGCCCAGTAGACAGCCGAGTCGACGATCTTCTCCTTCGCCCTGAAGCCGAGAGAGTTCAGCACCCCCACCAGGTACCCGGACGCCTTCGAGTCCGGACCGAACTGGTGAGTCCAGACGGTGACATGCATGCCCTTGAAGCCCGACCGCGCGACGAGCCCCTTCGCCTTTGCCAGGTCGTGAGGATAGAAGTCGTGCTTCTTGTACTGCAGGTACGTGGGCGGTAGGACGTTCTCGGTCGGAACCGCGAGCCCGTCGTAGAGCTTGACGAGCGCGCGGCGGTCGATCGCGTAGTTCACGGCCTGGCGAACCTGGAGGCTCGTGAACGGCGGAACACGCGTGTTCATGAAGAAGTAGTAGGTATTCGGCGGGAGGTACCGCCTGATCTGGTTGCCGTACTTCCGCTGCACGGCCAAAAGCTGGCCCGGGGGGATCGAGTGGTAGCCGTCCCAGTCATCCTGGCCGCCGATCACGCGTTGCAGCGCGGCGCCGTCATCGCCCACGACATCCCAGACGACCGAGTCTGGATTTCCGGCTGGGACATTGCCCCCGAAGGCGGCAGGATCGAAGTGGGGGTTCCGGATCTCGACGATCTTGTCGTTCGGCCGGTAGCTCTTGATCATGTACGGACCCGTCGCCGCCAAGGGATGGATCGAGGTATCGCTCGCCGGCGCGTTGGCTGGGACGAGAGCGGCGAACTCGCTCGCGAGGACGTTCTCGAAATCAGCCTGCGGGGCGACGAGATGAATCGTGATCTGCCCGGTCGCGTCGTCGCTGGTAATCCCGGCGATCGCCCCTTTCTTCGTCCGGCCGTACTCGGCGCCGCCGACGATGTTCGAGAAGAACGCGACCCCTGGCGAGTCGACGCGATAGTCGCGCTGGATGGTCGCCTCGAAGTCACTGGCGCGTACTGGAGTCCCGTTCGAGTACTTCAAGCCCCTACGCAGCACGAGTGTGTACGTCTTCCCGTCCGGCGAGATGTTCGGCAGTCCCCGCGCAAGGTACGGCACGATCGTCGCCCCGCCCGGGCCGCTCACGTGCTTGTACCCGAGCAACGGCAGGTAGACGTTCCACAGGACGCTCCATCCTTCCGGGGTGTACGAGAGCCCCGGGTCGAGATAGTCGATGCCCGTATCGGTCACGAGTCGCAGGAGCGGGAACGCCCTGCCGCTCGTCTTGGCGGCCATCGAGGACGTTGCGTGGCTCTTGCCTCCGCTGCAGGAAGCGGCGAGAAGGGCAACGCCGGCGGCGAGGGCGACAGCGGCTCCGAGCCGACTCCGCCGTGTCGTGTCGGTGTCGATCACATCAGCCCTCCACGCCAACACCTTGCCAGAAGCACGCACACACCGAGCTCAGACGCGGAGTGTCGCACGGGCCACAGCTCGTCTTCCGTGCAGGGACTGGAACTCGAACGTATGTTCGCCTACGCTTCCGGCTATGCAGCTCAGGCTCGACGCCGCCGACCGGCTGGTGGAGCTCGTCGAGGAACGCCGTGGCCCGGTCGTGGCCGAGGAGGCAGCGCGGCGTCTGTTCGCGCTGCGGCAGGCGCCCGTAGGGCTCGCCCGCTCGCTGCTCGCCGAGGTGGTCGAGACGGATGCCCGGCTCGCCTGGCGCGGCGACGCCGTCGCGCTCGCGCAGCCGCCCGGCGCGGACCTGCTGCTCGAGCGGGCGACCTACGTCGTCGTCGACCTCGAGACGACGGGCCTGCGGCCGGGCTCGTCGCAGATCTGCGAGATCGGCGCGGTCCGCGTGCAGGGGCTCGAGCTCGAGGACGTCTTCGAGACGCTCGTCGACCCCGGGCTGCCGCTCGCGCCCGGAATCTCGGCGCTGACCGGGCTGACCGACCGGCAGCTTCGCGGCGCGCCGGCGCCGGGACCCGCCGTGCGCAGCTTCCTCGCGTTCGCCGGCGACGCCGTGCTCGTCGCCCACAACGCACGCTTCGACCTCGCCTTCCTCGACCGCGAGACGGAACGTTTGACCGGCTCCCGGATCGCGGCGCCCGTCGTCGACACCGTGACGCTGGCGCGGCGCCTGCTCGCCGGCCGTGTGCCGCGCGCGAGCCTCGCCCAGCTCTCGTACTTCCTCGGCACCTCCGTGCAGCCCTGCCACCGGGCGCTGCCGGACGCACAGGCGACCGCCGAGGTGCTGCTCGCGCTGATCGGGCTCGCCCAGGAGCGGGGCGCACGCACCGTCGCCGATCTCGTCGGGCTGGCGGCGACCCGGACGCGCCGCGTGTGGGACAAGCGGCACCTCGCGTTCGGCGCCCCGCCGCGGCCGGGCGTCTACCTCTTCCACGACCGCGACGAGCAGGTGCTGTACGTCGGGCGGGCGCGCGACCTGCGGGCCCGGTTGCGTTCGTACTTCCGGTCTGAACGGCAGCGGCCGGCGGTCGAGGCCGCGCTCGGCGCGGTCGAGCGGATCGAGTGGCGTGTGGCCGGCTCTGAGCTGGAGGCCGCGCTCGAGGAGCTCCGCCTGATCCGCGAGCTGCGCCCGCCCGCGAATGCGCGGGTCGCCCGGCCGGACCGCCACGTCTGGCTGCGGAAGCGCGGCGACGGCGTGGTCGCCTCCTCGCAGCCGTCGCCGCTCGGGCCGCTCCGCTCTCGGCGGCAGGCCCAGCTCGCGGCGCGCGCCCTGACGGCGGACGAGCTCGAGCGGCCGGCAGCGGCGCTGCCGCGGCTGCGGGCCCGGCTCGCTGCGCTGGCGGAGGCCCGCCGCTACGAGGACGCCGCCCGGCTGCGCGACCGGATCGCGGCGCTCGAGCGCGTGTGCCGCGAGCTCGACCGGCTCGCCGCGCTGAACGCGCTGCAGCGGTGCCTCGTCGTGCCGGCCGTCGAGCCCGGTCACGCCCGCGCCTTCTTCCTCGCCGGCGGCCGGGTCGCAGCCGAGCGGACGCTGCCGCCGGGCGGCGGCGCGCACCTCGAGGTCCAGGCCGGCCTGGCCGCCGCGAGACGGGTCCTCGTGTCAGACACGGCCGTCGACCTCGACGAGCTGCTCCTGATCGCGTCGTTCCTGCGGAAGCCACCGCCCGAGCTGAAGGTCGTCCCGCTCGAGCAGCCGGCGATCCTCGCCGCCGCCCGCCACGTCGCCGTCCGAAACAGCCCTGCCCCGGTGTCAGACCCAGGGCCGGGTCCGCAGGGGCCATCGCTGTTCTAGATAAGCGCCCGTGGCCCACCCGAGGGCCGAAGGCCGACCCCACGCGGGCGGGGATGCCGAAGGCACCACCGGCCGCGCTATCCGGACCGACGGGCCCTCGTCAGAAAAGAGGACGCCGGCTCAGCCGGCGTCCGCTCGGCGAAGCAGAAACCCAGCCTCTGTCGCGGCCGTCAGGCCGCGACAGAGATCAAATCGCGGAGTGCGCCGAGGCGTGCGAGCGCCTGGCCCTCGAGCTGGCGGACGCGCTCGCGCGTCAGGTCGAGCTCGTGGCCGATCGCCTCGAGCGTCCACGGCTCGCCCTCGAAGCCGAAGCGCAGCTCGAGGATCCGCCGCTCCCGCTCGGGCAGCGCGTCGAGTGCGCGCCGGACGCCCTGGCGCCGGAGCGACTCCTCCGCCTCGTCGAACGGGTCGGCGGCCTCGCGGTCAGCGAAGAGGTCGCCCAGCTCGCCCTCGTCGTCCGCGCCGACCGTCTGGTTCAGCGAGACCGACGCGTGTGCGGCGCCCAGCGCCTCGTCGACGTGCTGCATCGGCAGTCCGGTCGCCTCTGCAAGCTCGTCCTTCGTCGGCTCGCGGCCCAGCTCGACCTCGAGCCGCCGCGCCGCACGCGACAGCTTCTGCTGCCGCTCGACGACATGGACCGGAACGCGGATCGTGCGCGCGTGGTTCGCGACCGCGCGCTGCACCGACTGGCGGATCCACCAGGTCGCATAGGTGGAGAACTTGTAGCCGCGCCGCCAGTCGAACTTCTCGACCGCGCGGTTCAGGCCGAGCGTGCCCTCCTGGATCAGGTCGAGGAACGGCACGCCGAGACCCCGGTAGCCCTTCGCGATCGACACGACGAGGCGCAGGTTCGACTCGATCATGCGGCGCTTCGCCGTCGCTTCGCCCCGCTCGATCTGCTTCGCGAGCATGACCTCCTCGGCCGCCGTCAGCAGCTTGTGACGGCCGACGTCGGCGAGGAACAGCTGCAGGCTGTCGGCTGCGCCGGACAGCTCGGCCGCCGCTTCGAGGGCTGCGGCCTCGGCTGCGGCCTTCTCGGCCTCCGCCTCGGCGGCGGCGGCAGCGCCCTCGGCGGTGACCGGCGCGCCGACCTCGAGGCCGATCCGCTCGAGCTCGCGCGTGAGCTCTTCGATCTCCTCCTCGTTGAGGTCGAGCTCGAGCGCGAACGCCTCGAGCTCCGCCGGCTCGACGTAGCCGCGCTCCTCCGCGCCTTCGACAAGGGCACGGGCCTGATCAGTCTCGAGCAACTCGTGAAGCTGGTTCTGCGTCAGCGTCTACTCAGTCCCTTCATGGTCCCGCGTCGGAAAGCGTCAGCAAGGCTTCTCACTTTAGGAGGGAAGTCCTCCGCCTGCCAGGGTAACCGTCGCGGCCCTGGAGGCCTGGGCGTCCAAGATCTCGAACGTGCTCCTGCGCCGTGCTATTCCGCTGCCGCCGGCTCCGCTGCGGCCGTCTCCTTGGCTTGTGCACGCACAGGAAAGTCGAACTCGACCTTCCCCTCTCTATTTAAGACGAGCCGGGCCCGGAAAGGTTTGCCGTTCCGGGAGCGGAAGCCGGACAGGACCTCGCGCGTCCTGCCCTCCTCGAGCAGCTGCCGCGCGAGCTCCGGGGTGAGCGTGCGCCCGGCCACGCGCTTCCAGATGACAAAGCCGCAGCCCGTCTCCTCCCGGCTCTTCCAGCTCGTGCAGCCGTAGGCGCGCGAGTTCTCGCGGATGATCTCGCCCGTCACGGCGCCGCAGCGGGGGCACGGGCCGAGCTCGACGCGCTCGGGGCGGAGCTTTTCCTTGTCGAGCGACTCGATCTGCTCGACGATCTCGCCCGTGAACTTCGCGATCTCCTGAATGAAGCTCGCCCGCTGGAAGCGGCCGTGCTCGATGTCTGCGAGCTTCTTCTCCCAGTCGCCGGTGAGCTCGGGCGAGGTGAGCTTGTGCTCGTCGAGCATCGTGATCACCTGCAGGCCCTTCGGCGTCGGCTGGAGGTCGCGGCCGACGCGCTCGATGTACTCACGGCGGATGAGCGTCTCGATGATCTCCGCGCGCGTCGCCGGCGTCCCCAGACCGGAGTCCTTCATCGCCTCGCGCAGCTCCTCGTCGTCGACGAGCTTGCCGGCGGTCTCCATCGCGGAGAGGAGCGTCGCCTCCGTGTAGCGCGGCGGCGCCTTCGTCATCTTGTCCTCGCGCTCGGCGGCGAGGCAGCGGACGGTCTGGCCTTCCTCGAGCTTCGGCAGCTCGCCGCCCTCCGAGTCCTCGTCCTCGGACTGCTTCTCCGCGTCGGGCTCGAGTCCGTACACGCCCCGCCAGCCGGCCTCGAGCGTCACCTTGCCGCGCGTGCGGAAGCTCTCGCCTTCGACCTCGGTGACGACGGTCGTGCGCGCATAGCGCGCCGGCGGATGGAAGACGGACAGGAAGCGCCGCGCGACGAGATCGAAGATGCGGCGCTCGTCCGGCGAAAACGCCTCGACGCCGTGCGGGATGTCGGTCGGGATGATCGCGTGATGGTCGTCGATCTTCTCGTCGTTGATCACGCGCGCGAGCGGCAGCTGGTCGAGGCGCATGACGTAGGTCGCGGCCTCGCGGTAGTCGCCGATGTCCTGCAGCGTCGAGGCGACGATCTTCAGCTGCGGCACCATGTCGCCCGACAGATAGCGGGACGAGGTGCGCGGATAGGTGATCGCCTTCTTGCCCTCGTACAGCGACTGCGCCGCCTGTAGCGTGCGGCGCGCGCTGAAGCCGAAGCGGCGGTTCGCGTCGCGCTGCAGCGAGGTCAGGTCGTAGAGCAGCGGCGCGCGCTCAGACTGCTCCTTGCGCTCGACCTTCGTGATCGTGCCGTCCTTGCCGCTCACCTTCGTGACGATCTCGTCGGCGCGCTCGGCGGTCTTGATCCGGGTCTCGTCGCCCTCGAACCAGAGGCCCTGGTACGGCGGCTGGAAGGCTGCGTGCACGAGCCAGTACGGCTCCGGCACGAACGCCTGAATCTCACGCTCGCGCTTCACGAGCATCGCCAGCGTCGGCGTCTGCACACGGCCGAGGGAGACGACGCCGCCGACCCAGGCGCGGCCGCGGATCGTAGCGGCGCGCGTTGCGTTCATGCCGACGATCCAGTCGGCCTCGGAGCGGGACCGTGCAGCCTCCTCGAGCGGGCGCATCTGCTCGCCCGGCCGGAGGCGCTCGAAGCCTTCGCGGATGGCCTGTTTCGTCATCGAGGAGATCCAGAGGCGCTCGACCCGCTTCGGCTCGCCGTCCTTTTTCTTCAGCGAGCTCCGGTACAGCTCGTAGATGTAGGCGAAGATCAGCTCACCCTCGCGACCGGCGTCGCAGCCGTTGATGACGAGGCCGATGTCATCGCGCTTCAATTGCTTCAGGATCACATTAAGCTGCTTCTTCGACTTCGCATCGCGGGGGACGAGGTAGAACTCGTCCGGCACGATCGGCAGGTCGGCCATCCGCCACTTCTTGAACTTCTCGTCGTACTCCTCGGGGTCGGCGAGCTGGACAAGGTGGCCGACGGCCCAGGTGATCACGTAGTCGTCGGACTCGAGATAGCCCTCGCTCTTCGGGAACGAGCCGGGAAGCGCGGACGCGAGGTCGCGCCCGACGGACGGTTTCTCTGCGATCACGAGCGTCTTGGCCATGTGGTTCACCTTAGCGAAGCAGTCGAGCCGCCCTGGTGTGGGCGATATCGGGCATTCGACACGGAGGTGCAAGCCCCTCGATACTCCTCCCGTGCCGCGAAGCCGCACCTACAGCGTGATCGCCTTCCTGAGCTGGCCGATCCTGTTCGGCCTGTACCGGCTCCGCGCGCGCGGGCGCGAGGACGTGCCGGTGGAGACCGGCTGCGTGCTCGCCTGCAACCACGTCTCGAGCTTCGACCCGTGGCCGCTCGCCCTGCCGCTCTGGCCGCAGCGGCAGCTGCGCTTCATGGCGAAGTCGGAGCTGTACTGGTTTCCTCTCAACAAGCTGATCGACGCCGCGGGCGCCTTTCCCGTGCGGCGCGGCCAACGCGACACGGTCGCGATCGAGACGGCGGTGCGGCTCGCGCGCGAGGGCAACGCGATCGCGATGTTCCCCGAGGGGACGCGGCGGAGCAAAGGGCTCGTGAAGAAGTTCGAGGCGCGGCCGCGAACCGGCGCCGCCCGCATCGCGCTCGAGGCGGGCGTGCCGCTCATTCCGGCCGCGGTGAAGGGAACCGACCGCCTGCTCAGGCTCGAGCGGCTGCGCGTCGCCTACGGGCCGCCGGTCGAGATCGACGACCTGCGCGGACAGGACGTCTCCGACGCGGCGGTGGAGGCGACGGCCCGGCTGATGGCGCGGATCGAGGAGCTGGAGGCGTCGCTCTGAGCACACTGCTCGCGGTCGACGGCGACTCGTTCGCGCACCGCGCCTATCACGGCTTGCCGAAGACGGTGACGCGCGCCGGCGGCCGCCCCGCCGGAGCGCTCGTCGGCTTCACGCGCATGCTCGTCGGGCTCTGGGAACGCGAGCCGCCGGACGCCGTGGTCGTCGGGTGGGACACGCTCACGGTCCCGACCTACCGGCACGAGGCGCTCCCCGCCTACCAGTCGGGCCGTGTGTTCGACGACGCGCTGCTCGAGCAGCTCGAGCTCCTGCCCGGCATCGTGCGCGCCTTCGGCTTCGCGGCTGCGAAAGCCGACGGCTACGAGGCGGACGACTTCCTCGCCGCCGCCGCCCACGCGTGGCCGGGCGACGTCGTCGTGGCGACCTCCGACCGCGACGCGTTCCAGCTCGTCAGCGACCGCGTGACGATCCTGCAGCCGGTGAAGGGGGTCAGCGAGCTCGCGCACGTCGGGCCGACCGAGGTGCGGGAACGCTACGGCGTCGAGCCGGAGCAGGTGCCGGACCTGATCGCGCTTCGCGGCGACCCGTCGGACAAGCTGCCCGGCGCGCGCGGCGTGGGGCCGAAGACGGCGGCGCAGCTGCTGCGGCAGTACGGAACGCTCGAGGCGGTGCTCGCAGACGGCCGCTTCGCGGCCGAGGCGGAGGACTTACGGCTATACCGGCGAATCGCGACGATGGACGCCTCCGCCCCCCTTCCTCCCCTCACACACCAGACACCCACCTGGGCGGAGGCGTCGTCCTTTCTCCGAGAGCTCGGCCTGAACCAGGTCGCCGAGCGCGTGGCCGAGGTCGTCCGATCGACGTCCTGACACACCCCGCCCTCGCCCGCCTGCACCCGACGGGGAATCACCCGGAGCGGCCGGAGCGACTCGCCGTGCTGCTCGAGCACCAGCACCTCTGGAGCGAGGGCCGCCGGGCGACGGAGGACGAGCTCCTGCTCTGCCACACCGAGGAGCACGTCGCGCGCGTGCGGGCGATCGACGACCCGACGTGGCTCGACTACGACACGATCGGCTCCGAGACGACGTACGAGGCCGCACGCCTCGCGGCCGGCACGGCGATCGAAGCCGCCCTTCGCGGCGGGTTCGCGCTCGTGCGACCGCCCGGACACCACGCGCTGCCCGACCGGGCGATGGGCTTCTGCATCTTCAACAATGCCGCCGTCGCGGCCCGCGTCGCGCAGCGGCAGCTCGGGCTCGAGCGGGTGGCGATCGTCGATTTCGACGTCCACCACGGCAACGGCACGCAGGCGATGTTCGAGGACGACGACAGCGTCCTGTTCGTCTCGCTGCACCAGTGGCCGTTCTACCCGTGGACGAGCGGTGGCCCCGACGACCAGCGCGAGACGACGCTGAACGTCCCCATGTCCGCGGGCTCCGGCGACGACGAATACGTGCACGCCTTCGAGCACGCGGTCGAGCCCGCGGTCACGCGCTTCGCGCCGGAGCTGGTGGTCGTCTCAGCCGGCTTCGACGCGCACGTCGACGACCCGCTCGCGGACATGTGCGTCACCGAGGACGGCTTCCGCGAGCTCGCCCGGCGCTGCGCCACGCTCGCGCCACGGGTGGCCGCCGTGCTCGAGGGCGGATACGAGATCGACACGCTTCCCGGGCTCGTCGACGCCGCGCTCGACGGCTTCACGCGCCACTGAAAAGCAAACGGCTCCCGACGAAGGAGCCGTTTGCTGCCGCAGTGGAATCCGCCATTCCCTCTCGCGCGTGGAGGGGCCTGCCCGGATCATCGGCGCCGGAGAGCTCCGAATCGTGCCCCGGGCTTGGGGAACCGCATCCCTCACGGTGAGTGAGATCCCGCTACGAGCGGGCTGCGGCGAGGTGCTCGAGCGCCTCGCGGCGCGAGGAGACGCCGAACTTGCGCAGGAGGCTCTTCACGTGCGAGCGCACGGTGTGCTCGGAGATGAAGAGCCGCTTCGCGATCTCGTCGGTGCCGAGATGCTCGTCGAGCAGCAGGAGCACCTCGACCTCGCGCGCGGACAGGGTCGACGCGATCGAGTCGGGCACGCCCGAGCCGCGGCCGTTCCCGTGCCGCACCTGCTCGAGCAGGCGCCGGGCGATCGAGCCGGACAGTGCCGCCTCGCCGCCGGCCACGCCCTCGAGAAACGCTGCGATGCGCTCCGGCGGCTCGGTCTTCAACAGGTAGCCGGCCGCGCCGGCGCGGATCGCCGAGAGCAGGTTCTCCTCGGTGCCGGACGCCGTGAGCACGACGACCTCGCACTCGGGCGCCGCCTCGCGCAGGCGCGGCAGCGCGGTGATGCCGTCCATGCCGGGCATCGAGAGGTCGAGCAGGACGAGGTCCGGCTGGAGCCGCGCCGCGTCCGCGATCGCCGCGGCGCCGTCGGAAGCGCTGCCCGCCACCTCGAAGCCGTGCGCGCTCAGAAGCGACGAGAGCGCCTCCCGGGTGAGCGGGTGGTCGTCGACGATCAGGACGCGAGTCGCCATCCCCACCCTTATCGGCAGGGATGGTTCTGCCGACAAGAGGGAGGTGAAGGACGGCAAGACCGACTTCCAGAGCTGGCTGCTGGGCGAGCTCCTGCTCGCCTGCCTGCTCGGCGCCAGCCTGGCGCTGTTCCTGACCCACCCCGTTCTCCAGACCCAGTACGACCTCCCCTCCCTGCGGCTCGTGCTCCAGACCACGATGTGCCTCGCCGGCATGCTGGTGGCGGTGCTCGCCGCCGTGCGCTTCTCGGTCGAGGGGCGCCGGGTCGACCTCCTGCTCGCGAGCGGCTTCTTCGTCACCTCGCTCTCGGCCGGCGTGTTCGCGATCGGCCCGCAGCTGGGCGGGCAGGAGGTGCACCCGGCGGAAGGCTGGTCGGCGCTGCTCGGCGGGATGCTGGGCATGGCCTTGATCGCCGCCGCACCGCTCGTCCGCGGGCGGAGCAAGTACCGCGACTGGGCGATCGCGAACGCCGTCGCCGCCGCCGGAATGGTGCTCTTCGTCGCGTGGGCGCTTCTTCGCTCGACCGGCTCGTCGCTTCCCACGCTCAGCGTTCCAGACGCGGTGACCAAGCCGTTCTACCTCACAGGCACGCTCGCGCTCCAGGCGTTCATCGCTCTCATCGCCGTGATCGGCTGGGCCGAGCGCTTCCGCCGCCGCGGCGACGATCTCGCACAGTGGCTCGCGCTCGGCTTCACGCTGATGGTCTTCGCCGCGCTCCAGCTCGTCTTCCAACCGGTGCTCGCGAGCCGATACGTCTCGCAGGGCGACTTCCTGCGGATGCTGTCGTACTCGCTGATCCTCGTCGGTGCCTGGCGCGCGATCCGTTTTGCCGAGTTCGGGCGGGCGGTCGCCGAGGAGCGCGCGCGGGTTGCCCGCGAGATCCACGACGGGCTCGCGCAGTACCTGTTCGCGGTGTCGACGCACGCATCGATGATCGAGGCCGGCGCGCCGCTCGAAGAGGCTGTGCCGCGGTTGAAGGAGGCGGCCCTCCTCGCGCAGCAGGAAGCGCGCTTTGCGATCCTTGCCCTCTCGGCCGCCGGCGGCACGGCGCCGTTCGACTCTGCGCTCCGCCGCTACGTCGAGATACTCACCGCGGACGGATCGCTCGAGGTCGAGCTCGAGGTCGACCGCTCGATCCGCCTCGCGCCGGACGAGCAGATCGAGATCTTCCGCATCGTGCAGGAGGGCCTGGCGAACGTGCGCAAGCACGCGAACGCAACAACGGCGGAGGTCATGATCGGTCAGCGTCCGTTCGGCGAGCGCTACGTCACGATCACCGACAACGGCGAGGGGTTCGAAGGCGAAGAGACGGCCGCCGGGCAGGGCCTGAAGAACATGCGCGCCCGCGCCGAGTCGATCGAGGGCGGGTTCTCGCTCCTCTCCACCCCCGGCCGCGGCACCCGCCTCGAAGTACTTTTGAGAACCTGAGAAGCTGCGCTTCTCAGGTTGGGTGATGTTGTGCTTCGCAGAGCGGACGCCTTTGCTGCGAGAAGTGCTGCGCACTTCTCGCAGGTGTGAGTTTCGGCTTCGCGGAGCGGACGCCGGCGGAGCCGGCGTCCTTTTGGGGTTCAAGACCTGAGGTCCCGTGGCGCGGGCGGTGGTGCCTCCGGCATCCCCGCCCGCGTAGATCCGCCTCCTGCTAACGCGCCTGCGGCCGCGTTAGCCTCCAGCCTTTGCCGTTCGGACGGGCGGCGGGCCAGAGCGCCCACTCCGCGCGGATCCGCGGCTACCTGCCCGACGCCTGGAGTCGTCGCCGGGATACGGTGTCGAGGGTGACGGCCGCGAGGAGGATGACGCCGGTCGTCACGTCCTTGACCCAGTCGGTCTGGCCGAGCAGGTCGAGGCCGTTTTCGATTGTCTTGATCACGAGCGCGCCGAGGAGCGCGCTGCGCACGAAGCCGCGGCCGCCGAAGAGGCTCGTGCCGCCGATCACCGCCGCGGAGATCGCGTCGAGCAGGATGGTGCCGCTGCCCGCGGTGAGATCCACCGAGCTCAGCCGTGCCGCGAAGACGACGCCGCCGAGCGCCGCCATCGCGCCGGAGATCATGAAGACGAGGATCCGGATGCGCACGACGTTGATGCCTGCCCGGCGGGCGGCCTCGGGGTTGCCGCCGACCGCGTACACATGCCGCCCGAACGTCGTGCGCCGCGCGACGTACGTCCAGAAGACGATCAGCCCGACCACCAGAATCCCGGCGAATGGCACGCCGCGTGAGTGGTTGCAGATGGCGACCACCCCGAACACGACGACCGACAGCGCGACCACGCGAAGCACCGTGAGCGTGAGGTTGCCGGTCGAGACGCCGGCCCGGCGCCGCGTGATGTAGCTCCCCGCCGCGGTCGCGACGAGCGCGGCAGCGACGGCCGCCGCAATTCCCCAGCCCCACCTGTCCGACAGGAAGTAGTTCGCGACGTTGTTCACCGTGTTGCTCTGGATGCCGATGACGCCCTGGATGCCGAGCGCCTTGAGGATCACGCCCTCGAAGGCCAGCAGCCCGGCGAGCGTGACGACGAACGACGGCACCCCGACGATGGCGACGAAGGTGCCCTGCAGCGCCCCGATCAAGGCGCCGACGACGATCGCGAGAATGATGGCGGTGACGCCGCCGAAGTTGTGGCCGGTTCCGGCCTGCTGCATCTCGGCGACGACCACGCCGCCGACGCCGCTGACCGAGCCGATCGAGAGGTCGATCTCGCCGAGCAAGAGAACGAAGACGACGCCGATGGCCATCACCGCCGTGCCGGCCATCTGCACCATCAGGTTGTCGAAGTTGATCGCGGTGAAGAAGATGGTGCTCTTCGCCGTGAAGAAGATCGTCATTGCGACGAGGGCGACGATCACCGGCAGGCTGCCGACGTCGCCGGCCTTCAGCCGCTCGAAGTAGGCGCCTGCGATGGCGACGGCACCCTCCCGCGGCTCGGCTGTGGTCTCGGCCGCCGGCGCAGGGGAGCTCACGCGACGTCCTCGCCGGTGCCGGCGATGCCGGCCACCTTCGTCGGCACGCCGGCGGTGATCGCGCCGACGATCTCCTGCTGCGTCGTCTTCGCACGCTCGTATACGCCGACGTTTCGTCCGAGGCGGAGCACCGTGATCCGGTCGGCGACCTCGAAGACGTCGTTGAGGTTGTGCGAGATGATCACGACCGCGAGCCCCTGCTCGGCGAGGCGCTTCACGAGCTCGAGCACCTGGTGCGTCTGCACAACGCCGAGCGCAGCGGTCGGCTCGTCGAGGATGACGACGCGCGAGTTCCACATCACCGAGCGCGCGACCGCAACCGACTGGCGCTGGCCGCCGGAGAGCGTCGCGACCGTCTGGCGGACCGAGCTGATCGTCGTCACTGAGAGCGTCTTCAGCGTCTCCGCCGTCTTCTGCTCCATCACCGGCTCCTTCAGCCGGTGCAGGACGTCGTGCGCCTCGCGCCCGAGGTACATGTTCTGGACGACGTCGAGGTTGTCGCAGAGCGCGAGGTCCTGGTAGACGACCTCGATCCCCAGCCGCGCCGCGTCCTTCGGTCCGTGGATGTGAACGCGCTTTCCGTCGAAGAGCACCTCACCGCTGTCGAAGGGGTGGATGCCGACGACCGACTTGATCAGCGTCGACTTGCCCGCACCGTTGTCGCCGACGAGAGCCATCACCTCGCCGTCGCGGACCTCGAAGTCGACGTCGGCAAGCGCCTGCACCGAGCCGAACGACTTCGAGGCCCTGCGCAGCTCCAACGTCGGAGTGTCAGTCATCGGTGCGGTCATACCACAGTCCTGGGCGGTGTGGGGCGGCTCAAAGCCGCCCCACACGCTGACCGCTGCTTACTTGCAGTACTGCGCGTACTTGCCGACGCAGACCTGGCTCTTCTTCACGAACTTGTCCGTGAAGAGGATCTTGTAGTTCGCCTTGGTCACCCAGACCGGGGTCAGCAGGATCGACGGCGTGCCGCTGACCTTGCCGTTCGTCTTGACTGCATTGCCCTTGATGATGCTGATCGCAGCCTGGGCAGCGGCTTGTGCCTCCGGCTTGATCGCCTTGTAGACGGTGCCGGACTGCCAGCCGGCGATGATGTACTGGACGCCGGTCGGCGTCGCGTCCTGGCCGGTGACGGGGATCGGCTTGAGGCCGTGGTTCTGGAGCGCCGAGATGACTGCGCCCGCGAGCCCGTCGTTCGCCGCCAGGACACCCTGGATGTTGTTGCTGTTCTTGGCGAGCATCTGCTCGAAGATCGTCAGGCCCTTGTTCGGATCCCAATCCGTCCACTGGTCACCCGACGCTGCCTTCTTGAGGGTGCCGCTCTTGTAGAGCGGGTTGAGCACCGAGTCGTAGCCCTGCTTGAACAGATGCGCGTTGTTGTCCTGGATCCCGCCGTTGAGCTCGGCGATCACCGGATGGTTGGAGTACGTGCCGTTCGCCTTCAGGGCGGCGACCAGGCCGTTCGCCTGGAGCTTGCCGACCTTCACGTTGTCGAACGAGACGTAGTACGACGCCTTGCTGTGGACCACCAGGCGGTCGTAGTCGATCACCTTCGCACCCTGGCCGACGGCGTCGTTCGTGATCGCGGCGCCGGACGCCGGGTCGAGCTGGTCGAGCAGGATGACTTTCGCGCCCGAAGCGAGGCACTGGTCAGCCTGCGACTTCTGCCGCTGCGGATCGGCCTGCGCGTTGAGCACCTGAGCCGACACACCGGCCGCCTTGAACGCAGCCGTCAGATACGGCGCGTCGAACAGCGTGTAGCGCGTCGACGACTTCGTATCCGGCAGCAGCGCGCAGGCCTGCACGGTGGCGTGATGGGTGGCGACCCGTGCCGGCGCAGCCGAAGCGAGCGCGGCGACGGCGACTGCCACCCCGATGAGAGCAAGAAGCCCTCGCGGAACCTTCTTCAACGTTCCCTCCTTGTGATGGATCCCTGTTGTCCCTGTTGTCAAACCTGTTGTCCCTGTTGTCCCGTGCCGCCTGAACCTCCGTTGACCGTCGCGGTCACCTCCTTTTGCCCGCCCTGACCTGGCCCGTGCGGGGCCACCTCATCCGACTCCCGACAGCGCCGCGAGGCCTGCCGAGCGGAGCCGCTCCGTATCGGCGATCACGAGCGCGAGCGCGCCCAGCACCTCGGCCCGCTCGCCGAGCACGCCCAACCTGACCTCGACCGCGTCTGCCGCGCCCGGCAGGGCGTGGCGGTCGATCGCCTCACGGATGCCCGCGAGGAGCGGCTCTCCGAGGGCGCTGAGATCGCCGCCGACGATGATCACCTCCGGATTCACGTGGTTGCAGAGGTCTGCGAGCACGCGGCCCACCGCGCGCCCCGCCTCCCCGACGATGCGCCTTGCACCGAAATCTCCCTCCTCGACGAGCTCGATCAGCCTGCGCAGCGTCACCTCCGGCCCGTGCGCCGCGCGCGCCGCTGCGAGCAGCGGCACGATCGAGGCGACGGTCTGCAGGCAGCCGCGGCTGCCGCAGTTGCACACGCTCCCTCCCGGCTGCACCTGCACGTGGCCGATCTCGCCGGCGATGCCGGTCGTGCCGCGGTGAATGCGGCCGTTGAGGATCAGGCCCGCGCCGATGCCCGTCGAGAGCTTGACGTAGATCGCATCAGTGAGGCCGCGGCCCGCACCGAAGCTCAGCTCGCCTAATGCACCGAGATTTGCGTCGTTGTCCACCCGGACCTGAACGTCGATCCGCCGCGCGAGCTCGCCGCCCGCGTCGCGCCCGACCCAGCCGGGCAGGATCGTCGACGGGTTGATCGCGCCGCGGCGGCGGTCGAACGGCCCCGGCACGCCCATCCCGGCACCGATGATCAGGCCGCGGTCCACGTCGGCGTCCTCGATTACCCGCGTCACGAGCGCGGTCGCCGTGTCGAGCGCCGCCTCCGCCTCGTTGTCGACGTCGAGCGGAGCCGCCGCCTCGGCGAGCACCGTCAAGGAAAGGTCCGCCAGGGCGACACGCACGTGGCTGTGGCCGAAGTCGACGCCGAGCCCGAGGCCCGCCGACGGATCGAGACGCAGCAGCCCGGGCGGCCGGCCGCGCACGCCCGCACGCGTCTCGTCGGGCGGCTCGCGGACCAGGCCGCGCGCCTGCAGGTCGGCGACAAGGGTGGCGACCGTCGTCCGGGAGAGCCCGGTCTGGCGGGCGAGCTCGCTCCGCGTCGCGGTTCCACTGCGGCGAAGCGCGTCGACGACCCGAAGCCGGTTTCGCTCGCGGAGTGCCTCGAGCGAGCCGTGCGCAGCGTGGCGCGACTTCATCGAAGCGAATCTCTCGCGCCGGGAGGGTTTTGTCAAGTTTGTGGCGGAAAGATTGACGCTCTATCCGGGAATAGGAACGAGATCCGAAAGAAATGGCAGCTCGTCAAGGCGCTAGGATCGATCCATGATCTATCGCAAGCTCGGTGACACGGGTCTCGAGATCTCAGTCCTCGGCTTCGGCGCGTGGGGGATCGGCGGGAGCATGTGGATCGGCGCGGACGACGACGAGTCGCTGCGCGCGCTCCGGCGGGCGATCGAGCTGGGCGTCAACTTCGTCGACACCGCGGCCGGCTACGGCGGCGGGCACAGCGAGCGGCTGGTGGGTCGAGCGGTGCGGGACGCCGCCGAGACCGTCTACGTCGCCACCAAGATCCCGCCGAAGAACATGCGGTGGCCCGCGCCGCCCGGCGTCCACGCCGCGGAGGCGTTTCCGGCCGACTGGGTCGTCGAGCAGACCGAGGCGAGCCTCGAGCGGCTCGGGCTCGAGACGATCGACGTGCAGCAGTTCCACGTCTGGTCGGACGATTGGGTCGACCAGGGCGACTGGCTCGACGCGATCGAGCAGCTGAAGCGCGCCGGCAAGATCCGCGCGTTCGGCGTCTCGATCAACGACCACCAGCCGGCGAACGCGGTCAAGCTCGTCGAGTCGGGCCACGTCGACACCGTCCAGGTGATCTACAACGTCTTCGACCAGAGCCCGGAGGACGAGCTCTTCCCGGCAGTCGAGGCGGCAAAGGTCGGCGTGATCGCACGCGTGCCCTTCGACGAAGGCTCGCTCACGGGCCGCATCCGGCCCGACACCGAGTTCCCGGACGGCGACTTCCGCAACCGGTACTTCGCGGGAGACCGCAAGCAGCAGGTCTGGGAGCGCGCGCAGGCCGTCGCCGCAGACGCGCAGGTGCCGGTCGACGAGCTCGCGGAGATCGCGCTGCGCTTCTGCGTCACGCACCCCGCCGTCTCGACGGCGATTCCGGGCATGCGCACGGTGCGGAACGTCGAGCGGAACGTCACCGCAGTCGAACGGGGTCCGCTCTCGGCGGAGCAGCTCGACGTGCTCCGGCCGCACCGCTGGACGCGCAACTTCTACGGGTGAGAGAGAAAGCGCCTTCGCTTTACCCGGTCACGCCTCACGCTGGATCCGCTTCAGCGTGCGCATGACGTTGTCGCTGCCGCGGCCGAACAGGTCGTGCAGGCGGACGTACTCCGGGTACAGACGGTCGTAAACGGCGCGATGCGCGGCGACCGGCCGGTACGTCTCGGGCCGCAGGTGCGCCATCCGCTTCGAGGCATCGACGATCGAGTCGTGGCCGCCGCGCGCGGCGCCCGCCGCGACCGCGCCGAACATCGCCGAGCCGAGCGCAGGGGTCTGGCTCGAGGCGGCGACGGCGAACTCGCGGCCGGTCACGTCCGCGTAGATCTGCATCAACAGCTGGTTGCGGTCGGGCAGGCCGCCGCAGGCGACGATCCGCTCGACCGGCACGCCGGCGTGCTCGAACGCGTCGATGATCACGCGCGTGCCGAACGCGGTCGCCTCGATCAGCGCGCGGTAGATCTCCGGCGCGGTCGTGGCGAGCGTCATGCCGACGAGCAGGCCGCGGAGATCGGCATCGACGAGCACGGAGCGGTTGCCGTTCCACCAATCGAGCGCGAGCAGCCCGCTCTCGCCGGGACGCAGCTGCGCCGCTTCCTCCTCTAGCACCTGGTGCACGCTGGTGCCGAGCTTGCGCGCGCGCTCGTGCAACTCCGGCGGCACCGACGTCTCGGCGAACCATCCGAAGATGTCGCCGACGGCCGACTGGCCCGCCTCGAAGCCGAAGAGGCCGGGCACGACCCCGTCCTCGACGACGCCGCACATCCCCTCGACGGTTTCCTCCCGGTCGCCGAGCAGGATGTGGCAGTTGCTCGTCCCCATGATGATCACCATCGTCCCGGGCTCGATCACCGTGGCCGCCGGAACGGAGACGTGCGCGTCGACGTTCGCGACCGCGACCGCCGTCCCGGGCAGGAGGCCCGTCCAGGCCGCCGCCCGCTCGCTCAGGCCGCCCGCGCGGCTGCCGATCGGCACGATCCGCCGCGACATCTCCTCGTCGACCACGTGCTCGAAGCGCGGATCGAGCGCGGCGAAGAACGCGTCGGCGGGGAAGCCGTCGCGCTTCGACCAGAGGGCCTTGTAGCCGGCAGTGCAGCTCGAGCGCGTCTCGGTTCCGGTCAGCTGCCAGACGATCCAGTCGGCGGCCTCGATCAGCCGGCCTGCGCGCGCGTACACGTCGAGCGCCTCGTCGAGGATCTGCAGCGCCTTCGAGAAGAACCACTCGGATGAGATTCGGCCGCCGTAGCGGGGGAGCCACGGCTCGCCGCGCTCGGCCGCGACCGCGTTGATGCGATCCGCCTCCGGCTGGGCGGCGTGGTGCTTCCAGAGCTTCACCCAGGCGTGCGGCTCGGCACGGAGGTCGTCGAGCAGGCAGAGCGGCGTCCCGTCGGCGAGAGTCGGGAGCATCGTGCAGGAGGTGAAGTCGATGCCGACGCCGATTACGTCGGCCGGGTCGACGCCCGTTTCCGTGAGCAGCGCCGGCACGGTCTCCGGGAACGTGCGCAGATAGTCCTCGGGGTCCTGCAGCGCCCAGTCGGGCTCCAGCGGCACGCCGTCGTGCGGGGCCGGCAGCCGCTCGTCGATGACGCCGTTCCGGTACGGGTAGACGTTGGTCCCGATCTCGCGCCCGTCGGCGCAGGAGACGAGGACGGCCCGGCCCGACTCGGTGCCGAAGTCGACGCCGACCGCGTACCGCTCCGCGCTCACCGCGGCGCCTCCCCGGCGTCGGCCTGCGGCTCGACGACGACCTTGAGGCCGCGCCGGTCGACGAGCGCCGCGAACGCCTCCCGCCAGGCCGAGAGCGGGTACCGCTCGCCGACGAGGGAGGCCAGGTCGACGCGGCCGCTCTCGGCGAGCCGGATCGCGCGCGGCAGGTCCGCGGGCTCCATCCGCCGGCAGAGCAGCAGCGTCAGGCCCTTCCGCCGCGCCGCCGAGGCCACGAAGCTCGTCCGGTCGCCGTCCGGGATGCCGACGAGGACGACGCGGCCGCCGGGCCGGACGGCGTGGATCGCGTCCGCCACCGCTCCGTCCTCGCCGGCCGTCTCGAAGGCCACGTCGACGCCGAGGCCGCCTGGCCGGGGGATGCCGGCGAGGTCCCCCGGGTGGACAGCGTGCACCGCGCCGCACGCCGCCGCCGCAGCCGTGCGGTGGGCGAGCGGGTCGGTGGCGACGACTGTCTCGGCCGCGGCAGCGCGCAGCGCCTGGACGACCAGCAGCCCGATCGGGCCGCAGCCGAAGACGCCCGCGCTCGTTCCCGGTCGGACGTGGCCGAGGTCGAGCGCGTGCAGCGCGACGCCGAGCGGCTCGAGCAGCGCCGCCTCGGCGTCCGACAGGCCGTCGGGGAGCCGGTGCGCGAGCCGCTCCGGCCACGCAAGCAACGACCGCAGCGCGCCGTCGGTCGAGCCGTGGCCGGCGAAGGCCAGGTCGGGGCAGAGGTGCGGCAGCCCGGCGAGGCAGACGGCGCAGCGGCCGCACGGCACCGCCGGGTCGAGCGCGACCCGCTCGCCGCTGCGCGGTCCGGAGGCGACCGTGCCGACGAACTCGTGCCCGAGCACGAGCGGCCGCTCCAGCACCGCGTCGCCGATCCCGCCCTCGACCAGCCAGTGCCGGTCGGAGCCGCAGAGGCCGACCGCGGTCACGCGGACGAGCAGCTCCCCCTCGCCGGCCGTCGGCTCTGGCTCCTCGTGCAGGCGGACGTCGTCTGGGCCGTGCAGGCGAAGCACCTTCACGGGTTGCGGACCTGGCCGTAGTAGGCCGCCGCCCCGTGCTTGCGCAGGAAGTGACGCAGCAGCAGCTCCTCGGCGACGGGCTCCGAGCCGGGCGAGAGCAGCAGCGTGTGCAGCGCCGTCCCCGCGACGGCCTCGAGCGCGACCGCGTTCTCGACCGCCCGCGCGACGTCCTCTCCCCAGACGAACGGTCCGTGCGAGTCGACGAGCACGGCCGGCATCTCGAGAGGGTCGAAATGCAGACCCTCGATCGTCTCCGCGATCACGTCACCGGTGCGCTCCTCGTACGCGCCGCCGATCTCCTCGCGCGTGAGCGGGCGGGTCACGGGCACCGGACCGCGGAAATGATCCGCGTGCGTCGTTCCGAGGCACGGCAGCTCGCGCCGAGCCTGGGCCCAGGCGGTCGCGCACGGGGAGTGCGTGTGGACGACGCCGCCGATCGCGTCGAAGCGCCGGTACAGAACGAGGTGCGTGGGCGTGTCCGACGACGGTCGCTGTGTGCCGTCCACTACGGCGCCGCTCTCGAGGTCGACGACCACCATCGACTCGGGACTGAGCTCGTCATACGGCACTCCACTCGGCTTGATGGCCATCACCCCTGCCGAGCGGTCGATGCCGCTGGCATTGCCGAACGTGAGGACGACGAGGCCCGCGCGGACGATCGCGCGGTTGGCCTCGAGCACACGCTCGCGGAGCTCGGCGTGCGGCGTCATCCCTCCGGTCCTCTAGAGCCCGCCGGCGAGGTGGTAGTACGCCTGATTCCAGCGAAGCTCCTTCTTGAAGTCGGAGACGCGCGTCCGCTCGTCGATCACCAGGAGCTCGACGCCTGCGATCTCGGCGAGGTCGACGAACGGCTCGACGCCGAGGGCCGCCGTGAAGGCGCTGTGATGCGGGCCGCCGGCGAGCAGCCAGGTCTCCGCGGCGGTGGCGAGATCCGGCCTCGGCTTCCAGACCGCCCGGGCGACCGGCAGCCTGGGGAGATCCTCGTCCGGCGGGACGACGTCGACCTCGTTCGCGACGATCCGGAAGCGACCACCCAGATCGAGCATCGCGACCATGACGGCCGGCCCCGGCGCCGCCGTGAAGACAAGCCGCACCGGATCCTCGCCGCCGCCGATCGAAAGCGGATGGATCTCGCAGGACGGCGTTTCGGCCGCGATCGACGGACAGACCTCGAGCATGTGCGCGCCGAGCACCTTCGCGTCCCCCGGCCGCAGGTCGTAGGTGTAGTCCTCCATGAACGACGTGCCTCCCTCCAGCCCCGCGCTCATGACCTTGACGATGCGCACGAGCGCCGCGGTCTTCCAGTCGCCTTCTGCCGCGAAGCCGTAGCCGTCCGCCATCAGCCGCTGCGCCGCGATGCCGGGCAGCTGCGACAGGCCGTGGAGGTCCTCGAACGTGTCGGTGAACGCCTTGAAGCCGCCGCGGTCGAGGAACGCGCGCAGCCCTGCCTCGATCCGCGCCGCGTCCCGGAGCGACTCCCGGCGGGCGCCGTCCTTCCGGAGCTCCGGCACGAGCTCGTACTGCTGCTCGTATTCCGCCAGCAGCCCGTCGACTGCCGTCTCGGGGACGTTGCGCACGGCGTCGGCGAGGTCGCCGACGCCGAAGCCGTCGACCGAGATGCCGAGCCGGATCTGCGCCTCGACCTTGTCCCCCTCGGTCACGGCGACGTGCCGCATGTTGTCGCCGAACCGGGCGACGCCGAGCGACCGGGCCTCGCGCCAGCCGCAGGCGGCCCGCGACCACGTGCCGATGCGCTCGAGCACGTCCGGATCGCGCCAGTGACCGACGACGGTCTTCCGGCTAACGCCCATCCGCGTCTCGACATAACCGAACTCCCGGTCGCCGTGCGCCGACTGGTTCAGGTTCATGAAGTCCATGTCGATCTCCGCCCAGGGGAGGTCGCGGTTGAACTGCGTGTGCAGGTGCAGCAGCGGCTTTTGCAGCGCACCCAACCCGGCGATCCACATCTTCGCCGGCGAGAAGGTGTGCATCCAGGCGATCAGGCCGACGCAGTCGTCTGCCGCGTTCGCCTCGAGACACAGCTCGCGAATCGACGCGTGAGTGGTCAGGACGGGCTTGCACACGACGCGAACGGGAACGGCCTCCGCCTCGTCGAGCTCTCCGGCCATCGTCCGCGCATGCTCGTCCACCTGCCGCAGCGCCGCATCGCCATACATCTGCTGGCTCCCCGCGACGAACCAGATTTCGAACTCGCCGAGCGCTTTCACGGTTCATCTCCTCCTCTCGTCCCGTCCCGGGGTCCCGGGCGGACGGGCCGTCAGGAGCCCACGCGGTACTCGCTCGCGACGATCTCGGTCAACTCGTCGATCGATGTGTCCGCGGTCAGCTTGTCCAGGATGATCTCGCCGTTCCGGAGCAGGTTGAGCCGGTCGGCGACGTCGAAGACGTGCACGTAGTTGTGCGCGATCAGGATCATCGAGACGTCGCCCCGGTCCTTGAACTCCTGGATCAGTTCGAGGATCAGCTTCCCCTCGCGGGCACCCATCGCGGCCAGCGGCTCGTCGAGCAGCAGGATCCGGGCCGCCGAGTGGGTCGCGCGCGCGATCGCCACCGCCTGACGCTGCCCGCCCGAGAGCAGCGCGACCTCCGAGTCGACCGAGGCGAGCGTCGCGATCCCGATGTTCGCGATATACGTGCGCGCCTGCTCGCTCATGGCGCGGTTGTTCAGCCACTTGAACGGCCCCCAGCCGTTCACGAGCTCCCGCTTGAGGAACATGTTGTGGGCGACCGACAGCCCCGGCACGAGCGCGAGGTCCTGGTAGACGGTGTCGATCCCGAGCGAGCGGGCATGGTCGACCGAGCGCAGGTGCACTTCCTCGCCGTCGACGAAGATCTTGCCGGCGTCGGGCCGCAGATAGCCGGTCAGGATCTTGATCAGCGTCGACTTGCCGGCGCCGTTGTCGCCGACGAGCCCGAGCGCCTCGCCCGGCCGCAGGTGCAGCGAGACGTCGCGCAGAGCGACCACGGCTCCGAACCGCTTGGCGATGTGCTCGGCGCGGATCGCATCGGGGCGGGCGTCGGGTTCGCTCATTGCAGCCCCGCCACGTTCTTCAGCCGCCCGAGCTGGACGTTCGCGATCATCGAGCCGAGGATCGCGAGCCCGATGATCAGATCGAAGTAGAAGGCGCTGACGCCGACGATGTTGAAGCCGATGTTGAGGACGGAGAGCACGACGACGCCCACGAAGCCGCCGAAGACGGTGCCGGCGCCGCCGATCAGCGCCGTGCCGCCGATGACGGCAGCGGCCACCGCCTGGAACATGACGCCCGTCCCGCCCTGGAGCGGCAGGATCGACGTGATCCGGACGGAGTCGAGGATGCCGGCGAGGCCCGCGAGCGTGGTGGCGAGCACGAAGTTGCCGATCTTGACCAGGTTCACGTTCACGCCGGCCTCGCTCGCCCCGATCATGTTCCCGCCGACAGCGATCGTGTGCAGCCCCCAGCGGGTGCGGCTGAGGATGAACTGCACGACGAGCACGGCGCCGACCGCCCAGAAGAACTCGGCGTTGAACAGCAGCTGGGGGATGTAGTTGCCCGTGATCAGTCGGAAGGTGTGGCCGCCGGGGGTCAGCACCTGAAAGCCGTTCAGTGCGATCAGGTTGACGCCGTTCAGGAAGAAGAGCATGCCGAGCGTGGCCACGAACGAGGGCAGACGTAACACGGTGGTGAGGATGCCGTTGACGACGCCGACCGCGGCTCCGGTGACGAGCCCGAGGATCACTCCCAGCCAGATCGGCAGCCCGGCCCCATCGGGCGGGGACGCGGACACCAGGTACATGATGATCGGCGAGAGGGCGAAGACCATACCGACCGAGAGGTCGATCTCGCCGCAGATCAGCACCATCACCTCCCCGGCGGTGATCAGCGCGATCGGCGCGGCGAAGTCAGCCATGGTCCTGATCGCGTCGGGCGAGTAGAAAGCAGAGTTCATGAACGAGAAGACGACGAAGAGCGCGGCCGCGATGAGGAGGATGCTCGCCTCGCGGCGCCGGACGAACGACCCAACGACGCGCCGGCCGAGGCCGGCGCGTCGTTGGGTGTCGCTTCCCGTCCCGGCCGGAGCCATACGGCTCCTACGCGACCGGGTACTTCTGAGCCGACGAGCTGCCCTCGAAGCGGGTCTTCGTCGTCAGGTACGGGTGGACCGTCGCCTTCGTGACGAACTTCAGACCGGTGTTCGTGTCGGACGGAGCCATGAGCCCACCCGACAGCTTGTAGAGGAACAGCTGGACCACCGGGTAGAACCCCTGCAGGTACGGCTGCTGGTCGATCGTGAAGTCGAGGAAGCCGCCGTCGATCAGCTGCAGGGTGGTCGGGAGCAGGTCGTAGCCGCCGCCCTTGACCTTGCTCTGCAGACTGTGCTTCTGGATCGTCTGGGCGACGCCCTGCGTCGAGCCGGCGTCGACCGCGAACATCCCCTTGAGACTCGAGTGACCGAGCCAGTACGCGTCGATCGCCGCGAGCTCGTCGTTCACGGCGGCTCCGGTCGCGATCGCCTTCGCGTTGATCGGCTTCTTCGACGCCTTGATCGCGGCCATCGCCCCGTCGATGCGCGGCTGGATGTTGAGCGAGCCGGGAGTGGCGATGAACAGCGCGACGTCGCCGCTCGGCACGAGCGAGACGATCTGGTCGCCCATGTGCTGCCCGGACACGTACAGATCCTGGCCGATGTAGGCCATGCGGGCGTGCGTGCCGGTCGTTGCCCCATCGGCGTTGTAGGAGACCACCGGGATGCCCGCGGCCAGCGCGCGCTTGATCGGCGTCTCGAAGGCGACCTTGTCGATGACCGAGACCGCGATGCCGCTGGCCTTCGCGGTCACCGCAGCGTTGAGCGCGTTCACCATCTGGCCGACGTCGCTCGTTGCCGAGCCTGTCCACTGGAAGGAGCAGTTGAGGGCCGAGCAGGCGTCAGCCGCGCCGTACTGGGTCGGGACGAAGAATGGATTCGTCGTCACGTGGTTGACGAACACGAACTTCCACTTCGGATGCGTCGGATAGGTGCTCTGGAGCTTGCTGACGGCCCCGAGGGCGTCCTGCGCGCCCACGAGCCCCGGCAGCGAGAGCGCGGCTCCCCCCAGTGCGAGCCGGCGCAGCAGCGCCCCACGATCGAAGCCGGAACTCAGGTCGATCCCGGGTAGGTCGTGGTCGGGCAGGTCGTTGATGTGCATGAACTTCGACCTCCTTCACAGCAGGGTTCGGTGGCACGCCCGTCCGCGGGGCCGCACACCAAGGCGGCTGACAGCGGGCGCAGCCGACACGTCGAAAGTCAAGACCTCCTTCCCCACGTTCGTCCTTCGCCCAGCGGCACAACGCCCGAGACCCGAGGCGAAGTGACTTTCTAGATCACAACTACAATGTTCGTGTATAACAAGAAACGACAGATCTCGCAAGTGAAACTGTCGTCCGCACAGACGCCGAGCGGACGGGCCGGGCATTCACCAGCGGTGGTGCACCTGCGGCGCGATCCGCCGGCGATACAGGTCTTCGATCGCCCGCAGCGTGGCGTCCGGCAGCGGCGGCAGCTCCGCGGCAGCCGCGTTCGCGCGGGCCTGCTCGGGCGTCTTTGCGCCCGGAATCACGGTCGAGATCGCGTCGAAGCCGAGGATCCACCGCAGGGCCAGCTGGGCGAGCGTCGCGCCTTCGGGGACGAGCGCCCGCAACGCCTCGACAGCGTCGAGCCCCTGCTCGAAGTCGACGCCCGCGAAGGTCTCGCCCGCGTCGAACTCCTCACCATGGCGGTTGAACGTGCGATGGTCGTCGGCCCCGAAGTGCGTGTCGCGGCTGAACTTTCCCGTCAGCAGGCCCGACGCGAGCGGCACGCGCGCGATCACGCCGACGTCGTGCCGCCGGGCCTGCTGGAAGAAGAGGCCGGCGGGACGCTGCCGGAAGGCGTTGAAGACGATCTGGACGGTCGCGACACGCGGGTACTCGATCGCCTTCAGCGCTTCCTCGACCTTCTCGACGCTGACGCCGTAGGCGCGGACCAGCCCTTCCTCGATCAGGCGGTCGCAGGCCTCGAACACCGACGGGGTGTAGTACGTCTCCCAGGGGAGGCAGTGCAACTGCACGAGATCGACGGCGTCCACCCCGAGGTTCTCTCGTGAGCGCTCGAGCCAGCCGCGGAAGTTCTCGTACGTGTAGCTCGCGAGGTCGAGCGGCACGCGGCGCCCGAACTTCGTCGCGACGAGCAACCGCTCGTCCCGCTCACGCAGCAGCCGTCCGACGAGACGTTCCGAGCGCCCGTCGCCGTACACGTCGGCGGTGTCGAAGAAGGTGACGCCCGCGTCCGCGGCAGCGTGCATCGCCGCGAGCGACTCCCGGTCGTCGGTCTCGCCCCAGTCGCCTCCGATCGCCCAGGCGCCGAAGCCGATCTCTGAGACGTGGTACCCGGTCTTGCCGAGCAGTCTGGCGTTCACGAGTCGAGCCTCCTTTCGAGCAGGTCCGGAACGAGGGCGGCGATCGTCTCCGGGGACGCAGGCCCGGCGCCGACGTCGACCTCCGGTCCGTAACCATACGATCCGGTCGAGATCCGGCCTCCCGCCACGCGGACGACCACGCCGCTGAGACAGCAGCGGCGCGAGGCGAGGAACACCACCGCGGGCGCGACGTGCTCGGGCGTGAGCGAGCCCGGGGCCGCGGACTCGCGCGACATCCGGGTCGCGGCGACGGGCGAGATCGCGTTGGCGAGGATCCCGTGCGCGGCTCCCTCGGCGGCGAGGGCGTTCATCAGCCCGAACTGCGACGCCTTACCGGCGCTGTAGGCGGCGAGATCATCCAGCGCGCGCTCGACCGACATCGCCACGCCCGAGACCGTCAGCACGATCCGCCCGTGGCCCTGCTGCCGGAGCGTCGGCCAGGCGGCGCGGCAGAGCCAGAACGGCGCCGCGACGTTCACGCGCGTCATCCGCTCCCACGCACCGTCGTCGGTGTCCGCGATCGCCGCGAACGAGATGACTCCGGCATTGTGGACGAGCGCGTCCAGCCGGCCGAACCGCTCGAGCGTCCGCGCGACGAGCGCCTCGCAGCCGGCACGATCGCCGACATCCTCGACGCTCGCCAGGGCGCTGCCGCCCCGGTCGCCGATCTCCCGCGCGACGGCCGCGGCGACGGCGGGATCGCCCCCTCGGCCGTCGCGCTCGACGCCCGCGTCGTGGACGACGACGTGCGCACCTCGCTCGGCGAACGTCAGCGCGTACGCGCGTCCGAGGCCCCGCCCGGCGCCCGTCACGAGCACGACCTGCCCGTCGAAGCGAATGGTGTCACCGGTTGACATGACGAGAGGTGCGATTTGTCGGGAATTTCCTATTATCTTCGTATTCGACGATAATGGGCGCGTTTTCGAAGCTCGGGCGGTGCCGAGCCGGGACTCACCGCGGGCAGGCGCCGACGGAGCGCTCAACCAGGGGTGGTTTTGCATGAGACCACTGCCAAGGCACGATCTCCGTCGCCCGGACGGGAGGCGCGTGCTCGTGTACGGAGAGCTGTGCGGTGGCTTCGGAGCGGAGGAGCACGAGTCGGATGAGGGCGACGCGATCCACAAGCGGCTCGACGTCTTCACCGAGGCGTGGGTGGGGATCGCGCCGGCGCGGAACACGCGCCCGCTGGACTCTCCCGTCCAGACGAACGAGCCCGAGGGCTGCCCCTTCTGCCCCGGCGGCGCCGAAGTACCGTTCCCGTACGAGGCGGCGGTCTTCGACAATCGCTTCCCGTCGTTCCGGCCCGACCCGCCGCCCGCGCCGCTCCTCGACGGTACGACCGCTCCTGCCCGTGGCCGCTGCGAGGTCGTCCTGTACACGCATCGTCACGACGCGTCCTTCGGCATGCTCTCGCCGGCCGAGCTGGGGCGCGTGCTCGCGATCTGGGCAGATCGCTCAGAGGAGCTCTGGGCAGATCCCGTGCACCAGTACGTCTTCGTCTTCGAGAACCGTGGCGCGGAGGTCGGTGCCACCATCGCGCACCCGCACGGGCAGATCTACGCGATCGACGACGTCCCGCCGCTCATCGCGGCCAGGGACGCCGCGCACCGCCGCCATCGCGAGCTGCACGGCAGCTGCCTCTCCTGCGCCGCGACGGCTGCCGACGCGCGCTCGTCTCGGGTCATCTCGTCGAGCGCGAGCTTCGTCGCCGCCGTGCCCTTTGCGGCGCGGTGGCCGTACGAGGTCGCCGTGCGCGCGCGCCGCCACGGGCTCGGCCGGCTGGCGGATCTCGAGCCCGCCGAGCAGAGGGACCTCGCCGTGGCGCTGCGCGACGTCGCCCGTCGCTACGACGCGCTCTTCGACTTCCAGCTTCCATACATGATGGTGGCGCAGGAGGCTCCGCGCGACCAGCCGGACTGGCATCTGGCGTTCGAGCTCTATCCGGTTCACCGCGCGCCCGGAGCGACGAAGGTCCGCGCCAGCGTCGAGACGGCGCTGGGGTTGTTCCTCAACGACGTCGTCCCGGAGGAAGCGGCCGCCCAGCTGGCGAGCCTCGAGGTCCCGGCGGAGCCGATCGACCTGGACGAGCTCTACGTCGTCACCCCGGCGCAGCCGCGCACACCGGTGCTCGGACCGTGAGCGGGCTGCTCGAATGCGGCTCCGACGCCGCGCGTGTCGGGATCGCACCGGGTTCCGGCGGGAAGATCGTCAGCCTCTTCCACCGGCCGAGCGCGCGCGAATGGCTGGCACAGCCGGCCGAGCCCGGCACGAACCACCCCCCGGGGCCCGTGTACGACACGGCCGCTGCCTACGGCTGGGACGAGTGTTTTCCGACGATCAGCCCCGGCCGCTATCCCTTCGACGGCCGCTGGGCCGGAGTGCCCCTGGCCGATCACGGCGAGCTGTGGTCGCGCCCGTGGCAGGTCGTCCGGGCAGAGCCCACCTTCGTGGAGGTCGAGGCTCGTGGCACATGCCTGCCCTATCGCTTCACACGGCGCATCGACGTCGAGCGCGAGACGATCACCGCCTCGTACACGGTGACGAACGAGGGCGACGAGGGCTTCTGGGCGTTGTGGGCGATGCACCCTCTCTTCGCGGTCGGGCCCGGCGCCCGGATCCTGTTGCCGGGCGTCACGGAGGCGGTCGTCGTGCCGTCGCCGAGCGCTGCTCGTGTCGCGCGTGCCGGACACGTCAGCTGGCCGACCACCGTGGCCGCCGACGGCGCCGTCGTCGACCTGGCCGTCTTCCCCGACCAGCCGGGCTTCGCCTTGAAGCTCGTCGCGCGCGCACCGAGGCGCGCGGCTCTCGCCGCCGATCCCGACGCCGGCGTCTGGGTCGGAGTCGAGGCGAGCGCGGAGCTGGTGCCCAACCTCGGCGTCTGGATCAACGATCAGGGCTGGCCGGACGGACCGCTTCGCCTCCGGCACGCTGCCCTCGAGCCGACGTCGGGCACCGGCGACGATCTTCGCGGAGCGGTCGAAGCCGGCGCCGGCTGGCGGATCGAGCCGGATCGGGACCTGCACTGGTGGGCACGACTGCAGCTGGGAAGCGGCGAGGCGTCGCTGCGCGCATGGCTCTCGAATGCCGGCGTGAGCGCTCCGGTCGACGCGGATCCGGCCGGAGTCGGTCCGGACCGCCACGTATCCTCGGCTCCGCAGGCGAGACCTCGGTCGGGCCGACGAGGAGTCGAAGCCTCCGCCGCCCCGCTCCGCGAGGCCGCCGGCAATCGCGACGAAAGGAGGACGGGCCGCACCGTGGGCCACGCGGACTCTGGATCGTCACCGCGCGAAGCGAGGATGCCCGAGCGCGGCGCAGGAGAGCCGCCGGTGCCGGGCCGTCTGCGGCGAGAGCGGATGCTCGCGTTGATCAAGGAGCGCGAGTTCGTCCGCGTCGGAGAGCTGAGCGAACGGTTCGGCGTCTCCGAGGTGACGGTGCGGACCGACCTCGACGCGCTCGCGACGCGCGGTCAGGTGCACCGCGTGCGCGGCGGTGCGATTCCCCGGATGATTCAGCATCAGGAGCAGCCGTTCGAGGACAGCGTCGGGAGCTTCACGGCGGAGAAGGTGGCGATCGGCCAGGCCGCCGCCGCGCTCATCAGGGACGGCGAGACGGTCCTGATCGACGTCGGGACGACCGCCGCGGCGGCCGCTCGTTCGATCGCCGCCCGCGGCGAGCTCAACGACGTGGTCGTCTTCACGAACGGGCTGAAGACAGCGCTCGAGCTCGAGCCCGCATCGCCTCGGATCGCGATCGTCGTTCTCGGCGGCACGTTGAGGCCGCTGCAGCACTCGCTCGTCGATCCGCTCGCGACTCTCATCCTCGAGCACATCGCCGTCAAGACCGTGCTACTCGGCTGTAACGGCGTCGACCCGATCGGCGGCGTGACGAACATCAACCTCCCCGAGGCCGAGATCAAGAAGCGGATGCTCAAGGCTTCGAGGCGGAGGATCGTGCTCGCGGACGGCAGCAAGCTCGGTCGGGTCGAGGTCGCGCAGCTGTGCTCCATCGACGAGGTCGACATGATCATCACGGGGCGATCCGCCGATCCGTCGGTCGTCGAGGCCTTGCGGGAGCGCGACTGCGAAGTTCGCGTCGTCGGCTAGAGCACGCGGGTGCCGAACGCCGCGGCGCCGGGAGACGATCCGCCGACAAGCCCGGCCCCGAGTCTCTCGGAGAGCTCGCGGACGGTCGGCTCGGCGTCCTGGTGGCCCAGCACGACGACGGTTCCTCCGCTTCCGCCGCCGCTCACACGCGCACCCGCGAGCCCGTGCTCCCAGCCGGCGGCGCGAACCGCCTCGACCAGGGCGTCCGTCGCGCCCATGCCCAGCCCGCAGCGCGAGTAGCTCGCGTGCGAGGCGTACATGAGCTCGCCGAGGAGGCGGGCGCGGCGGCTCGTGACCGGCAGCGGGAGGAGCTCGGCGAACATCTCGACGCGCAACTGCTCCTCGATCGGGTGCAGGGTCGCCGCGCGCACCGGATACGCCACATCGGGCTCGACGACGCTCATGCTGTCCTCGACGCCCTCGTAGCGGCGCAGGAACTCGGCGCCCGTCATCCATTCGGGTAGCCGCTCGTGCTCGACATCCGACGGATGCAGGGAGGCCAGGTAGTCGGTCCTGCAATCGAGCAGCGCCTTGCCCATGAAGGAGGCGCAACGCACCCGCCGGTAGGGGGCGCCGGGGACGGCATGCCGTACACCCGAGTCGATTCCCCAGACGGTGAGCGGCGACGGCAGGGGGAGCGAGCCCAGCACCTCGGCCGGACGGCAGAGAAGCACCAGAAGCTGCCCGGCCTCGCCACAGGCCGCAGTCATCTGGTCCATGGGGCCGCACGGTGCTCCGGCGACGAGTTGCTCGGCGCGCTGCGCCAGCAGTGCGAGCCGGCGAGGCTCGACGGGGCACTCGAAGGCGCCTGTGACCGCCTGCAGGGCCGCGATCTCGACCGCCGACGACGAGCCGAGGCCCTTCCTCTCCGGGACCGAGGACGAGACGAGCAGCCGCAGCCCTGTCAGAGCGAGCCGCTGCTCGCGAGCGAGCAACGCGACCGGGCCGAGCACGTACGCCGCCCACGCGTCGCGGCCCGCGAAGCGGCGTGCGAGGTCGTCGGGCGGTGCCTCCAGGAGGTCGGTGGACGTGACCGTAATGCGGCGTCCCCCGCTCACGGCGATCACCCGTCCGTCGTACGCGGCCTGGGCGGCGACGAGCACCGCGGAAGCGATCGGCAGCTCGAGGACGAGTGCGCCGGAGTAGTCGGCGATGCCGCCGAGCACGTCGAAGCGCCCGGGCGCCCGCGCGACGACGATCGGCCCGTCGGCCGCGAAGAGCGCGTGGCGTCTCGCGCGATCGCAGAAGTCGTCGGCCTCGGGGCACGGACTGGCGGAGGCGACGACACGAAGGTGCTCAGCTCGGGGCATCGCCACCTCGCTCGTCGTCCGCGCAAGCGCCGGCGGCAGGCGCGGGTCTCACGTATGGGCTCCCTCGGCGTGGCCCGCGATCGTCTGCGAACACTCGAATCGTCCTTCTTACCCTCGCGGTTCGTTCGTCACGTTGCGCGCTGGTCGCGCCGACGAGCCGCGCCCGGAGGCATCAGCGCATTGCTCGGCAGGCCGAGTATCCCACAGGGGCCGATTGCTTGAGTGCCGGCTGCTTCAATGACGGCATCCGCGCCGACCAGCGACGACATGTCGATCCTGCTCTTGGTCCTGCTGTCGATCCTGCCTACGGTGACGAGCGCGTCCGCACTGGACGTCGGTTGCGGGACGGGTGAGCTGCTGTGCCGGGCGCGCCAAGCAGGCCACACGGGAGACCTTGCGGCTCGCCGCCTGACCGGCGCTCCGCCTCGGCTACTCGTGCCCGAGGAACTCGACGCGGTCGATCCAGTCGGCGTTGCCGGGGCGCGTCGCGAACGCCTGCTCCAGTCGACGAAGCAGCGCGCCGTAGGCGGTGTGCGGAAGCGTGACGAGGATCATCCCGGCATGGCTGCGGCGCGCTTCCGCCCGATTCCGGGCGAGAGTGACGAAGTGACGCACGTTGTGCGTGATCACGATCCGCTCCAGCTCGGCCGCGAGCGCGAGCACGTCCTCGTCGGCGAGCCTGCTAAGCGTCTCGTCCTGGTCGAGGGCCAGCACGTCGTGACCGGCCGCGGCGAGCTTCCGCCCGAGGTGCCGGCTCGAGACGTGCGCGTCGAGCAGGACGCGCACGCACTACTCGTCCGTGCCGGCCAGCGTGAAGCCGGCGAACGGGTAGAGCTCGCGCAGCTCGGACAGCGGTCGCCGGTTCTCGGCGATCGCTCGATCGATCTCCTCCGGGTAGCCCGCGTGGTAGGCGCGGGCAAGCTCGACCGCCCGCTCGGGAATCGCCGTCTCGGCGACGAGCCGCTCGACCGAGCCGTAGTCCTGCAGCATCTCGATCAGCTCCCAGACGTCGAGCCCGGTTCCGATCACCCAGGCCTCGCGCATCGCATCCTCGCCCCGGAACGCGATCCCCGGGAAGCGCCGCATCCGGGCCGCCTCCTCGGTCAGCGCCTCGACGATCGCCCCCTTCGAGCGCCGGGTGCGCTGCGCCTCCGCGGCCACGAACCGATCCGTCGTCTGACTCAAGCGGATGCTGAACGGCCTCGACTTGCGCACGCGCTCCACGGGCAGACTGTAACACAGAGATTACGCGGTAACCTGCTCGGTCGACCCACTAGGACGTTTGGCGCGGCCTATCGGCCTACGGCATAGAAAAGCCCCGCAAAGGGGGCTTTTCTTTAGCAGGCCATATAAGCCGGATTCTGTCGAGGGTGACCATCCATCTCTGCGGCTACCCGGCTCCTCGGCGGGCCGCCTCGGCGGAGCCTGTTCGCCTTGCACCGGACGGGGTTTGGCGAGCCGGCCGTGTCGCCACGGTCGCTGGTGGGCTCTTACCCCACCGTTTCACCCTTACCTGCGGCATCTCCGGAGATCACGCCGCCGGCGGTCTGTTTTCTGTGCCACTGTCCGTCGGCTTTCGCCGCCTCCCTCTCGGGAGCGTCCTGCCCTGCGGTGTCCGGACTTTCCTCGAGCCCCGAAGGGCCCGCGGTCACCCGGCCTGCGAGCCGAATTCTACCTGGACGACGACCGGATCGAGCCGCCCGTGCAGGGCCATCCCGCACTCGGGACAGCGCACGGTCGCGCCGTCGTGCAGCACGAACTCCCCGCACACCGGGCACTCGAGCGAGGCGCCGCGCAGGAGGGTCAGCAGCTCCTGCTCGAGCGTCCGGTGCAGTGGGGCGAGCGTCGTCATAGCTCGCGGAACACCCCCACGACCTTGCCCAGGATCTGCACGTGCCGCGCGTAGATCGGCTCGAGCGCCGCGTTCTCCGGTTGGAGCCGCACGCGGCCGCCCTCGCGGTAGAACGTCTTCACGGTCGCCTCGTCGGCGGACTCGTCGTCGCCGGCGAGCGCGACCACGACGTCGCCGTTGCGCGCGTCCTGCGCCCGGCGCACGATCACGATGTCGCCGTCGAGGATGCCGGCTTCGATCATCGAGTCGCCCTTGACGCGCAGGAGGAAGTCGCCGCGCAGGGTCTCGGGCACCGCGATCTCGTCCTCGACGTTCTGCTCGGCGAGCAGCGGCCCGCCGGCTGCGATCTGCCCGAGCAGCGGCAGCCTCGGCAGCTCCGCGGCGGCCGGCTGCTCGCGGCCGACGAGCTCGAGCGCCCGCGGCTTCGTCGGGTCGCGGCGCAGGAAGCCTGCCCGCTCGAGGTTCGCGAGGTGCGCGTGCACGGTCGAGGGCGAGGCGAGCCCCACCGCCTCGCCGATCTCGCGCACGGTCGGCGGGTAGCCGTGTCCGTCGACGTAGTCGACGAGGAAGGTCCAGATCTCCTGCTGTCGCCCGGTGAGCTCCACGTGATCCTCCTACAGGGTCGAGTCGGGGGTCGAACGTGTGTTCGACAGCAGGGTAGAGTGTCCTGCGGACGGCGTCAAGCCGTCTTAGGTCATCGGCACCTGGCGGAGAAGCCGCGGCGCGACCCGGTCGAGGATCTCGTTCAGGCTCGCGCCCGTCGCCGTGATGCCGTGGTTGCGCAGGCCGATCACGGCGTGCGCCGGGTCCGGCTCCGCCGCGAGCAGCTGCGCGACGTTCTCGGCCAGTTCCTCCGTCCCGCACGGGAAGTTGACCTCGGTGGCAGGGATCCCCTCCAGCCACGCGTGTACGTGGAGGATCGCGCCGACGTCGGGGTGCTCGCGATAGATCATCCAGTGCTCGATCGCGTCGACGGAGACGCGCCGGGGCTCGACGTCCGGCGGCACGCTGAGGACGATCTTCCCGGCCTCGGCGTCGTAGTCCGACACGAGCAGGATGTCGCGACCGGGCGTCTCGAGCTGCGACTTGTCGACGCCGCTCGCGCTCATCCAGAAGCGGGTCTCGTCCTTGCGCGCCGAGAGGTTCCCGTACGAGAGGCCGCCGATCCCGTACAGGCGCTTGATGTGGCGGAGGTCGCGCTCGCCGACGAGCTCCTCGACCGGAAACGGCGCCGGCAGCAGGCCGAGGCCGTCGAGGCGGCGGCCCGCCTCGGCGATCGAACGCGTGATCTCGTCCCCGGCCCAGAGCTCGGGCTCGAGGTCGGTGCGGAACTCGTTCTCGATCACGAGCCGGGAACGGGCGAGCGGCGCGAGCCGGCCGACCACCGCGTCCGCGAGCGCGGCTGCGCCGTTCTCGGCCGGCACGAGGTAGCTGCCGCGCTCGAGCGTCGTGAACCAGACGCCCTGGCCGGGCACGTAGGTGAGCGAGAGGTTGGCAAGCGCACGCACGAGCATCGGGTAGCCCTCGCGGAGCGGATCGGGCGGTGGCTGGTCGAGCTCGTGCAGCGCCGCGACGAACGTCCCCTTCGAGCGCCGCCGGAACGGGCGGGGCCGCTCGGGATCGATCAAGTTGAGCACGAGCTCGGGCGCCTCCCCCTCGGGCGCCGACTCGAAGCCGGCACGCGTGAGCGCGCCGCGCAGCTCGTCCACGAGCTGCCGCAGCGGCCCGGGTCCAGCAGTACCGGCGACGGTGTAGCCCATCGCCTTCAGGCTCGCAGCCGCCTGCCGCCCGGTCGTGAGCAAAATCGACCAACGGAAAGGGCCGCCCGCGGCGACCCTTCGTCCTGCATGCGCTGGAGAGGACTTGAACCTCCACGGCCTATGCGGCCACTAGGCCCTCAACCTAGCGCGTCTACCAATTCCGCCACCAGCGCGAGAGCCGGCGCATTGTAGCGACGGCCGGCCGCGGCAGCGGCCTATTTGAGGTAGTGGAAGAGCGCGACGCTGTTGGCGACGAAGAGCACGGCGACCACGAGCGTGAAGCGCGTCAGGTTGCGCTCGACGATGTGGGTGCCGCCCTGGGAGGCCGGCGTGAAGCCCATCCCGCCCATGCCCGCATCGCGCCCGCTGTGCATCAGCACGAGCGAGATGAGCACGAAGACGAGAAGCACCTGGAAGACTGCGAGGACGCTCGTCACGTCCGGCAGCGTAGCGAACGGGAGCACCCTGGTACGCTCGGCGCCGTGGACGGCGAGAGCGCCCGCGAGCGGATTCAGAAGCTGCTCGTGACCGGCGACAACCGGCTCAAGCAGGGCGTCGACCCGGCGAAGGCGCGCGAGAGCTGGGAGCAGGCGCTCGCGGTGGCGAAGGAGGCGGGGCTCGAGGAGACGGTGCGGCCGCTCGTCGAGATCAGGCTCGCCGACCTAGGGGAGGGCTCGGCGAGACAGTGACTGTGCCGACGGGGTGCCGTCTCACCGAGCCCTCCCAACGGCCCGGCTGAGGATCGCCTCGAGCCGCTCCGCCTGGCGGACGATGTCGTGGGCCGACGCCGCCTTGCGCGCCGCCTCGTTCGGCCGCGGCAGGGCGGCGGCGGCGCGCATCGCCTCGACGAGCGCGTCGACGTCGAGCGGGTCGACGAGGATCCCCGCCTCGGGGGGTACGAACTCCGGCGGGCCGCCGATGCGGGTGGCGACGACGGAGCGGCCGCACGCCATCGCCTCGAGCAGTGCCTGGCCGAGCGGCTCGATCAGGCTCGGCTGGCAGAGGACGTGGGCCTCGCCGAGCAGACGCGGGATCTCGCCGTGCGCGACGCGGCCGAGGAGCCTGATGCCCGCGCGGCCCTCGAGCCGCGGGCGCAGCGGCCCGTCGCCGACGAAGGTCAGCATCCCCTCCCCCAGCTGCGCGAACGCGTCCGCGAGCCGCACGACGTTCTTGCGCTCGGTGAGGGCGCCGAGGCAGAGGTAGCGCGCCGGGCCCTCGGGCGGCGCGGTGACGTGGAAGCGCTCGAGGTCGACGCCACTCGAGACGACCTCGGTCTTCCCGCGCGCCGCGGGCACCTTCGTCTCGAGCTCGCGGCGCAGGTACTCCGAGACGCAGACGACCGTCACGGCGCGGCGGACGACGAGCCGCGTCGCCGCGGCGACGCCCGGGAACGTGCCGACGTTGCGCACGTCGCGGCCGTGCGCGGTGACGACGAGTGGCGCGCGCGAGCCGAGTGCGGCGATCAGCCCCGAGGGGACGAGGAAGTGCGCGTAGACGACGTCGGGACGCCAGGAGCGGGCACGCCGCGTTTGCCGCGCGAGTGTGAGATAGCGGAGCTTCCCGCCCGAGCGGGTGTCGAGCACTACGCGCTTCAGCTCGTGGCCGCGCTCGCCGAGCGCCCGCTCGACCTGCGCGACGAACGTGCCGAGGTCCGGGTCGTCCGGGCCCGGGTACATCTGGGAGACGAGCAGGATCCGCAACGCACAGCCTGTTCAGGCGCGCGGCCGCACGGCGTCGTACATGCCCCACTCCTCGCGCAGCGTCTCGCAGATCTCGCCGACGGTGCAGCGCGCACGCAGCGCGTCCCGCATCGGCGGCAGCAGGTTCGCGTCGCCGCGCGCCGTCTCGCGTACCGCGGCGAGCGCGCGCGTCGCCTCGTCCGCGTTCCGCTCGGCTCGCACGCGCGCCGTCCGCTCGAGCTGGCGCCGCTCCGTCTCCGGGTCGATCCGCTGCAGCTCGACTCTCTCCTCGTGCTCGTCCTGGAAGCGGTTGACGCCGACGATCACCCGCTCGCCGGCCTCGACCTGCTGCTGCCACGTGAACGCCGCCTGCTCGATCTCGCCCTGCACGAAGCCCTGCTCGATCGCCTCGACGGCGCCGCCGAGCTCGTCGACGCGCTCGATCAGCTCCCAGGCGCGCGCCTCGAGTTCGTCCGTGAGCGCCTCGATGAAGTACGAGCCGCCGAGCGGGTCGGCGGTGTCGGTGCCGCCGGCCTCTGCCGCGAGGATCTGCTGCGTGCGCAGCGCGATCGTCGCCGCGTGCTCGGTCGGCAGCGCGAGCGCCTCGTCGAACGAGTTCGTGTGCAGCGACTGCGCACCGCCGCAGACGGCGGACAGCGCCTGAATCGCCACGCGCACGACGTTGTTCTCCGGCTGCTGCGCGGTGAGCGTCGAGCCGCCGGTCTGCGCGTGGAAGCGCAGCGCCGTCGCCTTCGGGTTCGTCGCGCCGAAGCGCTCCCTCATGATCCGCGCCCATAGCCGGCGCGCCGCGCGGAACTTTGCGACCTCCTGGAAGAAGTCGTTGTGCGCGTTGAAGAAGAAGGAGAGCCGCTCGCCGAAGTCGTCCGGCGACTGCCCCGCCGCGACCGCGGCGCTGCAGTATGCGATCCCGTTGGCAAGCGTGAACGCAAGCTCCTGCACCGCGGTCGATCCGGCCTCGCGGATGTGGTAGCCGGAGATCGAGATCGTGTTCCAGTGCGGGATCCGCTCCGCGCAGTACGCGAAGAGGTCCGTCGTCAGCCGCATCGACGGCCTCGGCGGGAAGATGTAGTTCCCGCGCGCGACGTACTCCTTCAGGATGTCGTTCTGGACGGTGCCGCGCAGCTCCGTCGACGCGACGCCCTGCTGCTCGGCGACGAGCTCGTAGAGCAGGAGGAGGAGCGACGCCGGCGCGTTGATCGTCATCGACGTCGACACCTCGCCGAGCGGGATCCTGTCGAGCAGGACCTCCATGTCGGCGAGCGAGTCGATCGCGACGCCGGTGCGGCCGACCTCCCCGAGCGAGCGGCGGTCGTCGGAGTCGTAGCCGAGCTGGGTCGGCAGGTCGAACGCGATCGAGAGCCCGGTCTGTCCGGCCTCGAGCAGGTAGCGGTAGCGGGCGTTCGACTCCTCGGCGGAGGCGAAGCCCGCGTACTGGCGGATCGTCCACGGCCGGCCGCGGTACATGTCCGGGTACGGCCCGCGGGTGAACGGGTACTCGCCCGGCGGCTCGAGCGGCCTCGCCGCGTCGGCCGCCGTGTAGACCGCCTTCACCTCGATCCCGGACTCGGTGTGCCGGTTGCCGGTCGCCGCCATGTGACAGATCGTAGAGGCGCGCCGTACATTGGTCGTCGTGGTCGCCGCCGTCGCCGCCGCTGCCTTCGCCTGCCGCCCGCAGCCGGGGCTCGGCTCGGTCGCGCTCGCCCGCGGCGGGAAGCTCCACCTCGTCGACCTCGCCACCTGCCGCGACCGGGTGCTCGTCCGGCGCGGCGTCCAGGGCGGCGTCCGGTTTGTCGACGGCGGCCGGGCGCTCGAGTACGGGTACGGCCGCTGGATCGTCCCGGTCGCGGGCGGGACGCCGCGCAAGCAGGGAGCTGCGAGCGGGCTGGCCTCGCCGGACGGCCGAAGCGTCGCCGACGTCGTCGTGCACCGGCTCGGGCCGAAGGCGGCGGTGCAGACGATCGTCGTGCGCACGCGCGGCTCGACGCACAACGTCTACGCCGTGCACGAGTCGTACGCGAAGATCCCGGGCGGCATGCCCGGGCCGGTGGGGCTCGTCGCCTGGTCGCCGGACGCCCGCTGGCTCTTCTTCTACATCGACCCGATGAACTCGGCTTCGATCGCCGCCGACGGGCTGACGCTCCAGGTCGTGCCCGCCGCCGGCGGCACGCCGCACGACGTCGCGCTCGGGCTCCTGAACGCCGACTACCGCGCCTGGTGCGGCCGCACGCTCGTCATGACTGCCGGGGGCGACCGGATCGCGACGGCGCCAAAGCGCCTCGTCGCGGCGAGCGCGCCGGGGTGGGCGCCCCGCCCGCTCGTGCGCGCGTCCGGCCGCGCCTGGGGCTCGCTCGACTGCGCCCCCGACGGCCGCTCGGTCGTCGTCCAGTCGCAGCCCGCGAGCATGAACGCGGACTTCTTCGCGACGCACTGGTCGCTCTGGCGCGTCGGCCTCGACGGCGCCGTGCGGCGCCTGACCTCGCCGCCGTCCGCGTCCACCGACCAGTCGCCGCGCTTCTCGCGCGACGGGAGGACGATCCTCTTCGTCCGCTCCCACAAGGGTGCCGGGAAGCTCTACGCCCTCCGCGGCGGCCGGCTCCTCGGCCCGCTGCTCTCGCTCGGCTACGGGCCCGGCTACTACGGCCACGCGGACTGGTGGCAGGTGGCCGCCTGGTCGCTCGGCGGGACGCGCTAGAGGCTCGCGGCGCTCTCGGCCGCCTCGTGGCTGCTGCGCGCGACGCCGTCCTGGTGCGCCGCGGCCGCGACCGCGGCGGCGACGGCGGGGACGACCTCCCGGTTGAATACGCTCGGCACGATGTAGTCCGGGGCGAGCTCCTGCTCGCCGATCGTGGCGGCGATCGCATGGCCGGCCGCGACCTCCATCCGGTCGGTGATCGCCGCGGCGCGCACGTCGAGCGCGCCGCGGAAGATCCCCGGGAAGGCGAGCACGTTGTTGATCTGGTTCGGATAGTCGGAGCGCCCGGTCGCGATGACCGCGGCGAGGCCGGCGATCTCCTCGGGAAACACCTCGGGAGTCGGGTTCGCCATCGCGAACACGATCGCGTCGGGCGCCATGCGGCGGATGCCGTCGACCGTGACTGCGCCGGGCTGCGAGAGGCCGACGAAGACGTCCGCGCCGGCGAGCGCCTCGTCGGCGCTCCCCTGCACGCCCTCGGGGTTCGTCTCCTCGGCGTAGTGGGCCTTCACGTCCGTGAGGTCCGTGCGGCCGCGGTGGACGGCGCCGCGACTGTCGCAGCCGACGACGTTGCGCACACCCGCGGCCTGCAGCGTCTTCGTCACGGCGGTCCCTGCTGCGCCGACGCCCGTGACGACGACCTTCACGTCCTCGACCCGCTTGCCGACGACGCGCAGCGCGTTCAGGAACGCCGCGAGCACGACAACGGCGGTGCCGTGCTGGTCGTCGTGGAAGACGGGGATGTCGAGCGACGCGCGCAGCCGCGCCTCGACCTCGAAGCAGCGGGGCGCGGCGATGTCCTCGAGGTTGATGCCGCCGAAGCCGGGCGCGATCGCCTCGACCGCCGCCACGATCGCGTCCGGCTCCTGCGTGCTGAGGCAGATCGGCCACGCGTCGACGCCGCCGAACTCCTTGAAGAGCAGCGCCTTGCCCTCCATCACCGGCATCGCGGCCTCGGGCCCGATGTTGCCGAGGCCGAGCACGGCGCTGCCGTCGGTGACGACGGCGACCGTGTTGCGCTTGATCGTGAGGTTCCAGACGCTCTCGGGATCCGCCGCGATCGCCTGGCAAACGCGGGCGACGCCCGGCGTGTACGCCATCGAGAGGTCGTCGCGCGTCTTCACCGGCGCGTTCGAGCTCATGTGGATCTTCCCGCCGAGATGGAGCAGGAAGGTGCGGTCGGAGACGCGTTCTACCTCGACGCCCTCCACCTCGCGGCACGCGCGGACGATCGCGTCGGCGTGGGCGGCGTCGGTGGCGAGCACGCTGACGTCGCGCACCTTCGACCCGGTCTCGACGCGGACGAGGTCGATCGCGCCGAGCAGCCCGCCCGCGTCCGCGATCGCGCGCGCCAGGTCGGCGAAGCTGCCCAGACGGTCGTCGAGGCGAACGCGGAGCGTGAGGCTGAACGAGGCGGAGTAGTGGCTCACTGTGCGCTGTCCTTGTACCGGAACGTCTACAGCGCCGCCAGCGCGCCGAGCTCCGCGTCGCGCGCGGCGAGGGCGGTATAGCGGCCGCCGGCGAGGATCAGCTCCTCGTGACGGCCGACCTCGACCACCCGGCCGCGGTCGAGCACGATGATCTGGTCGGCATCGCGCACGGTCGAGAGCCGGTGCGCGATCGCGATCGTCGTCCGCCCCTCCGCGAGCCGGTCGAGCGCCTCCTGCACGAGCCGCTCCGTCTCGGTGTCGAGCGAGCTCGTCGCCTCGTCGAGAACGAGGACCGGGGGGTTGCGCAGGATCGTCCGCGCGATCGCCATGCGCTGCTTCTCGCCGCCGGAGAAGCGGTAACCGCGCTCGCCGACGATCGTGTCGTAGCCCTCCGACAGCGCCGCGATCACGTGGTGGATGCGCGCTGCCTCGGCCGCCGCCTCGACCTCGGCGTCGGTCGCGTCCGGCTTCGCGAAGCGCAGGTTCTCGCGCACCGATGCGTGAAAGAGGTACGTCTCCTGCGAGACGACGCCGACGAGATCCGAGAGCGCGCTGAACGAGAGGTTGCGGACGTCGACGCCACCGATCGAGATGCTGCCCCGGCCGACGTCGTAGAGTCGCGCCGCGAGGTAGCCGAGCGTCGTTTTCCCCGATCCCGTTTCGCCGACGATTGCGGTGGTCGTCCCCACCGCCACGGTGAACGAGACATCCTGCAGCGTCCATTCGTCGGCGTACCGGAACCAGACGTCGTCGAACACGACGTCGCCGACAGGTCCGATCGCGATAGCGTCCGGCTTCTCCTCGATCTCGACCCGCTGGTCGAGATACTCGAAGATGCGGTCGAAGAGCGCGAGCGACGTCTGCACGTCGAGCCCCACGCCGAGCAGCGAGCCCACCGGGAAGAAGAGGCGGGTCTGCAAAGTCGTGAAGGCGACGAGCGTCGGCACGCTGATCGCATGCGAGCCGTGGGCATACGCGAGTCCGCCGAACCAGTAGACGGCGGCCGGCATGATCGAGAAACTCGTCTGGATCATCGCCATCACCCAGCGGCCGGTCATGTTCTGCCGCACCTCGAGGTCCGCGAGCCGCCGCGAGTTCGCCTCGAAGCGGTCGGCGAGCTCCTTCGAGCGGCCCAGGGTCTTGCCGAGCATGATCCCGGAGACCGAGAGCGACTCCTGGACGAGGCTCGAGATGTCGGCGAGCGTCTCCTGCGTGGTCTTCGCGATCTTGCGGCGCTCGTTGCCGACCCGTCGCGTCAGGAAGACGAAGATCGGGATGAGCGCGAACGCGAACAACGCAAGCTTCCAGCTCAGCGCGATCATCGCGAACATCGTCGCCACCACGGTCGTCACGTTCGACGCGATGGAGGTGGCTGTGCTCGTCACAACGCTCTGGACGCCGCCGATGTCGTTGGAGATCCGCGACTGCACCTCGCCTGTGCGGGTGCGCGTGAAGAACGCGAGCGAGAGCCGCTGCAGATGCCGGAAGACCGCGGCACGCAGGTCGTGCATGACGCGCTGGCCCACCTGGTTCGAGAGCAGCGTCTGCCAGACGCCGAGCATGCCGGTGACGACGGCGATCGCGATCATGCCGCCGGCCGCGAACGAGAGCTTCGTCGTGTCCCGATCGTTGATCGCCTGCAGCGCGTCCCGCAGGAGAAACGCCGGGTAGACGCCGATGACCGACGAGAAGACGATGAGCGAAAGCACCGCTCCGAGGCGCAGCTTGTAGTGCGTGAAGAGGCGTGCGACGCGCCTCAGATTGGCGCGCCGAACCGCCGGATCGGCGGGCCGCTCCGGCGGCTCGTCTCTCGAGAAGTCCCAGCGTCTTCCAGGCATCCCCCGCTCAGGGTACGCGGTCGGGCATGATCGACGAAGTGCGCGTCACCGTCCGCCTCTTCGCCGGCCTGCGCGAGCGCGCGGGCCGCGCACGGCTCGAGCTCGAGGACATCGCGCGCGTCGGCGACGTCTGGCCTGCGCTCGGTCTCGGCGACGAGCCGGCGGGCCTCCTCTACGCGGTGAACCGCGAGTACGCGGATCGCGACCGAGAGCTGCGCGACGGCGACGAGGTCGCGTTGATCCCACCGGTCTCCGGCGGCGCCTTTCTGCTCAGCGCGGAGCCGCTCGACCTCAGCGCTGCGGTCGCCGAGGTCGAGAGCGTCGATGCCGGCGCGGTCGCGACCTTCGTCGGCACGGTGCGGCGCCGCTCACGCGGCCGTGACGTTCTCCACCTCGAGTACGAGGCCTACGAGGAGATGGCCGAGCAGATGCTGCGGGCGCTGGCCGAGGAGCTGAAGACGAAGCACGAGCTGAGCGAGGTCGCGATCCATCACCGCGTCGGCCGCGTCGAGATCGGCGAGCCGAGCGTCGTGATCGCGGTCTCCGCGCCCCACCGGGCCGCGGCCCTCGAGGCGTGCCGCGAAGCGATCGACACCTTGAAGGAGACCATCCCCCTCTGGAAGAAGGAGGTGTACGAGGGCGGCGCCGAGTGGATCGGCCGCGGCTCGTGACTACCCTGGTTCCGATCGATGGACGAGTTCCGCGACGAACGCCCGATCCACCCGCGCGGGAGGGGCATCCGGCGTTCGCTCGAGCGCCTGGGCGGCCTCGCGGTCCTGATCGGCGGGACGGCGCTGAAGTGGGGCTTCATCTTCGTCAAGTTCTTCGGCTTCTTCATCTCGGCGGCCGCGTACAAGCTGTGGTTCGGCAGCTGGACGTTCGCGTTCGGCTTCGTGCTGATGATCCTCGTGCACGAGATCGGCCATGCGATCGAGGCGCGGCGGCAGGGGCTCCATGTCTCCTGGCCGACGTTCATCCCGTTCTTCGGCGCCTACGTGACCATTCAGCACGCCGGGCTGACGCCGTGGCGGAACGCGCGCATCTCGCTGGCCGGCCCGCTCGCCGGCGGCCTCGCGGCCGCCGCCGTCTGGGGCATCGGCGCGCAGCGCGGCTCGTCGATGCTCGAGGTGCTCGCGAACATCGGCTTCCTGCTCAACGCCTTCAACCTGCTCCCCATCGGCTTCCTCGACGGGGGCTCGATCGCACGCTCGATCGGCGAGGCGTGGCGGATGCCGGTGATCCAGTTCGAGGGCGGCATACCGGTGCAGGCGTTCGCGCCTGACCGCACGCGCGCGCTGACGATCGCGATGGTCTACGTCGCCCTCGGCGGCGCGCTCGTGCTCGGAATGCTCGCCACCCGGCCGAACGGGATGCTGTAGGTGCCCGAAGACCGGCAGATGCTCCAGGCGCACGAGACGCTCGACGAGCGGCGGCGCCACGTGGAGTCGATCGCGGACGAGTTCTTCGCGGGCTTCGAGGCGGTTGACCGGCTCGACCGTCCTGCCGTCTCGATATTCGGGTCGGCGCGCGTCCAGGAGGGCTCCTTCGCCTACGACGCGGCGCGCGAGACAGGCCGTTTGTTCGGTGACGCCGGCTGGGCGGTCGTGACCGGCGGTGGGCCCGGTGTGATGGAGGCGGCGAACCGCGGCTGCCGCGAGGGCGGCGGACTCTCGGTCGGCTTCAACATCGACCTGCCGCACGAGCAGGGGCTCAATCCGTACTGCGACGTCTCGCTGACCTTCCACCACTTCTACGCGCGCAAGACGATGTTCGTAAAGGCGGCAGAGGGCTTCGTCGTCTTCCCGGGCGGCTTCGGCACGGCAGACGAGCTCTTCGAGTCGCTCACGCTCATTCAGACCGGCAAGGTGCTCCATTTCCCGGTCGTCCTGTTCGACTCGGCGTACTGGTCGCCGCTCGTCGACTGGGTGCGCGGGCGATCGCTGGTCGAGGGGATGGTCGACGAGGGCGATCTCGAGCTGCTCACGGTGACCGACGAGCCGGCGAAAGCCGTCCAGTACGTGCTCGAACGCTACGACCACCGCAACAATCACGCGAACGCCCGGTAGTAGCCTTTCGGTGTGGAGCCGCGCGATCTCCCGTCGGTCGACGAGCTCGCACGTAGCGTCGACGATCCGCTCGCCGTCGACGCGGCGCGGAGTGTTGTCGCGCGCGCGCGTGAAGAAATACAGACGGGAGCGGATCCCGGCGACCTCGCCGCCCGGCTGCGCGACGAGCTGATCGCCGTCCGGACGCCGAGCCTGCGGCGGGTTCTCAACGCGACCGGCGTGATCGTGCACACGAACCTCGGGCGCGCCCCGCTCGCCGAGGAGGCGCTCGCGCGCGTGGTCGAGACCGCGCGCGGCTACTCGAATCTCGAGCTCGACCTGCGCGACGGCGCGCGCGGCTCGCGCCAGGACCATATGGCGGCGATCCTGCGCCGACTCACGGGTGCCGAGGCCGCGCTCGTCGTGAACAACAACGCCGCCGCCGTCCTGCTCGCGCTCGCCGCGCTCGCCGAGGGGCGCGAGGTCGTCGTCTCGCGCGGCGAGCTGATCGAGATCGGCGACGGCTTCCGCATCCCCGACGTGCTCGCGCGCTCGGGCGCGCGGCTCGTCGAGGTCGGCACGACGAATCGCACGCGGGCCGCCGACTACGAGCGCGCGGTCGGCCCCGAGACGGCGCTGCTCCTGCGCGTGCACCAGTCGAACTTCCGCATCGTCGGCTTCGCCGAGCTGCCGCGGCTCACGGAGCTCGCCGCCGTGGCCGCGCGGCATGGATTGCCGCTCGTGGACGACCTCGGCTCCGGCGCGCTCGGTGAGATCGGCGACGAGCCGACGGCGAAGGAGAGCCTCGCCGCCGGCGCCGACCTCGTCTGCTTCTCCGGCGACAAGCTGCTCGGCGGCCCGCAGGCGGGCATCGTCGCCGGCCGCGCCGAGCTCGTCGAGAAGCTGCGGCGCCATCCGCTGCAACGGGCACTGCGGGTGGACAAGCTGACGCTCGCCGCGCTCGAGGGAACGCTGCGCCTCTACCTCGATGCGCCGGAGCGGATCCCCGTGCTGCGCATGCTCCGGCAGGACGCCGCCGCGATCCGCGCTCGGGCGGAGAAGCTCGCGACCGCTGTCGGCGGTACGGTCGAGGAGACCGTCGGCCGCGCCGGCGGCGGCGCGCTCCCGCTCGCCGAGCTGCCGAGCTTCGCCTGCGCCGTGGACGGGACGTTGGCCGCGCCGTTGCGCACCGGCGAGCCGCCGGTCGTCGGCATCGTCCGCGACGGAAAGCTGCTGCTCGACTGCCTGACGCTCGCCGACGAGGAGATCGACGAGGTTGCGGCCGCCGTACACGCATGCCTCTGACGGTCGCTACGGCAGGTCACATCGACCACGGCAAGACGGCGCTCGTCGAGGCGCTGACCGGCAGGAACACCGACCGCCTACCGGAGGAGCGCGCGCGCGGGATCTCGATCGACCTCGGGTACGCGCCGCTCGAGCTGCCGGACGGGACCCAGCTCTCGGTCGTCGACGTTCCCGGCCACGAGCGGTTCGTGCGGACGATGGTCGCCGGTGCGACCGGCGTCGACCTCTTCCTGCTCGTGATCGACGCGAACGAGGGCGCCCGGCCGCAGACACACGAGCATCTGGCGATCCTGCGCCTGCTCGGGATCGAGCGCGGCGTGGTGGCGCTGACGAAGGCGGATCTCGTCGACGAGGAGACGCTCGAGCTCGCTCGCGCCGAAGCGGAGGAGCTCGTCCCCGGCGCGCGCGTCGTCGCCGTCAGCGCGCGCACAGGCGCCGGTCTCGACGAGCTGCGCACGGCGCTCGCCGAGACCGCCGGCGAGCAGCGGCACGAAGGCGGCGACGGTCCCGCGCGCCTCTACGTCGACCGTGTCTTCACGCTGCACGGGATCGGCACCGTCGCCACCGGGACGCTCTGGTCCGGCTCGATCGGCGAGGGCGACGAGCTCCGCGCCGAGCCGGGCGGCCGCGGCGTGCGCGTGCGCAGCGTGCAGGTGCACGACCGGCCGGTCGAGCGCGCGGAGTCGGGCCAGCGCGTCGCGGTCGCGCTGCCCGGCGTCGAGCGGCACGAGCTCCGCCGCGGCGACGCGCTCGTCACGCCGGGCGCGTTCTCCGTCGGCTACCGGCTCGACGTCGCACTCGAGGAGCTGGCGGAGATCCCCTCGCACGTGCACGTCCACCACGGCACCGCCGAGGTCCCGGCGCGCGTCGTGCGCGTGGGCGAGCGCTGGGCGCAGCTCCGGCTCGCGCGGCCGGTTGTGGCCGCGCGCAACGACCGCGTCGTCCTCCGCGCCGGCACGACCGTCGGCGGCGGCCGCGTGCTCGACCCGGCGCCGCCGCGGCACGCGAGCGCGGAGCGGATGGAGCACGTCGAGCGCGGCGAGATCGCCGCGACCGTGCACGAGCCGGTCCGCGCAGAGTCGCTCGCGCATCTCGGCGAGCTCGGCGACCTCGAGCGTGCGGACGGCTGGGTGTTCTCGCGCGCGTGGCTCGACGAGTTGCGCGCCGAGCTCGAACGGAGGCTCGCCGCAGCCGACCCGCTCGACCCGGGCGTGCCGCCGCCGGACGGGGCGTGGTCGGCGGCGGTCGTGCCGTTGCTCGGGCTCGAACGGCGCGGCGCCAAGCTGTACCGCCCGGGCGCGGCCGCCGAGCTCGGCACGCGTGCCGACGAGGCAGCGGCGCTCGAGGCGCAGCTCGGGCTCGAGCCGGTGAAAGTCGCGGATGCCGCGCTCGCGCGCTATCTCGAGGAGCGGGGCCGGCTCGTCCGCGTCGGCGACGGCCAGGCGATCTCCGCCGCTGCGTACGAGCGCGCCCGCGAGGCGCTCGTCGGCGAGTGCGAGGCGACGGGCCGGATCACGCTCGCCCGCTTCCGCGACCTGCTCGGCGTCGGGCGCAAGACGGCGCAGATCTTGCTCGAGCGCTTCGACGCCGATGGGGTCACGCGCCGCATCGGCGACGAACGCGTGCTGCGCCGGCGTGGAACAATCGCCTCATGACACCCGACGACGTCGCCACGCTGATCGACCGCTACAACGACGCCTGGAACCGGCAGGACGTCGACGCGATCGCGTCGATGCACCACCCCGACATCGTCTTCCACAACCACACGGCAGCCGAGCGCGCAGAGGGCGCCGATGCGGTGCGCGAGCACATCGCCGCCATCTTCCGCAACCATCCCGACCTGCGCTTTCGCAGTCGCAGCTTCCACGCCGGCGAGGACTTCGCCGTTAGCGAGTGGACGGCGAACGTCACGAAGGACGGGCGCCGCCTCGAGTGGGACGGCGTCGACGTCTTCCCGCTCAGGGACGGTCTGATCGTGCGGAAGGACGTGTACTCGACGTCGCATCGGCCGCGCGAGCTGACGGACTGACGGCGAGGCTGAGCAGATCCGGCCGGTGGTAGTGGCCGGCCGGGTCGAAGCGCTGCCGCTCCGCGAGCAGCCCGGCCGGGTCGAGCTCGGCGTAGAGGATCCCCTCCTCCTCGTACAGCGGGCCGGCGAGATACGAGCCGTCCGGCGCGAGGATCGCGCTGCCGCCGCGGCCGATCGTGCCGGCGCCCTCGATCTCGCTCCGCAGCGGAAAGTCGTCCGGGTAGGCGCTCTCGCGCTGGAAGTGGCACGGCGCGATCACGTACGCCCGGCTTTCGCGCGCGAGGTGCACGAGCGTCGCCTGCCACGCGTCGCTGTCGTCCGCGGTCGACGCGATGTAGATCTCCATCCCGGACTCGTAGAGCGCGAAGCGCGCGAGCGGCATGTAGTTCTCCCAGCAGATCAGCCCGCCGAGGCGGCCGAAGCCGGTCTCGACTGCGTGCAGCCCACGGCCGTCGCCCTGGCCCCAGACGAGGCGCTCGTGGTTCGTCGGCACGAGCTTGCGGTGGTGGAGCGCGAGCGAGCCGTCCGGCGCGTGGTAGAGGAGCGAGTTGTAAATCGTCCCCGGCCGCTCGAGCTCGACCTCGTTCACGCCGGTCACGAGCCAGATGCCATGCTCGCGTGCCACCGCGCCGAGCCGCCGCTCGGCGGGGCCACCGACCGCGACCGAGTTCTGCGCGATCCGCGCGAAGGTCTCCTTCGCGCCCGCGTTCTGCCAGCCGGCGAACGCCTTCGCCCAGCGCGACGACGGGTAGACGGGCACGAACGTCTCCGGGAAGACGACGAGCTCCGCGCCGTTGCCGGCCGCTTCCGCCGCGAGCGTTGCGAGCCGGTCCAGCGTCGCGTCGCGGTCGAGGACGACGGGCTCGGCCTGCACGCACGCGGCGGTGACGGCGCGGTCCATGGCGCAAGCCTAGTCACGCGACGTTTGGGGATAGGTTGACGCGGTGACGACGCTCGCGCTCAAGCTCGTGCTGACGCCGTCGGTGATGGTGGGCGCGACGCTCGCGGGACGGCGCTGGGGCGGCGCCGTGTCGGGCTGGTTGATCGGGCTGCCGCTCACGTCGGGCCCGCTCGCCTTCTACCTCGCGCTCGACCACGGACGGCGCTTCGCAGCGCGCACCGCGGCCGGCTCGCTCTCGGGCGCGATCGCCGAGGTGGCGTTCTGCCTCGGCTACGGCCTGACGGCGCGGCACGGCTGGCGCGTCGCCCTGGCGACCGCGTCCGCCGCCTTCGCCGCAGCGGCGGCGGCACTGCAGGCGCTGCCGCTCGGCACGGACCTGCCGGTGCCGCTGCTGCCGCTGCTCGCAGCGGTGATCCTGGCGCTCGCCGGCGGGCTGCGCCTGCTGCCGCGTCCCGTCGAGCGGGCGGCGGTCGCCGTGCGGCCGCCGCGCTGGGACCTCGCGGCACGCGCGGTCGCGGCGACGTGCGCCGTGCTCGCGCTGGCCGCCGTCGCGGCGACGATCGGGGCGCGGCTGACCGGGCTGCTCGCCGTTTACCCGCTCTACTCGGCCGTGCTTGCCGCGTTCGCGCACCGCCTGCAGGGACCCGCGGCGGCGATCGGCCTGCTGCGCGGCCTGCTCGTGGGGCTCTTCTCGTTCACCGCGTTCTACGGCGTGCTCGGCTCGCTGCTCGTTCGCACCGGCACCGGTCCCGCCTTCGGGAGCGCGATCGCGGCCGCGCTCGTCGTGCAGGCCGGCTCGCTGCGGTCGCTGCGCCGCCTGGCGCCGGCCGCGTGAGAGCACGCGAACGCTAGGCTCACGGCATGGGAAAGATCTACGACGGCGTCGACGAGAAGCTCGGCGCGTGGATGAAGCGGCAGCACCTCTTCTTCGTCGCGACCGCGCCGCTCGCGGCCGACGGACACGTCAACGTTTCGCCGAAGGGAGACCTGCGCTGGTTCCGGATCCTCGGGCCGCATGAGGTCGCGTACCTCGACTTCGTCGGCAGCGGCGCCGAGACGATCGCGCACGCACGGGAGAACGGCCGCATCGTCGTCATGTTCTGCGCGTTCGAGGGGCCGCCGCGGATCGTCCGCCTGCACGGCCGGGCGAGCGTCGTGCTGCCCGGCGAACGGGAGTTCGACGCGCTGCGCGCGCTGTTCGAGCCGGCGGAGGACGCGCTGCGCTCCGTGATCCGGGTCGACGTCGAGCGGATCGCCGACTCGTGCGGGTACGGCGTGCCGATCATGCGCTTCGACGGCGTGCGGGACCAGTACGACCAGTGGGTCGACAAGAAGATGCGCGACGGCGGGCTCGACGACTACGTCGCCGAGAAGAACGCCGAGAGCATCGACGGCCTCCCGGCGATCGATCCCGCTTAGCCGAAGCCGCCGCCGCCCGGCGTCTCGATGCGGACGACGTCGCCGGCCGCGAGCTGCCGCGTCACCTTTGCCGGCTGCTCCTCGCCGTTCACGAGCGTGCGACCAGGCGCGCCGTCGGCACCGCCGCGCGCGCCGCGCGGGCCGTGCGCGCGCCGCTCGGCGAGCACGGAGAGGCGGCAGTCCTCGAGCACACGCAGCTCGCGCACGACGCCGTCGCCGCCGCGGTGCGCGCCCTCGCCGCCGGAGCCTGCACGAAGATGCCAGCGCTCGACGCGCAGCGGGTACGACAGCTCGAGCGCCTCGACCGGCGTGATCAGCGTGTTCGACATCGCGACGTGGACGCCGGACGGCCCGTCGGCGTCGGGGCACGCGCCCTGACCGCCGCCGATCGTCTCGTAGTACGTGAAGCGGTCGTTGCCGAGCGCGACGTTGTTCATCGTCCCCTGCCCCTGCGCGGGGACCGGCAGCGCCTCGCCGAAGGCGCGGAAGACGACGTCGACGATGCGCGACGACGTCTCCGTGTTGCCGGCGACGACGGCCGCAGGCGGCCGCGCGTTGACGAGGCAGCCCTCGGGCGCGGTCACGGTGACGGGCGCGAAGGCGCCGCCGGACGCCGGCAGATCCGGCTCGGTCAGGCAGCGCACAACGAAGTAGCAGGCGGAGCGCGTGACGGAGAGCGGGCAGTTGAGGTTGCCCGGATGCTGCGGCGCGGTCCCCCTGAAGTCGATCCGGATCGCGTCGCCGTCGACCTCGACGGTGCAGCGGAGCGCCAGCTCGCCCTCTACCGCTTCGACGACGTCCTCCGCCGACCAGCGCCCGTCGGGGAGCGCGGCGATCGCGGCGCGCACCATCCGCTCCGAGTAGGCGTACAGCTCGTCCATCGCCGCCGCGACGTGCTCGCGACCGCGGCGCGCGCACAGCTCGTCGATCCGCCGCTCGGCGAGGCGGTGCGCGGCCATCTGGGCGCGCAGGTCGCCGCGCCGCTCGTCGGGGTTGCGCGCGTTGGCGACGAAGAGGGTCAGCACTTCGTCAGTCAGGCGCACGGGCGGCAGGATCAGCCCCTCCTGGTAGAGGTCGCGCGAGAACGCGGGCAGGCTCGCCGGCTCCATCCCGCCGACGTCGGCGTGGTGCGCGCGCGAGACGGCGTACCCGAGCACCGTCCGGGAGACGAGCGTCACGTCCGGCAGGTGCGTGCCCCCGGTGAACGGGTCGTTGAGGATGCACGTCTCGCCCGGGGTCAGACCCAGGGACATGGCCGCCGCGACGGCGTCCGGCATCGCGCCGAGGTGGACCGGGATGTGCTCGGCCTGCGCGATCATCCGGCCCCCTTCGTCGAAGATCGCCGTCGAGCAGTCGCGCCGCTCCTTGATGTTGGCGGAGAAGGCCGAGCGGATCAGCACGGCGCCCATCTCGTCCGCGATCGCGCGCAGCGCGCTCCCGAGCACCTGCAGCTCGACGTTCATCGCCTCAGCACCAGCGTCCCGTCGTCGTTCGTCTCGCCGTGCCAGCCGTCCGGCACCCAGCAGGTCGCACCGGGGAGCTCGAGCACCTGCGGCCCCCGGACCTCGTAACAGTCTGTTACTTGGAAGGTGATGTCCGGGCCGGGCGTGATCTCCGCGGTGCGGACGGCGACGAGCTCGAGCTCGCGGGAGCGGTCTGAGTACCCGTAGCGCTCCTCGTGCGCGCGATGGAACGCGGCCGCGAGGTCGGGCTCGAGCGGCACCGTCAGCTCGAACGACTGGCCGCGGTAGCGCAGGTCGGCCTCGCCCTCGGCCGGCAGGTCGTGCACCTCCGCGAGCGGGCGGACGTGCGAGACGACCCGGTCGCGCCGCTCGTCGCTCGCGACGAGGCCGAGCGCGGAGAGGACGCCGGCCGCCTCGGGCACGAGCACCGCCTCGATCTCGAGCTCCTCCGCGAGCGCGCACGCGTGCAGGGGTCCGGCGCCGCCGAAGGCGACGAGCGCGAACTCGCGGGGATCGTGCCCGCGCTCGACCGAGACGACGCGCAGCGCGCGCAGCATCTCCGCGTTCACGACGTTGACGACTGCGGCCGGGTCGACGCCGTTCAACGCGGCCTCCGCAGCGCCGCGATCGAGCACGAGCCCGCCGGGCAGCTCCGCCGGCAGCCGTCCGAGCAGCAGGTTCGCGTCGGTGACCGTCGCGCCGCCGCCCGCTCCGTAGCAAGCGGGACCCGGATGCGCACCTGCGCTCTCCGGCCCGACGCGGATCGCCCCGCCGGCGTCGCGCCGGACGAGCGAGCCGCCCCCGGCCCCGACCGTGTGCAGGTCGACAGCCGGCAGCCGGATCGGCAGGCCGCCGACGGCGCGCTCCGACACGCGCGCGGCCCGGCCGCCGGGGAGCAGGCAGACGTCTGTCGAGGTGCCGCCCATGTCGAAGGCGATCGCGTGCTCGAAGCCGGCGCGGCGCGCGACGAGCCCGGCGCCGACGACGCCGGCGGCGGGGCCGGAGACGAGGATCGTCGCCGGATGCGCCGCAGCCTCGTCCACGGACGAGACGCCGCCCGAGGAGAGCATCACGAGCGGCGCGGGCAGCCCCGCCGCGCGCGCAGCTTCGGCGAGCGCGTGCAGGTACCGCGCCGCGAGGGGCGCGAGGTACGCGTCCGCCGCAGTCGTCGAGGCGCGCTCGTACTCGCGGAACTCAGGCGCGACCTCGTGCGACGCGACGACGTGCACGCCGGGATGCCGCCGGCGCAGCTCCTCCGCCACCGCGGCCTCGTGCGACGCGTCGCGGAAGGCGAACAGCAGGCACACGGCGACGGCTTCCGCGTCGCCGAGGTCCGGCAGCGTCGAGGGGTCGAGCGGCTCGAGCTCGCCACCGGGGCCGAGCCGGCCGCGCACGCCGTGACAGCGCTCGAGCGGCACGAGCGGCTCCGGGTGCGCTGCGCAGAGCCGGTACAGGTGCGCCCGCGTCTGGCGGCGCAGGTGCAGGAGATGCTCGAAGCCTGCGTTCGAGACGAACGCCGTGCGCGCGCCGCGCCGCTCGAGCAGCGCGTTCGTCGCGACCGTCGTGCCGTGGGCGAACCGCTCGACCCCGCTCGCGCTGACGGCGCGGGCCGCCGCGAGGACCGATTCCTCCTGCCGCACGGCAGTGGGGACCTTCGCCGTGCGCACGCGGCCGCCGTCGAGCAGGACCGCGTCCGTGAAGGTGCCGCCGACGTCGATGCCGAGAACCGACACGGCGCGAGCCTACTTCCGGGCACCATGGGGCCGTGCCGATCCGCGCCTTCCTCTTCGACTTCGACGGGCTGATCCTCGACACCGAGGTCCCGTCGCGCGCGGCGTGGCAGCGCATCTACCGTGAGCACGGGCACGAGCTGCCGCTCGACCAGTGGGCGCTCGGCATCGGCACGCGCGGCGTCTTCGAGCCGATGGACCATCTGGAGGAGCTCGTCGGCTCGCCACTCGAGCGGGAGCGGATCATCGAGCGGCAGCGCGCGCACGAGCTCACGCTCGTCGAGGCGGAGGAGCTGCGGCCGGGGATCGCCGACTACCTGGCGGAGGCGGAGCGGCGCGGCATCAAGCGCGCGATCGTCTCCAGCGGCTCACGCGACTGGATCGACATGCACCTCGCGCGGCTCGAGCGCGACGTCGGCTGGGATGCGATCGTCGCGGCCGACCACGACGACTCTCGTGCGAAGCCGCGACCCGACCTCTACCTCGATGCGCTCGCCCTCCTCGGGGTCGGCGCGGCGGAGGCGGTCGCGTTCGAGGACTCGCCGAACGGGGTGCGCGCCGCGCAGGCGGCCGGGATCCTCTGCGTCGCCGTGCCGAACGAGGCGACGCGGGATCTCGGCCTCGCGGACGCCGACCTGCTGCTCGGCTCGCTGGCCGAGCTGCCGCCGGCGGAGCTGCTCGCCCGGTTCGACTAGACCCTATGGCGGCTGAGTAGCCGCGAGCGCTTGAAGGCCGGATCCTCCGTTTTGCAGTTCGGGGGTTTGTCTGGCCGGAGACTGGCTCCGGCTGACCCCATGCAATGGAAGGAGGGTCCGGCCGTGACCACAACGATGACGTACGTGGGCCTTGATGTCCACGCTCGTTCGACGCATGCCGCCGCGATCGACGTCGCTAGCGGTGAGTTGCGCCGTGCTCGTTTCGGCGGCAGCGACGAGGAGGTGATCGCGTGGCTGCGGACGCTGCCACAGCCGCTGCGTGGTTGCTACGAGGCGGGTCCGTCCGGCTTCGCGCTCTACCGGGCTGCTGAAGCGGCCGGGCTGTCGCTCGATGTCGTTGCGCCTTCGAAGACGCCACGCGCTGCCGGCGATCGGATCAAGACCGACCGCAAGGACGCGGAGCTGCTTGCGCGACTGCTTTTGGCCGGGCAGCTGAAGCCGGTCGCGGTGCCGCCGCCCGCCTTCGAGGCTGCACGCCATCTCGCCCGCGCACGCGAGCAGGTGCGCTGCGACTTGATGCGTTGCCGCCACCGCGTCTCAAAGCTGCTGCTTTTGCATGGCCGCGTCTACGAGGGGAGCGCCTGGACGAAGACGCATCGCCGCTGGCTCGAGCAGCAACGCTTCGAACAAACCGCCACCGAGCTCGCCTACCTGGACGCGCTCGCCGCCGTCGACGGCCTCGCAGCGCGCAAGGCCGCCCTCGACGAGCGACTCTCGCGGCTGGCGCGCGAGGGCGAGTGGTGGCCGACGGTCGCGCGGCTGCGCTGCTTCCGCGGCATCGACACCCTGACCGCGTTCGTGCTCTGCCTCGAGATCGGCGACTTCACCCGCTTCCAGCGGCCGGCCAAGCTCGCAGGCTGGCTCGGGCTCGTACCCTCGCTCGACCAATCCGGCGAAAGCCGCCGCCAAGGAGCGATCACCAAGACCGGCTCCGGCTACGCACGCCGGCTCCTCGTCGAGGCCGCCTGGCACTACCTGCCACGGCCGAGCGTCGGCCCCGCGCTCGCCGAGCGCCGCGCCGGCCAACCCGACCACGTCATCCAGATCGCCCTACGCGCACAGCGACGCCTCCACCGCCTCTACCAACGCCTCCGCGCACGCGGCAAGCCCGGCAACGTCACCACCGTCGCCGTCGCCCGCGAGCTCGCCTGCTTCCTCTGGGCCGCAGCCATCGCCGACTAAACCCCACCCACAGCCGCCTGCTCGGGCGGGCGCCGAGCCACACGCTGCCGGCACGCGCGACTGTTCTATGGGCAACCACACACGGCCACGCCCGTTCCTAGACAGCGCACGCCGGCGACGCAAGCAGGGCAATGGGGCAACCAACCCCCGCATCATCAGACTGACCGCAAGCGACGTCGTCGCAGCGCCCGACGCCCACCCGAGCAGAAACACACCCCGTCAACAACTGGGCGATACCGCCCTGGACCCTTGATGCCATGAAGGGGCGGGCCTCCTAGCCGCTCCGGTGCCCGAGGCGATATGCCACGGGTGCTGATATCCCCAGAGCCGAAGGAGGCCCAGGAATGAATTCTGTCGGGATCGATCTGCAT
>Ga0187865_1000114_pt1 | contig 108209 bp, 109 predicted proteins | sample June2016WEW_11_1_2_FD_132989 | JGI IMG/M metagenome (GOLD analysis project Ga0187865, IMG submission 132989) | Peatland microbial communities from SPRUCE experiment site at the Marcell Experimental Forest, Minnesota, USA - June2016WEW_11_100 | ecosystem: Environmental > Terrestrial > Soil >... | reverse complement strand
GCGGCGCATGCCGTTGTCCTCGGTCGGCCGCATACCTACGGGTATGCGGCCTCCCTGCGTCCTAGGCCTGCTTGGTTTGCGAACCGCCAGACACGAACGAACTTATGGCCGCGTCCACTAGTGCCCCTTCAGCAAATGTCCTCCGGCTTCTGGAACGCGATCACGCTGCGCGCTGCCGCGTCCTCCGCCCTTCCCCACGAAGTGCTGGCGCACTTCGTGAGGGCCCCTGGAGTCGCGCCCGTAGCGACGCTACGAGCGCTCCCTGCGTCCTTGCATCGCTTGGTGCTCGCGCCCCAGAAGCTCGGCAACATTCACTGAAGGGGCACTGGAGGCTGTAACGAAGAAGCTGGTCCTGATCGTCGTCGACGGGCTGACGCCCGCTGCGTTCGAGCGGGCCGTCGAGAGCGGCCGTGCGCCCGCGCTCGCCTTCCTCGCCGAGCGGGGCGCTTACCGGCGCGCAACGTCCGTGTTCCCGTCGCTCACGCCCGTCTGCCTGTCGTCGATCGCCACCGGTGCCGGTCCCGACATCCACCACATCCCCCACCTCGTCTGGTGGCACCGCGGCGAGCGGCGTGTCGTCGAGTACGGGTCGTCGTTCGCCGCGCTGCGCGCGGCGGGGATGGCGCAGTCGATCACGGACACGATCTACAACATGAATCAACAGCACCTCGGCAAGGATGCCGTAACCGTCTACGAGTCGCTCGAGGACGCGGGGCTCGTCACGGCCGCGGTGAACATCACCTGTTACCGCGGGCGTACGCGGTACCTGCCGACGCTGCCGTGGGTGACGAAGCCTGCGTACGGCCCGAAGCGGTTCTTCTTCTACAGCCTGTTCGAGTCAGACCCGACGGGGGCGCCGCTCGCCGTGCGCAACCGTCCCGGCGGCTCGATCGACGCGTACGCCGCCGCTGTGGGGCGCTGGCTCGTCACGCGCGACGGCTTCGACTTTCTCGCCTACTACCTCTCGGACTTCGACTACGCCTCGCATGTGCACGGGCCCGACGGGGCCGACGGGGTCGCGCTCGAGCGCACCGACGCGGCGATTCAGGCGCTGCTCGACGCGGCCGGCGGACCGGACGAGTTCCTCGAGCGCTACGCCGTCGTGCTGCACTCCGACCACGGGCAGACGGACGTCGAGCAGGTCGCACAGCTCGAGACGTCCCTCGCCGCGTTCGCCGAGGAGATCGTCGTCACCGCGTCGAACCGCGCCGGACAGGTGTACCTGCTGCCCGGCGCGCGCGTGGGTGCAGCGCAGCTCGCAGAGCGTCTCGACGGCGAGCCGGCCGTCGAGGTCACGCTCCGCCGCGAGGGCGCGGACGCGGTCGCGCGGCGCGAGGGCGAGGAGCTGCGCTTTCGGCCCTCGGGCGACGCCTGGCAGACGGGCGGCGACGCGGCGATCCTCGACCATCCCGACGCCCTGCACCGCGCCTGGTCGGCGCTCGCGAACCCGAACGCCGGCGAGCTGCTCGTCTCCGCCGCCGAGGGCTGGGAGCTCGTGGACATGGGCGGGCGCCACCACGCGGGCGGCGGCAGCCACGGCTCGCTCGTCGCGGGCGACTCGGTCGTGCCCCTGCTGACGATCGGAGTGGACGCGGCGCCCGTCCGGATCACCGACGTTGCCCCCGCGGTGCTCGCGCACTTCGGGGTCGAACCGCCGCCGTACGCGCGGACGCTCGCTCATCATGCCGCTTGACCTCGCAGCGATACGGCGCGTGATGGTCGCCGAGCAGATCTACGCCCGCGGCATCGTCGACGAGCGCGTGCTCGAAGCGATGATGCGCGTCCCCCGTGAGCTGTTCGTGCCGGCTGTCCTCCACGACCGCGCCTACGACGACGTCGCGCTCCCGATCGGCGCTGGCCAGACGATCTCGCAGCCCTACATGGTGGCCCGCATCTGTGTCGAGCTCGACCTGCGCGGCGGCGAGCGCGTGCTCGACGTCGGCACGGGGTCGGGCTACCAGGCCGCCGTGCTCGCCGAGCTCGCTGCCGAGGTGCACTCGATCGAGCGGATTCCAGAACTGGCCGAGGTCGCACGCGAGAACCTCGACGCGGCCGGCTACGGCGAGCGCGTGCAGGTGCACGTCGGCGACGGCACGCGCGGTCTGCCCGAATACGCGCCGTTCGCGGCGATCGCGGTTGCCGCCGCCGCGCCGGAGATGCCGCCCTCGCTCTACGAGCAGCTCGAGGAGCGCGGGCACCTCGTCGTGCCCGTCGGCGAGCGCTGGGAGCAGTACCTGCAGGTGATCGTGCGCACGCCTGCAGGGCCGGCCGTACTGCGAACGGTGCCCTGCCGGTTCGTTCCACTCGTCGGTGAGGAGGGCTTCGACGGGCGCTGAGCTCGCGCGGGCGCACGTGGTCGTCCGCGGGCGAGTGCACGGCGTCGGGTTCCGCTACGACACGGTCCTGCGCGCCCGTTCCCTCGGGCTCGCCGGCTGGGTGCGGAACCGGAGCGACGGCACGGTCGAGGCGGTCTTCGAGGGGCCGCGCGAGCTCGTCGAATCGATCGTCGAGTGGTGCGGGCGCGGGCCGGCGGGCGCCCGGGTCGATGAAGTCGAGGTGTGTCGCGAGCCGCCCGCCGGCGAGCAGGGCTTCCGCCTCGGTTGATCCTTTGCACGGCTCCGGCGCTCGAGCCGGTACTCTCGGATTCCGATGGAGCGTCCCGCCGCAACGCTCTCGGGCCGGCAGAGACTGCGCGACCGCATCGACGCGGCGCTGCGCGCACGCCGGAACTGGGAGGAGCTCGCGAAGTTCTGCGTCGTCGGGGCGATCGGCTACGGCATCAACCTCGCCGTCTACGCCGGCCTGATCCACGCCGGAGTTCACTTCCTGATCGCGGCAACGTGCTCGTTCCTCGTCGCGGTCACGAGCAACTACACGTGGAACCGCCTCTGGACGTTCCGTGACCGTCGCGGCGGCGTCGCCGTGCAGGGAATGCGGTTCCTGATCGTCTCGGTCGCCTCGCTCGCCGCGAACCTGCTCGTGCTGGACGCGCTGATCACGATCGGGGCCGGCAAGCTCGTCGGCCAGGCGATCGCGATCGTGCTCGTCACACCGCTCAACTTCATCGGGAACAAGCTGTGGAGCTTCCGACACCGCTGAGGTCGTAACCTCGCGACGGTGATCCGGCGAGTCCTCCTCGGTGTCGTCTGCGCGCTCGCGCTCGCCCCTGCCGCGGCGGCAGCGACGGCTCCCACGGCGCCGGTCTTCGACGGGAGGGGCCACCTCGTCCAGACGCCGTTCGCGCCCTCGCCGACGGCGACGCACCTGACGAAGCAGCGCGCGCTCGCGCTCTTCCGCCGCGACCCGAAGGTCGCCGCCTGGCTCTCCCGCTACCCGGAGAAGGGCCTCAGCGACGAGGAGACGTACGACGCGAAGCAGGCGAGCTGGACGGTGAAGCTCTGGTGGGGCGCGGCCGGCGAGATCGCCGAGGGCCGTGTGGACGACGCGAGCGGCGTCGTGCTCGAGGCCTGGACCGGGCCGCAGGTCGCCTGGGGCATGGCGCGCGGCTACAAGGGCGCTTTCGGCGGCGTGAAGATCAACAGCCCGTGGGTCTGGGGCGCCTTCTGCGCTCTCTTCCTGCTCGGGCTCGCCGACCTGCGGCGGCCGCTGTCGCTGCGCAACCTCGACCTCGTGATGCTGCTGTCGCCGACGGCGTCGCTGTGGTTCTTCAACCACGGCGACGTCTTCACCGCCGTGCCCCTCATCTACCCGGCACTCGTCTGGGTCGTGCTGCGCGGCGTCTGGATCGGCGCCACCGGGCGCGGCTCGGGCGCGCGCCCGGTGTGGCCGGTCTGGGTGCTGCTCGCCGCGACCGTCTTCCTCGCGGGCTTCCGCGTCGGGCTGAACGTCGAGGCGTCGAACGTGATCGACGTCGGCTACTCCGGCGTGATCGGCGCCGAGCGGATCGCGACCGGGCAGGCGCCGTGGGGGCACTTCCCGGTCGAGGACAGTCTCAAGGCGTGCGGGCCTGCGAACACGTCCGGAGAGATTCGCGAACGCATCCAGACGAACGGCCGCTGCGAGTCTGCGAACCCGCAGGGTGACACGTACGGGCCGGTGGCGTACGAGGCTTACATCCCCGGCTACCTGATCTTGGGCTGGAGCGGCAAGTGGGACAGCCTGCCGGCGGCGCACTTCACGGCGATCGCCTTCGACCTGCTCTCGCTGCTCGGGCTCGGGCTCGTCGGGCGCCGCTTCGGGGGCGCCCGTCTCGGCACGATGCTCGCATTCGCCTGGGCCGCCTATCCGTTCACGCAATACGCGTCGAGCTCGAACACCGACGACTCGATCATGCCTTGCCTCCTGATCTTCGGCTTCTGGCTCGTTTCGTCGCCCGTCGCGCGCGGCGTCTTCGGCGCTCTGTCCGGGTGGACGAAGTTCGCGTCGCTGATCGTTGCGCCGCTCTGGCTCACCTACCCGGAGCGGCGGCCGTCCCGCCGCTTCCTCGCCGCGTTCGCCGCGGCGACGGTCGCGGCGTTCTCGGTCGTCTTGCTCGAGCCGAGCGCGCTGCACGAGCTGCGCGTGTTCTGGGACCACACGGTCGCGTGGCAGATGGGGCGCAGTTCGCCGTTCTCGCTCTGGGACTGGCGGCAGTACCACGCGCGAGGGCTGCCGAATCTCCATCTCGTGCAGCGTGTGCTCGAGGCGCTGCTGGTCGCCGGCGCGATCGCGGCCGCGTTCGTGCCGAGCCGCAAGTCGCCGCTCCAGCTCGCCGCGCTCACGGCCGCGCTCCTTGCCGGCTTCGAGATCGTGCTGACGTACTGGCTCTACACGTACATCCCCTGGTTCTTCCCCTTCGCCGCAATCGCCGTGCTCGCACCCGCCGCCGTCGTCCACTCCAAGGTCCATGTTGAGGAATCGCAAATCGACAGATCCCAGCTCGTCCCGGCCGCAGGCTGACCTGCGCCGGCCGCTGCTCGTCGGCGCGGTCCTGCTCGTCGCGGCGTGGGCGTTCATCGCGTTCACGCCTGTGTTCAGCACGTGGCTCTTCGGCGACGCGCGCTTCTACGAGAACTGGGGCGGCTGGCTGGCGGCCCACCTGGTGCCGTATCGCGACTTCCGTGTCGAGTACCCGCCGGGTGCGCTGCCGACGTTCGTCGCTCCGGTCTACCTGCGCAAGATCTTCGGCTACTACAGCACGTACTACTTCTGGCTGCGCGTCGAGCTGCTCGTCTTCGCGCTGATTGGGCTCGCCGTGATGGCGGTGGTGCTTCGCGGCCTCGGCGCGTCGCGGCGCCGGGCCTACGCCGCGCTCTCCGTCGCCGGCGTCGCGCCTGCGGTTCTCGGGCCGATCGCGCTCTTCCACTACGACTACTGGCCTGCCATGCTCGCGGTCGGCGCCGTCGCTGCGCTCGTCGCTCGGCGCGGCGTGCTCGCCTGCGCGCTCGCGGCGGCAGGGGCCGCTGCGAAGGTCTACCCGGTCCTGCTGATCCCGTTCGCGCTCTTCGAGCTGTGGGAGCGCGGACGCTGGCGTTCCGTCGCGGCCGGTGCAGGGGCAGCACTCGTGGTGCTCGCGACCGCGTTCGGGCCGTTCGTGATCGTCACGCCGCACGGGCTCTGGTGGGCGCTGCACCTGGAGTTCGTGCGGCCGCTCGAGGTCGAGAGCATCGGCGCCAGCTTCTACGCGGTTGCACACCTGCTTGCGGGCGTGCATCTCCATGTCGTTCTCAGCAGCGGCGGCTCGCACGGCTTTGCCGGATCTGCGCCCAAGGCCGTCTCGTCCGCACTGGGCCTCGTGATGCTCGTCGTGCTGGCCTGGATCTATGCGGTCTACCTGCGCGGACGCCGCACGCCCGAGGACCTCGTCACCGCGTGCGCGGCGGTGGTTGCCGCGTACATCGTCTTCTCGAAGGTGTTCTCGCCGCAGTACCTGCTGTGGCTGGTGGTGCTCGTGCCGCTCATCGGCGGACGGCGTGGGCTGCGCGCGTCGGCGCTCCTGCTCGTCGTCCTCGGCGTGACGCAGATCTTCGAGCCGTACCGCTACCCCCAGTACTTCCACATGTCGACGGCGTGGCTGATTTGGGTGGTGTTCGTGCGCAACCTCCTCGTCATCGCGCTGCTGGGCGTGCTCGCCCTGCCGCAGCCGTCAGAGCGGCAGGCGGAGGGTCTCGATCCCGCCCGCGCGGCCGGTCTCGGCTGAGCAGTCGATCACGACGCCTTCGATTCGGACGCCGCCCTCGGCCGGCTCGAAGCGAACCGGCAGCCGCGTCCGCATGCGCCGGATGGCAAGCTCCGCCCGCACGCCGATCACGGAGTCGTGCGGTCCTGTCATCCCGGCGTCGGTGATCGCCGCCGTGCCGCCCGGTAGGACGCGCGCGTCGTTCGTCTGCACGTGCGTGTGCGTTCCGATCACCGCCGTCACGCGACCGTCGAGCCAGGTCGCCATTGCCACCTTCTCGCTCGTCGCCTCCCCGTGGAAGTCGAGCACGACGATCGGCGTCTGCGCGCGCGCTTCATCGACGAGCTCGTCCACGATCTCCCACGGCGAGACCGGCGTCTCGAGAAAGAGCGAGCCGAGCAGGTTGAGGACGGCGACGCGCACCCCGTTGCGGGCCTCGACCACGGCGAGCCCGCGCCCCGGCGTCAACGAGCCTGCGTTCGCCGGCCGGATCACCCGCTCGCTTGTCGCGAGGTAGTCGCCGATCCCCTCACGCCGGTACGTGTGATTGCCGAGCGTGATCACGTCTGCGCCCGCGTGCAGCAGGCGGTCCGCGAGTTTGCCCGTGATCCCCGCCCCGTCCGCGACGTTCTCGCCGTTGACGATGCACACGTCAGCGCCAAGCTCGTCACGCAGCTGCGGCAGCCGCTCCTCGAGCGCGCGGCGACCGGCGACCCCGAAGACGTCGGCGATGAAAAGAAGCTTCAGCTCAGGACCAGCGCGGACGCCGGGCGAATCTCGACCGAGACGTGGTTGCCCGCGTCGTTCGTGTAGCGCGAGAGTGCCTGTCGCTCGACGCGCGAGAGGTCGACGACGACGCCGACCTTCGTCGCTCCGCTGACGACGTCGGCGCCCACGCTGATGTCGGCGCGGAGCTGCGTCAGCGAGACGACGAGCGACGGCGAGCTCTGCGGCTGAATGTCGATGCGCTCGCCGTACTGGTGTCCGGCGACGACGTACGGCGAGATGCCGACGACGGTGCCGTCGACGGGCGAGTAGACGTCCGTGCCCGGTGCAGCGCCGACGTCGAGCGCCGATGTCGCGCCGCTGTCGAGCTGGTACCAGACCGGATGTCCGCCGCCGCCGCCGAAGATCGCGTGAAAGACGCGCTGCACGAGCCCCTGGTTGCCCTGGCGGCCGACCGGCGAGAGCGCCAGCGCGCCGTCGCTCGCCGAGTGGTAGCCGATCGCGGTGAAGTGCGTCTGTGGAATCGGCATCTGCAGCCGAATCGCGCCGCGCATGGCGATGACCTGCGGATAGGGCCGAGTCTGCGCCGTTGCCGCGACGTTCACGACTGCGAGCCGGCGCACGGGCTGAGCCGCGCCGCCGCTGAAGGCGGTGAGCGCCAGCGCGATCACGAGCACGATCGCGAGAAGTGTGAGGAGCGCGAACCGCCGGGCACGGCGCGCCGCGCGCACCTCCCGCCGCTCGACGCGCCGCCTCCGTGTGGGGCGTGAGGACGGCATGTCCGGGGTCACCGTATCGAACGTGCGGGCCTCCTTCAACCGTATAACTCCCCCGGTTCGTGACATCCGTTGCACGCTCTGCTCTACTGGTTCGAGCCAGAGCTCGTCACGGTCGAGCGCAAGGCTGCCGTTCTCCGAGAGACTCCAGTCCCAGGCGTCGCCACGAATCCGCCTGACGCGGGCGATACCATCGCTCGCATGCCGGGCGCCCCGGGTTCGACGAGGATCGAGATCCCGCGCTGGGTGCAGCTCGTGGGGCTGCCGCTGCTGCTCGTGCTGCTCTGGGTGGTGGCGGGCGCGCTCGGTCACGTGGTCTTCCTGTTCCTCGTGGCGCTGCTCATCGCTCTACTGCTCAACCCGCTCGTCCGCGGACTGGGAAAGGTGTGGATCCCGCGCGGGCTCGCGGTCGGGATCGTGTATCTGCTGTTCGCCGCAGTCGTGGCACTCGCGGTTCTCGCTCTTGCAACCGTCGTGGTGCAGCAAACGCGCAACGCCAGTCACCGGATCGATAACTACTTTACGGCGACCTCCGGACGCCTCCACCAGACCGGCGCCGAGCACGACCTCCAGCGGTTCCAGCTCTGGCTCGACGCGCACCATCTGCGGCGCGTCCAGGTCCAGAAGCAGGGAACGAAGTTCCTCACCTCGATCGGGACGAAGGACGTCGAGAAGTACACGACGAAGGCGCTCAACTGGGCAGAAGGAGCAGGGCTCGCCGTTGTCACGCTCCTCTTCAGCGCCGTGCTCGTCGTCGTCGTGTCGATCTACATGCTGCTCGACATGCAGCGACTTGCGGCGGCGATCGACCGGCGCTTCCCGCCGCGGCCGGGAGGTGTGCCGCTCGTCCAGAGCATGGAGCAGGCGCTTGCGAGCTACGTGAAGGGGCAGGCGCTGCTCTCGCTGATCATCGGCGCGAGCTCCGGCGTCGGCCTCTGGATCCTCGGCGCCGTCGGTGCGCTGCCGCACGGCGGCAAGTACGCGCTCCTGTTCGGAACCTGGGCGGGCATCACCGAGCTGATCCCGTACGTCGGTCCGTGGCTCGGCGCGACGCCGCCGGTGCTGTTCGCGCTCGTGACGCATCCTGTCTCGGCGCTGTGGGTCGCGCTCATGTTCCTCGGCATCCAGCAGCTCGAGGGGCACGTCATCGTGCCCAAGGTGATGGGCCGCTCACTGCGCCTGCACCCGCTGCTCGTCATCTTCGGGCTGCTCGCAGGCGGCGAGATCTACGGCTTCCCGGGGATCCTCGTCGCGCTGCCGCTGCTCGCCGCAGGCCGCGCGGTCTGGGCGTTCTTCGCCGAGCGCGTCGAGTTCGAGAAGTGGGCCGAGCGAGACGCCGTCGTCGACGCGGTCGGTGTCGAGCTCGCTCCGGCGCCGGAAGAGCCGCCGGCCGCGGCGGCGTCGTGACCGAACCGCTCGTGTGCGCGCTCCGCGTCTCGCGCCGCTTCGGTGAGGTGGAGGCGCTCGCGCCGACCGACTTCGAGCTCATGCCGGCGGAGACGGTGGCGCTCGTCGGGCCGAACGGCGCCGGCAAGTCGACGCTGCTCTCGATCCTCGCCGGCGCGCTCGAGCCGAGCGAGGGCTCGGTCGAGGTGCGTGTCCGGGTCGGCTGGGTGCCGCAACGTCCCGCGCACTATGCGCGCCTGACGCCACGCGAGAATCTCGAGCTCTTCGCGCGGCTCGAGGGCGTGCCCGACGCCGCACAAGCGGCGGCGGCACTGCTGGAGCGCTTCGGCCTGCCGCCGGGGCCGCGACCGTCCGGCGAGCTCTCCGTCGGCAACCGTCAGCGGCTGAACGTCGCGCTCTCACTGCTCGGCGAGCCCCGTGTGCTGCTGCTCGACGAGCCGACGGCGTCCCTCGACCCCGGCCAGCGGCGGCGCGTCTGGGACGTCGTCAACGCCCTGCACGGCGAGGGCGGCGCGGTCTGCTTCGCGACGCAGTACGTCGAGGAGGTCACCGACCACGCGGACCGCGTCGTCGTGCTACAGGACGGCCGCGTCGTCTTCGCGGGTGAGGCGTCGTCGTTCGAGGCCGAAGGGGTGTTCGACTGAGCTCCGTGCTCTTGCTGCTGCGGAAGGACCTGCGCGTGCTGTGGCGCTCGCCGTTGCTGCTCGGCGCACTGCTCGCGTACCCGATCGTGATCGCGCTGCTCGTCGGGCTCGTCGCCGGCTACGCGAGCGCGAAGCCGCGCGTCGCCTTCGTCGACGAGGACCACCTGCCGCCGGTGGTCGCCGTCGGCGGGCACCGCTTCCACCTGCAGACGGTGATCAACGACGTCGCGAAGCAGGTGACGCTGGTCCGGCTCAACCCGAAGGAAGCCGCCCGCGAGCTCGCCGACGGGAAGGTGGTGGCCACGATCACCGTCCCACCGGGCTTCCTCGGCGACCTCGAGACGACGACGAAGAGCCCGAGCCTGGTTCTCCGCACGGGCACCGGCGGACTCACGCCGCGCGTGACGCAGCAGATGCAAGCGCTCGTCTACCAGCTGAACCAGAAGCTGCAGGCGGGCTACATCTCGGCGAACCTCGTCTTCGTACGGCTGATCCTGCACGGCGGCAAGGGGAGCTTCCTCGGGCAGAAGTTCGACCTGCTCGGCCTGGACGGGACCCAGAAGGAACTCGCCGCGCTGCCGCCGAGCAAGCGCGTCGCCGTCATCCAGCACTTCGTCCAGGTCGCGCGGGCCGGGCTCGCGCAGACCGGTGCGGCGCTGCGCGCGACCGCCAACCCGATCACGCTCGTGCAGCCGAAGGCCCACGGGCGTACCTGGGTGCTCTCCGCGCAAGTGCAGTCCTACGGGATCGCGTTGACGGTGACGTTCCTCGCGCTCATGCTCGCGGCCGGAGCAGCCGCGGCCGAGAAGGACGAGGGCACGATCGGGCGGCTGCGCCGCGGCCTTGTCTCGTTCGGGCAGCTCGTCTGGGCCAAGGTGGCGCTCGCGGCCGTGGTCGGGCTCGTGCTCGGCGCGGCGATCGCCGTCGTCTTCGGGATCGTCGTCGAGGCAGCCGGCGTCACCGGCGGCGAGCCGTGGGGCCGGCTGCCGCTGCTCCTCGTCGGCGTCGCGCTCGCGGGCGCCGTCGTCGGCTCGGTGGGGACGCTGCTCGGCGCGCTGGCGCGGGAGGCGCGGACGGCCTCGCTGCTCGCCGTTCTCGTCGTGCTGCCGGTCATCTTCCTCGGCCTCGTGCCGCGCGGCGCGCTCGGGCTCGCCTACTGGCTGAGCCTCTTCCTGCCGTTCACCCACGCCGTCCGCTGGTTCGGCGCCGCGCTCTACGACACCTCCCCCTGGCGGACGCTCGGTGTCGAAACGGCATGGCTTCTCGTCCTGGGTGCTGTCTACGGCCTGCTGGCCCGCGTGGCAATGCGGCGCCTCGCCGCGTGAACGGCTGCGACCTGGTCGCCTTGCGACCAGGTCGCGGATGTTCGCGACGACGTTACTCTGTAAAGCGATGTCCGGATATCCGGAGATTCGCCTCCGCCGCTTCAGGCGCAATGCACAGCTGCGGGGGCTCGTGCGCGAGACCCGGCTCTCGCTCGACCAGCTCGTGATGCCGCTGTTCGTCGCGCCCGAGCCGCTCCGCAACGACGCGCTGCCCGCGATGTCGCGGTTCACGGTCGACGGCGTCGTGCGCGAGGTCGAGGAGCTCGTCCGCCTCGGCGTGCAGGCGGTGATCCTGTTCGGGATCCCGGCGGAGAAGGACGAGCAGGCAACCGGGGCGTGGGAAGAGGACGGCATCGTGCAGCAGGCGCTGCGCGCGCTGCGGCCGCGGTTCCCGGAGCTCGTGCTGCTGACCGACGTCTGCCTGTGCGAGTACACCTCGCACGGCCACTGCGGCGTGATCGTCGACGACGAGGTCGCGAACGACGCGTCGCTCGAGGTGCTCGCCCGAACGGCGGTGTCGCACGTCGAAGCGGGTGCCGACGTCGTTGCCCCGAGCGACATGATGGACGGTCGCGTCGCGGCGATCCGCGAGGGACTCGATGAGCACGGCTTCGAGTCGACGCCGATCCTCGCGTACTCGGCGAAGTACGCGTCGGCGTTCTACGGCCCGTTCCGCGAGGCGGCCGACTCGACCCCCGCCTTCGGAGACCGTCGCGGCTATCAGATGGATCCCGCAAACGTGCGCGAGGCGCTGCGAGAGTGCGAGCTCGACGTCGAGGAGGGCGCCGACGCGATCATGATCAAGCCGGCGCTGCCCTACCTCGACGTGATCCGCGCTGCGCGTGAGGCGTTCGACGTGCCCGTCGGCGCGTACAACGTCTCAGGCGAGTACGCGATGGTGAAGGCGGCGGCGCAGGCCGGCTGGCTCGACGAGCGGCAGGCGGCGCTCGAGTCGCTGACGGCGATCAAACGCGCCGGCGCCGACCTGATCATCAGCTACTGGACGAAGGACCTCGCCACTTGGCTCTAGTTCTCCGGTGCCAGGCACCCGAGGTTGGCGAGCTGGGAACAAGGGCCGAAACCCTGGTGCCTGGCACCGGCGTGCGATGAAAACGCGCAGCGACCTGTATCGCCGCGCGCTCTCTCTCATCCCCGGCGGCGTCAACTCGCCCGTGCGCGCGATGCGCGCGGTCGGCCTCGACGAGCCGTTCTTCGTCGCGCGCGGCGAGGGCGCCTACCTCGAGGACGTGGACGGCAACCGCTACCTCGACTGGGTGCTCTCGTGGGGGCCGCTGCTGTTTGGGCATGCCGACCCGGAGACGGTCGAGGCGGTGCGGGAGGCGGCGCTGCGCGGGACGAGCTTCGGCGCGCCGACAGAGGCCGAGGTCGACCTCGCGGCGGAGATCGTGGACGCGGTGCCGTCGGTCGAGAAGGTGCGGCTCGTCTCCTCCGGCACCGAGGCGGCGATGAGTGCGCTGCGCCTCGCGCGGGCGTTCACGAAGCGCGACCGCATCCTCAAGTTCGCCGGCTGCTACCACGGCCATGTGGACGCGCTGCTGGCGAGCTCCGGCTCCGGCCTCGCGACGCTCGCGATCCCGTCGACACCCGGCGTGCCGAGCGCGGTCACCGCGGACACGATCGTCTGCCCGTACAACGACGTGAGCGCCGCCGCCGAGGCGGTGCTGCGCTACGGCGAGGGGCTGGCGGCGATCATCGTCGAGCCGGTTGCCGGCAACATGGGCGTCGTCCCGCCTGCGGACGGCTTCCTCGCGGCGCTGCGGCAGCTCTGCGAAGCCTCGGGCGCGCTGCTCGTCTTCGACGAGGTGATCACCGGCTTCCGTGTCGCGCGCGGCGGCGCGCAAGAGCGTTACGGCGTCACGCCGGACCTGACCATTCTCGGCAAGATCGTCGGCGGCGGACTGCCGCTGGCCGCGTTCGGCGGCCGTGCCGACGTCATGGAGCTGCTCGCGCCCTCGGGGCCGGTCTACCAGGCCGGCACGCTCTCCGGGAATCCGCTCGCGACCGCCGCCGGGCTGTCGGTGCTACGGCGCCTGCGTGACCCGGCAGTGTACGAGGAGCTCGAGTGGCGCGGCGCGCGGCTCGAGGCAGGGCTCGCGGAGTTCGGCCGCGTGCGCCGCGTCGGCGCGATGCTCACGCTCTTCATGACGGAAACCGGGATCCGCAACTTCGACGACGTGCAGCGCTGCGACACCGCACGCTACGGCGCGCTCTTCCGCCATCTGCTGGAGCACGGCATCTACGTCGCGCCCTCGCAGTTCGAGGCGATGTTCGTCTCGCTTGCTCACGGAGACGCCGAGATCGATGCGACGGTCGCGGCCGTCCGCGCTTTCTTCGAAACCGCGGACTAGGCATGTGGAACGTCATCATGGAGGAAGCCTCCGCCGAGAGCAGTCTCTGGAAGGCATCGCTTCGCCCGGAAGGTTCGCGGGAGCTCCTGCCGATTTTCTCCCCGCTCGGGAATCCGCGCTTCGCGCTCGGGCTGGAGACGATCTACGAGGGCTACCTCGTGCACTACGGCGCGCCGCGCCTGTTCGCTCCGCCGGACCAGGACACGGCGTTGCTGCTCGGCGACTACCTCTACGCGCACGGGCTCCTGCGAATCTCGTCGGCCGGCGACGTGAGCGCGGTTGCCGACCTCTCAGAGCTGATCTCGCTCTGCGGCCAGCTTCGCGCCGCGAACGCCGGCGGCGACGGGCCGCTCTGGGCGGCCACTGCGGCCCTGCTCGGCGCCGGCCCGCAGCTGGACGAGCCGCGTGCGGCACTGCGCCTGCACGGCGACGCCGCCCTGCTCGAAGCGGTGGCGCGGGCGGCCGCCGGTGACGAGCCCGTCGAGCGGGCGCTCGCCGCTCACACCCTCCGGCTGCGATAGAGTCGCAGCCGCATGGTGGCTGCGTTACTCGCTCCACTGCACCTCCTCGGCGCCGAGTCGGCCGCGGAGGAGGGCAAGAAGACGATCCTGGCGATGCTGCTCGTCGGGCTCGTCTTCGTCGGGGTGATCGTGGTGGGTGAACTCACCCACTACCTCCGCCACAAGCGTTAGTGGCCGCGCTGCGGGACCTGCGCGACTGGATCGCCCTGCTCGAGCGCGAGGGTGAGCTCGTGCGCGTCTCCGCCGAGGTCGACCCCGACCTCGAGATCACCGAGATCGTCGATAGGACGGTGAAGGGCGGGGGGCCGGCGCTGCTGTTCGAGCGCCCGAAGGGCTCGTCGCATCCGCTGCTGATCAACCAGTTCGGCACCGAGCGGCGTATGTGCCTCGCCTTCGGCGTCGACCGGCTCGACGACGTGGCGCGCAAGGTGAGCGACGTGCTCGAGATGCAGCCGCCCGAGGGGCTGATGGACAAGGTGCGCGGCCTGCAGAAGCTGAAGTCGATCGCCGACTCGCTGCCGCAGACGGTGCGCTCGGGCCCTGTGCACGAGGTCGTGCTCCAGGGCGACGAGGTCGACCTCGGGCTGCTGCCGGTACAGCGGTGCTGGCCCGGCGATCCGGCGCCGTTCATCACGCTCCCCGCCGTGATCACGCGCGATCCGAGCTCGGGCGGCCGCAACGTCGGCATGTACCGGATGCAGGTGATCGACGGACGTACGACCTTCATGCACTGGCAGATCCACAAGGACGGCCGTGCCGACTGGCTGGCGTCCGGCGGCCGGATCCCGGTCGCCGTCGCCCTCGGCCTCGATCCGGTGACGGCGTACTCCGCGAGCGCGCCGCTGCCGAAGCACATCGACGAGTTCATGCTGGCCGGCTTCCTGCGCGGCACGCCGGTCGAGCTCGTCAAGGGCGTGACGGTCGACCTCGAGGTGCCGGCGCACGCCGAGATCGTGCTGGAGGGCTTCATCGACAAGGACGAGCTCGGCCAGGAAGGCCCGTTCGGCGACCACACCGGCTACTACACGCCGGCGGAGCCGTTCCCGGTCTTCCACGTCACCGCCATGACGATGCGGCGCGAGGCGGTCTATCCGTCGATCGTCGTCGGCAAGCCGCCGCAGGAGGACGCGTGGCTCGGCAAGGCGACCGAGCGGATCTTCCTGCCTGCGGTCCGGGCGACGGTGCCGGAGATCGTCGACTACGACCTGCCGGTCGCGGGCGCCTTCCACAACTGCTGCATCGTCTCCATCCGCAAGGCCTTCCCGGGTCACGCGCGGAAGGTGATGCACGCGATCTGGGGCCTCGGGATGCTGAGCCTGACGAAGTGCGTGGTCGTCGTCGACGCGCACGTGAACGTGCACGACTACGAGCAGGTGCTGTTCTACGCCGGCGCGAACGTCGACCCGACGCGGGACGTCGTGCTCGCCCAGGGGCCGCTCGACCACCTCGACCACGCGCCGGAGCGGCAGTTCGTCGGCGGCAAGCTCGGGATCGACGCGACCGCGAAATGGCCGGAGGAGGGGGCCCGGCCGTGGCCCGACGAGATCGAGATGAGCCCGGAGGTCAGGGCGCTGGTCGACCGGCGCTGGGCCGAGTACGGGATCGAACTGGTTCCTCCGGCAGGACACGGCGCGATCGATCAGACTTCCCGCTCGTTGCGCCAACTGCTACGACGTTGACGCCCGTGGAGGAGCGCCGGTTGAATTCGATGTGGATGCGCGAGGGAGCCGCCTAGTGGAGCCGTCTGGGAACGGCCCCGCCGACAACGAGCCGCACGTGCCGTCGCCGACGCTCTGGCCGGCCGGCTTCGCCGTCGGCATCGCGGTCAGCCTCGTCGGACTGATCGTCGACCCGCTGGTGATCTCGTCGATCGGCGGCGCGATCGCGATCGTGTTCGGGTTCCTCTGGGCCCGCGACGCGACCGCCGAGCTCCGCGGCCACGCTGTCGCCGTCGAGCCCGAGACGCGGGAGCGTGCGGCCGCCGCCCCGGCTGCGCCGGCCGCGACCGCCGAGCGCTTTCCGCGCAGCCGCTTCCTCGAGGGCGCGACGCTCGGCCTCGGCGGCGTGATCGGCGGCCTCGTCACCCTGCCGGTCGCCGGCTTCGCTCTGCTGCCGCCGTTCCTGGGTCAGAAGCGGCACGAGACCGACCTCGGACCGCTCACCGACTTTCCCGAGGGGAAGTGGTTCATCGCCACCTTCATGACCGACCCGAAGGAGGGCGAGGTCTCCCGGCGCACGGCCTTCGTGCGCAACAACGGCATCGTCCAGAACGTGCCGAGCTTCACGATCATCTCGAACCGCTGCGCGCACCTCGGCTGCCCGGTGCAGGCCAACGGGCCGACCGGCGCGATCCTCGGCGAGAAGAACGTCCTCGAGCACACGGTCAACGGCCCGATCCTCCTCAGGCCGGTCGTCCCTGCAGGCTTCGGCTGCCCCTGCCACGGCGGCCAGTACGACACCGAGGGCAACCGCACCGCGGGCCCGCCCGTGCGCGCGCTCGACCGGTACTCGTTCGAGATCAAGAATGGGCACGTCGTCCTGCTCAGCACGTACTCGGTCTCGCACGTCGACGGCACCGGGGCGCAGGCGAAGATCTTCAAGTACAAGCAAGCGGGCCCGGGCGAGCACGTGGACGGGCCCGAGCAGTGGTTCTATCCCCTCCAGCCGCCGCACCACTGATGGCGCTCCGCCGATCTCCCAGCAAGGCCGAGCTCCGCCGCGAGCGGATGCAGGCGGTGGTCACGTACCCGGTCGACTGGCTGGAGGAGCGCTCCGGACTCGTCGGCGCCGTGCGCTACTTCCTCTTCCGGAACGTACCGGCCGACATCAACTGGATGCAGACGCTCGGCTCGGCGACGCTCACGGCGTTCCTCGTGCAGGCGACGACCGGCGTGATCCTCGCGATGTACTACAAGCCGACGCCGAAGGACGCGTACTCGTCGATCCAGAACATCACCGACCACGTGACGATGGGCTGGCTCGTGCGCGGCATGCACAAGTGGGGCGCCAGCGTCTTCATCATCCTGATGTTCCTGCACATGGGCCGCGTGTTTCTGTTCGGCGCGTACAAGTACCCGCGCGAGCTGAACTGGATCGTCGGCGTGCTGCTGCTGCTGATGGGGATGATGGAAGGCTTCACGGGCTACCTGCTGCCCTGGGACCAGACCGCGTACTGGGCGAGCGTCGTCGGGATCAACCTGAACGGGACGGCGCCGTTCCTCGGGCCGTGGCTCGCGCAGTTCCTGCGCGGCGGGCAGGAGATCGGTGCGGACACGCTCACGCGCTTCTACTCGATCCACATGCTCGTGCTCCCCGGCGCGATCATGGCCCTGATCGGCCTGCACCTCTATCTCGTCATCCGGCTCGGCGTCACCTCGCCGCCGTGGTCGAAGGAGGCTGCGGGTACGGAACGCGCCGAGGAGCCGAGCACGCTGCGGAAGGGCCTCATCCATTCGGCGGAGCCGGGGGGCTCGGAGTAGATGGCCGCCGAGAAGCCGAGCCCGGTCGACGAGCGCCGCGCGTCCTTCGCGCGCTACAAGAAGGACGTCAAGGCGCGGGGGAAGCCGTTCTATCCCTACGGGATGTTCCACGACACGGTGATGAGCCTCGTCGTGGTGGCGGTGATCGTCGCGCTCGCCGCCGTCTGGAAGTGGACGTCCTGGGCGCCGCACCACGACGGGACGCACGCGGGGCTGCTCGGGCCGGAGTACGCAGCGCCCGCCGATCCCGGCACGGTCAGCTTCGTGCCGCGACCCGACTGGTACTTCTACTTCCTCTTCTACCTGCTCCGGATCTTCAAGTGGCCGGAGTCGGTGTTCCTCGCGACCGTCGGCATCCCGACGATCTGCGTGATCCTCTTGATCTCGCTGCCGTTCATCGACGTGCGGCGCGAGCGGCGGCCGCTGCGGCGGCCGGTCGCCGTCGTCGCGGCCGTGCTCACGGTCCTCTCGATGGCCGTGCTGACCTGGAAGGGCGCGACGGCGAAGGAGGCGCTCGCGTCCGAGGTGATCGCGAACGTGCCGACCTGGGTGAAGGCCGAGCAGCTGCCGGCGGAGGCGGTGCCGGGCGCGAAGCTGTTCGCGACCGCCGGCTGCACCGCCTGCCACGCGTATCTCGGCACCGGCTCCTCGAATCTCGGGGCGCCGGACCTGACGGCGATCGGGACGCGCAACCTCGGCATCGACTTCCAGATCCGGCACCTGCAGTGTCCGTCGTGCGTGACCCCGGGCTCGCCGATGCCGAAGTTCGCGTCGCTCGGCGACACCCGCCTGCGCCAGCTCGCGATCTTCCTCGAGTCCTCCAAGGGCAAGCGTTAACGGACAGAATTCCGGGGAATGCACGTCTTCCTCGGGATAACCGGCGCCTCGGGCGCCCCGTACGCGGCTCGGCTGCTCGAGGCGCTCGCCGCCGCCGACTGCGAGATCGGCGTCTGCGCGTCGAGCGCCGGCATCGAGGTGCTCGCGACGGAGCTGTACGGGAACGCGCGGCTCTCGCGCGACGAGACCCTGGCCCGCCTGCTCGAGCCGGCGGGCGGCGCGGCGGCGGTCTACGACCCGAACGACTGGAAGGCGCCGTACGCGTCCGGCTCCGCGAAGGTCGACGCGTACGTGATCTGCCCTTGCTCGATGGGGACGCTCGGGACGATCGCGTCGGGCGCGATGCAGAACCTCATCCACCGCGCCGCCTCGGTGGCGATCAAAGAGGAGCGGCGGCTCGTGCTGATGCCGCGCGAGACGCCCCTCTCCGCGATCCACCTGCGGAACATGCTGACGCTGCGCGAGGCGGGCGCGACGATCCTCTTTCTCGCGCCGGGCTTCTACCAGTCGCCGGAGACGATCGGCGATCTCGTCGACTTCGTGGTCGCGCGGGCGCTCGACCAGCTCGGGCTCGAGAACGCGCAGGCGAAGCGGTGGGGACAGTGACCGCCCAGACCGGCCGCCTCCCGGCCGAGGGCGTGCAGCGGATGTTCGACCGGATCGCGCCGGTCTACGACCTGATGAACCGGCTGATGACCATGGGCCTCGACCGGCGCTGGCGGCGCATCACCGTCGAGCAGGTCGTCCGGCCCGGCGACCGCGTGCTCGACGCCTGCTGCGGGACGGGCGACCTCGCCGTGTGCGCGCGGCGCGCAGGAGCGAAGGTCGTCGGCATCGACTTCTCGGAGCGCATGCTCGAGCGCGCGCGGCGGAAGGAGCCTGCGATCGAGTGGATTCGAGGCGACGTGCTCGCTCTTCCGTTCGCCGAGGGCTCGTTCGACGCCGCCACCGTCGGCTTCGGCGTCCGCAACGTGGCGGACCTCGAGGGCGGTCTGCGCGAGCTGCGCCGCGTGCTGCGGCCCGGCGGCCGGCTCGGGATCCTCGAGATCACGACGCCGGCCGGCGCGTTCGCCGCGTTCTACCGGCTCTGGTTCGACCGCGTGATCCCGCTGCTGGGCAGGGTGCTGCCGGGCGGCTCCGCGTATAGGTACCTGCCCGCGAGCGTCCGCCGGTTCCCGCAGCCCGACGACCTCGCCGGGCTTCTTGCCGCCGCCGGGTTCGAGAACGTGCGGTTTCGCTTGTTTGCAGGGGGTATCGTGGCCCTGCACGTGGGGGAGGGCAGATGACCACCACCGCAGGGACGCTGGCAGCGATCCGCGAGGCCCCCGGGCTCGAGGAGTACCTCGACGCGATCGAGGAGCGCCTCGCGCGCACCGTCGCGAGCCATCCCGGCGTCGTGGCGGCGGTCGGGAACGAGGCGCTCGCCGCGGGCGGCAAGCGGCTGCGCCCGCTGCTCGTCTTCCTCTCGGCCCCGGCCGGCCGCGAGCCGTCGATCGCCGCCGGGGTCGCGGTGGAGCTCGTGCACATGGCCACGCTCGTCCACGACGACCTGATCGACCGCGCGCATTTCCGCCGCGGCATGCCGGCCGCCTGGTCCGCACACGGCCCGCTGGCGGCGCGCGCGACCGGCGACTACCTCTTCGCGCGCGCCTTCGCGGAGCTGACCGCGACCGGCGACGCGCACGCGGTCGCGATCCTCGCCGACGCGACCCTTTGCCTCGCCCGCGGCGAGGCGCTGCAGCGCACCCAGACGCGCGACCCGTCGACGACCGTCGAGGCGTACCTGGAGCGCTGCGCGCTGAAGACGGGGAAGCTGTTCGAGGCGGCGTGCCGGCTCGGCGGCGGCTCCGCCGAGTACGGGCTCGCGCTCGGCATCGCCTTCCAGATCGCCGACGACGTGCTCGACTGCTCCGGCGCGACGATCGAGACCGGCAAGATCGCCGGCACCGACCTGCGCGACGGCACCCCGACGCTGCCGCTGCTGCTCGCGGCGCAGGAGGACGAGGTCGTCCACCAGGCGCTCGCGGGCGGGCCGATGGACGGCGCGCTCGTGCGCGTCGCCGCGTCGGGCGCACTGGAGCTGTCCCGCGTCGTTGCCCTCGACTACGCTAGGCGCGCCCGTGCGTGCCTCAACGGCGAGCTGCACCGCGACGAGCTCGATTCGCTGACGCACGCGGTCGTCAACCGCGAAAGGTAGGCAGGTGGCGGTACTCGACACGCTGGAGACCCTCGCCCCGATCCGTGAGAAGATCGAGAGCGGCGAGCGCCTGGACTTCGAGGACGGCCTGGCGCTGATGGAGTCGGACGACCTGCTCGCGCTCGGCGAGCTTGCGGATCTGGCGCGCCGCGTCCGCGGTGGCGGCGACGAGGTCTTCTTCGTCCAGAATCTCTACCTCAACCAGACGAACGTCTGCCGCGTGAAATGCAAGTTCTGTGCCTTCGCGAAGACGCGGAAGCAGGAGGACGCATACACGCTCACCGCCGAGGAGCTCGTCGCGGACGCCGTCGCCCAACATCAGGTCGTGCGCTTCACCGAGATCCACTGCGTCAACGGCGAGAACCCCCACGTCGACCTCGAGTTCTACGCGGGCGTGCTGCGAAAGCTGAAGGAAGCTCTGCCGGACGTGCATCTGAAGTTCTACACGGCCTCCGAGATCCACCACATGTCGAAGCTCGAGGGCTGCTCCCATGCCGAGGTGCTGCGCGTCCTCGAGGAGGCGGGCCTCGGCTCGCTCCCCGGCGGCGGCGCCGAGATCTTCGCCGACCGCGTGCGCCAGCTGATCGCGCCGGGCAAGGAGCATCCGGACGAGTGGTTCGACGTGCACGACACCGCGCACAGGATGGGGATCCCGACGCACTGCACGCTCCTGTACGGCCACGTCGAGACGTACGAGGAGCGCGTCGACCACCTGCTCCGCCTGCGTGCGCAGCAGGACGCGACCGGCGGCTTCCTCGCGTTCATCCCGCTCGCGTTCCATCCGGAGAACACCGTCTTCGAGCGGCGCGGCTTCCGCTTCACGACCGGCGCCGACGACCTCAAGATGATCGCAGTGTCGCGGCTGCTGCTGGACAACATCCCGAACGTGAAGGCGTACTGGATCATGATGGGGATGCCGATGGCGCAGGTCGCGCTCCACTTCGGCGCGAACGACGTGCAGGGGACGGTGATGCGCGAGCAGATCTTCCAGGCTGCCGGCGCGACGAGCGGAACCGAGCAGAAGATCCCCGAGCTCGTTCGGTTCGTGAGGGAGGCGGGCCGGATTCCCGTGCAGCGCGACACGCTCTACAATGAACTGCGGAGGTGGGACGACTGATGCTGCGGCTCGGTCGCATCTCGTATGCGAACATGGCGCCGGTCTTCTACCGCGTCGACGCCGAGGTCGACGAGGTGTTCGGAGTGCCGACGGCGCTGAACCAGATGCTCGTGGACGGTGAGCTCGACACGGCGCCGATCTCGTCGATCGAGTACGCGCGCAACGCGGACCGGTTGAAGCTGCTGCCGCGGCTCTGCGTCGCCTCCGAGGGCGCGGTCGAGTCGATTCAGCTCGTGACGCGGAAGCCGCTCGAGCAGGTGCGCGTGGTGGCGGTGACCCCCGAGTCCGCGACCTCCGTCGTGCTGACGAAGGTGCTGCTGCCGGAGGCCGAGCACGTGCCGCTCGGCGAGGACGCCGACGCGAGGCTGCTGATCGGCGACGCGGCGTTGAAGTCGGCGTTCGAGGATCCGACCCCGCATTACGATCTCGGCAAGCTGTGGCTCGAGCGCACGGGGCTGCCGATGGTGTTCGCGGTCTGGGCGTGCCCGGAGCCGCTCGCCGACGGGCTCGCCGAGCTCGAGGACGCGCTTGTCGCGTCGGTACGCCGCGCGCGCGCCGAGCCGGAGCAGCTCGCGTTCGAGGCGTCGGAGCGGTACGGCTATCCCGCCGGCTTCCTTGCCCGCTACTTCGAGAAGCTGCGCTACCGCTTCGGGCCGCGCGAGCGCGCCGGCCTCTACACGTTCCTCGAGTTCGCGCGCGACGCCGACCTGCTCGACACGGTGCCGGAGCTCCGCTTCGTGCAGACGAAGGGCGCCGCCGTCGCATGAGCGTTGCCGCGACGTCTCCCGTCGGAGAGATCCTCGAGAAGACGCTTGACGGCGAGCGGCTCACGGACGAGGACGCGGTCGCGCTGCTGCGATCGCGTGACCTCGTGACCGTCGGGCGCGCCGCGAACGAGATCCGCAACCGCAAGCACGACCCCGACCGGGTCACGTTCATCATCGACCGCAATCTCAACTACACGAACATCTGCTACACGGACTGCGACTTCTGCGCGTTCTACCGCCGGCCCGGCGACGCGCGCGAGGGCTACCTGCTGCCGAAGCCGGTGATCTTCAAGAAGATCGAGGAAACGCTCGCGATCGGCGGCACCGGCCTGCTGATGCAGGGCGGCCATCATCCCGACCTCGACATCGACTTCTACGAGGATCTCTTCCGCTCGATCAAGGCGCGCTACCGGATTCACCTGCACGCGCTGTCGCCGCCGGAGATCCAGCACATCTCGCGTCGCTCGAAGCTGACGATCCCCGAGACGCTGACACGCCTCCGCGACGCGGGTCTCGACTCGATCCCCGGCGGCGGCGCCGAGATCCTCGTCGACCGCGTGCGCGCCGTCATTGCGCCGAAGAAGACGAAGACCGGCGAGTGGCTCGGCGTGATGCGCCACGCGCACCGGCTCGGCATCTCGACGACGGCGACGATGATGTACGGCCACGTCGAGACGCTCGAGGAGCGGGTCGAGCACATGCGGCGGATCCGCGAGCTGCAGGACGAGACCGGCGGCTTCCGCGCCTTCTTCTCCTGGACGTTCCAGGACGACGGCAACCGGCTCGGCGACAAGGTGCCGCCGGAGACTCGTCCGACGTCGTTCGACTACCTGCTGACGCAGGCGGTGTCGCGGCTCTATCTCGACAACATGTCGCACATCGGCTCGTCGTGGGTGACTCAGGGCAAGAAGATCGGCCAGGTCGCGCTCCAGTTCGGCGCCGACGACCTGGGGTCGGTGATGATCGAGGAGAACGTCGTCAGCGCCGCCGGCACGACGTACCGCGCGAGCACGGACGAGTTCGTCCACCTGATCAGAAGCCTCGGCAAGACCCCGGTGCAGCGAGACACGCTGTACCGGGAAGTCCGCGTCTGGAACTAACGCGAGCCGTCAGGCGCCGTAGTCGAGCGAGCCGTCGAGGCGGCCGCGCGACGCGAGCCGGTTGAACGTCAGCAGCGCCGCCGTCATCCAGCCGACGGCGACGGCAGCCTCGAGCGCGGCGTGGCCGACGACGGTCGACCACGGGGCGCCGGCGAACACCTCGCGGATCGCGAGCAGCCCGTTCGTGAGCGGCAGGAACCGTGACGCCCACTCGAGCGCCGTCGGGTAGTACGAAAGCGGGACGTTGACGCCGCAGACCGTCATCAGGCCCACATAGCCGACGAGCACGACAAGGCTGTTGATGCTGCGGAAGCGGAAGATGACGCCCGCGAGGAACGTGCCGAAGCAGTAGGACGCGAGCGCGACGATGGCGGTCAGCGGCACGACGGCGAGCACTCGCGGCCACGGCAGGTGGAGCCCGAACGCCGGGCCGGCGATGAAGAGGGCGCCGAGCGCGCTCAGCGAGCCGTCCACGACGAGGTACGCGCCGCGCGACGCAAAGACGACGACGGGGCTCGTCGGGCTCGCGACGAGCAGCGGCAGCGTGCCTGCCCATCGCTCCGTCGTCGTCATGTTGAGTGAGAAGACGCCCGACTGCGCCGCCACGGCGAGCGCGTTCCCGATCAGGAGGTAGAACGCGGCCCGATCGTTGGCGACGCGCAGGCCGATGAGCGCAAAGAACGACACCTGCGCAATCACTCGCACCATCCAGCCGAGCGCCCAGCTGCGCCACGTGAAGATCGCTCGGTAGTCGGCGAGCCCCGCGCGGAACGCGTGCTCCATGACGGTCAGGACCCTCATGCCGTGGCGAGCTCTCCGCTCGTGCGCATTCGCCGCAGGACGAGCCGCAGCACGAACCGTCCGAACAGGAAGCTGAGCCCGCCGATCAACAGCACCATGCCGAGCCTCCCCCACTCGTCGTGGATGGGCGACGGCCTGACGCTTGCGCGCAGCAGGTCGGAGCTCCAGGACATGAAGATCACCTTCGTCACCGGCTGGATCCAGCCGGGCAGGAGAGCGATCGGCACGAAGACACCGCCGAGCACGTAGAACGGGAAGCTCGCCGAGTTCGCGAACGTGTACGAGTTGCGCGTCAGCACGAACAGCGCGGCGAAGACGACTGCGGTCCCCGCCATCGCGAAGATCGTCACGAGCAGGGTCAGCGCGAGCGCGAACGGGTGCTCGAACGGGATGGAGACGCCGAAGACGAGCTTCCCGATCGCCCACACCTCGAGGAACCCGAACGAGCCGAGAGTCATGATTGCGGAAATGCGGCCGAGGATCACGACCGCGAGCGACGACGGCGTCGCGAGGATCCACTCGAGCATCCCCTGCCAGCGGTCGCCGGTGACGAGGTTGCCGCCCTGGAAGAGCGCGAACCACCAGAGCGTCATGAGCACCGGAGCCATCAACGCGTCGGGCTGGAGGTCATGCCGGCCGCCGTGTCGCACGATCGTCAGGAAGATGATCGTGAACAGCGGCGCGGTGAAGAACGGGATCAGCGTGTCCGGGCTCGCCCGCACGATCCGCAGCTCGAGGCGGTAGCCCGCGAGGAACGGTCGCATCAGACCCGGAGGCCGCGATCGCCGATCAGGTGCACGTACACCTCTTCGAGGCTCGGCAGGCTCGTTCGCACGGAGGTGACACCCGCGTCGACGAGGAGCTTCAGGACGTCGGCCGTCACGCCCGTCTCGGCGACCTCGATGCGGGCGCCGCCTTCGGCGGGTGCGACGCTCTCCACGCCCGCGAGGCCGGCGATGCGACCAAGCACCTCCTCGCCCGCGCCTTCGACGTCGATGCGCTGGAAGCGCAAGATGACGCGGCCAAGCGTCCGCGGCGACTCCGTCGCGATGATCGCGCCGTGGTCGATCAGCGTGACTCGGTCGCAGAGCGCCTCGGCCTCGGCCATATCGTGCGTCGCGAGCAGGATCGTCCGGCCCTCCCCGCGCAGCTCGGTGATCAGCGCACGGAACTCGCGTGCCGCGAGCGGATCCATCCCCGTCGTCGGCTCGTCGAGGAAGAGCACCTTCGCGTCGCCCATCAGCCCGCGCGCGAGGTGCAGGCGCTGCTTCATGCCGCGCGAGTACGTCTCGACGCGCTCGTCAGCGCGATCCGTCAGCCCGACCCGATCGAGCAGCCGTTCCGTGCGCTCTCGGATCTCCGCACGGGAGAGCTTGTAGAGCGCGCCCCAGTACTCGAGATTCTGGCGGCCGCTGAGCCGCCAGTAGAGCCCGCGCTCGCCGCCGAACACGATGCCGATCTGCGGCCGGACGGCGCGTGCCTCCTCGACGACGTCGTGGCCGAGCACGCTCGCCTTCCCGCTGGTCGGCAGCAGCACCGTCGAGAGGATCTTGACGAGGGTCGTCTTGCCGGCTCCGTTCGGGCCCAGCAGGCCATGCACCTCGCCGACGGGGATCGTCAGCGAGACGCCGTCGAGGGCCGTGACCGGCTCCCGCTTCCGCGGCGTGAAGACCCGGCGTATCTCCTGGACGTCGACCGCGCTCTCCACCGGCCGGGATTCTGTCACGCGAAGCATCATCGGCCCGATATTTCACTGCTCCGGCCGACATCCGGCTACCCTGCCCGAGGGTCGTGCTCCGCAAGCTCCTCACTGCCGCTGCAGTCGCCGCGATCGGCGTGCTGCCTGCCGGCGCCGCGACGAGGGCGCGCAGCGCCTCGTCGCAGATCGTCGCCCAGTCGGTGCTGATGCCGGGCGTCGGCTACCAGCGTGAGGTCGAGTTCACGCCGCGCGGGCCGGTCGTGCTCGACGTCGTGACCGCGCCGCGACCCGACGGCTCGCTCTACACCCTCGCCCCCGCGCTCTCGAACGGCGCGATCGTCGGCACGGAGACGCTCACGGACATGGAGAAGGACGCAAGCACGGCTGCGACGGTCGTCGGCGTCAACGGCGACTTCTTCGCCGCAAAGTCCGGGGTGCCGACCGGGATCCTCATGCGCGGCGGCGCCCTCGACTCCGCGCCCGCGAACGGACGCTCGAGCCTCGGCATCGCGCCGGACGGAACGCTCGCCGTCAGCCGCGTCGTGTTCGACGGCACCTGGCGCGGCACGAGCCAGCGCCGGCAGCTCGACCTGAACGCCGCGCCGGCCGCCGGGCATACGACCCTCTACACCTCCGCCTGGGGGTCGACGACGCCGGCTGAGAACGGCGTCGTTGAGGACGTGATCGGCTCGTTCCCGCCAGCCCAACCCGACCGCGTCCTGACCGGCGCCGTCACGCAGGTCGTCGCCCAGGGGAGCACGCCGATCCCGCCCGGCGGGGCGGTGCTCGTCGCGCGCGGCGCGCAGGCGCCGCACCTGACGGCCGAGGCGCCGGCGGGTACGACGGTCGAGGTGCGGCTGACGCTCACGCCGGACTGGAGCACGATGGCGAGCGCGATCGGCGGCGGGCCGGTGCTCGTCCTCGGCGGGAAGCCCATCTTCCGCGCCGACGAGTCCTTCGGCGACCCGGTCCTGAACACCCGCGGCCCGCGCAGCGCCGTCGCCCAGCTGAGCGACGGACGCATCCTGCTCGTCAGCGTCGAGGGCGGCGGCTCCGCGTACAGCGCCGGGATGACGAACTACGAGCTGGCCGTCGCGCTCGCGCGTCTCGGCGCGGTCACGGCCATGGGCCTCGGCAGCGGCGCCCCCGCGGCGATGGCGTTCGACGGCTCGCTGCTGACGCGGCCCTCGTCGAGCACGGAGCCGACGCTCTCCGACGCGCTCCTGCTCTCGTACAACGGCGTCTACGCGGCGCTGCCGGCGACCGCCGTCGTCTCGCCGAACGGCGACGGCGTCGCCGACACGCAAACGTTCACGTACAAGCTCCTCCGCCAGTCGACGGTGACGGCCACGCTCACCGGGCCGGACAAGTCGACGCGCACACTCGTACAGGACTCCGAGCAGCCGGGAGTGCACGCGATTCAGTGGAACGCCGAGACGGCGGCCGGCACACCGGAGCTGGAGGGGGGCTGGAAGTTCACCGTCGCCGCGGTCGACGACCAGGGCCGTGCGACCAGCGCCGATCGCCAGTTCGACCTCAACGACACCCTCGGCACGCTCCAGGCGACGCCGGCTGCGGCGCAGCTCCTCCCGGGCGCAACGGCGGTCGTCACCGCGGCCTTCCAGCTCGCGCACCCGGCGCAGGTGACGGCGACGGTCGAGACCCGCAGCGGCATCGTGATCGCCACTCTGCTCGACACGAGCCTCCAGCCGGGACCGCAACAGGTGGTCTGGAACGGCCGCACGTGGACGGGCGCGCTCGCGTTCACCGGCGCCTATCAGGTGCACGTCGTCGCAGCGAACTCGATCGGCACCGTCTCGCTCGTCGCCCCCTTCACGGCCCATCGTTAGTGCCCCTAGGATCCCCACCCGTGCTCGCGAGCCTCTCCGGGTCGATCACGCACGCCGTCGGCAACCACGGCGTCTACGCCGTGTTCGGGCTGCTGATTCTCGCCGCCGTCGTGCCCGTGGCAAGCGAGCTCGTGATGCTCTACGCCGGCGCGGTGGCCGGCGGCGCCTTCTCCGGCGTCGCCGTGAACGTCTTCGGGACCACTGTGCACTCGCACGCCTGGGGCTACCTCTGGATGGTGGCCGCCGGCACGCTCGGGAACCTCGTCGGCGCCGCGGTCGGCTGGTGGATCGGCGTCCGCGGCGGCCGGCCGCTCCTGCACCGCTACGGCCGCTACATCCACGTCTCGGACGCCAAGCTCGAACGGGCCGAACGCTGGTTCGACCGCTTCGACGACTGGGCGGTGCCGCTGGGCCTCGCGACGCCTCTCGTCCGCTCCTTCGTCGCCATCCCCGCCGGGATCGTGCGCGTCCCCTTCCGGAAGTTCCTTCCGCTCGCATTCGCCGGCAGCGCCGTCTTCTGCTTCGGCCTCGCCGGGGCAGGCTGGGCGCTCGGCACCGCCTACACGCACGCCCACCGCGACCTGCGCTACGTCGATTACGCCGTGCTGGCAGGCGTTGTGCTGCTCGCGGCGTATCTGGCACTCCGGTGGCTGAGGGCCGCTAGAGTGAGTCGCCGTGCAGACGATCCCGCTCGTTGACGTCCGGGCACAGTACGCGCCGCTGATCCCGGAGCTCGAGGCCCGTTTCCGCGAGGTCCTCGACGGCGGGCAGTTCATCCGTGGCTCGCACTACTGGGCCTTCCAGGAGGAGGCTGCGGCCTATCTCGGCGTCTCGAAGACGGTCGGTGTCGCCAACGGCACCGACGCGCTCGTGCTCGTGCTCGACGCAATGGAGATCGGCCCGGGCGACGAGGTCATCTGCCCTGCCTTCACCTTCTACGCGACCGCCGAGTCGATCGCGCGCCGCGGCGCCACGCCCGTCTTCGCCGACATCGATCCCGCGACGCTGAACCTCGACCCCGACGACGTCGCGGCGAAGATCACGGCGCAGACGCGCGCGCTGATGCCGGTGCACCTGTTCGGCCGGCCGGCGCCGATGGAGGAGCTCGCGAAGCTCGGCCTGCCGGTGATCGAGGACGCCGCCCAGGCGTTCGGCGCGCCAGGCGTCGCGAAGCTCGGCACGGTCGCCACGTACAGCTTCTTCCCGACGAAGAACCTCTTCTGCCTCGGCGACGGCGGCCTCGTTGCGACAAGCGACGACGAGCTCGCCGACCGGGTGCAGATGCTCGCGTTCCACGGCTCGCGCGACAAGACCGACTTCGACTTCGTCGGCTACAACTCGCGCCTCGACGAGCTGCAGGCAGCGATGCTGCGGATCTTTCTCACGCACCTCGACGCGTGGAACCGCGGTCGGCGCGAGGCGGCGGCGCGCTACGCCGAGCTCGGGCTCGGCGAGCTCGTCGAGCTGCCGCACGACGAGCCGGCGCACATCTACCACCTGTTCGTCTGCCGTTCGCCCGAGCGCGACCGCATCCGCGCGGCGCTCACCGATGCGGGCATCGCCTCGGCCGTCTACTACACGACGCCGCTGCACCTGCAGCCGGCGCTCCGCTTCCTCGGCTACGAGCCGGGCTCGCTGCCGGAGACCGAGCAGGTTGCGCAGGAGAACTTCTCCGTGCCGCTCTGGCCGGGCATTCCGGCCGAGGCGCAGGAGCGGGTCGTCGACGCCGTCCGCTCGGCGGTCGGCGTCGCCGCACGCGCATGAGCCGTATCGGCCGCCACCGGCTGCTGCAGCTGCTGGCGGACGCGGTGATCGTCGCCGTCTCGTGGGTGCTCGCGTTCGAGCTGCGCTTCGACCACGGCCTGCCGGTCTACTACGACACGCTGCTGCGGCGGACGATCTTCATCGTCGTCGCGATCAAGCTCGCCGTCTTCATCGCGTTCGGCTTCCACCGTCGCTGGTGGCGCTACTTCTCCGTGAACGACATGTGGAGTGCGGCGCGCGGCGTCGTGGTCGCGTCCCTCGTCGCCGACGTCACGGTCTACTTCGTCTCACCCGTGCACAACGTGCGCCTGCCGCGGTCGATCGCGGTGATGGACCTGCTGATCACGCTCGCGCTCGTCGCCGGAGCCCGCCTGCTCACGCGCACCGTGACGGAGCGGCCCCGCTTCGGGGTCGTCGCACGCGGCAAGGAGGTGATCGTCGTCGGCGCCGGCGATGCAGGTCGGCTCGTCGTACAGGAGATGCAGCGCTCGCGGATGCTCTCGTACACGCCGATCGGCTTCGTCGACGACGATCCGCGCAAGCGGAACACGCGCATCCTCGGCGTCCGCGTGCTCGGCACGATGGAGGACCTGCCGCGGCTCGTGCGCGAGTTCAAGCCGGATGAGCTGCTGATCGCGATCCCCTCGGCGTCAGGCGAGACGCGCCGCCGCGTCGTCGAGGCCGCCCAGTCCGCGAGCGTGCCGGTGAAGACGCTGCCGGGGCTGTATGAGCTGATCTCCGGCGACGTCGACCTGGCGCGGCAGATCCGCCCGGTGCAGGTCGAGGACGTCCTCGGGCGGGAGCCGGTCGAGGTCGACTTCGAGCAGGCCGCCTCGTACCTGCAGGGCCATACGGTGCTCGTCACCGGCGCGGGCGGCTCGATCGGCTCCGAGCTCTGCCGGCAGATCGCGCGGGTCCGCCCGGCGCGTCTGATCCTCGTCGACAACGCCGAGACGGCGCTGTTCGACATCGAACGCGAGCTCGTCGGTGAACGCGACTTCACGCCTGCGGTGCCGAAGCTGATCGACGTCAAGGACCGGAAGGCGCTGAGGCGCGAGGTCTTCGAGAAGTACAAGCCGACGGTCGTCTTCCATGCGGCCGCATACAAGCATGTCCCGCTGATGGAGACGCACCCGCTCGAGTCCGTGCGGAACAATGTCGCCGCGACGCGTACGGTTGCAGAGCTGTCCGCCGAGTACGGGGTCGAGCGCTTCGTGCTCATCTCCACCGACAAGGCGGTCAACCCGAAGACGGTGATGGGCCAGTCGAAGGCGCTCTGCGAGTGGATCGTCGAGTCGTTCGGCCACCGGCGCGACGTCCCCACGCGCTTCGTCGCGGTGCGCTTCGGCAACGTGCTCAACTCGTCGGGCAGCGTGATCCCGACCTTCCGCCGCCAGATCGAGAAGGGCGGGCCCGTCACGGTGACCCATCCCGAGATGACGCGCTTCTTCATGACGATCCCGGAGGCGGTGTCGCTCGTCGTGCAGGCCGGCGCGATCGGCGGCCGCGGCCAGGTGTTCGTGCTCGACATGGGCGAGCCGGTGAAGATCGTCGATCTCGCGTGCAACATGATCCGGCTCTCCGGCAACGAGCCGCGGCTGCCCGGCGAGCCGGAGGCGGGGCCGCGCGAGATCCGCATCCAGTACATCGGCTCGCGCCCCGGCGAGAAGATCCACGAGGAGCTCTGGAGTGCGGACGAGGCGGTCGGCGAGACGGCGCACCCGAAGATCAAGCGGCTGTCCCGCCCGCCGGTCGACCCGTCCTGGCTGACCGACCAGCTGCGCGAGCTCGAGCGGCTCGCGGACGAAGGCGAAACGCTCGAGGTCGTCGGGAAGCTGAGCGCGATCGTCCGCGAGCCGAAGCGTGAAACGGTCACAGTGCCCGAGCGGGCGGTCGTTACGGAGTCGCCGGCGGTCCGCCCACGCAGCGAAGTGTGACGGCGAACGGCAGCGTCACCGTCTGCGTGCGGTGGAAGACCGACAGGTACGAGAAGCGGAGCCGCAGGTGGTCGGAGAAGACGTCGGGCGTCGTCGCGCTCGCGCCTGCGCAGACGAGCCGGTAGCGCACGACGAGGATCGCGGAATCGCCCCGCGCGAGCTTGACGTCCTGGAACGGGATCAGGTCGCCGGGTTCGGCGCTGGCCGCCGCGGAGTCCGTGCCCAGCAGCTGCACCGGGCCGACCCCGGGCCGTTTCAAAGGCGCTTCGGGTGCGAGACCCGTCACCGTCACCTGGAAGCGCCCCGTGTTGCGCAGGGTGAAGGCGGCGTCGAAGCTGCGGCCCCGCCGGTAGGCGGGGAAGAAGACGGGCTTCCCGCCTGAGCCGGCGACCGGCTGGACGTCGGCGCCGATGCCGGAGCCCGGCGCGAAGTCGGTGTCGAGCGCGGCGAGGGGCGCGTAGGAGCCGAGCCAGAAGTAGAGCGCGCCCGCCGCGATCGCGGCGACGAGCAGCGCCCCACCGGCCACCAACGCGGCCACGCGCAGCGGATGCCGTCGCCCGAGCTTGCCCGCCGCGAATCCGTCCATGCGGTGATTCTGCACGGAGTCGACGATCCGTTGTGACGAAGCCGACCGGCGCCCTCGGTACGGTGGAGCGCTCGTGGATACCGAGCGGATTCTCGCAGGGCTGAACGCGGAGCAGCGGGCCGCCGCGCAGGCGACGCGCGGCCCGGTCTGCATCCTGGCCGGCGCCGGCACCGGCAAGACGACGACGATCACGCGCCGGATCGCGTGGCAGGTGGCGAGCGGCGCCTTCTCCGCCTCGGAGATCGTCGCCGTCACGTTCACCGACAAGGCCGCCGGCGAGCTCCGCGGCCGGCTTGCGGCGCTCGGCGTCGAAGGCGTGCGCGCGTCCACCTTCCACTCGGCGGCGCTCGCGCTGCTGCACCGGTTCGGCGGCGCGCCCGGCCGCATCCTCGCGACGAAGGCGCTGTCGCTGCGGCGGATCGGCAACAGCCTGCCGCGCCCGTACCGCTTCCGCCCCGCGGGCGACCTCGCGACGGAGATCGAGTGGGCGAAGAACCGGCGCCTCACTCCGCAGACCTATCTCGCGGGGCTCGGCGAGCACGAGCCGCCGCTGCCGCCGGACCTCGCCCACCGCGTCTTCCGCGAGTACGAACGACGCAAGGCGGAGGCCGGCGAGCTCGACTTCGAAGACCTGCTCGGGCGGGCCATCCGGCTGCTCGAGGAGGACGAAGAGGCGCTCGCGACCGTGCGCGACCGCTGGCGCGCGTTCACGGTGGACGAGTACCAGGACGTCAACCTGCTCCAGCAGACGCTGCTCGACCTGTGGCTCGGAGAGCGTGACGACGTCTGCGTCGTCGGCGACGACTACCAGTCGATCTACGGCTTCACGGGTGCGAGCGCGGAGTGGCTGCTGGCGCTGCCGCAGCGCTTCCCGCACGCGCACGTCGTACGGCTGGAGCAGAACTACCGCTCGACGCCGCAGGTGCTCGAGCTCGCGAATCGGCTCGTGCCGAAGCTCGGCGGCTCCGCGAAGACGCTGCGCGCGACGCTCGCCGCCGGGCCGGAGCCGGACGTGCGCCCCAACGCCGACGTGGTCAAGCGCATCGAGGAGCTGGCCGCCGCCGGCGTGCCGCTCGAGGAGCAGGCCGTGCTCGTGCGTACGAACGCGCGGACAACGGAGTTCGAGGAGGCGTTCCACGAAACCGGGATCCCGTTCCAGGGCGCCTCACTGCTCGACCGCGACGCGGCGCGGCAGCTGCTCAAGCTGCTCCGCGACGGCGACTCGACCGACGTCGCGGCCACCGTCCGCCGCACGGCGGGGGCGCAGGGCTGGCTGCCGAGCCCGCCGGACAAGCTCGGCGACCGCGAGCAGACGCGCCAGGCCGACCTCGGGCGGCTCGTCCGGCTCGCGGAGCAGTTCGAGGGGACGCTCGCGGAGTTCGCGGCGAGCCTGCGCGAGCGCTTCGGCGCGAGCGCCGGCCGCGGCGTCCACCTGCTGACGCTGCACCGCGCGAAGGGGCTCGAGTTCGAGGCGGTCTACCTGCCGCGGCTCGAGGAGGGCGAGCTGCCGATCCGCCGCGCCGACGTCGACGAAGAGCGGCGGCTCTTGTACGTGGGGATGACGCGCGCGAAGCGCTACCTGCTCGTGACGTGGCAGGGCAAGCCGAGCAGGTTCCTCACCGAATGCAACCTGGTTGCCAGAGGCAACCAGGTTGCAGCCGTTCACAAAGCCAGGCTCGAGGAGACGCCTGCGGTTCAGGCGCTGAAGGAGTGGCGCCTCGCCCGGGCGCGTGCGGAGGAGGTGCCCGCGTACGTCGTCTTCAACGATCGGACGCTCGCCGAGCTGGTCTCGCGCTCGCCGCGCACGATCGCGGAGCTCGCCGCCGTGCCCGGCATCGGCCCGGCGAAGCTGGAGCGCTTCGGCCCCGAGCTGCTCGCCGCGCTCGCCCGCGTGGCCTAACGCAGCGCGGACAGCAGCAGCTCGAGCATCAGCGCCGGGTTGCGCCGCACGCGCTCGCCGGCGCCGCCGTCTCGCTTGCGCAGGTCGAGCGCCCGCGGGTCGGTGAGGGGCTTCAGCCGCCCCTCGCGGATCAGCGCCTCGTCGACGCCGCCGAGCCGGCCACCGTACGTCGTGTACACCGGCACGCCGAGCGCCGCCGCCTCGCGGTTCATCGTCCCACCCGCCGAGACGACGACGTCAGAGAGCGCGATCAGGCTCTGCGCGTCGACGGCGGTCTCGGGGAGGATCACCGACGGCAGCGCGAGACTGCGCACGTAGTCGCGCTGCTCCTCGGTGCGCGGCAGCACGAACGCGTGCACATCCTCGAGCCGGCCGAGATGGTCGAGCGTCATCGGGAAGAGCGGGTTCGAGTGGCGGTGGTAGAGCGACACGTCGGGCGGCGGGCGTAGCACGACAAGCACTCGCGCCGGGTCGACGCCGAAGCGGTCGAGTAGCGAGCCGTCAGGTTCGAAGTCGGCGAGGTAGTACTCCTCCTTCAGGCCCGGGTACTGCTCGAGCTTCGGCGGGCGCACGCCGTACTTGCGCAGGCGGTCGGGAGGGATCGCCTCCGGGACGACGACCTTCGTCGCGGCGCGGCAGCCGAGTTGATGCTGCAGCGTCGCGAACTCGTAGTCGAACGTCGTCGAGCTCGGGATGCCGAGCCGGCGCGCGGTCATGGTCAGCTCGTGCGAGCCGTGCGCGAGCGCGACGTCGAAGTCACGACCCTTCGCCCAGCGGCGCAGCGCACCGAGCCGGTGCGTCATCTGCCGCGCCTTCTGCACGCGTGAGCGGCCGCCGTGCCGCCCGATCACCTCGGCGGTGAGCCCGTGCAGCTCGAGCAGCTGCAGCGTCTGCGCGTAGTCGCGCGCGGTGATCTCGACCTCGTCCCCGCGCTCGCGCAGCAGGCCGATCAGCGGCCGGAACACGAGCACGTGCGCCGACGCGGTCATGTCGACCCAAACCCTCACGTCAGGAGCGCTTCCATGCGGGCCGAGCGCAGCAGCGGCGGCTCCTGCTCGACGTGCCGCTCGTACCAGAGCGTGAACGCGAGCAGTCCCCACAGCTGGCGGCTGCGGTCCTCGACCCCGGAGACGTGCTCGCCGATCAGCCGTGCAACGACGTCTGGGCGGAAGAAGCCCTGGCGCGTAAGCGTCTCGGCGGAAAGCGTCTCGCGCATAAACGGCACCAGCTCGCCCCGCAGCCACAGCCCTGCCGGAATCGAGAAGCCGCGCTTGCGCCCATGCACGACCTCGCGCGGCAGCAGCGGCTCGACCGCCTTGCGCAGGAGCACCTTCTTCGACAGTCCGCGCACCTTGTGCTGGGCCGGCAGCGAGAACGCGAAGCTCGTCACCACCGAGTCGAGAAACGGCACCCGCACCTCGAGCGAGTGCGCCATCGACGCGCGATCCGTCTTCACGAGCAGGTCGTCCACGAGATAGACGCCGAAGTCGACGTCCTGCAGCCGCGCGAGCCCGTCCGCGCCCTCCGTTTCGCGGTAGCGGGCGCGGTATACGTCGACCGGGTCGAACGCCGCGCTGCGTCCGGTCAGCTCGGCGCGCACGTCCGCTGCGAAGATCTCCTTCCAGCCGTGATGGCGCTCGAGCGGCGGCAGGTGCGCCGCGCGCACGAAGCGCTTCGCCCGGTAGTCGAAGCTCGCCTTTGCGGTCGACGTCGGCAGCCGCTCGACGAGCGGCCGGACGAGCCGCGCAAAGGGGGCGACGCGGTCGGCGATCAGGTCGGCCGCATACGTGTAGTAGCCGCCGAACAGCTCGTCGGCGCCCTCGCCCGAGAGCGCGACCTTGACGTGGTCGGCGGCGAGTTGCGAGACGAGGTAGGTGGGCAGAGCGGACGAGTCGGCGAACGGCTCGTCGAACACGTCGGCGAGCGCTCGCAGGAGCAGCGCCGGGTCGGGACGGACGAGCAACTCGTGGTGCCTCGTGCCGTACCGCTCGGCGACGCGGCGCGCGTCGGCGCGCTCGTCGAAGCTCCGCTCCGCAAAGCCGATCGTGAACGTGTGCAGCGGCTCCGCGGTCTCCTGCGCGGCCAATGCGGCGAGCACGGCGGAGTCGACGCCGCCGGAGAGGAGCACGCCGACGGGGACATCGCTGAGCAGGTGTGCGCGCACCGAGTCGCGCAGGCGCGCACGCAGCTCCTCGATCAGCTCTGCCTCGTCGTCGAGGCGCAGCTCGGCGGCCGCCACCGGCCCGGGTCGCGCGTATCGCTCGAGCTGCACGTGCCCGTCCTCCTCCCAGACGAGCGTGTGCCCGGCGGGGAGCTTGCGCACGTCGCGGAAGATCGAATAGGGGGCGGGGATCGAGTTGAAGGCGAGGAACGCCTCGAGCGCGTCGAGGTCGACCTCGACGCGGGGCAGCGCGCGAAGCTCCGACGCGAACGAGAGCTCGCCGGCGTGGTGGCGGTAGTAGAGCGGCTTGATGCCGTAGGGGTCGCGTGCGAGTACGAGCCGGCGTGCGCGGGCGTCCCAGACGGCGACCGCGAACATCCCGCGCAGCCGCCGCGCGAACCCGACTCCGTGCTGCTCGTAGAGGTGCACGAGCGCCTCGGTGTCGCTGTGCGTGCGAAAGACGTGCCCGTCGCGCTCGAGCTCGCGCCGCAGCTCCGGGTAGTTGTAGATCTCGCCGTTCTGAACGACGACGCAGGCGCCGTCCTCGTTCGCGATCGGCTGGTCGCCGCCCGCGAGATCGATGATCGAAAGGCGGCGCGCCGCGAGCGCAACCGGTCCGTCGACGTGTCCGCCGGAGCTGTCGGGGCCGCGGTGCGCGAGCGCCGCGCTCATCGCGGACAGCCGCTCGAGGTCGGGCGGGCCGACCGGCGACGCGATTCCGCAGATCCCGCACATTCGCCCTACTCTACGAGCGATCAGGCGCCGTTCCTGCAGCGGACGGCGCCGCGTGCGGCCGCGAGCGCGGCGAGAACGGCTGTCAGGCGCCGCGGCGTACGAGCCCTCGCAGCGACTGCCTGATCACGCGCCAGCCGGTGGCCGCGACGGTGCGCAGGTAGAGGCGCACCGAGCGGTCGGCGATCCACTCCAGGTCGTGCGCGAGCTTCTCGGCCATCGACGTCTCGTAGCCGCGGCGCACCTGCGCGAAGCCGGTGAGGCCCGGACGGACGACGAGCCGCTGCCAGTACGCCGGCAGCTCGTGGGCGAGCTCTTCGAAGAAGCGCGGCCGGATCGGGCGTGGGCCGACGAGGCTCATGTCGCCGCGCAGCACGTTGAAGAACTGCGGGATCTCGTCGAGCTGGGTCGCCTTCAGCCAGCGGCCGAGCGGCGCGAACTCCTCCTGGGTGCGGCGGACGAGCTCCTCGCCGAGATAGGGACCGAGCCGGGTCTCGGCGTCGGAGCGGAGCGTGCGGAACTTCAGCATGGTGAACACGTGCCCGCCGCGGCCGACCCGCTCGCCGCGGTAGAAGACCGGCCGCCCGCTCGTGGCGAGGATGACCAGGGCGATCGCGAGCGCCAGGGGCAGCGCGCAGACGAGGAACAGCGCGGAGAGGCCGACGTCGAGCGTGCGGAGAAGCGCGTCGCGCGGCCGGGCCGGCGTCTCGAGCGCCAGCTGGCGGTAGCCGCGGACGAGCGCGTCCTCGAGCCGCGTCGTCGTCTCGGGCACGCGTGTGATGCTAGTGGACGCGGCCACAAGTACGGTTGTGCGCCTGGCGGCCCGCAAACGCGGCGCATGCCGTCGTCCTCGGTCGGCCGCATACCTACGGGTATGCGGCCTCCCTGCGTCCTAGGCCTGCTTGGTTTGCGAACCGCCAGACACAAACGAACTTATGGCCGCGTCCACTGGACGCTCGCTCGAGGCCGCCCGGCGTTCCCTGTACGGCAAGATCGGGGCATAATGATCGCTTATGGACACGCGACAGCTCGCCGCGTTCTGCGCGGTCGTCGAGCGGCGCAGCTTCTCGCAGGCGGCGGAGCAGCTCGGCGTCACGCAGCCGGCGGTGAGCCTGCAGATCCGGTCGCTCGAGAAGCGGCTCGGGCTGCAGCTGCTCGACCGCTCGGGGCGGCGCGTGGAGCCGACCGAGGCCGGCCAGCGGCTCTACCGCAGTGCGCAGCGGCTGCTCGCCATGGAGGAGCAGCTGCTCGCAGAGCTCGGCGACGAGGCCGAGGGGGAGCTGACGGGGCGGCTGGAGATCGGCGCGTCGACCGGGCCGGGCGGGACGGCGCTGCCGATCGTGCTGTGCGAGTTCCAGGCTCGGCATCCCGACATCCACGTCGCGCTGTCGGTGTCCGACACGCAACGCGTCGTCGAGCAGGTCGCGCGGCGCGAGCTCGAGCTCGGCGTGGTCGGCGCGGTACGCCGGCACCGCGGCGTCGTCTTCGAGCCGTTCTTCCGCGACGAGGTCGTGCTCGCCGTGCCGCGCGGCCACCGTTTCGCGAACCGCACCGTCCCCCTCGACGAGCTGAAGGGCGAGCCGCTCGTGCTCATGCAAGAAGGAGCGGGCGTGCGGCAGGTGATCGACGACGAGCTGCGCAACGCCGGCGTGCGCCTGCGCGACCTCGACGTCCGGCTCGAGCTCGGACTGCAGGAGTCGGCACGCAGCGCCGTCGTCGCCGGCTTCGGCGTCACCTTCATCTCGCGCTCGGCGATCGAGAGCGACCTCGCCGCCGGCACGGTCGCGATCGCGCAGGTCGAGGGGCTGGAGCCGTCGCGCGAGATCGCGCTCGTGCGCTCAAGCGGCCGTGCGGAGACGCGCGTCGCGCAGGCGTTTGTGGCCTACGCGAGGTCGCGGCTCGCGTGATCGTTCGCTGGGGCCTCGACGCGCTGCCCGAGGTTTGCGCCGCGGCCGGCGTTCGCTCGCCGCTGCTCGTCGCCAGCCCGCGCTGGGACGGCCTCGAGCTGCCGCTCCAGCCGGCCGCGCGCTGGCGCGAGGTGCCGTCGGACCGGGTCGGCGAGGCGGCGGAGGCGGCGCTTTCCGGTGACGGCGTCGTCGCCCTCGGCGGGGGCAGCGCCGTCGACCTCGGCAAGGCGGTCTCCGCCTCGACCGGGTTGCCGCTCGTGTCGGTGCCGACGACGTACGCGGGCGCTGAGTGGACGCCGTACTTCGGCGTGCGCGACCCGCAGCGGCGGATGCGCGGCGGCGGCTCGGGAGCTCGGCTCGCCGGCGCGGTCTACGAGGTCGACTTGACGCTCGACCTGCCGCGCGAGACGACGGTGGGCACGGCGATGAACGCGCTCGCGCACTGTGCGGAGGCGCTGTACGCGCAGGGGCACAACGATGCGGCCGACGCAGAGGCGCTGGAGGGCGCGCAGCTGATCTCGGTCTGGCTGCCGCAGGTCGTGGAGTCGCAGCACGATCGCGACGCGCGCACGCAGCTGCTGCGGGGCGCGTGTCATGCCGGCGCCGCGCTCGGCGGCTCGATGCTCGCGCTCGCGCATGCGATGGCGCAGGCGATCGGCGGCCGCTACGGCCTGCCGCACGGGACGTTGAACGGGATCTGCCTGCCGCCGGTGCTCCGCTACAACGCGCGCTACGCGCCGGAGGCGGTCCGACGCTTCGGCGAGGCAGTCGGAGGTGACCCGGAGCCGCGGGTCACGGAGCTCGCAGCGCTCGGCGGCCCCACACGGCTGCGCGACCTCGGCGTGCCCGAGGAGGACCTCCCCGAGCTCGCGGAGCTCGCCGCGGGGCGCGCCGGCAACCAGGCGAACCCGCACCCGGCGACGCCGGCGGAGATCGAGCAGCTGCTGCGCTCGGTCTGGTAGCTCAAAGCCGGCGGACGAGCGGGAGCAGTCGCTCGGTCGGGGCGCCGCGCAGCGCGCAGCACCAGCCGCGTAGACGCGGACGCGGCCCGAAGAGCACGAGCACCCGGCCGTCGCGGCGAGCGGCCTCGACCAGTCCGTCCTGCGTCGTGCGCTGGCCGCCGGCCGCGCCCTCGAGCAGTGCCGCCGACGGAGCGAGGAGCGCGGTCGCTCCGCGCTTGCGCAGCCTGCGCGCGGCGGCGCGGCAGGCCGCGTAGCTGTTCAGCGAGCCGAGCAGCGTCAGCCGGTGCAGACGGGGACGCATGACGACCTCGGCGCTCTCGTCCACCTTGACCGCCCAGAGGGCGCGGTCGATCCCGCCCAGATCCTCGAGCAGCGTGATGTTCCAGTGCCGCAGGAGCTCGGCCCACGCGCCGTCGGGCGTGTCCGCCAGATACTGGACGGGGCCCTCGCCGTCGCCGTGCCAGCGGCCCGCCGGCTGATCGTGCGCCAGGTGCAGAAACGGAAAGCGGTGGTCGGCCTGGCGGTACCAGGTGGACATCAGCCGGCGAGCGACATCGCGAACGCGATCGCGGGCTCGAGCTCGTCCTCGCTCTCGGCCCCGCGGATCACGGTCGCGGGAGGCTCGCCGCCGAGCTGCACCACGGGCCGGGCGAACCAGCGGCGTACGCCGTACTCGTTGAACGAGCCGAGCAGGCCGGCGAGCATCCGCGCGATGCCGTGCAGGCGCCACGCCACCTCGTCGGGTGTCGTGCGCTCGCCCCCGGCGTAGCGCCGCAGCGAGGACTCGGAGATGTCGAGCAGGCCGGCGAGCAGCTCGTCGCCGAGCACCTGCCGGGACGGCGCCCACTCGCCGGCGGGGTTGGGCGATGCGTCGACGGCCTCGATGATCGCCCGCAGCGCCTCCTCGATCTTCTCGCCGCGCAGGGGGAGCAGCGACACGGTTCGCGTCGCGACTCCGGCCGCAGCGACGTTCGCGCAGATCCGGTCGAGCAGCTCGAGATCGAGGACGACCGGCCCCTGGACGTCTGCCGGGAGGTAGCCCATCACCTGTGCGCGGATGAGCAGGTGAAGGGCGACGTGCGCCGTAGCGCGGGACGCCGCAAGCGGACGGGAAACGGACTCGATTCGGAGATCGATCATTGCCCGAATGATAGCCGAACGTGGCTTCGATCAGCGGAAGCGCTGTCCCTCGTCCCGCCGGTAGCCCCAGGCGGCCACGAGCGTGAAGACGGCGCCGTAGGCGGCGAGCGCGAGCCAATGCGAGGCGCGCCAAGCTCCGCCGGCGACCGCGGGCCAGAGCACGTCGCCCCATTGTCGAGTCGGCGTGTACGGCGACAGCGCGCGGATCGCGTGCGGCAGATCCTGCGGGCCGGTCCAGAGGCCGCCCGCGTACGCGAGCAGCATGTAGAGGATGTTCGCGACCGGTAAGGCGCTCTTCGCCGAGGCCCAGAACGCGATCGCGAGTCCAAGCAGCACGAACGGAATGCTCCCGAGCAGGAGCGCGGCGGCGAGGCGCAGCCACTGCGTCGTGTCGAGCGAGGCCGAGGTCGTGCCGAGCGCGACGGCGACGACGATTGCAGACGATGACGCGGCGAAGGCGAGCGCCGCCAGCACGCGTCCCGCGAGACGGCTCGCAGCCGTCGCGGGCAGCGTGCGCACGAACAGCTGCCACGGCGTTCCGCGCTCGATCGCCACCGAGACGCCGAACTGGAAGAAGCCGACGCCGAGAACGGCGAACGCGGCGTACGAGCCGAGCAAGAGGTTGGCGTCGTGGCCCGCGCGCGGCAGGCCGAAGAGCAGGAAGAGCAGCGAAGGGAAGCCCAGGGTCGCGACGCTGAAGCCGGGGAAGCGCAGGAGCTCCACGATCTGCAGGCGGGCGTGGACGAGCGCAAGCCTCATCCGCCGCTCCGGACGAGGGCGAGGAACCCCTCCTCGAGGGTGGGCGCCGTGCCCTTGATCTCGGCGGCGCTTCCCTCGGCGAGCACCTTTCCGCCGGCGACGACGACGATCCGGTGCGCGAGCGCCTCCGCCTCCTCGAGGTGATGCGTGGTCAGCAGGACCGCACGCCCGCGACCGGCGTGACGGCGAATCGCGTCCCAGAGACCGCGGCGCGTCTCGACATCGAGGCCGGCGGTCGGCTCGTCCAGGATTGCGAGCTGCGGGTCGCCCGCGAATGCAAGCGAGGCGGCGAGCCGCCGGCGCTGGCCGCCCGAAAGGCCCCCGACTTGCCGGCGCGCGACGTCCGTGAGCGCGAACGTCTCCAGCAGCACGCTCGAAGGCAGCGGTTCGGGATAATGCGCGCGCACGAACTCGACGAGCTCGCCGACGCGGAGTGTCGGCGGGAACGACATCTCCTGCGGTGTGGCGCCGACCGCCGTGCGCGCCGAGGGGGAGCGCGGATCGCGTCCCAACACCTCGACCGTGCCCCGGTCCGGCCGCAGCAGACCGAGCAGGAGGCTGACCGCGGTCGTCTTGCCGGCGCCGTTCGGCCCGAGCACCGCGACGATCTCGCCCTCGCCGACGGTGAGGTCGACGCCGTCGAGTGCTGCGACGTCCCCGAAGCGCTTGACGACGCCGCGCAACGACGCGGCTGCCGCCGGCGGCGCCCCGCGGCGTGCGACGACGAGCAGGTTGTACAGCGCATGTGCGGCGGCGCACGCGACGAGGCTTCCGGTCGCGACGAACACTGCGCCGAACGTGGCACCCGTCAGAAGATGGACGCGCACCCCGCGTGCGCGCATTGCCGGGTAGTGGGTCGCGGCGAAGCCGAGCGTCGTCAGCACGAGCGCCGGCATGACGCCCGCGGCGGCGGCGAGGCGCACGAGCGCGAAGCCGCGCCAGAGGACTTCCTCGCTCGTGCCGACCACGACGAGGAGCACGGCGAGCGCGGGCGGCACGCCGCGCACCCGTCCGCGCGCGAGCAGCGAGGACAGAAGCGCCCCGGCGAGCAGCCCGGCCGGCAGTGCGACCGGAATCGGCAGGGGAGCGCGTAGCGGGGCCGTCGGAAGACGGACGAGCAGTGTCGCCGCGGCGCAAGGCAGCGCGAGCAGCGAGACGAGCACGCGATGCTCGCGGGCGACGTTCACAGATCGCCGCCGAGCACGATCGCGTAGACGGCGGACTCGTCGACTCCGTCGACGCCGAGCAGGCTCTCGACCCGGGTGTCGTAGAAGCCGCCGAGCGGCAGCGCCGGCACTCCGAGCTCGGTGGCCGCGAGCAGGACGTTCTGCACCACGTGACCCGCCTCGAGCAGGGTGAAGCGGTAGCCGCGCAGGCCGTACTTGAAGCGCGAGCGCCAGAAGACCGCCGTCACGAACACGACCGCGGCCGCGCCCGCGAGCAGTCCCGGGAACGGACACGTCGCCTCGAGCTCGGCCGCGACCTCGCCGGCCTGCACGAGCTCGAGCAGGCGCCGCGGCGGATCGAAGTGGAACACGCCTGCGTCGAGCCCGTCGACCCGCATGACGACGGGGTAGAGCTCGAGCGGGTACAGCGCACCGCCGGAGGGAACCGAGCGCCGGCCCGGTGCGGTCACGCCGTACCCCGCCTCGAGGAGCGCGGCGAGGCGCTGCAACCCGAGCGGCCGGCCCGGGAAGTCGCGCGCGCTGCGCCGCGCACGGAGCACCGGCGAGAGCGCGCAGGGCGGTAGTGGAACGCTGGGGAGCTGCCGGTTCCGGCGCACCGAGCGCAGCGATGCGGCAAGCAACGCGTCGCTTGCCGTGAGCCGGGCGATCCCGCGCAGCTGCCGCTCGGCGAGCGCCGGGTGGAGCTTCGACGCCTCGTGGAAGTTCTCCGCAAGGTCGTCGAGCTCCGGCTCGTCGGCACCGAACACCGCTGCGTACAGCGTGAGCGCCGGATCGAGCGGGACGGTCTCGCCGAGCGTCACGGGAAGGGATGTGGGTCTGGATTGAGCTCCTCGGCCGAGAGCACCGCGTCGCGCAGGCCGAGCCGCCGCGGCACGTCGTAGAGCCGGCGGCCGCCGAGGCAGCGCGCTGCATGCTCGACGTCGAGCGGGCAGAGCTCCGGTGCCACCACCTTCACCACGCGCATCCCGGCGTCGCGGACGTCGGGCGCCGTCACGTCGACCGCGTACGCGGACGCTCCCTCGGCGTGCAGCCGCGTGCAGATCGCCCCGATGCGCCCGCGCACGCTTGCCTCCTCGAGCTGCGGCACGTCGCGGACGTGCCGTTTCTCGCCGCCGGCGTCGAGGAAGCCGGCGCGCTGCGCGTTCTCGTCCTGCGCGTAGAAGGCGACGTGCTCGTCGAAGCGCCGGATCCGCTCCGGCGGCGGAACGCGCGCTCCGTGCGGGTCGCGGCCGCGGACGGCGCGCGCCCAGGAACGCACCCGCACCGCCTCGTCGAGCGCCTTCTCGACCGCGGCCTCGACGGCCGGGGCCGCGCCCGCGCCGACGCCGAGCGGCGCCTGGGCGGGCGCGCCGCTGCGGGCGACGCCGAGCACGCACGGCAGCCTCCAGAAGGCGCTCAGGTCGAGCGCTGCGACGCGGATCCCGGTCGGGCGCAGGTAGCGGCGCTCGAACTCCTCGAGCCGCGCGTTCCCTTCCCAGGTCAGGCGCGGCCAGGACAGGCGCGCCGCCCACGTGATCATGAACGCGTCGCGCTCGGCCAACTCGAGCAGGCCGCGCAGCACCGCCTCCTCGACGCTCGCGTGCGCGGCGAGCCCGTTGCTCGTCGCGCTGCCGACGCGCGTCTCGCCGGGCAGGATCCGCCACGCGAGATAGACGAGCTGCGCCGGCAGGTACGCCGGTTCGCCCGAGGGCAGCGCCGTCGCGCGCACCCATGCGACACGTGTGTCGCGTGTGAAGCGCGCGTACGGAAACCTGCGGGCGGCGTGCTGCAGCTCGCTGTAGAGCGCGAAGCGCTCCGGGGCGACCGCGTCGGCTCCGAGCTCCCGTGCCGAGGCGACGACCGCGCCGCTGCCGGCGGTGTAGCAGGCGGAGTAGCGCTCGACGGCTTCGGCAACCGCCGCGGCGAACGCCTCGCCCGCCGTCCTCCCCGAGCCGTTACCGGGATGGGTGCCCGGCCAGCCGACGACGTCGCCTCCCTCGCCGGTCTCGCAGAACACGCTCACGAGCCGGATGTCGTCCGGTGCGGCGAGCAGCCGCTCGGCGCCGCGGACGATTCCCGTGTGCGGCGACACGAGCGTGCGCAGCCGCTGCAGCGTGTCGGCGAGCGGCGTCTCCTCGACTTCGCGCAGCTCAAGCGGCAACGGTGGACTCCTCGTGCCAGGGACTGAGCACGGCCTGTGCCTGCGCCGGCGAGCAGGCGGGGCAGCGCGGGACGCGGTAGACGACGTGTCGGGTGAGCGTGAGCTCGGGCGCTGCCTCCAGCGCGAGGAGAACGCCGGCGTCGAGGCCGCCGGCGTCTGCGAGCCAGCGCAGGGCGACCGTCGCGGTGAGGCCGGCCTGCACTGCGTCGAGCGCGGGCGCGGAGGGATAGTGGCCGGGGCCGAGCGGGTCACCGCCGCGTGGGAGGTGCGCTGCACGGCGCAGCCGGTAGCAACGGTGGCAGGCGGTCTCGCCTGGCAGGAACAGCGGCCCGACCGCCGCGAGTGCGCCGTCGAAGGGAAGGAGCTGGAGCCAGGGAACGGCTGCGTCGAGCATGCGCTCGTTCCACGCGTCGAGCAGCGAGAGCTCGTCGCCGCGCGGCGCGGCGAGCGCGAGCTCCGTCGCCGCCGGCAGCGGCTCCGTCCACTCGGTGCGCTCCACCACGGCGACGCCTGCCAGCCGGAGCAGGCGCGCGACCTCCTCCGCCGAGCGCGCCGTGCCGACGATCGCGACACGGCTCTCGCGGAGCCGCTGCGCAAGCTCGCGCGGCGAGCGGCCGCGCGTGTCGGTCACCGCGAGCAGCTCCGCCGAGCGCCGGCCGCCGTCGTGCAGCTCCCGCGCCGGCGCCTCCGTCAGCAGGCCGTGCTCGTCGAGCAGCGCAAGCGCGTGCTCGATAGCGGGACGGATCGGCGCGCCGAGCGCCGCCACGATCTCGTCGACCGTGCGGGTGCCGTCGAGCAGCGGCAGAAGCTCGGGCAGGAGCGTCGAGGCCGCGCGTCCCTCCAGCTCGAGCAGCGACTTGCCGAAGCGCAGCGTCACGCGTTCGGCGCCGGTCGCCAGCCGGTACCACGGCTTGAGGAGAGGGCGTGCCGATCCGTCCACCGGGCGCACCGCCTACTCGTACTCTTCCTTGGACGAGCAGCTGCTGCAGAGCGAGATGACGAGGCTGCAGCAGAGCGGGAGCGCGGCGAGCCCGTTGCCGCCACTGCGGCCCTTCTCCGTCACGCGCAGGTCGAGCAGGTCCTGCGTCAGTTGGGCGAACATCGGCTTCTCCTTTCGTCGCGGGCTGAGGTCTTGTCACCGTAGCGTTGTCAGATCTGACAATCAAGATCGCACCTTTGGACATGCCCGCAACCGACATGCATAAGCGATTCGCATGGATGGAATAACCAGGGAGTCGGTATAGTCGGGTCAGCTGTGCGGGAAAACGGCGACTTCGACGTGCTGGTGATCGGCAGCGGGGCCTCTGGCCTCGCCGCCGCTGTGTCCGCAGAGCGGGCCGGCGCCCGCGTGGCGCTGGCGACGAAGGGGTCGATCCAGTCCTGCAACTCGGCGAAGGCGCAGGGCGGCATCCAGGCGGCGCTCGGCGAGGACGACTTGCCCGAGCAGCACGCCGAGGACGTCTGGCGCAGCTCCCACGAGACGGCGGACATGCGGCTCGTCGAGGTGCTCACCTCGGAGGCGCCGTCCGCGATCCACTGGCTCGAGGAGCTCGGCGTCGAGTTCACGCGCGAGAACGGCGGCTACCGGCTCGCGCGCTGCGGCGGCGCGACGCGCAAGCGGCTGCTCCAGGTCGGCGACAGAACGGGGCACGCGATCACCGCGGCGCTCCGGGACGCCGTCGAGGCCGGCACCGTCACCGTCTTCCCGAAGGCGCCGCTCGCGGAGCTCGAGCGCGGCGAGCACGGCTGGCGCGCGCGCTGCGGCGAGGAGACGATCGACGCGGCGACGGTGATCCTCGCCGCCGGCGGCCGCTGCTTCGCCGAGGCCGAACAGCGCGGCGAGCTCTCGACCAACCACCCCGGCGCGACCGGCGAGGTGACGCGCATCGCGCTGGGCGCAGGCGCTGAGGCGCGCGACCTCGACGCGCTCCAGTACCACCCGAACGGCGGCGCCTGGCCGGAGACGATGCAGGGCTACTCGATCCCGGAGACGACGCGCGCCTACGGCGCCGTCCTCCTCAACGCCGACGGCGAGGAGTTCACCGACTCGCTCGGGCCGCGCGACGTCGTCAGCCAGGCCATCTTCGACGAGGTCGCCAGGGGCAAGGGCGTCGAGACGCCCGACGGCCGCCCCGCCGTCTTGCTCGACACGACGCGGATCGACCCACACGACGCGGAGCTGTCGCTGCCGTACATGCTCCGCCGCTACCGGGCCGGCGGAATCGATCCGCTGGCCGAGAGGATCTACACCTACCCTGTCCTCCACTACCAGAACGGCGGCCTCGTGATCGACACGGATGCAGAGACCACGCTCGAAGGCGTGTTCGCCTGCGGCGAGATCGCGGGCGGCACGCACGGGCGGAACCGCATGATGGGCAACTCGCTGCTCGAGTGCGTGGTGTTCGGACGCCGCGCCGGAAAGGCAGCCGCAGAGAAAGCGAGAGCATGAGCGTCGTAGCGACAGATCTCCAGCACGCCGTCGAGGACGCCGCCGCGCACCTCTACGTCTGGGCGCTGAAGGACATCCCGCAGGACCTCCGCGACGCGCTCAAAGCCGCAGCGGCCCGCGAGACCTCCATCCCCGGTCAGCGCGTCCTCAACACGATCCTCCGCAACGTCGAGGTCGCAGACGGCGAGAACAACCTCGTCTGCCAGGACACCGGCATCGCCGTCTACACCTGCCGCGTCGGCGAGCACTTCCCGCTCCACCCGGCGCGCATCTACGAGGCACTGCGCGACGGGACGGCCCGCGCGACGATCGAGCACCCGCTGCGCTCGAACGCCGTGCACACGATCACGCGCGAGAACACCGGCCCGAACATCGGCCACCGGCTGCCGATCGTCCACTGGGAGTTCATCCCCGACTGGGACGGCCTCGACGTGAAGTGCGTGCCGAAGGGCTCCGGCAGCGAGAACATGAGCTTCCTCAAGATGTGCGTCCCCGCCGACGGCGTGAAGGGGATCAAGCAGTTCGTGCTCGAGTCGATCGTCGGCGCGGGAGGGAAACCGTGCCCTCCCGGGATCGTGGGAGTCGGCATCGGCGGCAGTGCGGACTACGCCATGTACCTGGCGAAAGAGGCTGTTGCGCGTCCCATCGGGACGCGCAACAGCGATCCGATCGTCGCACAGCTCGAGGACGAGCTGATGGGCCTGCTGAACGAGACCGGGATCGGCCCGATGGGGCTCGGCGGTGACGTGACCGTCCTCAACTGCCACATCGAGCACGCGGACACGCACATGACGCTCAACCCCGTCGCCGTCAACTACCAGTGCTGGGCAGCGCGGCGCGCAAGCGTGCACATCGCCGCCGACGGCTCCTTCGAGTACGACAGAGAGGCGTAGAGATGGCAACCCACGAAGTGACGTTCCCGGTCACCGATCCGCAGGAGATCCTCAAGCTGCGCGCCGGCGACGAGGTGACCGTCCAGGGCCACATCATCGGCATCCGCGACCGCACGCAGATCCGGATCTTCGACCAGGGAGTCGAGCCGCCGATGGACCTGCGCGGCGCCTTCCTGCTCCACACCGCCCCCGGCGTGCGCAAGCTCGCCGACGGCAAGTACGAGAAGGTCTGCATCGGCACGACCACGTCCGCGCGGATGGTGCGCTTCACCGAGCCGCTCGGCGCGCAGTACGGCGTGCGCGCGATCTGCGGCAAGGGCGGCTTTCCCGACGAGGCGATCGAGCCGATGCGCAGGCTCGGGATGGTCTACTTCGCCATCGTCGGCGGCGCCGCGGCGCTCGAGACCACACAGATCGAGGAGATCGAGGAGGTCGCGTGGGAGGAGCTGATGCCCGAGTGCCTCTGGAAGTTCCGCGTCAAGGACTTCGGCCCGCTCACCGTCGGCATCGACGCGCACGGCAACTCGCTCTACCACGACGTGCAGGCAGCAGCCCACAAGAAGCTGGAGGAGCTCTATGCCCGTCTCTGAGCTCGACCTCGGAATCAAGCGCAACGGCGGCCTCACCCACGTCCTCGACAAGGGCCTCGGCCCGCGGGGCTGGGAGGACGTCCTCGACACCGCCGGCGACTACATCGACATCGTCAAGCTCGGCTGGGGCACGGCCTACGTGACGAAGAACCTCGAGCGTAAGCTCGAGGTTCTGCGCGAGAAGCCCGTCGTGATCGGCGGCACCTTCTTCGAGGCGGTCTACGTCCGCGGCAAGTTCGACGAGTACAAGCGCTGGCTCACCGATCTCGGCCTCACTCACGTCGAGATCTCCGACGGCACGATCGACATCCCCCGCGACCGCAAGCTCGAGCTGATCCAGGACTTCGCGCGCGACTTCACCGTCCTCTCCGAGGTCGGCTCGAAGGACGCGGAGGCGATCTTCGCCCCGTACCAGTGGGTCGAGTGGATCAAGTCGGAGCTCGAAGCGGGGGCGTGGAAGGTGATCACGGAGGGCCGCGAGGGCGGCACCTCCGGCATCTACAGGCCCACCGGCGAGATGAGGACGGGCCTCGTCGACGAGATCGCGCACGAGATCGACATCTCGAGCCTCATCTTCGAGGCGCCCTCGAAGGCCTCGCAGGCCTGGTTCGTGAAGCACTATGGGCCCGGGGTGAACCTCGGCAACATCCCGCCCGAGGAGGTCATCCCGCTCGAGACGCTGCGCCTCGGACTACGCGGCGACACGCTGAAGGAGGTGCTCCTTGGCGGCGAGCCTGCAGCTGCCGGCTGACGTCGAGGGCATGAGCGCGGAGCAGGTCCTCGGCTTCGTGCTCGAGGAGTTCCCCGGCCGTGTCTCGCTCGCCTGCTCCTTCCAGAAGGAGGAGTCGGTGCTGCTCGACATGCTCTTCGCGCTCGAGCCGAAGGCGCGCGTCTTCGCGCTCGACACGCACGTGCTCTTCCCCGAGACGTACGAGGTCTGGCGCGCGGTCGAGAAACGCTACGGGGCGACGGTCGAGGTGTACGAGGGGCCGTCGCTGGGGCGGCAGGCCGCCGTGCACGGCGAGGCGCTCTGGGAGCGCAAGCCCGACCTCTGCTGCTCGATCCGCAAGGTCGAGCCGCTGAACCGCGCGCTCGCCGGCCTCGACTGCTGGATCACCGGCCTGCGCCGCGACCAGTCGCCGGCGCGGGCGAGCGCGCCGAAGCTCGGCTGGGACGAGGCGCATGAGCTCTGGAAGGCCAACCCGCTCGCCGACTGGACGGACGAGCAGTGCTGGGCCTATATCGGGGAGCGCGACCTGCCTGTGAACCCGCTGCACGAGCGCGGCTACGCGTCGATCGGCTGCACGCACTGCACAGCGCCCGGTGCAGGGCGCGAAGGACGCTGGGCCGGGTCGGACAAGGTGGAGTGCGGCCTGCACACCGCTCGGAGCGCAACATGAGCGACCTGACTTCAGTCAGGTCGCGGCCGTTCCGGAGCGGCACGTGAGCGGATTCGTCATCTGGTTCACGGGGTTGCCGGCGGCCGTCGTCGTCTCCGCGATCTCGCCCTACGCGGAGGCGCGCCGCGATCCGAAGGGCCTGTACGCGCAGGCGTTCGCCGGCGAGCTCGAGAACTTCACCGGCGTCTCGGCTCCGTGCGAGGAGCCGCGCCACCCCGAGCTGCGCCTCGACACGACCGGCGCGACGCCGACCGAGTCGGCGGCGCTGGTGCTCGCACGCCTCGAGCAGCTGCACCTCCTCTCGGCGGAGACGGCGTCGTGACCGCTGCGCGCGCCGTCCCGACGCTCACCCATCTCGACTCTCTCGAGGCCGAGGCGATCCACATCTTCCGCGAGGTCGCCGCCGAGCTCGAGCGGCCGGTGCTGCTCTTCTCCGGCGGCAAGGACTCGATCGTGCTGCTCCGGCTCGCCGAGAAGGCGTTCCGGCCGGGCAAGTTCCCGTTTCCGGTGATGCACGTCGACACCGGCCACAACTTCCCCGAGGTGCTCGAGTTCCGCGACCGGCGCGTCGCCGAGCTCGACGAGCGGCTGATCGTCGCCTCGGTGCAGGAGTCGATCGACAAGGGGCGCGTCGTCGAGGAGACGGGGCCGCGCGCGTCGCGCAACCGGCTCCAGACGACGACCCTGCTCGACGCGATCGAGGAGCACGAGTTCGACGCGGCCATCGGCGGCGCACGCCGCGACGAGGAGCGCAGCCGCGCGAAGGAGCGGATCTTCTCCTTCCGCGACGACTTCGGCCAGTGGAACCCGCGTGTGCAGCGGCCGGAGCTGTGGAGCCTCTACAACGCGCGCGTGCGCAAGGGCGAGCACGTGCGCGCCTTTCCGATCTCCAACTGGACGGAGCTCGACGTGTGGCAGTACGTGGCACGCGAGCAGCTCGAGCTGCCGCCGATCTACTTCGCGCACGAGCGGGACGTGTTCCGGCGCGACGGGATGCTGTACGCGGTCTCGCCGTTCGTCGAGCGCATGGAAGGCGAGGAGCCGTTCAACGCCTCGGTGCGCTTCCGCACCGTCGGCGACATGTCGTGCACGGGCGGCGTGCTCTCCGAGGCGCGGACGATCGAGGAGGTCGTGACCGAGATCGCCGCGACGAACGTCACCGAGCGCGGCGAGACGCGCGCGGACGACCGGTTCAGCGAGGCCGCGATGGAGGACAGGAAGCGCGTTGGCTATTTCTGAGCAGACCGAGCTGCTTCGCCTGGTCACGTGCGGCTCCGTCGACGACGGCAAGTCGACGCTGATCGGCCGGCTGCTCTACGACACGAAGCAGATCTTCGTCGACCAGCTCGAGCACATCGAGGAGACCTCGAAGCGCCGCGGCGACGCCTACGTGAACCTCGCGCTGCTCACCGACGGCCTGCGTGCGGAGCGCGAGCAGGGGATCACGATCGACGTCGCCTATCTATCCTTCCTGACGCCTCGCCGCCGCTTCCAGCTCGCCGACGCGCCCGGCCACGTCCAGTACACGCGCAACATGGTCACCGGCGCGTCCACGGCCGACGTGGCGATCATCCTCATCGACGCGCGCAACGGCGTCGTCGAGCAGACGCGGCGGCACGCGTACATCGTCTCCATCCTCGGCATCCCCCACGTGGCCGTGGCAGTGAACAAGCTCGACCTCGTCGGCTGGTCGGAGGAGCGCTTCGACGAGATCGTGCGCGACCTCGCGACGCTCGGGCTGCCCGACATGCAGGTGATCCCGATGTCGGCGCTGTACGGCGACAACGTCGCCGACGGCTCGGAGCGGATGCCGTGGTACGACGGGCCGACCCTGCTCGAGCACCTCGAGTCGGTCGAGATCTTCTACGACCGCGACCTCGAGCGCCGGCGCTTTCCGGTGCAGTGGGTGATCCGGCCGATGGCGGAGGAGTTCCACGACTATCGCGGCTACGCCGGCCGCGTCGCCGGCGGCGTCTGGCGCGCCGGGGACGAGGTGGTCGTGCTCCCGTCCGGGCTGCGCTCCCGTGTCGAAGCGGTGGAGACGGCAGCCGGCCCGCTGGACGCCGCCGTGCCGCCGATGTCGGTCACGATCCGGCTCGCGGACGACGTCGACGTGTCGCGCGGCGACATGCTCGCCGACCCCGAGCGGCCGCCGGTCGTCGCGCGCGACCTCGAGGCCCGGGTGTGCTGGATGAGCGAGCGGCCGCTCGAGCCGCGCGCGAGGCTTGCGGTCAAGCACACGACCCGGTCCGTGCGGGCGGTCGTCGAGGAGCTCGTCTCCCAGATCGACCTGGACTCGCTTGCCGACGTGCCGGGCCCCGAGCGGCTGGCGCTGAACGACATCGGCGTCGTCCGGTTGCGGCTGGCCGAGCCTCTCTGCGTCGACCCGTACGCCGAGAGCCGCGAGACGGGCGCGTTCATCCTCCTCGACGAGGCCACGAACGAGACCGTCGGCGCCGGCATGGTGCTTTCAGCCAGTTGACCTGGCAGTTCACGCTGACCGGGCTGCTGCTCGGCTCGCTGGTCGGACTGACGGGGATGGGCGGCGGCTCGCTGATGACGCCGATCCTCGTGATCGTGTTCGGCTTCCAGCCGACGTACGCCGTCGGCACCGACATCTTCCACGGCGCGATCTTCAAGTCGTTCGGGGCGATCCGGCACCGGCGGCTCGGCACCGTGCACGCGCGGCTGACCCTCTGGATGTTCCTCGGCTCCGGTCCGCTGTCGCTGGCCGGCGTCGCGCTCGCCGGCTGGATCAAGCACCACTACGGCAACGCCCAGAACCTCGAGAGCTACGCGGTCGGGGCCGCGCTCGTGATCGGCGGCCTCGGCTTCCTCGCCAAGTCGTTCATCAAGCGCGGAATCAAGGCGAGCGACGCGCCGTTCCTGCTCTCACGCCGCGACAAGGCGATCGCCGTGACGATCGGCGCCGTCTTCGGCTTCATCGTCGGCCTGACCTCGGTCGGCAGCGGTACCTTCTTCGGGCTCGTGATGGTTCTCGCCTACCCGTTGACCATGCCGAAGATCGTCGGCACCGACATCTTCCACGCGGCCGCGCTCCTCTGGGTCGCCGGCATCGGCCATCTCGCCACCGGCAACGTCGATCTGCACGCGACCGCATGGCTGCTCACGGGCTCGATCCCCGGCATCCTCATCTCGAGCCGCTTCACCGTGAGGCTGCCTGACGTCGTGCTCCGTCTAGCGCTCGGCACGGTACTGACGCTGAGCGGGCTGAAGCTCCTGAACGTGCCGCAGTCGACGTGGATCCTCGTCGGCGGCCTGGGGGCGCTCGGCTGCGGCCTCGTGGGGTACGGCGTCCACGCGTGGCTCGCCTCGCCGCGCCCGCGAACCAAGCTCGAAGGCGTGTGACGCCCCGCACGAGCGTTGCTCATGCCCCGCTTAGCATCGCTGCGTAGAATCGCCAGGCTTTGCAGCGGCTTCTCTCGACGGCGACCATCGTCGGCCTGCTCATCGCCACGGCCGCCGCGTTCGCGATCACCGAGCGGCTGAAGCTGACCAAGAGCCCGATCACGGGCACGCTCGTCTCGAGGACGTTCTCGCCGAGCTGCGGCTGCGCCCGCGTGCGGGCCAACATCAGCGTCAAGCTGCGCCGCAGCGACACGGTGGACGTCACGATCGACGATGTCCACCGCCGGCCCGTGCGGACGCTCGTCTTCGGCGAGGGGGTCCCGCGCGGGCGGACCGTCTTCCACTGGGACGGCACGACCGACGCCGGCACGCGCGCGCCGGACGGCGTCTACCGCGTCCAGATCCACCTCGACGCGCAGCACCGGACGATCCTCCTCCCGAACGAGATCCGGCTCGACACCACGCCGCCGGAGGTCGTCGCCGCCTACTCGTCCCATCCGCAGTTCTCGCCGGACGGTGATCACCAGGCCGACTCCGTCACGATCCGCTACGCGCTGAGCAAGGAGGCGCACATCCGCGTCTACCTCGGCGGTCGCCTGCTGATCCGCAGCCGGTCGGGCAAGGCGGAGGGCGCCATCGGCTGGTCCGGCACCGTCGACGGACGGCTGCTGCCGCCCGGGACGTACACGCTGACCGTCGGCGCCGTCGATCTCGCGGGCAACAGCACGCCGCTCGCTCGCCGGGGACACGTGCGCGTCGAGCTGCGCTACATCACGCTCGCGAACCACCGGCTCAAAGGGGTCGCCGCGGGCGCGCGCTTCGACATCGGCGTCTCGACTGACGCGAAGCGCTACACGTGGACGCTTGGCGCCCGCAAGGGCGTCGCGAGCGGGCCGGATCTGAAGCTGCGGGCGCCGCACACCCCGGGTACGTACCGGCTCACGGTCACCGAGCACGGACACTCCGACCGTGCGGTGGTGATCGTCGGGTGATCGGGATCGCGCACCTCGGCGGCCCCGTTGCCTGCCTTGGGCTGGCGCTGCTGCTCGTCGCCCGCTCCCGCCGCGACCGGCTGGCCGGGCTCGGCTTCGCCGCGCTCGGCGCCTGTCTGCTCTGCGCGGCACTGGCGCCGAACAAGCCGGAGGAGGTCGCCGGCGGGGCGATTGCCGGGCTCCTCGCCGCCGCCGTGCTCGCCGTCGTCTTCCGCCGCGTGCCGTGGCTGCTCCCGCTCGCCGCGCTGGCCTGCGTCCCCGTGCGGGTCGGCGCGCTCGGCCACCAGCTGCTCGGGCCGCTGTACGTCGTGATCCTCGGCGCGGCGGTCCTGCTCGCGTGGGAGCTCGTGCGCGGCAACGGCCGCTCTCGGGAGCTGGGGCCGGCCGCGTGGCCGCTGGCGGCGTACATCGCCTGGACGGGGCTCTCGCTCGCGTGGAGCCAGGACGTCCACGAAGGCGCGGTCGAGCTCCTCGCGTTCTACGTCCCGTTCGCGATCCTCGCGCTCGCGCTTGCGCGGCTTCCTTGGAGCGAGCTGGGCCTGCGCGTGCTCTACGCGGAGCTCGTCGTGATGGCGCTCGCGTTCGCGGCCGTCGGCTTCTACCAGTACGACACGCGCAACGTCTTCGAGAACCCCAAGGTGATCAACTCGAACGCGTACGCGCCCTTCTTCCGCGTCAACTCGGTCTTCTGGGATCCGTCCGTGTACGGGCGCTTCCTCGTCGTGGCGATGGTGCCGAGCGTCGTGCTGATCGTCCGCGGGCGGAGGGGCCGGCTCGCCTGGGCGGTCGCCGCGGCGGTCGTCGTCACGTGGCTCGGCCTGCTCATCTCGTTCTCGCAGTCGAGCTTCGCCGCGCTGCTCGTCGCGGTGGTCGGCATCGCCGCCGTAGCCTGGCGGTGGCGGGCGCTCGCCGCGGTCGCGCTCGCGGCGGTCGTGCTCGCCGGGATCGCGGTGTCGGCGCCGCAGGTGCGCCGCTCGATCCAGCATCACACGACGAGCGGCCTGAACAGCGCCACGAGCGGCCGCGCGAGCCTCGTCGCGAACGGGATTCGCATCGCCGCCGCCCATCCGGCGCTCGGTGTCGGTGTGGGCGGCTTCAAGCACGCGTACGCTGCACGGATGCACCTGAAGGGGAAGGAGCCGAAGACGGCGGCGTCGCACGACACGCCGGTGACCGTCGCGGCCGAGACGGGGGTGATCGGGCTCGGCCTCGCCACCTGGGCGATCCTGGCGCTGCTCCTGCCGGGCTTCCGGCGCGTCGACCGCAGCTTCGCCGGCATGACGTCCCTCGCGGCCGTGGCCGCGCTCGCGGCGATCCTGTGCCACGCGCTCTTCTACAACGACTTCTTCGAGGACCCGACGACGTGGGCGCTGCTCGGGCTGATCGTGCTCGCCGCGCCGCGGGCCGCCCCCGCGGGCGGGCCGCCGCCGGTGATCGAGGAGCAGGAGGCGGTGCCGGTCTGATCGAGCAATGGCAGCGGGCTGTCGTGCTCGCGCCGCACACCGACGACGGCGAGTTCGGCTGCGGCGGCACGATGGCGAGGCTCGCCGAGGCGGGCTGCGACGTGCGCTACGTCGCGTTCTCGATCGCCACGCGCTCGCTGCCCGAGGGCTTTCCACCGGACACGCTCGCGCGCGAGGTGCGAGAGGCAACGGCCGAGCTGGGGATTCCGGAGGAGCGGCTGACGGTGCACGACTTCGACGTGCGCACCTTTCCGGAGCACCGGCAGGACATCCTCGAGCTGCTCGTCGCCCTGTGGGAGGAGTGGCAGCCGGACGTCGTCTTCCAGCCGAGCCTGCACGACATCCACCAGGACCACCAGACGATCGCGGAGGAGGGCCTGCGCGCGTTCAAGCGCACGACCATCCTCGGTTACGAGATCCCCTGGAACAACTTCGACTTCTCCTACCAGTGGTACGTCGCGCTCGAGCAGCGCCACCTCGAGCGCAAGGTCGCCGCGCTCGAGAAGTACGCGTCGCAGCACCATCGCCGCTACGCGAACCCCGAGTACGTCTGGAACGTCGCGCGTACCCACGGCATCAACGTGAACCGCGAGTACGCCGAGGTGTTCCAGGTGTACCGGGTGATTGCGTGAGATGAAGCCCTCGCCCGCGGCCGTCTCCCGCGCGGCGATCCTGCGCGCCGCCGAGAGCCCGCGCTTGCGGCGGCTCGTGCGCAGGCACGGGATGCGCGCGGGCGCCGCGCGGTTCGTCGCCGGCGAGACGCTCGAGGAGTGCCTCGTCGTGCTCGCTCGGCTCAACGCGGAGGGGCTGCACGCGAACACGACGCTGCTCGGCGAGGCGGTCTCGGACCCGGCCGCCACGGAGACCGTGGTCGCGGCGTACGAGGGCGTCCTCTCCGCCCTCGCGGGGAACGAGCTGCGCGCGAACGTCGCCCTGAAGCTGACGCACCTCGGGCTCGTCTTCGACGAGGAGCTCGCCTACCGGAACGTGGAACGGCTCGTGGCGCGCGCGGCCGAGCTCGGGAACTTCATCCGGATCGACATGGAGCAGTCGGAGTACGTCGACGCGACCCTGCGGATCTACCGACGCCTGCGCGAGAGCGGCCACGACGCCGTCGGCACCGTGCTCCAGGCATATCTGCGGCGCACCGCGGCGGATCTCGACGACCTCTTCGCGTTCCATCCCAACCTGCGCATCGTCAAGGGGGCTTATCTCGAGCCGGCGTCGGTCGCCTTCCCGGAGAAGGAGGAGGTCGATGCGGCGTACGTCCGCCTGGTCGAGCGTGGGCTCGAGGGCGGGCTCACCATCGCCGTGGCCACGCACGACGAGCGCATCGTCGAGCACGTGAAGACGTGGACGGCCGCGCACGGGATCGGCCGGGACCGGTTCGAGTTCCAGATGCTCTACGGCGTCCGGCCGGCGTTCCAGCGCCGGCTCGCGGCCGAGGGCTACAAGGTCCTCGTGGCGACGCCGTACGGCCCGGACTGGTACCCGTACCTGATGCGGCGGCTCGCCGAGCGGCCCGCGAACGTCGGCTTCCTGCTCCGGAACCTCGTCCGCTCGTAGCCGCGGCGGCTGTCGCTTGACAACCGCCCGCCGACCTGAGAGATTGCCGTCTGCCAAGCCCCTGTGAGCCTTCGGGTTCGCGGGGGCTCGGCATTTTCGGCGCCCTTTTCACAGCACCAGCTAGAGCACGAGCTCGGCCAGCAGCTGCAGCGCCTCCGGCTGGGGCGAGCCGACGATCAGGGTCGTGACCGGCGTCGCGCGCCAGGCCTCGAGCCGCTCGCGGATCCGCTCCTTCGGCCCGACGAGCGCGACGGCGTCGACGAGCCCGTCCGGCACGGCGGCGATCGCCTCGCGCTGGTGGCCGCCGAGGTACAGCTCCTGGATCCGCTCCGCCTCGGCCTCCCAGCCGTACCGGCGCACGAGCGCGTTGTAGAAGTTCTTCCCCTTCGTGCCCATCCCGCCGACGTAGAGGGCGAGGTGCGGCTTGAGCGCGTCGCGGAGCGACTCCACGTCGTCGCCGACGAGCACCGTCGCGGTCGCGGCGATCTCGAAGCCCGCGGGGGCCGCTGCGAGGCTCGGCCCGAACGCGTCGCCGAAGCGCTCCGGGTCGACGAAGATCGGCAACCAGCCGTCCGCGATCTCCGCCGCGAGCGCGACGTTCTTCGGGCCGATCGCGGCGAGGTAGATCGGGATCTCCGCGCGCAGCGGGCGCAGCATCAGCTTCAGCGGCTTGCCGAGCCCGGTCGCGCCGGGGCCGTCGTACGGGATGCGGTAGTGCTCGCCCTGGTGTGCGACGGCCTCGCGGCGCAGCGCGGCGCGCACGATCTCGACGTACTCGCGCGTCTTGCCGAGCGGCTTCCCCCACGGCTCGCCGTGCCAGCCCTCGACCACCTGCGGCCCGGAGGTGCCGAGGCCGAGGATGAAGCGGCCGCCCGACATCAGGTCGAGCGTGGCGGCGGTCATCGCCGTGTTCGCCGGCGTCCGGCCGGGGATCTGCATGATCGCCGAGCCGATCTTGATCCGGCTCGTCGAGGCTGCGATCCAGGCGAGCACCGACACCGCGTCGGTGCCCCACGCCTCTGCCGCCCACGCCGAGTCGTAGCCGAGCCGCTCCGCCTCCTGCGCGAGCGGCACGAGCTCCGCGGGGTTCGTCCCGGGAGGCGCGTAGCCGAGGTTGACCCCCAATTTCATGCTGTGATCCTACGGTGCCAACGGCTGCAACCAGGTTGCGTCCCGCACCCTGGTTGCGGAGGTGGACGCAGACCGCGGCTAGCCTACGCAGGTGGCCCACCCGGAGCTGCAACAGGAACAGGCCTACGTCGACCACGCGTACGCGTGCCTCGACAGCATGCGCTCGTCCGTCGAGCGCGCCGCCGACTCGAGCGACAACGAGGTCGCGGCGCTCGCGCTCGAGGCGTGGGCGCGGCGGCGCCTGCGCACGTTCCAGGACGCGGAACGCGGGCTCTGCTTCGGGCGCCTGACGCTCGACGGCGTGCTGCGGCCGCTCTACGTCGGCCGCCGCTGGGTGCACGACGACGGCCACGATGTGCTCGTGATCAACTGGCAGGCCCCCGCCGCGCGGCCGTTCTACACCGCAACGCCGGCCGACCCGCAGCGGGTCACGCAGCGCCGCCGTTACCGCACGGCGGCCCGCCGCATCCTCGACATCTCGGACGAGTCCCTCGACGGCACCGCCGTCGAGGGCGCGTCGGTTTCCGACTTCCTGCTCGAGGAGCTCGAGCGCCGCCGCGAGGGGCGGATGCGCGACATCGTCGCGACGATCCAGTCCGACCAGTACCGGCTGATCACGGCCGAGCCCGAGGGCGCACTCGTCGTCCAGGGCGGGCCCGGCACGGGCAAGACGGCGGTCGGCCTGCACCGCGCGTCGTGGCTCCTGTACACGCATCGCGAGCAGCTGCGGCGCGTGCTCGTCGTCGGGCCGAACCCGACGTTCATGGACTACGTCTCGCACGTGCTGCCGGCGCTCGGCGAGGAGGCGGTCGAGCAGCGCGCCGTCTCGGAGCTGCTCGACGGGATCGAGGTCGGGCGCGAGGACGCTCTCGACGTCGCGCGGCTGAAGGCGGACACGCGGCTCGCGCAGGTCGTGCGGCGCGCGGTCGAGCTCGCGGTGCGGCCGGCGCCGCAGGAGCTCGTCCTCTACGCCGACGGCGTCTTCGTCTCCGTGAAGCAGCGCGAGGTCGAGGAGCTGCTCGAGACCGCGCTGGAGTCGGGTCTCGCGCTGACGCCGGCGCGCGAGCGCTTCCGCATGGCGCTGCTGCGACGCTTCTACGAGCGCTACGGGGAGCTGCTCGGCGCGCGCGCACTGCGCAGCTTCGACGAGCTCGAGCGGGCGTTGAAGCGGAACGGCTTCCTCACGAAGTACCTCGACCGCGTGCTCGCGCTGCCGAAGCCGGAGAAGCTCGTCGCGCGGCTTCTGACATCCCCGGGCGCGCTTCGCGAGGTGTCGGACGGCATTCTCGACAGCGCCGAGCAGGAACTGCTGCTGCGCGACCGGCCGAAGCGTGCCGCAGATCTGCGCTGGAGCGAGCACGACCTGCCGCTGCTGGACGAGGCGCGCACGCTGATCGAGGGACCGCCGCGTGCGTACGGGCACGTGATCCTCGACGAGGCACAGGACCTCTCGCCGATGCAGCTGGTCGCGGTGGCGCGGCGCGCCCTCGACGGCTCGCTGACGATGCTCGGCGACGTCGCGCAGGCGACCGGGCCGGTCACGTACCGCCGCTGGGACGAGCTGCGGCCGTACCTGCCGGAGGACGCGAAGGTGCGCATCGAGGAGCTGCGCCACGCGTACCGCGTTCCAGCCGAGATCATGGAGCTCGCCCTGCCCCTGCTGGCACGGATCGCCCCCGACGTGGAGCCGCCGATCGCCTACCGGCAGGGCGGCGCTCCGCCACGGCTCGTGCATGTCGGCGAGGACGAGTTGCTGCAGGCGGCGATGCGCGAGGCGGCGACGCTCGCCGAGCTCGACGGGCTGCTCGCCGTGATCGCGCCGCGCTCGCTTGCCGGCGGCGCGCCGCACGGCGAGGCGTTCGACGAGGCGTCCGTGCCCGTGTTCACGCCGCGGCAGGCGAAGGGGCTCGAGTTCGACCACGTGGTCGTCGTCGAGCCGGCGCTCATCGCGGCGGAGGGCGGCGAGCAGGGTCTGCGCGAGCTCTACGTCGCGCTCACGCGGCCGACGAAGACGCTCGTCGTCGTGTACGCGCGGCCGCTGCCGGAAGGCGTCGGCGTCTGATGCGCTACTGGGAGGACTTCCAGCCGGGCGACGAGGCGGTGCACGGCACGCACGAGATCACCGCGGAGGAGATCGTCGAGTTCGCGCGCGAGTTCGACCCGCAGCCGTTCCACACCGACCCGGCCGCCGCCGCGGAGGGGCCGTTCGGCGGGCTGATCGCGAGCGGCTGGCACACGGCGGCGCTCTACATGGGCCTGTTCGTCCGCAGCGTGCTGCTCGGCAGCGCGAGCCTGGGCTCGCCCGGCGTCGAGGAGTTGCGCTGGCTCGTGCCCGTGCGGCCGGGCGACGTGCTCACCGGCCGCAGCCGCATCGTCGAGGCGTGGCCGTCTGAGCGCAACCCGGGACGCGGCACGGTCGTCGGCGAGCACGAGCTCGTCAACCAGCGCGGCGAGGTCGTGATGCGGATGCGCGCCCGCGGGCACATCGCGCGCAGGCCTCTCGCGAACGGATAGCGTCAGGCCCATGCGCGCACGGACACTGGGAGACGGTGGGCCCGAGGTCTCCGTCGTCGGGCTCGGCACGAACAACTTCGGCGCCCGCTGCGACCTCACGCAGGCGCGGGCCGTGATCGACGCCGCGCTCGACACGGGCGTCACGCTCTTCGACACGGCCGACATCTACTCCCAGGGGACGAGCGAGGAGCACATCGGCGAGGCCTTGCGGGGGCGTCGTGACCGGATCGTGCTGGCGACGAAGTTCGGCAAGTCCATGACCGGCGGCCCGGAGATCCCGCGCGGCTCGCGCGAGTACATTCGCTGGGCGATCGAGGGCTCGCTGCGCCGCCTGCGCACGGACGCGATCGACGTCTACCAGATGCACGAGCCGGACCCGGAGACGCCGATCGAGGAGACGCTGGCGGCCCTGCACGAGCTGGTGCAGGAGGGGAAGGTGCGCCACATCGGCTCCTCCAACTACTCGGTGGAGGAGATCGAGGAAGCCGACGGCGTCGCCCGCGCGCGCGGACTCACGCGCTTCGTCGCCGCCCAGAACCACTACAGCCTCGTCCACCGTGAGGCGGAGGACGCGGTGCTGCCGGCGTGCGAGAGGCTCGGCATTGGCGTGCTGCCGTTCTTCCCGCTGGCGAGCGGCCTGCTGACGGGCAAGTACGTGCGAGGCATCGAGGCGGCGGAGGGGAGGCTCGCGGGCCGCGAGATCCCCGCGGAGCGGTTCGACCGCGTCGAGGCTCTCCAGCGCTTCGCGGACGAGCGCGGCGTGTCGCTGCTCGAGGTGGCGATCGGTGGACTCGCGGCGATGCCGGCGATCGCGTCGGTGATCGCCGGCGCGACGACGCCGGAGCAGGTGCGCGCGAATGTGAAGGCCGGGGAGTGGGAGCCGAGCGCGGACGACCTGGCGGCGCTGCAGGCTCTGCGCTGATCGCCGACGCGGACGACGTCGAGCTCGTCCGCACGTTGTTCCGCGAGTACGCGGCCTCACTCGACGTCGATCTGGCGTTCCAAGGCTTTGCGGAGGAGGTCGCCGCGCTGCCGGGCGGATACGACGTGGTGCTCGTCGCTCGGGTCGACGGCGAGCCGGCGGGCTGCGTCGGCGTCCGGCGGCTCGAGGACGGCGTCTGTGAGATGAAGCGCCTCTACGTGCGACCGTCCGCGCGCGGGACCGGCCTCGGACGCGCGCTCGCCGAGGCCGCGATCGCCCGTGCGCGGGCGCTCGGCTATGCCCGGATGCGGCTTGACACGCTGCCCTCGATGGCGGCGGCGCGCGGGCTCTACCGCTCGCTCGGCTTCGTCGGGATCGAGCAGTACCGGCACAACCCGGTGAGCGGGTCGGCGTTCTTGGAGCTGAGGCTCTAACGGCTGCGACCTGACTGAAGTCAGGTCGCGGGTTTACGGCAACCTGGCTTTCAGCCAGGTTGCAGCCGTAGCAATCGTCGCAACCGCTTCCGCTCCGCCGGCAGGTAGAAGCCGAGCACCGCGAGCGCGAGCGGGTACACGAGCACCAGCAGGAAGGACGGGGCGAGTGGGAGCTGCGCGGCGCGCGCGGCGACGGTCAAGCCAACGGCGGCACCGACGACCGTGACGATCCGCCGCCACTGGTACGGCACCGGATACACGTACTGCGCGTATAGCGTCATCCCGGCGAAGAGGACGACGTACGCCGCCGCGGTCGAGATCGCCGCGCCGACCATGCCCCAGCGCGGAATCAGGACGAAGTTCAGCGCGATGTTCACCGCCGCACCGGTACCCGTCACGACCCAGTTCAGCTGTGTCCGCCGCGCGCGGCCGCTGCCGATCGCGAGCACCGTGTAGCCGGCGTAGACGGCGCCGGCGAAGGCGAGCAGCGCGACGCCCTTCTCCGCCCGCTGGTAGCGCGAGTTCGTGAGCAACTCGACCCACCACGGCGCGAGTGCGCCGAGCGCGAGCGACATCCACGACGCGACCGCCAGCAGGTACGTGAGCACGAACGCGTACGCGCGGCGCGCGTCGCCGTCGTCCTCGATCGAGTACGCGAACGCGGGCCACGCGGTGCGGAAGGCGACCATCACGAACGTGATCACCGACGCGATCTTGATCGCTGCGGAGTAGACGCCGACCTCGGCGTTGCCCTTGTACCAGCTCACGAACTCGCGGTCGACGAAGTTGATCGCCCAGAGCGCGAGCGCCGACGGGACGAGCGGCATCCCGAACTTCTGCATCTGCCGGAAGAGCTTCCGGTCGAACTCGAGCCCGAGCTGCTCGCTGCGGTACGCGACGAGCACGAGGTAGACGGTGAGCGTGCCGGTGAAGTTCCCGACGACGAGCCCCACCGCGCCCCAGTGGAAGACCGCGACGAAGAGCACCATCGCGGCGACGGTGATCAGGACGTTGGCAACGCTGGCGATTGCGTACGCGACCGACCGCTCCTCGACGCGGAAGAGCGCCGTCAGCTGCTGGTAATTCGTCTGCGCCCAGAGTCCGACTGCGCCCGCGCGGACGAGCGAGGGGTCGTGCCCGAGCCCGATCCAGTGCCCGACCGGGCCGGCGAAGACGACGCCGAGCGCGAGGCCGACCGTGGACATCGCCATCGTGAACCAGAAGGACGTGCGGACCACTGTCAGCTTCTCCGCGTGCTCCTTCGCGTCGAAGTAGAAGCGGAAGAAGGCGCTCGCGATCCCCAGCTGCAGCACGATCGCGAGGACGGCCGTCGCCGCGGTGACGATCTCGACGCGGCCGTACGCGTTCGGCGGCAGGTAGTGCGTGTAGAGCGGCAGGAGCAGCGTCGCCAGGATCCGCGAGACGAGCCCGCCGAGCCCGTAGATCGCCGAGTGGCGGCCGAGCCGCTTGAGCTCTGCGCCGAGCCTCATTCAAGGCTAGCGTAGAGGTCGAGCAGGCGGTCGGCGACGCGGTCGACGTCGTGCACGCGCTCGACGTACGCGCGGCTAGCCGCGCCGGTCCGGCGCCGCTCCTCCGGCGACTCGACGAGCGGGTGCAGCACGTCGGCGAGCGTTTCCTTCGTCGCCGAGACGATCGGAACCTCGACACCGAACGCCTCCTCGGTGCGGCGCACGGCCTCGTCGTGCAGGAAGGTGACGACGGGCTTGCCGAGCGCCATCGCCTCGATCGCGAAGACGCCGTACCAGCCGGCGTTCAGCTGGTCGACGACGACGTCCGCGTTTCGGTAGCGCTCGAACGCCGCGCGGTGGTCGAGCCCCTCGACGATGTCGAGCTCGACACCGAGCTGCTCGCACGCGGCGGCGACGTGCTCGGTGCCCTTGCGCGTGCGCGACGAGGGCGCGTGCAGGACGACGGGCCGGTCGCGGCCGGACGGCGGCGCGGGCTCGATCCCGGAGAGGTCGATCCCGGGCGGGATCACGTGTGCGTCCGGCACCCAGCGGATCGCGTCGTAGGAGCCGACGACCCGCGCCCCGGCGCGCTTCGCCCACGCCAGCTGCTCCGGCGGCTTGCCGCGAATGTCGGAGCCGAGGAAGTGCATCACCGAGCGCTTCCCGAGCGCGCGCAGGAGCGGAAATTGCAGGGATTTCGGGACGAGCGTGAGGCCGAAGTAGAAGTGGAAGACGTCGGTCCGCGGCGCGAGCCGCGCGAACGCGCGCGCTTGCACGAGCTGCCGGCCGAGGAAGCCGTCGGGCCGGTTCAGGTCGAGGTCGGACTCCGGGTGCAGGCGGTAGCTGTTGAAGACGACGAGCCGCGCGTCGACGCCGCGGCGCCGCAGCGCCTGGACGTTCGTCCACGGGATGCCGGCGGTGTTGATGGGGCAGTGGGTGACGCGCAGCGGGCCGTCCACAGACGATCACCGTACTGGGCTTGACACGGCTAACGCCGTTAGCTAATCTTGCTAACAGCGTTAGCCAACATTGCCCTGGAGGGGGCGTCCCGATGACAGCCTTCACGCCGCTCAGCCCGCGCGCCCGCGAGATCGTCGCCGTCGCGCGAGAGCTGCTCGAGGAAGAGGGAGCCGGCGGCCTCTCGATGCGCCGGCTCGCCGAGCGGCTCGGCATCCGCGCGCCGTCGCTCTACAAGCACCTGCCGGACAAGCGGGCGCTGGAGTCGGCGCTCATCTCCGAGGGCCTGGCCGAGCTGGCCGAGCGGTTCGAGCAGGCGCTCGCCGGCGCCGCCGACCCGCTCGCCGCGCTCGCCGACGCGTATCGCCGCTTCGGGCAGGAGCATTCGCACCTCTGCCGGCTGATGACCGACCGCTCGCTCGCGCGCCGGCAGCTCGTGCCCGGCGTCGAGGCCCGCGCCGCCCTGCCCGTGATCGAGGCCGTCGGGGGCGACCCGGATCTCGCCCGCGCGGTGTGGGCGTTCGCGCACGGCATGGTCGTTCTCGAGCTCAACGATCGCTTTCCAGCCGACGCCGATCTCGACGCCGCCTGGCGCCGAGGGATCGAGTCGTTTCGACCCACCAAGACCTCGAAACGGAGAAGCTCATGAATTCGCGCAGATGCAGGCGCAGGTCGAGAACGGCGGCGGCGTGATGCCGTCCTTCAAGGGCAAACTCAGCGCGGTGCAGATCCGCGACGTCGCCGCGTACGTCGCCTCGCGCGCCGGAGGACCCTAGAGCGGCAGGCCCGCCTCGAGGTGGGCCAGGCCTTCGTCCATGAGGGCGAGGTAGTCGCCGTCCGGGTGCTCCGCGGCGGCGAGCACCGCCGCGAGCGCGACTCCCATCACCGCACCGGTGAAGGTGCGGACGGCGAAGTCGTCCGGGCTGCGGCCGGCGCGCTCGGCGATCAGCTCGGCGGTCGCCTGCAGCGTGTCGGCGAACTGGGCAAGCGCCCGCGCGCGCAGCTCGGGCACCGCGAGGATCAGCTCGCCGCGCAGCCGCTCCCGCTCGAGCTCCGCCGCCGGCAGGTCGGCGAACACGGCGCGCATGGCGGCGCGCAAGGCCTGGACCAGCGTCCGGTCGGGCGGCTGCGCGCGGAAGGCCGCGAACAGCAGCGGGTCGAAGCGGTCGTGGAGGACGACGTCCTCCTTCGTCGGGAAGTAGCGGAAGAACGTGCTCTGCGAGACCTCGGCCGCGTCGGCGATCTGCTCGACGGTGGTGGCGTCGTAGCCCTGCGCGCGGAAGAGCCGAAGCGCCTCCGCCTGGATCGCGGCGCGCGTCTTCGCCTTCTTGCGCTCGCGCAGTCCGGTCTCAGGCGGCGAGCTCATGCGGCGATCGTCTGGAGGAGGTGTCGGCGAAGGCGGCCTCTCTGCCCGCACGGGGCAGGAACCGGAGTGAGAGCGGAACGCCGACGGCGGCGACGGCGCCGCTGACGAGGAGCGAGAGGCCCATCCCGTGCAGGAAGGCGACGCGGACGGAGCGCAGCAGCGCGGGCGAGCCGAGCGTCTTCGCGACCGCGACTCCGGCGACGACGCTTCCGCGCGCCGTGTGCGCGAGCGCCGGCGGCAGCGCGACCGCGCCGAGCCGGCCGCGGTAGCCGGAGTTGAGGATCGAGCCGAGGATCGCGGCACCGAAGGAGCCGCCGACCATCCGCAGCGCCTGGATCGCGCCGGAGCCGACACCGCTGCGCTCGGCAGAGAGCGCGCCGAGGGCGGCGTTCATCGCCGTGGGCATCGAGAGGCCGGTGCCGAAGCCGATCAGCGCGATCCAGGCAGCGGCGAAGCCGTAGCCGCTGCCGAGACCGGTGCGGGAGCCGGCGGCGAGCGCGCCTGCGAGGACGGCGAAGCCGAGCGCGACCGTCAGCTTCGCCCCGAGCCGCCGCGCGAGCGCGTCGCCGAGCCCGGCGCCGACGATCAGGCCGCCCATCATCGGCAGCAGGCGCAGGCCGCTGCCCATCGCGTTCACGCCGACGACGTCCTGGAAGTACTGCGGGACGGCGAAGAGGAGCCCGAAGAGCGCGAACGAGACGGTGGTGCCGAGGATCGTGCCCCAGGTGAAGCCGGCCGAGCGGAAGAGGCCGAGATCGAGCAGCGGCTCGGCGACGCGCCGCTCCCAGAGCCCGAACACGAAGAGCACGACGGCGCCGGCAAGCATCTCCCCGATCGCCGCGCCGTTGCTCCAGCCGTTCTGCCCGGCCTGGATCACGCCGTACACAAGCGTGGCGAGCCCTGCGCTCGCGAGCGCGATACCGGCGCCGTCGAGCTTGGAGCGCTCGCTGCTGCGGGACTCCGGCAGCAGGAACCACACGGCGGCGAGCGCAACGGCCACGATGGGCACGTTGATCAGGAACACCCAGCCCCACCAGAAGTTCGACAGCAGCCAGCCGCCGAGGATCGGGCCGATCGGAAAGCCGAGCATCGTCGCGCTCATCACGATCGCGACCGCCCGGCCTCGCTCGCGCTCGGGGAAGAGCACCGGCAGCACGCCGACGGTGAGCGGCGTGGCGACGCCGGCGGCGACGCCGAGCAGTGAGCGGGCGCCGATGAACGCACCCGCGGAGGGAGCGTAGGCGCAGGCCGCGGAGGCCGCGCCGAACAGTACGAGCGCGGCGAGCAGGAGCTTCTTGCGCCCGTAGCGGTCGCCGAGCATGCCGCCGGGCACCATCACCGCCGCGAACACGAGCGTGTAGCCGGCGACGAACCACTGCAGCTCGGCGGTCGAGGCGTGCAGCGCGCCGGACAGAGTCGGGATGGCGAGGCTGAGGACCGTCGCGTCGATGTTGAGCGCGAGCGCCACCGGCACGAGCGCGGCGAGCGCCCACCAGCGGCGCGGGTCCGGTTGTTCAGGTCAGGCGTCCCACTCGACCTGGTCGAAGTAGCGCAGCGCCGTCCGCCCGGGGCGAACCCGCTCGCGCAGTGAGGAAAGCTCGTCGTCGGAGATCTCGCCCAGCGCGCGCTTCACGCCGAGCCACGGCAGGTTGAGGTCCTCCTGGTAGACGATCGTCGAGATCCGCGGGTTCACCTCGATCACCTGCCCGCCGACGAGCTGGATGTTGAAGAACCACTCGATGTGCAGCTCGCGCACGATCCGGTCGGCGATCTCCATCAGCTCCCCGTCCTCGAGCGTCACGAAGTACATCGCGAGCCCTGCCCGCATCGCCTCGCGCGTCTTCGGATGCCCGAGCACGATCCGCTCGCCGTCGGCGATGCCGTCGATCGTGCGCTCGCCGCCGCTCGCGAGCTCCATCACGAGCAGCTCCGTGCCGCCGGTCTCCGGCAGGAGCTCGACCGCCTCCTCGAGCCGCATCGCCACCGAGCCGGGCCGCTCGTGCAGCAGCTGGTGCGCGCGGTCGACGGTCGGGTCGAGGATGCGGAAGCCGCGCGAGCCGGACGAGAACACAGGCTTGAAGCAGACTGACCGCTGCGGGTAGCCGAGCTCGCGCGCGGCCGCTTCGACGCCGCGTGCGCCGGTGACGCGCCTGAAGTCGATCGTCGGCACGCCGATCTGCTGCAGCAGCGAGTACGTCTCCGCCTTGTCGTTCGAGCGCCGCACGGTCTCCGGCGAGGAGACGAGGACGGGCACGGGGAAACGCTCACGAGACGCGGCCAACCCGGGCAGGTCGAACGAGGACTGCGGCAGCACGACCTCGACGCCCTCGCGCTCGACGATCTCGAGCACGGTGTCCGCGTATCCCGGGTCGGAGCCGGCCGGGACGCGATAGAAGGCGTCGCAGAGGTGCTTCCCGATCGAGCGCTCCGCCATGTCGACGCCGACGAGCCGCACCTCGCGCTCGCCGTTCTCGCGCAGGCCGCGCAGCAGCGCCGCCGTGCCGGGCGCTCCGCAGGCGGTGACGAGGATCGTCGTCATTCGTCCAAGTCGATCCGGTCGTTGCGCAGGTAGTCGAGCCATTCGCCCCGCTTCGCGTCGAGCATCGCGAGCATCGACTCGCGCATCGTGTCGCCCTCGTAGACCCAGATCTCCGGGTGCACGAGCAGCTGCAGCCACTCGAACGCCCCGGCCGCGAGCTCCTCGTGCGGACATCCCTCGCGCCAGCGGGCGTTGGAGTCGGAGCGGTAGAGGCCCTGCGTGAAGTACGGCGGCTCCATGACGTTGACGGCGCCGAAGACCGGCTGCGAGACGAACTCGGGATCGGGGTTGTGCCAGGCGATCGCCTTGTCGAAACGGCGGTCGAGGTCGGCGCGCGGGTAGACGGCGTGCAGCCCGACCGCGTGCCCCCACTGGCGGAGCTGCCGCTGCGCGTAGTGCCCGATGTGCGAGTCGAGGTTGTAGAAGGCGCTCTCGATCATCAGGAAGTACGTCGCGCGGACGCCGAGCTCGTGCTCGACCCGCGCCATCTCCAGCGCGGCCTCGAGCGAGAGGTCGACGTCGTGGCGCAGGAAGAGGTCACCGCGCCGCGGGTGGCGGTCGAAGCTCGCCCAGTCGTAGCCGCCGGCCTTCGCCGCGGCGAGCAGCTCGCGGTAGTGCGCCATGTCGAAGCGGCAGCTCATCGCCTTCCAAGTATCCACTGGAAATTGGCGGGACCCTCCGGTTCCTCGAACGTGACGACCGCGTCGCGCAGCAGCTCGAAGCCCGCCTCGCGGAGCAGCCGCGTGTTCGTCGCGGGCGGAAAGCTCGAGAAGAACATCGGCGCGCCGAGCCACTCGCCCACCCAGCCCTCCGTGTCGCTCGTCCCGAGCGCGGTCATGAAGAGGCCGCCCGGCGTGAGCCAGGCGCGGATGCGCGCGAACAGCCCCGCGAGCAGCTCGCGCGGGACGTTGTTGAACGAGTAGAAGGCGACGACCGCGTCGAAGCTGCCGGGCTCGAGCTCGAGCGCCGTGAAGTCCGCGCAGACGAACTCGGCCTCCGGAACGGCGGCCCGCGCCCGCTCCACCTGCCGCGGCGAGATGTCGACGCCGGTGACGCGGAAGCGCGCGGCGAGTCGCTGCGTGTCGGGCACGCCGGCGCCGCAGCCGAGCTCGAGCACGCGGCCGCCGTCCGGGAGGCGCGAGGTGAGCTCGTCCTCCAATTCGCGCCGCGGGTCGCCGACGATCCTGTCCCGCCACGCGACGAACGTCTCGCCGATCGTGTCGTAGCCGTCGGCGACGATCTGCGTACGGGGGTCCGTCATTCGACGACCACGTCGAGCAGCTTCGCCGCCGCCTCGGCGCGCTCGAGCGCCTCGAGGTTGGTGTCCGCCGTCGCGATCACGTAGCCGCGCCGGTCGCCGTCGAGCCGCACCGGCCGGATCGTCTCGCCGAGCTGGAGGTACGTGTCCGCCTGCACGACGCCCGGCGCGCTGAGCACGCGCGCGAGCGAGCCGATGTGCACGACGCGCCCCGTCGGCAGCGGTCCCGGCGACGCGGTGAGGAAGCGGATCGCAAGCGGCTGCTGGAAGCGCGGCAGCGCGAGCTCGTCCGGCACTTCTTCGCCGAGCGCCTGCCGCAGCGCCACCTCGACGAGGTCGACGCCGACCGCATGCCGTGCGAGGTCGGCCATCTGGCCGCCGGGGATGCGCGCCGCCACCTCGATCACGAGCACGCCCTCGTCCGTGACGAGGAGCTGCGGAAAGGCGATCCCGTCGCGCAGTCCGAGGGCGCGCGTGGCGTGGGCGGCGACGCGCTCCGCCTCCGCGAGCGTGTCGCCGTAGATCGTCGCGGGATAGACGTGGATCCAGCCGACGCCGAAGCCGATCCCGGGCGGGCGGAGCCGGTCGGAGAGCGTCAGCGTCGCCGCCTCGCCGCCGCGGGCGATCACGAGCCCGTTCAGCTCGAGGCCGTCGTAGAAGCGCTCGAGCACGACCTCGCCGCCGCCGGACTCGTGCAGCGCGACGTGGAGGTTGGCCTCGAGGTCGTCGAGCGACTCGAGCCGGAAGAGGCCGCGCTGGCCGCCGGAGTCGGCGGGCTTCAGCACCGCCGGGAAGCCCACCGTCTCCGCCGCTGCCCGCGCGGTGCGCAGGTCGCGCGCCGCGGCGAAGCGTGGCTGCGGCACCCCCGCGTCGGCGAGCAGCCGCCGCATCGCGATCTTGTGGGTCATCGCGTGCGCGACGTCCACGCCGATCCCCGGCAGGCTGAGCGCCTCGGAGACCGCGGCCACGACCGGCACGGCGCGGTCGGCGGCGACCGTGAGCACGCCGTCCACGCGGTGGCGGCGCCCGGAGTCGATCACGCCCTCGACGTCGCGGAAGTCGACCACCTCGCCGATGTCGGCGACCGCAAGCCCGAGCGCGTCGGGGTTCCGGTCGACGGCGACGGTCCGCAGTCCGAGTTCCTGCGCGCGCAGGATCGCCCGGCGCTGGTGCCGGCCGGCGCCGACGAAAAGGACGGTCTTGCCGCGCATGGCCCGCGGGCGACTCTAGCTGCGGGGCGAGAGCGCGTCGTCGAGCAGCCGCACGACCGACTCCGCGTTGGTCTCGTCCCCGGCGACGACCCGCAGGGCGAGACCGTTGATCACGATGCTTGCGAAGTTTCCGAGGTCGTTCACCGGGAGGTCGGAGCGGAACGTCCCGTCCGCCCGGCGCGCTCACTGCGCAGCAGCTCGCGCAGAAGGCCGATCCGATGAAGATGGCGGCCGTCGCGATCCTCGGGATGCCGATCCCGCTCTACCTCCTCGCGCTTTCGATGCCCTGGGCCGTGGCGATGGTGGTCGTCGCCTGCTTCGGCTTCTTTGCGCCGCTCGTGAACGCGCCGATCACCGGCATCCTCACCGTGCGAACGCCGACGGCGCTCCGGCCGAAGGTGATCCGTTCTCCTACGCGGCGGGCGGGCGCCGGATTCCTCCGTTCCGGTGCCCGTCTAGGCAAGCGTGCTGCGGCGCGGCGCGTCGCGATGCCTGGCATCGCGCACCGCCAGCCGCAGTCGCTCGCCGAGCCGCGCTGGGCGAAGCTCGGCCAGCAGCACCGAGCCCGCGCCGCCGGCGCCCAGCCGCTTGCCGCGGGCCTGCGCGGGCGTTGCCGTGCACCAGCCGTCCTCGCCGCGCGCGTACAGCTCGTCCTCGAAGACGAGGAAGCCGCAGCGCTCGAAGCGCTCGATCCACTCCTCCGGCGTGCGCTGCACCTGCCAGCCCTGGTCCTCCGGCTCGCCCGTCGGGACGCTGATGAGCAGGCGGCCGTCGCGGGCGAGGACGCGGTGCAGCTCGCGCAGCGCCGCCTCGTCGCCGCGCTCGTCGCGCGCGGCCTCCACGTCGTAGACGGCGTTGTCGCGGCCGACGTGCTCGAGCGTCGAGATGCAGAAGATCAGCTCGAAGGCGCCGTCCGCGAACGGGAGCTCGCGCACGTCCGCGACAACCGACCGCAGCCCGGGCGCCTCCGCCTCGGCGAGGTCGACGCCCACGAGCTCCTCCGCGCCGAGGCCGACGAGGCCGGCGACGTAGGCGGCCTCCGCGAAGGCGTAGCCGACGTCCAGCACGCGCCGCTCGCCGTCGTAGCGCGCGAGGCACCACGGGATCTCGAGCGCGCGCTCGTCGCTCCACGCCGGTGCCCACAGCCCCCGCGGCCGCCTCGGCCCGCGCACCGCGCGCGGCCGCGCCCGTTCCGCCGCGGCGAACGAGAGCGCGTCGTCCAGCAGCGCCGCCCGCTCGAACTCCTCGCTCGAGACGAGCTGCCGGAGCAGCGACGCCCGGGAAAGCTCGCCGTCGCGCATCTTTGCGAGCGCGTGCTCTCGGGCCTCCGGCTCCGGCGAACGCCGCACCGCGAGCCGCCAGACCCGCTCGACGAACTCCTCGTCCGCGCCGGCGGCTGCGGCGAGCCACGCTTCGAGATCGCCCTGCATGGTCGGAGGCTAGTGGACGTGGCCATGAGTTCGTTCGCGTCCGGCGGTTCGCAAACCAAGCAGGCCTAGGACGCAGGGAGGTCGCATACCCGTAGGTATGCGGCCGACTGAGGACGACGGCATGCGCCGCGTTTGCGGGCCGCCGGGCGCACAACTGCACTCGTGGCCACGTCCACTACAGTGGGCGGGATGTCTCTGCAGGGGAAGCGGATCTTCGTCACCGGCGGCGCGGGCTTCATCGCGACGGCGCTCGCGCACCGGCTGGTCGACGCAAACGAGATCGTCGCGCTCGACAACCTGCACCGGGACACGCTCTCCGAGAAGCTCGATCTCCTCGAGCACCCGAACTTCTCCTTCCACCACGCGGACGTCCTCGACGCCGACGCCGTGCGCGAGTTGGCACGCGGGGCGACGCACATCGTCCACTGCGGCGCGATCGCCGGCGTCGACACCGTGAAGCGGATGCCGGTGCACACGATGCGCGTGAACATCATCGGGACGTACAACGTCCTCGAGGCGGCGGTGGCCACCCTGGACACGCTGGAGCGACTCGTCGATTTCTCGACGAGCGAGGTCTTCGGCACGCACGCGTACAACGTGCGGGAGGGCCACGTCTCGACGATCGGCTCGGTCGGCGAGACGCGCTGGACGTACGCCGTCTCGAAGCTCGCCGGCGAGCACATGGCGCACGCCTACCACGACGAGCTCGGCGTGCCGACCGTGACGGTTCGCCCGTTCAACGTCTTCGGGCCCGGCCAGGTCGGCGGCGGCGCGATCCGCGCCTTCATCGAGCGGGCGCTGGCGGGAGAGGACCTGACGATCCACGGCGACGGCTCGCAGATCCGCGCCTGGTGCTACGTCGACGACATGGTCGAGGCCGTCCTCCTCTGCCTCGAGCGGCCGGAGGCCGTCGGCCAGAGCTTCAACATCGGCAACGCGCGCTCCGCGGTGACGATCGTCGACCTCGCGCAGCGAATCAAGCGGCTCACCGGGTGCCCCGGCGAGATCGTGTTCACGCCGCTCGACTACGCCGACGTCGAGTTGCGCATCCCGAACGTCGAGAAGGCACGCGAGCAGCTCGGCTTCGAGGCGAGGGTGGAGCTGGACGAAGGGCTGGAGAGGACGATCGCGTGGTATCGCACGCGCAAGCCGGCACTGACCTGATCCGGCTCGCCCGGCCTGACGCCGGCGAGGCCGAGCTGGCCGAGATCGCGGCCGTGCTCGAGACCGGCCAGCTGACGATGGGGCCGAAGGTTGACGAGTTCGAGGCGCTGCTCGCCGCCGCCGCCGGAACGGCGCACGCGGCGGCGGTGTCCTCCGGGACGGCGGCGCTGCACCTCGCCGTGCTCGCGCTCGGGATCGGAGAGGGCGACGAGGTGCTCGTGCCCGCCTACACGTTCCCGGCGACGGCGAACGTCGTCGCGCTCGTGGGCGCACGCCCGGTGCTCGTCGACGTCGACCCGGCGACGATGAACATCGATCCGGAGGACGCGGCGCGGCGCGTGACGCAGCGGACGAAGGCCGTGCTCGCCGTGCACCTGTTCGGACGACCGGCCCGGCTCGAGCAGCTGCCGGAGCTGCCGCTGCTCGAGGACGCCGCCGGCGCGCTCGGCGCGCTCCACGGCGGCCGCCCGTGCGGCGGGCTCGGCACGGTCGGCTGCTTCTCCTTCCACCCGCGCAAGATCGTCACCACCGGCGAGGGCGGCGCCGTGACGACGAACGACGACGCGCTCGCGGAGCGGGTGCGCTCGCTGCGCCACCACGGCTGGTCGCCGTCGACGAGCTACGACGACATGCCGGCGGGCGCGTACAACTACCGGCTGAGCGACGTCCTCTGCGCGCTCGGGATCCCCCAGCTGCGGCGGCTCGAGGAGCTGCTCGCCGCGCGGGAGCGGGTCGCCGCCGGCTACGCGGAACGGCTCGCCGGGCTCGACGTGGTGTTGCCGGAGGCGGACGCCGGCGATCGGCACGGCTTCCAGGCGTATGTGATCCAGCTCGCCCGGCGCGACGAGGTGATGGCGGCGCTGCGCGCGCAGGGGATCCAGTGCCAGATCGGCACGTACGCGCTGCACCGGCTGGGCGCCTACCGTGACCAGGGCCCGTTTCCGGGCGCGGACGCGGTCTACGAGCGGGCGCTCGCGCTGCCGCTGCACTCGCGGCTCACCGACGGCGAGCTCGACCGCGTCGCGGAGGCTCTTGACAAGCTTGTGAGTCATCACTAACCTGGGCGCATGGAGATGGCCACGACGAGACACAGTGCGGCGGAGCGCAGGGACGACGTCCTCGACGCCGCGCTGATCGAGTTCGCGGAGCAGGGCTACGAGGGCACCTCCACCGAGGACATCGCCCGCCGCGCCGGCATCTCCCAGCCCTACCTGTTCCGGCTCTTCGGGACGAAGAAGGAGCTGTTCAAGGCCAGTGCCGCCCGGTGCATGCGCGAGACGCTCGAGATGTTCCAGCGGGCGGCCGAGGGCAAGCGCGGCGAAGAGGCCCTGCACGCCATGGGAGCCGCCTACATCGACGAGCTCCTGACGGGCGACCGCGTCCGCCTGCGGGCGCAGATGCAGGCGTATAGCGCCTGCGACGACCCCGAGATCTGTGCAGTCGTGCGCAACGGCTTCGGCGACCTCGTCGCGTACGCGCAGCGGGTCTCCAGCCTGCCGCCGGAGAACATCGCGCATTTCTTCGCCACCGGGATGCTGCTCAACGTGCTCGCGTCGATGCAGGTGACCACGGACCCGGAGCCCTGGGCGAAGACGCTGCTCGAGGGCTGCGGGAAGGACATCTAGACGCTTTTTTTCACGATGGAGGAAGTGATGACTCACAAGCAAAAGCGCTCGATGATCTGGACGCTGGCCATCACCTCGGCCGCGCTGTTCATGGTCAGCCTCGACAACCTGGTCGTGACGACGGCGCTCCCCGTGATCCGCCGCCAGCTGCACGCGTCGATCTCGCAGCTCGAGTGGACCGTGAACGCGTACACCCTCACCTTCGCCGTGCTGCTCCTGACCGGAGCCGCGCTCGGCGACCGCTTCGGGCGCCGGCGACTGTTCGTGCTCGGCCTGCTCCTCTTCACCGGGGCGTCGGCCGCGGCCGCGCTCGCGACGTCGGCGAACGCGCTCGACATCGCCCGCGCGGTGCAGGGCGTCGGCGGCGCGATCGTGACGCCGCTCACGCTGACGATCCTCTCGGCTGCGGTGCCGCCCGCCCGGCGCGGACTCGCGCTCGGCATCTGGGGCGGCGTCGGCGGCCTCGCGATCGCGCTCGGGCCGCTCGTCGGCGGCGCGATCGTCGACGGCATCTCCTGGCACTGGATCTTCTGGCTGAACGTGCCGATCGGGCTCGTGCTCGCCCCGCTCGCGCTGTCGCGTCTCGAGGCGACGCGCGGCGTCGACAGCAGCCTCGACCTGCCGGGGCTCGCTCTCGCGAGCTCGGGCCTGCTGGGGATCGTCTGGGGCCTCGTGCGCGGCAACACGCATGGCTGGACGAGCCTTGGCATCGTCGGCCCGATCGTCGGCGGCCTGCTGCTCCTGGCCGCGTTCGTCGCGTGGGAGCTGCGCACGGAGTCGCCGATGCTGCCCATGGAGTTCTTCCGCAGCCGCACGTTCGCGCTCACGAACGTCGCGTCGCTGTTGATGTTCTTCGGGATGTTCGGCTCGATCTTCCTGCTGGCCCAGTTCTTCCAGACCGTGCAGCACTATTCGCCGCTCGCGTCCGGGCTGCGCATCCTGCCGTGGACGGCGATGCCGATCTTCGTGGCTCCCGTTGCGGGGGCGCTGTCGGATCGGATCGGCGGCCAGAGGCTGATGGCGGCCGGGCTCGCGTTGCAGGCGGCAGGGCTGCTCTGGATCGCCGCGGTGAGCACGCCGACGACGCCGTACGTCGACCTCGTCGTGCCGTTCGCGCTCTCCGGGTTCGGGATGGCGCTCTTCTTCGCTCCGGTCGCGAACGTCGTCCTCTCGTCCGTGCGGCCGGAGCAGGAGGGCAAGGCGTCCGGCGTGACGAACGCGATCCGCGAGCTCGGCGGCGTGTTCGGGGTTGCAGTGCTCGCCTCGATCTTCGCGCACGTCGGCGGCTACCAGAGCGGGACGGCGTTCGTGCACGGCACGACGACCGCCGTCTACGTCGGCGGCGCGTTCGTGGCGCTGGGCGCGGCCGCCGCAGCGCTCATCCCCGGGCGTCTCCGGCTGGGCGAGGCCGAAGCGCTCGTCCCCGAGCTGGAAGCTGCGGGATAGCTCGGCGTGCTTTGACCCAAAAACGCCGGTGTGTATGGAAGCGGGAGGAGCTGCGCCCGCTCTTCGACCAGTTCTACCGTGGCTCGAACGGTTACGCGGCGGTCGACAAGATCAAGCTCGTGAACCTGCTCTGGGACGCGATCGGCAGCGAGTTCGGCGGCCGTCACGAGCTGTACGAGCGCTCCTACTCCGGCAGCCACGAGCTGACGAAGCTGGAGTGCTACTGGATGGCGCAGGGAGACGGCACCGTCGACCGGATCAAGGGCTTCGTCGACCAGTGCATGGCCGAGTACGACCTCGACGGGTGGACGGTTCCGGATCTCATCAATCCGGACGACGTCAACATTCTCGGTCGCCGCTGAGCGGTATTCGCGCTCAGCGGTCGAGGCCGGCGCGAGGGTTGCCGATTCCGCTCAGGGACGGCATGTCCCAGCCGAGCGCCTCCCGCAGCAGCTCGGTCTGCGGATCGTGCAGCGCGCCGAACGTGCTGCGGAAGTAGAGCAGCGGCCGTTTCCCCGGCACCGCGTCGCACTGCCGGACGAGGCCGGTGAAGATCGAGTGGTCGCCGCCGGGGAACCGCTCCTGCAGATCGCAGACGAAGTGCGCGATCGCGTCCTGGAGCACCGGCAGCTCGTGCTCCGGCTCGAGCGCCACGCCTGCGAACTTGTCCGCCGCCGGCCGCGCGAAGCGGAGCGCAAGCTCCTCCTGCCCCTCGCCGAGGACGTTGACGACGAAGCGACGGCTCCCCTCGATCGCCTCGTGGGTCGGCAGCCGGTTGCTGATGCAGACGAGGAGCAGTACCGGGTCGAGCGACAGGGAGGCGACGGCGCTTGCGGTCATGCCGGCCGGCCGCCCCTCGTACGTCGTCGTGATCACGGTCACGCCCGTGGCGAAGTGTGCGATCGCCGCTCGAAACGCAGCCTCGTCGACGGCGCCGGGCGTCGCCTCGCCGGGCATCCTAGGCGCCGCTGTCGTGGAAGGCGGCCGCGCGGGCGTCGTTGCCGCGGCCGACAACGAGCCAGATGCCCTCGACCGGCTCCGTGCCGGTGTTGCGGAGGCGATGCGGGGTCGTCGAGTCGAACGAGATGGAGTCGCCGGGCCCGACCTCGTACGTGTCGAAGCCGACGGTGACCTCGAGCGTGCCGCTGAGGATGAAGCCGTACTCACGCCCCGGATGCCGGATGAACCCGTCGGCCTGGCTCGACGAGCCGGCGGGGTCGTAGACGACGTAGAGGAAGTCGGCTTCGGGGTCAGGGGTCGCGGTCAGCCGCTCCCAGCGGACACCCGACTCGAGCTGGATCGTGCTCCGTGTCCGGGAGCGCTGAACGCGTTCGTCGACGGAGCCCTTGGCCGTCGCCGGGCGCTTCGCGGACGGTGCCGGAGCGCCGCCCCCCAGCCCGCCGAAGAGCTCGTCCAGCGACGCGCCGAGCTCGCTCACGATCGCGTACAGGGTGCTGACGGAGGGCCGCGACTTGCCGGTTTCGATCTGTGAGAGCGCGCTCGGGGAGATGCCGAGACGGCGCGCGAGCTCGCGCAGGCTGAGCCGGGCCTCTTCGCGCCTGCTACGGAGCTGCTGGCCCACGTTCACGGTCATCTCGGCGGAGGCACGCCGCCGCTCGATGGCCGGGTCTCGCCCCATGGCGGCGATTGTAGCTACGGCACACACCGGTAATTCGAGCTCGACACGACGCAACCGTGCGAGAACCGAGCCGCCGCTGCCCTGCGGCCGGCCCCTACGCTCGTCCGAGGAACCGCTCCCAGTCCGCGACGAAGCGCGCCTGGAAGCGGGAGGGCGGCTGCGGGACCTGCGTCTCCAGCCACCGCACCGGGCGATCCGTACGGTTCACGAGCGCGTGCATGCTGCCGGCGGCGCTCCAGCAGTAGTCGCCGGCCTCGAGCACGTGCGTTCCACCGTCCAGCACGGCCTCGATCTCGCCGGTCAGGAAGAAGAAGCCTTCCTCGAAGGCGTGGTCGTGCTCGGTGATGAAGCCGCCCGGCGCGTACTGCACCACCATCAGGTTGAGCTGGCTCGCACCGGAGTCCGGCCCGACGAGGATCTTCAGCGCCGCTCCGCCGACGTTCGCAGCCGTGAAGCCGGCGAGGCCGATCGCGCTCGTCGGCGCCGGCAGGTCGGCCGGGTCGAAATGTCCCTTCCGGTACGGCGGGTCGGCCTCGACCGGAGGCGCGTCGCCCTCGAGGAAGACGGTGTCCTCGAGCGCGGCGCCCGGCTGCGGGCCGCTCACCTCGAACCAGCGGGCGGGCTCTGTGGATTCGTTCCGGAGCGCGTGCGCGACTCCGCGCTCGACGAAGACGTAGTCGTCCGCCGCCAGCTGCTCGATCGAGCCGGCCGCCGTGAGCTCGAGGCGGCCCTCGAGGACGTAGAAGGCCTCCTCGAAGGCGTGCAGGTGCAGGTCGACGCTGCCGCCCGGGCCAAGCTCGGCGACGACGACCTCCTGGTGGACGGAGCCGGCGCCGCGGTCGATCAGCGACCGGCGCGTGTGGCCTTCGGAGTGCCCGGCGTAGCCGCCGGTGAACGCCGGCGTCTCGCTGAGGCGGCCCAGATGATGCGTCATCGTTTCCCGGGGACCGGCATGTTCAAAAATACTAAACAGGGGCCCTGCGGCCGGTCAATCCGGTGCGGCGGCGCGGCTCACGCCGTGCGGCCGGGGTCGTTCGGCGTGCCTGGGTCGTCGCCCGGAACGAGGACGATATCGTTCATCGGCATACCGGTACTCGGGTGGCCCGGGTTCAAGGCATCCTGCTCCTCGGGCACACGGGAACCGGGGCGACGGGGACCCAGCAGTTCTGGGCCGGCACGGTCTACCACTACATGACCGGCATCTGCTACGGGCTCATCTTCTGCTTCCTCATCCACCCGCTCCTGCCGGGCCGGAACACGGTGCTCGGCAACGTCCGGAAAGCGTTGATCTGGGCCGGCGTGCTCGCCGTTCTCAGCGCGCTGCTCTGGGTGCCGCGCAACTTCCCCGAGTTCCATCCCGGTTTCTTCACGAACAACCTCGGCTGGAAGACGGTGATCGGCATCTTCATCTGGCACGCGGTGTACGGCTTGCACCTGGGGGCGTTCTACAACCCGCTCTCCGCCGAGGAGGAGCGAGCCGCCTAGAGCGACGACGGCCGGCGGCTCGGCCCGCCGCCGGTGCGAGCGTTGAGGGCGGCTTCCCAGCCGCCCTCAACCCGTCGTATGGCCCCGGCCACTAGCTCGTCGTCGCCAGCGAGACGACCGTGCGGCGGTTCCTGCTCAGGAGCTTCGCCGTGAAGAGGCGGTCGTCGGCCTTGCAGAACAACTCGACGGCGGACGCGCCGTCCTGGGGGTGGGCGGTGGTGCCGAAGCTGAGGTGGAGGTCCTCCGCTGCGAGCGCGCGAGCGATGCGGGCGCACTGGAGTGCGGTCTGCTCCAGGGGCAGGTCGGTGAGGATTGCGAACTCGTCGCCGCCCACGCGCGCGACGTGGTCGCCGGGCAGGGTGTTGGCGCGCAGCATCTCCGCGATGCGGCGCAGCGCGGCGTTGCCGGCCTCGTGCCCGTGGAAGTCGTTGATGCGCTTCAGGTCGTCGATGTCGGCGAGGACGAGCGTGAACGGCAGCCCGGTCGCGCAGCGCCTCGCGAGCTCCTCGTCGAAGATCCGCGCGTTGCCGAGGCCGGTGAGGAAGTCCGTCGTCGCGTGGTCGCGCAGCCGGGAGACGAGCGTCCGGTTGCTGCTCGCGTACCAGCCGACGAGCGCGCCGGCGAGCGTGAACGTGACGAGCCGGATCGCGGTCCACTCCAGCAGCGCGTGCGTGTCGCTCACGTGCAGGGCGACGACGACTCCGATCGCATAGAGGCCCGTGGCGAGAACGCCGGCGAGTGCGCCGCGCGGCGCGTCGCTGACGAGGGCGACGAGGCAGATCGGCACGTAGAAGAAGTGCGCGAGCCCGAGGCCGCCGTGCTCGAACGCGATGAACGCCGCGAGGACGGCTGCGTAGGCGGCAGCCGCCAGGATGAGGATCACCTTCCGGTTGCTGGTCAGGGCCGCAGACACAACTCTCGAACGGTGATGCCCGCTTCGGCGAGGCGCATCCCCCGTGCGAGTGGTCCGGGCGGGAGGCCGCGGACGCCTCCCCGGCGGCACCGACGGGCGCCTCCGCGACAATGCCGGGGTGGCTCACGACGGGTCGGCGCGACTGCTCGTCCTCGGCGCCGGGCCGGCGCAGCTCGGAGTCCTCGCCGCGGCCCGCCGCCGCGGCCTGACGCTCGTCGCCGCCGACCGCGATCCTTCGGCGCCGGGCTTCCGCTACGCCGACCGGCGTGCCATCGTCTCGATCGACGACGAGCCCGCGGTCGAGCGGCTGGCCAGGGCCGAGGCTCCAGACGGGATCGTCGCCCCGGGCACCGACCACGCGGTCGGCATCGCGGCGCGCGTGGCCTCGCGCCTCGGGCTGCCGCATCCCATCACGCCAGAATCCGCCTCGCTCGCCACCTCGAAGCGGCGCCAGCGCGAGCGGCTGGCGGAGGCCGGGATCGCGCAGCCGCGCTCGCTCGTCTGCCGGACGCCGGCCGAGGTCAGCGCGGCGGCGGAGGAGCTGGGGTATCCCGCCGTCGTCGAGGTGCCCGACCGGTCCGGCGACCGCGCCGTCGGGCTCGTGCCGGACGCCGCGACGGCCGCCGCCGCCGCCGCCGACGCGCTCGCCGAGTCGGAGGGCGACTACTGCCTCGTGGAGGAGTTCGTCGGCCGGCGGATGCTGACGGTGAACGCGTTCTCGCTCGACGGTCGCTTCGTGCCGCTGACGGTGACCGACCGCGAGCAGGCGCCGCCGCCGGCGTTCGGCGTCCCGCTCGCGCACCTCTGGCCGGCCGCGCTCGAGCCCGCGGAGGTCGGCGCGGCGGTCGAGACGGCGCGCGCCGCCGCGGCCGCGCTCGGCATCGAGCTCGGGCCGACGACGACGCAGGTGCTGCTCGGCGAGGAGGGGCCGCTCGTCGCCAAGCTCTCTGCGCGCGTCGGCGGCGGGCACGACGCAGAGCTCTGCCGTGTCGCGCTCGGCGTCGACGAGAACGCGCTCGCGGTCGCCGCGGCGCTCGGCGAGGGGGTGCGCGCGCACGAGCTCGTGCCCGTCGTACGCATCGGCGGCGCGTGCGTCCGCTTCCTCCTCGCTCCGCCCGGGACGCTGCAGGACGTGCGCGGGCTCGAGGAGGCGTTCGCCGTCGACGGCGTGCGCGGCATCCGCGTCTACCGCAGGCCGGGGCACGTCTTCCGGGAGCTGCGGCGCGCTTCCGACCGCGCCGGCGCGATCCTCGCGACCGGCGCCACCCGCGAGGGGGCACTTGCGGCGGCCGACGAGGCGGCGCACCGCATCCGGTTCGTGACCGCGCCGCTGGAGGCCGTCGCATGACGCGGCGCAGGGCGCTGCGCGCCGCGGCGACGCTCGTCGTCACCGGGCTCTGCACCGCGTACATCCTCTGGAAGATCGACCTCGGACGGACGGGCCACGTGCTGGCGCACGCGCGGGTCGGCTGGTGGCTCGCCTCCCTCGCGATCATGGCCGCGTCCGTCTGGCCCATGGCCTGGCGCTGGCAGCGCCTGCTCGCCGCGCGCGGCGTGCACGACTCGCTGGCGCGGCTCGTACGCACGTACTTCGTCGGCTACGCGGCGGGGCAGGTGCTGCCGACGTCGCTCGGCGGCGATGCGTCGCGGATCTACGAGACGATGCGCCGGCACGAGGGCTCGGGCGGCGCGGCGGCGGGGACGGTGCTGCTCGAGCGGGCGCTCGGCGGCACCGCGACGCTCGTGCTCGCGGCGGCGGGCTTCGCGCTCGCGGTCGGCCGCTACGACCTCGGCGGGTATCTATGGGTCGAGCTCGCGTTCGTCGTCGGCGCCGCCCTCGCCGGCGTACTGCTGTTCTCGAGGCGGATGCACGGGCCGCTGCAGCGGACGCGGCCGCTGCTGCGGGCGCTGCGCGTCGAGCGGCCGTTGCGCGAGGTCTATCTCGCGCTGCACTCGTTCCGCGGCGACGCCGGGCTGCTCAGCGCGATGTTCGTGCTCACGCTTGCCGTCCAGGCCGTGCGCGTGCTCGCAATCTGGTGCGCGGGCAAGGCGGTCGGGGTCGACCTCTCGCCGCGTCCCTACTACGTGATGGGCCCGCTGCTCTTCCTCGTCATTCTCGTGCCGTTCACGATCAACGGGCTCGCAGTGCGCGAGTCGTTCTTCGTCTCCTTCCTCGGCACGCTCGGCATCGCGGCCGACCCGGCCTTCGCGACCGGGTTCCTCTTCTTCGTCGTCACGATCGCGCTCGCGCTGCCGGGGGCGGCGATCGTCGCGTGGGAGGGCCTGCGCGGCGGTGCGCGTGCGCCGGTTCCGAGATGAGCGACGTCTCGGTCGTCGTCGTCGCCTACAACGCGCTGCCGTGGCTCGAGCAGTGCCTCGAGAGCGTGCGCGGGCGCGACACCGTCGTCGTCGACCACGGCTCGAGCGACGGCACCGTCCCTTTCGTGCGCGAGCGCTTTCCGGAGGTGCAGCTCGTCGAGGAGGAGAACCGCGGTCTCGCGTACGGCTGGAACACGGGGATCGCGCGTACGTCCGGCCGCTACGTCCTGCTGCTCAACTCGGACGCGTGGCTGCACGAAGGCGCGCTCGACGCGCTCGTCGCGTTCGCGGCTGCGCATCCCGAGGCCGCCGTCGTCGGGCCGCGGCTGCGCAACACGGACGGGACGCTGCAGCGCTCGGTGCGCGGCTTCCCGACGCTCTGGCGGCTCGCCACCGAGTACCTGTTCCTGCGCAAGCTCGCTCCCGGCTCGTCCGCGCTCAACGCGTTCTACGCGGGCGGCTTCGCGCACGACGAGGTGCGCGAGGCCGAGTTCCTGATGGGAGCGGTGCTGCTGGTGCGGCGCGAGGCGATCGAACAGGTCGGGCCTGCGGACGACTCCTTCTTCCTGTTCAGCGAGGAGACCGACTGGTGCTACCGCTTCGTCCGCGCGGGCTGGAAGGTGCTCTTCTTCCCCGGCGCCGAGGCGACGCACGTGTACGCCGCCTCGCACAAGGGGCGGCTGTTCGTCGAGCAGGTCAAGGGGCACCTCCGCTTCCTGCGCAAGCATCGCGGCGAGGCCTACGCGGAGCGCGCGCGCCGGCTGCTGCTCGTCGCGCTGCGCCTGCGCGGCGTCCTGTTCCGCGGCGAGCGCGGACGGATGTACCGCGAGGGCGCGGCGTGGCTCGCGTCCGGATCCGTCGGGGAGCTGCTGGCGTGAGCCGGCGCGTGCCGCCGCTGCTCCTCGCCGTGCCGCTGCTCGGCCTCTCTTGGCTGCTGCCCGGAAGCGGGGCCGGGCTCTGGCTCCGGCTCGCCCTCGCCTCGCTCGTCCTGCTCCTGCCGGGCCGGCTCGTCGCGCGCGCGCTCGGGCGGCACGGGCCGGCGGGGGCCTTCGTGTGGTCGCTCGCGCTCGTCGCGGGCGCGCTCGCGACGACGTTCGCCGTGCACGGATCGCTCGACCTCACGCTTGCGCTCGTGCTCGCGGCCGGTGCGGTCGCTCTCGGAGTCTGCCTAGTAACAGACCGTTACGAGAAGCGGGAAGCGTCGCCTGGTCGCGGCGTCGCGGCGCTCGTCGGCATCGCGCTCGGTGTCGCGGTGTGGTCGATCGAGGGCGTCGTCCACGGCGATGCGCTCTTCCACCTCGGCCGCGTGCGGAAGCTCGACGACTTCGGTTCGCTCTCGCTGCGCGCGGTCGACGAGTTCAAGGACGGCGGGCTGCATCCGGGCTACGCGTTTCCGCTCTGGCACGGGTGGCTCGCGCTCGTGGCGAAGCTCGCGCGCGTCGATCCGACGGCCGTCGTGCTCCACGAGTCGAGCGTCCTGCTTCCGCTCGCCCTCGTCCTCGCCTTCGAGCTGGGTCGCGTCGTGTTCCGCTCGTCGTCACTCGCATTCGCGACGGTGCTCGCGCAGGTTGCGCTGATCGGGCTCGCGCCCGGCAGCGGCGGCGCGTACACCTCGCTCGAGCTGCCGGGGACGGTGGCGCGGCAGCTGCTCGTGCCCGCCGTGATCACCCTCTTCTTCCGCTTCGTGCGCGAGCCGGAGTGGCCGGTGGCGCTCACCCTCGCTGCGGCGGGCATGGATCTCGCATTCGTGCACCCGACCTATGCGCTCTTCGTCGTGTTGCCGCTGCTCGGCTTCGCGCTCGCGCGCCTGCTGGTCGCCGGCGTGGACGCACGCCGCAGCGCGGGCGGGCTGATCTTGTTCGGGGTGCCGGTGCTGCTCGTCTTCGCGTGGCTCGCGCCGATCGTCGCCGAGACGCGCTCGCACAACCCGAAGGCAGTCGAGCTCGCCCGCGGCCTGAAGCAGTACGCGACCGATCTCGTCGTCCATTCGCAGAGGAGCTACCACCTCGCGCCCGCCGTCGTCGGCCGCACGGGGACGGTTGCGGTGGCGGCGCTCGTGTTGACGCCGCTCGCCGGGCTCGCCGGACGCCGCCGCTGGAGCGCGCTCGTGCTCGGCGGCACGGTGCTCGTGCTCGTGCTCGAGCTGTGGTCGCTCGTCTTCCCGCATTTCTCCGACCTCGTCTCGCTCTCCCAGTCGAGGCGCGCGGCCGGCTTCGTCCCGTTCGCGATCGCGTTCGCGGGCGGCGCCGCGGTGCTGACACGGCTGCTGCGGCTGCTTGTCCTGCCGGTCGCGCTCGCCGCGGGGATCGTGCTCCAGCTCGAGTTTCCCGGCGACTTCGGGCTGCGTCTCGAGCATGGCGGCCCGGCGGTCGCGACGTGGATCGCGCTCTGGGGCGGCCTCGCTGCGATCGCCGCCGCGGCCGTGCTCGTCCGCCGCCGGCGGTCGCCGCGGCTCGAGCGCTCGGGCGCGGTCGTCGCGCTCGCGTCGCTCCTCTTCGTCCTGCCGGTCGCCGTCCACGGCTTCAGCCACTGGAGCGCGGGCACGGCGAGCGACCCCGACGCGCTCTCGCGCGGCCTCGTGCGCTTCCTGCGCACCGAGGTGCCGGAGCGCTCCGTCGTCTTCGCCGACCTCCAGACCGGCTATCGCATCTCCGCCTACGTGCCGGTGTACGTCGTCGCCGCACCGGTCACGCATGTCGCCGACACGAAGGCGAACCACCCCTATGCCCGCAGGGCCGACGTGAGGGACTTCCTGCGCACCGGCAGCCTCGCGATCCCCCGCCGCTACCACGCCGGCTGGCTCGTCCTCCGCGCGGGCGAGCGGGTCGCAAAGGTGGAGGCGCAGGGCCTGCGGCCCGTCTACCGCGACGGCGTCTTCACCGTGTTCCGGCTTGGACCCTCGCGATCGTGAAGTCCGCAGCGCCGGTGCCCGTATTGCCGCGCGTGTCCTCGGCGGCGACCTCGAGCTCGTACGAGCCCTCGGGCAGCGTGCGGGTGTCGAAGCCGTGCGCGAGCCAGAAGACGTACCGCCCCGGGCTGTTTGCGAAGTTCTGGACCGTGCCCGGTGCGTAGACGGAGTCGAAGTCCTGCGGCGGCAGCAGCGAGCTGAAGTCGACGGCGACGCGCCAGGGGACGACCTCCACGCCGTCGCGAACGATCCTCCAGCGGATGAGCGCCGGCGTCCAGCGCGAGTCCTCCCAGGGCGGCGGCGGCGCGATGGGCGGGGTGTCGTACGCCTCGACGGTCGCGTCGAGGCGGTCGTCCGCCTGGTGGATCTCGATCGGCCCGACGACCGGCGTCGTGTCGTCGGCGAACGGCTCGAGCCCGCCGGGGCGCAGTGGGTTGACGTAGTTCGTGCCGTCGAGCTCGGCGAAGTGGACGTGGCCCCAGCCGGGACGGACGTAGCCGAGCAGGTCGCCGCTCTCCACGTAGCCGTGCTCGGGGACGGCGGCGGCGACGTGCCAGTAGGCGAACTCGCGCCCGTCGGGCTGCTTCACGTCCACCGCGTCGGAGTACCGGTACACCGTCCCGGGCTCGACCGCGTACACCGGCGTCCCGGTCGGGGCGGAGATGTCGACGCCGAAGTGGAAGGAGTTCTCGAGCAGGCCGCCGGGGCCGAGGCCCTGACGCGGGTCGTCGAACGCGCCGCGGATCGCGTGCTGCTGGTCGAAGGGCTTGATCGGCCAGCCGTAGGCGTGCGCCAAGGCCGGCGCGACGAGCGCTGCGACGCCTGCCGCGCAAAACGTCACAACTCTGACCACGGCCTCGGCGACACCGTAGCATCGGGGCGGTGAAGCTTCTCCTGGTAACCCTCTACTTCCCGCCGGCGGGCGGCGGCGGCGTGCAGCGGCCGCTGAAGTTCGCGAGCCAGCTGCCGGCGCTCGGGATCGAGACGCACGTGCTTGCGCCGGACGACCCGAAGTGGGTGCATGCGGACGCGGAGCTGGCGCTGCCCACGCAGGCGTGGGTGCACCGCGCCCGCTACGTCGGCCCGCGCGGCCGGCGGCTCGCCGACGAGCTGCACGGCCGCTCCGGCGTCGATCTGATGGTGCGGCGCGTGTCGAGCATCGGACGCCGCCTGCTCGTGCCGGACGAGAACGTGACGTGGAACGTCACCGCGATCCCGAAGGCGATCTCGATCGCGCGCAGCGAGGGGATCGACGTCGTCCTCACGACGTCGCCGCCCGGATCGGTGCACCTGGTCGGAGCGGCGGTGAAGCGCGCGACGGGGGCGGCGTGGGTCGCCGACCTGCGGGACTCGCTCGTCGCCCACCCGCATCGCGCGACCGAGCGGCTCGCCGTGCGGGCGAAGGAGCAGGTCGCGCGCCAGGTGGCCTCGCTCGTCGCACGGCGCGCAGACGCCATCGTTGCCGCCGCCGACGGGATCGCGGAAGAGACGCGGACGCTCGGGCCGCGCGGCCGCGTGGTCACGATCGCGAACGGCTGCGACTTCGACGACTTCGCGGGGCTCGAGTACACGCGCGGCGAGCGTTTCCGGATCACGCACGCGGGCTCGTTCTTCGGCAAGCGCGACCCGAGGCCGTTTCTGCAGGCGCTCGCCGACTCCGGCCTCGAGGACGTGCTCGTCCGCTTCGTCGGCGACTTCCGGCCGGGCGACCGCGAGTTCATGGAGAGCCTCGGGCTCGGCGACCGCGTCGAGCTGATCGAGTACGTGCCTCGCCGCCGCTCGCTCGCGCTCCAGCGCGACTCCGACGCGTTGCTGCTGCTGATTCCCGAGGCCGGCGGCCGCGGCCGCGGCGTCCTCTCCGGAAAGGTGTTCGAGTACCTGGCCGCCGAGCGGACGATCCTCGCCGCGGTGCCGCCGGACGGAGCCGCTGCGCAGCTGGTCCGCGACGCCGGCGCCGGGCTCGTCGTCGGGCCCGACGACGTCGCGGGGCTGCGCGACGCGCTCGTCGACCTGCACGCGCGCTGGCGCGACGGCCGCCTCGAGGGGACGCCGCTCTCGCCGGAGTGGCGGGAGCGGCTGTCCCGCGCGGCGCGGGTCGAGGAGCTGGCCGAGCTGCTGCGGAGCATCGCATGAGCGTGGCGTCGATTGCGCTGCCGCGCGCGGTCAGCAGGACGCGCACCGCGGACTTCTTCTTCCTCGCGACGTTCTTCTGCGTGACGTTCGAGAAGGTGCACTGGAACGTCGCGGGCACCGTCGGCATCGCCGACGTGCTCACCATCTTCTTCCTGGTCGCCTTCGCGCTCGAGAGCCGCGGGCCGGCGCCGCGCACGACGGCGATCGTCCTCGGCTTCTTCGCCGCCTTCCTGATCGTCTACCTCCTCGGCTTCTTCAACCTCGAGACCAAGGAGGCACTCGACCAGTTCGCGAAGGGGATGGTGAAGTTCGTCCTTCACTTCCTGTTCCTCGCGTGCGCCGTCGCCTTCCTGGTGCGGCGCGGCGAGCGCTTCTACTGGCGGGCGATCGGCTGGTTCACGGCGGGGTTCGCGGCGAATGCGGCCTACGGTGTCGTGCAGCTGCTTGCGGCGCGAGCGGGGCACAACCTCGATCACACCGTGCTCTCGCCGCTGACGGGCGGGGCGAGCTCGATCAACATCTACGGCTCGGTCAACGGCGCGAGCGTGTACCGGCCCAACGCGCTCACCGGCGACCCGAACCATCTCGGGATCATGCTCGACGTCCCGCTGCTCGCCTTGACGCCGGTCTACCTGCGGCTCGAGCGCGGGCACCGGCTGAAGTGGCCGTTCGCGACCGTGCTCGCGTTCATGCTGCTCGTGCTGATGGCGACGCTGTCGCGCAGCGGCGCGCTCGGGCTGCTCGTCGGTCTGCTGATCCTCGCGGTGCCGTACCGCGGCTTCGTCCGCTCGCGCGCGCTGCTCGCGCCGCTCGCCGGCGTGGCGGTCGTGCTCGCGTACGTCGTCTACTCGCGCCCGCACTTCTTCTCGGTCGTGCTGCGCTCGCGCTTGGAGACGGGCGGGCGCTCGACCTCGGCCCACTTCGGCGTCTACGACTTCGTCCCGCAGGTGCTGCACTCGCACCCGCTGCTCGGGCTCGGGCTGAACAACTTCTCCGTCTACTACGAGTTCGTCACCGGCAAGACGAACTGGGGACCGCACTCGTACTGGGTCGCGCTGATCGTGGAGACGGGCCTGGTCGGCGCGCTGCTCTTCCTCGTCTTCCTGCGCTACGTCTTCCTGCGGCTGCGCGCGGCGCGCGCCCTCGGGCGCGTGCTCGACGCGATGCACGACCCGGCCGGCCCGCGCGTCCGTCCGCTCGCGTGGGGCATGACGGCCGCGCTCGCCGGGACGATGGCGGCGAACCTCTTCTACCTGACGATGCAGTTCTATTACTTCTACGCCTTTGTGGCGCTTGCCCTCGCGCTGCCCGTGGTCTTCGGGGGACGGGCCTCGGCAGGACATGCAAAACGCATGTGATATGGTGCTCTGCATGGGCCATATCCAGATCAGGAACGTGCCGGAGGACCTCCACCGGACGCTGAAGGCGAAGGCGGCGAAGGAGGGCATGTCCCTGTCCGAGTATCTGCTGCGGGAGGTCGGCGACCTCGCTGAGCGTCCGACGATTGCCGAGATCAGCGAGCGGATCCGGAAGAGGACGCGCGTGCAACTCGACGTCTCGGTGGCGGACCTCATCCGCGAGGAGCGCGAGGAACGCGAGCGGCATCTTGCCGGTCGTTGACGCGTCGGCGCTCGTCCACTACCTGCTAGAGAGCGACATCGGGAGGAGGGTCGAGCAGCGCCTGCGCGGCTCTCGTTTGCTCGACGTCCCGCACGTCGTCGATCTCGAGGTTGCCTCGGCGTTTCGCCGCCTCGATGCCGCCGGGATCGTCAGCTCGCGTCGGGCGCAGCAAGCGCTCGAGGATCTTCTCGGCTTGCCGTTGAAGCGATATCCCGCACGGGTCCTCCTGCCGCGCGTGTGGGAGCTCCGTCGGACGCTCACGGCGTACGACGCCTCCTACGTTGCGCTGGCCGAGGCGCTGTCGGCTCCGCTCGTGACCAGCGACGGCCGTCTCGCACGTTCCCATGGGCATCGGGCGGAGATCGACCTCGTCCAGTGAAGGTTGCCGTCCTTACGACCTCGTATCCTTCCGGCCCGGAGGATCCTGCAGGCCGCTTCGTCGCCGACGCCGTGGACGGAGTCCGCGCGCGCGGCGTCGCGATCCGGGCCGAGGTCGGCACGCAGGAGGAGCCGCCGCACGTCCTCTACGCCGGCGGGTTGCCGGTCGTCTTCGCGAGGCGCCGGTGAGGACGTCCCGGCTGCTGCTGCTGCTCGTCGCGGCGGCGTGCGCCGTCGCCTTCGCCCTCACCGTCCTCGTCGCCCTCCATACCCAGCGCGGGCTGTCGCTCGACCGCTCGGTGCTCGAGCGCGTGAGCGGCAACGCCCCGCTCCCGTTCCGTACCGCGGGGCAGCGGACGTTGCGCACGATCGACGCGGCGACCGTCGCGGGCGCGGTGCTCGTCCTCGTGTTCCTCGCCGTCGCGCGGCGCCGTGTCGCGCGTGCGGTCGCCGCCGCCGCGGTCGTGGCGCTCTCGGTCGGCAGCGCGGAGCTGCTGAAGCACGGCCTGCCGCGGCTGGCGGGCGCCGTCCCGCCCGGCAGGCCGCCGACGCTGCCGAGCGGCCACACCGCGGTCGCGGTGTCGCTGGGGCTCGCCCTCGTAATCGCGGTGCCGCCCGTGCTGCGGCCGACCGCCGCGCTCGTCGGCGCCGCCTACGGGGCCGCGATCGCCTTCTCGGTCGTCGTCCTCGGCTGGCACTACCCGAGCGACGCGATCGCCTCCTTCTTCGTGTGCGGATTCTGGGCCACGGTTGTCGGCACGGCGTTGCGCGGGACGCCGCGGCTGGCGCTCTCGTTTCGCGGCGCCGCCGTCGCGGTCGCCGCCGTGGCGCTCGCGCTCGCCGCCGCGGCCGCGCTCGCCTCGCGCCATCCCGTCGCGGTGGCGACCGTGCGCTCGCGGCCGGCGCTCGTCGCAGCCGCCGCGGCGTACGGTCTGCTGAGCCTCGCCGTCTTCGCCGCGGTCGCGCCGCTCGTCGGGGAGCGGGAGCGGGCGTGAAGGTCGCCGTCCTGACGACGTCGTACCCGCGCGACGAGCGCGACCCGGCCGGCCGTTTCGTCGCCGACGCGGTCGAGGCCGTCCGCGCGCGCGGCGTCGAGGTCGAGGTCGTCTCGCCCGCGTCGTTCCGGCACTTCGGGCTCGCCTACGGGCACGGGATCGCCGGCAACCTGCGCGCGCGGCCGTGGCTCGCGGCGTTTGTGCCCGCCTTCCTTTGGTCGTTCCGGCGGGCGGCCGCGCGCGCGGCGCGCGACGCCGACCTCGTGCACGCGCACTGGCTCGCGGCGGGCGCAGTCGCGGCGACGCTGGGGAGGCCCTACGTCGTGCAGGTGTGGGGAACCGACGTCGAGCTCGCGCGCCGCGTGCCGTGGCTCGCGCGGCCGGTGCTGCGGCGCGCGCGGCTCGTGCTCGCCGCGTCGACCTTCCTGGCCAACGAGGCGCGCGCTCTCGGCGCGCGCGAGGTGCGCGTCGTGCCGAGCGGTGTCGCGATTCCGGAGCTCGTCGGCGAGCCGGACGAGCCGCCGCACGTGCTCTTCGTCGGGCGCCTGTCGCGGGAGAAGGGGATCCTCGAGTTCCTCGAGGCGACCGAGGGGCTCCCGCGCGTCGTCGTCGGCGACGGCCCGCTGCGCGCGCGTGTGCCCGAGGCGGTCGGCTTCGTGCCGCCGGGTGAGCTCGGCCCCTGGTACGAGCGGGCCGCCGTCGTGTGCGTCCCGTCGCGGCGCGAGGGCTACGGCGTCGTCGCGCGCGAGGCGATGGCCTGGGGGAGGCCGGTCGTGGCGACGGCGGCGGGAGGACTCGTGGACGCGGTCGAGGACGCTGCGACGGGCGTCGTCGTCCCGATCGGCGACACCGCCGCGCTACGCGCCGCTGTCCTGCGGCTGCTACGGAGCCGCGAGCTAAGGGAGCGCTACGGGGACGCGGGGCGTCGGCATGCGGCGGCGTCGTTTGCCTTCGCCGCCGTCAGTCGTCTGCTCGTGGAGGTGTACCGGGAGGCCGCAGGGCACGAAGCCAGAGCGAATATGCGTCGGCCTCCAGGCGGTGACGCCTGAACGACGCGAAGCCGATCGCCGCTGTCAGCGCGACCATGGCGAGCAGGAGCCCGAGCAGCGACGGCGACGAAACGACGGCGCTGACGCTGGCGGTGAGCGGGGACACACCGCCGTTCGGGAGGAGGAGGCGCTTCGGCGTGGACCCCAGCGTCAGGGAGTGCTGGGGCGCGCCGTAGACCGGCGACAGCGCGACCGCCTTGAGGTCGTTGGCGTTGGCGCCTCCCTGCTTGTCGATCTTGCGCTCGAGGCGATGCACTGCCGAGGGCGTCACGGCCGGCTTCGCCGCGGGCGCCGCTCCCGTCGCGGGCGCCCCCGGCTTCGCCGCGGGCGCCGCTCCCGTCGCGGGCGCCCCCGGCTTCGCCGCGGGCGCCGTTCTCGCCATCGACGGCGCGGCTCCGCCGTCGGCCGTCGGCACCGTCTCGACGTACTGGCTGATCGCGCTCGACCCGCCGGGTGGGCCCGCGGCCGCGCCGTTGCCGACGGCCAGGAGAGCAAGCGCGACAGCGGCGAGAAGCGTGGTGACGGTACGAGCCGATCTTGCCTCGACGCACCGCATGACGCCTGTACGCTATCACGCGTCGTGCTCGAGATCCCCGCTCGCGCCGCCGCGCCCGAGGACGTTCGCCCGCGGTTCAGGCTCTCGAGCCCAACGCTCCTCGCGGCCGTGCTGGCGGTCGCGTTGGGCTGGTTCGCGTACGACGACGGCGGCTATGGAATCGCCGCGCGCTCCTCGCTCGCAATCGGCGTGTGGTGGACGATCGTCGCCACGGTCGGGCTCGGGCTCTGGCCGCTCGTCCGGCCGACGCGGGCGGCGGTCTCCGTCGCGCTTCTCCTCGCTGGGTTCGCCGTGATGACACTCGCCTCGGCGGGCTGGGCCGCCGACGGCGACGGCGCCTTCCAGGAGTTCGACCGGGTCGCGCTCTACCTCGGTGTGTTCGTCCTGACGGTGATCGCCTCGACGCGCGCGAATCGGGGCATGCTCGTCATCGGGCTCGCGGTTGCGCTCTCTTTTGTCTGCGTGATCGCACTCGCGAGCCGACTCCTCGTCGGGCTCTTCCCGACGCGAGGGCTGGCGGAGTTCCTGCCGGCTGCGTCAACGCGGCTGAGCTTCCCCGTCGGCTACTGGAACGGGCTGGGAATCCTCGTCGCGCTGGCGCTGCCGCTCCTCCTGCACCTGGCGACGGTGCCGCGGCGCGACGCCCTTCCGGGCCTCGCGCTCGTGCCTGTCCCCGCTCTCGCGTGCGTCGTCTACCTCACGTCCTCGCGAGGCGCCGTCGCGGCGGCGGTCGCCGGGACGGCCGCATACCTCGCCCTCACGACGCGGCGTCTGTCGGCGTTGAGCGCGCTCGCCGTCGGCGGCGCAGGATCCGCACTCGCCCTCGGCGTGTTGCGACATCGCCCCGAGCTCGTCGACGGCCCCTTCCAGGGCTCGCAGGCGGTCCACGACGGACGCATCGCAGCGCTCCTCATCCTGGCCGTCTGCATCGGCACCGGAGCCGTGTATGCCGTGGGAGCGCGGTACGCGCCTCGCGACCTCCCCTACGGGCAGGCGACCGGACGGGCGCTCGTGCTCGCGCTCGGCCTTCTCGCGGTCGTCGCCGTCGCCCTTGCGCACCCGGTCGCGCGCTTCGACACCTTCAAGGCCGTCCCCGGCACGATCCCCGGGGCGGCGAACGGCTTCGCGCAGGCCCACCTGCTGAGCGGGAACGGGAGTGGCCGCTGGCAGTTCTGGCAGGCGGCGGTCTCGGAATGGCGGACATCGCCCCTCTACGGGCGGGGCGCCGGCTCGTACGAGGCGTGGTGGGCGCAGCACGGGACGATCTCGCTCTTCGTCCAGGACGCGCACTCGCAGTACCTCCAGACGCTCGCCGAGCTCGGAGCCGTCGGGCTCGCGCTCCTCGTCGGCGCGCTGCTGGTCGGGCTCGGCGCCGGCGTCCGAGCCGTCTTCCGCGCCGCCGGGCCGGAACGTGCCGGGACGGCCGCCCTCGCCGCATTGTTCGTGGGCTACGTCGTCGCCGCCGGAGTCGACTGGATGTGGCAGCTCTCCGTCGTCACCGTCGTCGCGATGCTGGCGCTCGGCCTGCTCGTCGGCCCGGCCTCGGCGAGTGGCTCCTCGGTCGGGTTCCGGCCCAGGCTACGGTGGCCGAAGACGGCGAGAATGTTCCCCCTGATCGCGCTCGTCGTCGTCGGCTGGGCCGTCGTCTGCGTCGAGGCCGTCCCGTTCGCGGCCGCGGTCGAGCTCGGGCGCAGCGCGACTGCCGCGGCCGACGGGAAGACGGAGGAGGCGCTGCGAGCCGCACAGCAGGCGCGCTCGATCGAGCCGTGGTCGCCGCAGCCGTATCTCCAGACCGCGCTCGTCCTCGAGGCTGCGAACCGGCTCCACGCGGCACGGCAGTCGGCGCTGGCGGCGCTCGAGCGCGACAGGTCCGACTGGCGCCTCTGGCTGGTGAACGCGCGGCTCGAGACGAAGCTCGGCCACATCCGTACGGCGCAGCGGCTGCTCCTCCACGCGGCCGCCCTGAACCCGAGGTCACCGCTCTTCGTGTCCGTCGTGCGCGGGGGCGCGGGGACGGCGCCTTGATTGTCCCCCCGTTTCCGAGATATGGTCCAGCGATCGGCGCTGTCTTAAGTATGAGTTCAGCGGGGCGCGTTGACGGCCTCGGGTGCGGCAAGAAGGCTTCGGGCGCGGGCGACCGTTGAGGGGATGACTCATTGGACCAATCGGAACTCCTGATCAAGGATCGAGGTCGCGCAGGCCCGGTCGCGGAACCTGCTCGCGGGTATGCGGCGGCGGCGGCGGGTCGGTGGCGTGACGCCGCGCTGCGGCGAGTACTCGCAGCCGCCGACGTGGCCACCGCGCTCGTGGTCTCGGGGTCGTTCTTCGTCGTCGAGCACGATCTCGGGCTGGCGCTCTGGTCCGCTGTCTACGTCCCCGTCTGGATCGTCCTCGCGAAGCTCCACGGCCTTTACGACCGCGACCAGCGCGCGCTCCGGCATCTGACGATCGACGAGCTGCCGTTCATCTTCGCCTGGGCCGTCAGCGCCTCCGCGATCCTCGCCGGCCTGCTCATGCTCGCGCCCGGCGTGACGCTGCCCATTGCGACGCTCGCGCGGTGCTGGCTGATCGCGGTCGTGGCGGCGTTCGTCCTCCGGTCGCTCGCGCGGCTCCTCTGGCGGAAGGCGATGCCGGCGGAGCGCGCCATCGTCGTCGGCGGCGGCGCGTTAGGAGCCGCTGTCCATCGGAAGCTCGCGCTGTTTCCCGACACGCATGCGGTCGTCGTCGCCGAGCTCGGTCAGGACCGCGTCGACGAGCTCTGCGCCGGTCGTGACCTCCGCGGCGCATACGACCGCGTCATCCTCGCGGCGAGCGAGATCGAGGAGCACCACATCGCCGCGCTCGTCGATCTCTGTCGCCGCGAAGGGATGAAGCTGAGCGTCGTCCCGCCCGCGCGCGGGATGTTCGGGACGGCGGTGCAGCTCAAACACATATCCGACCTGCCCGTGATCGAGTACAACACGTGGGACGTGTCGCGCTCCACGCTGCTGCTCAAGCGGGTGCTCGACGTCGTCGTTTCCGCTGTCGCGCTCGTGCTCCTGTCGCCGCTTCTCCTCGCGATCGCGCTCGGCGTCCTGCTCGACAGCGGGTGGCCGATCTTCTTCGTGCAGGCGCGCGCCGGCGTGGGCGGGCGGCCGTTCCCGATGGTCAAGTTCCGGACGATGGTCCCTTCTGCCGAGGAGATGCTGCAACACCTGCTTCCGTTCGAGTCGTTGACGGAGCCGATGTTCAAGTTGAGGGACGACCCGCGGGTCACGCGCCTTGGGGCGCGCCTGCGCAAGACGAGCCTTGATGAGCTGCCGCAGTTCCTGAACGTCTTTATCGGTCACATGAGCCTCGTCGGTCCGCGGCCCGAGCAGATCGAGCTCGTCGAACGCTACGAGCCCGAGCACGAGTTCAGGCTCTCGGTGAGGCCAGGGATGACGGGGCCGATGCAGGTCTACGGCCGGGGCCGGCTGACCTTCGAAGAGCGCCTCGCCGTCGAGCGCGAGTACATCGAGAACCTCTCACTGGGTCGCGATCTCCGGATCCTCGCCATGACGATACCGTGCGTCATGGCGGGGGACGGAGCGTACTGAGCGCTCGCGGGCGAGCTTGTTCCGCGCTCGACGCAGGCGAAGTTGTGCGCGCCCGCTACTGATATGGAGGTGCGGCCTGTCAGGTGGCAGGCGGCATCGAACAGACACAAGAACGCGCAAGGCGGCGCATGGTTGGTCTTGACGAGTAGTCGTCGAAGCGGCGGTTCTCGTGATGCGCTGCAAAACGGAGCGGCGCCGCGTGTCGAACATTTGTTTCGCCGGCCCGACCAGCTTCGTAGGCCGCTTTGCGGCCAACCGGCTTGTCACGCAGCGTCGGCGCCGATAGGCTCGGAGGCCCGCCTGCGCCAAACCACAACGGAGCGATTCTTCTCCTTGCCGATCTCCGAGTTGCCGCTCTCGAAGTGGCGAATATTCGACGTCAACCTTCGTTCCGGCCCGCAGATACGGGAGTACGAGTCAATCGTCGAGCGCATCGCGCAAGACGCACCAGACCGGCTGCTCGACTGGGGCTGCGGCTGGAGTCAGGTGACCGCACTACTGGGGCGAGCCGGGCTAGACGTCAGCGCGTTCGACTATCGCCCAGGTCTCGAGAAAGATGGGCTCTACCCGCTTGAGCGCTATCCTGACATCAACGCGTTCCTGAGTGCCGATCCGGTCAAGCTTCCGTACGAGGCCGATTCGCTCAACGCCGTGCTCAGTTGCGGAGTGCTCGAGCACGTCGGGGATCCCGACGGAAGCCTTGATGAGATCCATCGGATCCTTGCGCCCGGCGAGACACTCTACGTCTACAAACTGCCGAACCGGTACTCGTACGTCGAGCGGTTAGCCAAGGCCGCCGGTGTCTACTACCACGGGCTTGAGCCAAACGACCGAATGTATTCAAAGCGGTCGGCGGTCCGGCTGCTCGAGCGCCATGGCTTCAGGGTCTGTGAGTTCCAGCGTACGAACATGCTGCCGCTCAACCTCACGTCCTTCCTCGGTTCACGCCTCACCGGCCCGGTCTGGGCCATCAACCGTTTGCTCGCCCGGATCCCGGTCGCGAATCTCGTGTCGACGAATCTCGAGCTCGTCGCAACGATCCCGCGTTAGCGATGATGACCGAAGCGCTCGGTGAGGGACGTTGGCGGTTCGCCGTGCAGTCGCCGTTCACGCTCTTCGTCGAGTTGCCGTTCTTCGCGACGCTGCCGATCGAGCGCATCCTGACCGTCGACGTCGCCGGCTTCACGATCCGCCCCGCCTACCCCTTCATGGCGGCGTTTCTGATTCTCCGGCGTTCCCGGATTGGTGCAGGACTCCGTGCGATGCCTGTCGCTGTGCTCGTCGCAGCCGCAACCATTCTCTCCCTCATCGCGACGTACGACCGCCGCCAGTCGGCCGGCTACGCGCTCTGGGCGCTCTTCACGATTCTCTTCGCTCTCGCCGCTGTCGGCACGCTCAGCACCGATCGCGGCGCGCTCGACCGCTGGACCCGGCTCGCCATCTGGACCGGAGCCGGCTGGAGCATCGTTACGGTCGGCCAGTGGCTCGGCGCCCTGGCGGTCCCCAGCCTCGCCTACAGCTCGGTCGGCAGCGTGCCGCGTGTCCAAGCTCTTGCGTTCGAGCCATCATTTCTCGCGTTCTACTTCGCGCCACTCCTGATGCTCGCCGCAGGGACATCCTCGCGCGTCGCCCCTCCCCTGATCCTCGTCGGGCTCCTGCTTACGACCAGCCGAACCGGTCTCGCGGGCCTTGCGGTCGGCGCACTCGTCCTGCTGGTCGTCGCCCCGCGGCCGACGCGCCGCCGGGCGCTCCAGCTCGCTCCGTTGGTGATCGTACCGCTGGCCGCGATCCTCCTGATCTCGCGCTTTGCGTACCTCGACTTCGTGACGAAGATTGTGACCCTCCGGGATCCAGCGTCGATCACGCCGCGGCTGCAAAGCTGGACAGACGCGTGGAAGCTATTCCTTGCCCGACCGGTGACGGGAGTCGGAACGGGTGCGTACGGAGCCGCTGCGCACGCGCACGGCATCGATCTCGGCGGCGCGACGTCGCAGATCAAGACGACGAACCTCGTGCTCGAGACAATGGCGGAGCTCGGGATCGTCGGCCTGGTTTCCTTCGTCCTCTGGGCATTCGGCCCGGTGCCCGAACTGTGGCGGGCGCGGGCCTGGGACGCGAGAGCGCGTGCGCTCCTGGCTGCGATCGCAGCCGCGATCGCGATGTTTCCGTTCGTCCAGACCTGGTGGGTGCCGTACCACTGGTTACCCTGGATCCTCGCATTCGGGCTTCGCGCCGAACTCCGTACCGGCAAACCCCTGCGAGCGGCTGTCGCCCCTAGTCTAGGCCGACCCCGCTCCGCGGAAGGCCAGCGCTCGGGCGAGCGATGCCAGGACGCCGTCGGCGACGCGGGCGCCCGGCTCGCTGACCGGCGGCCGCGTCGGCCTTGCAACAGCATCGTCGAGCGCGGCCCGCAGCTCATCGAGGCTGCTGGGATCGAACAGGACGGCCGCCTCGGCCGGCAGTTCCGTCATTGCGCCTGTCCGGCTTGCAGCGACCGGGAGGCCTGACGCCGCCGCCTCGAAGGCGGGCAAACCGTAGCCTTCCTCCAGGGAAGGAAGCACGAGCGCGCGGCTCGTCGCAAGGAGCCGGTTGAGCTCAGGCTCGTCGACCTCAGGCCGCACCTCGACTGCCCGGAGGCCTTGCGTCTGTACCCATGCCCGCAACGGCTCGACCTCGCCGGGCCAGCCGCCGACGATCCGGAGCCGCCCGCCGTCCCGCGCGAACAACGTCTGGGCGAACGCGAGGCTCAGCCGCTGCAGATTTTTGTGACGATCGAACCTGCCGATGTAGACGATAACCGGCTCCTGCAACAACTCCTTGCGCAGACGCGCTACCTCGCGTGCGCGGGCCACGTCGAGCGGATAGCGCACGAGGTCGACCCTGTCGGGCTCGACGCCGAGGTCTTCGACTATACGGCGGCGCGAAGCCTCGCTCGGGGTGAGCACGCGGGTGGAACAGCGCGCAGCTCCGGTGAAGAAGGCGCGCTTGGCCAGGCGCTGTGGCGAGGATCCGCCGTACCGCAGTGGGATCGTGTCGTGGATGAGGGTGACGGACTGACGTGGGCGGAGCGGCCGGATCTGGTGCATGAAAAGGGTGATGTCGGCGCGCGGTAGCTCGAGCATCCTTCGCTGCCCGAAACACGCGCGTGGATCGCCGCTCGTCGCAACGATCTCGCTACCAGGAAAGGCGACCGGAGCGAGCTTGGTCGAATCGCCCCACAGCACCCAGTGCCCCGGGGGCGGATCCTCGGCGAGCTCTCGCAGCAGCATCTCGGTGACGCGGCCCGCACCGCCGAGGCCGAGCCATCGTGCATCGAGCAGTATGGTGCGTCCGTCGAACGCGGCCGTCAGCGCCTGCCTGCGAGTCTGCGGGGTACCCGCGCGACCTCGATGATCCAGGCAGCGCGCCGCCCGTAGTGCTTGCGAAAGAAGTGAGTCTGGCTCTGGGCGTACAGCGCGGTGCGAGCCCGTTTCCCGCCAGAGCTGGCTCCGCCATGGTGGAGGACGCGGAGACCGGGAAAGTACGCGGCTCGATAGCCGGCGGCGGTCGCGCGCGCGCCGAGGTCGACGTCCTCGAAGTACATGAAGAAGCGCTCATCGAAGCCGCCGAGTCGCTCGAAGAGGTTGCGCGGGATGAAAAGCGCGGCCGCGGTGACCCAGCGAATGTGGCGGGAGGTCGAGCGACCCGGCAGACGGAGCAGCGTCCCGAGTACGGTCGGCATTGGCCCGAACGTGTCGGTTTGCGGGGAGCCGTCGGGGAGCTCGAGCCGGGGGACGAGCAACCCGAGCTCGGGGGAGCGCCCGAACGAAGCCACGGCATCGTCGATTCCCGCGCCTGCGAGCTCGGCGTCGCTGTTGAGCAGAAAGAGGACGTTGCCGCTCGCCTCCCCGGCCCCGCGGTTGTTCGCAGCCCCGAACCCGTCATTCCTGGACTCGATGAGTTTCGTTCGGGGCGACTGCGAAACGATCCCGCGGGGATCGGTGTTGCGAGTGTTCACGACGATGATTTCGTAGTCGACGCCACGGGCATGTTTCTGAATCGAGCGCAGGCAGTTGCCGAGAAGCGCGTCCGTCTCGCAGTTAACGATGATGATGGACAGTTGGATCATCACATGAGCCACCGGTGGGTCATGATCCCGTCACGTCGTGCGCTATCAGCCTCCGCCCAGCACCAGCAATAGATGCTCAGCCTCTGCGCGAATCGCGCTTAGGCCGCAAGTCGTAGACTAGCGGAGACCCACTTGAAAGCATTGACGTCCAAGGGAGAGATTGATCTATTCCGTAAGTGTAGTGATTCCCGCTTTTAATGAAGAGGCGCGGATCGGACGCGCTCTTCACTCTGTGCTGCGACAAACTCGGCGCGCCGACGAGATAATTGTCGTCGATGACGGCTCGACCGACGAAACCGCCGAAGTCGTACGGTCATTTTCGGAAGTGTTCTATGTTCATCAACGAAACCTCGGTAGAGCAGCGGCGAGGAATAGAGGCATTCAAACAGCACGTAGTCAACTGGTAGCATTTTTGGACGCCGATGACGAATGGACGTTGGACAAGCTTGAGAAGCAGCTTACTTATATGGCGAAGGTCGGCGCACGGTTTGCGTACACGGACACGTATTACATAAGTGGTTCGAAGCGACAGCTATTTAGCTCGATCGCCACACCTCGGACTGGTCAAGTGCTTCGCGATCTCGTTTCAGCGAGTTTCATAACCACCAACACGGTCATCGTCGAGCGTCGCTTGCTCAAGGAGCACGGTGGCTTTGACGAAAGGCCCGCCTATTACCTCAACGAAGACTATGCGTTATGGCTACGTCTGGCAAATGCCGGGGTTGAGTTTCACTATCTTGACGAGCCACTCGCCGTCTATCACGCTGCGCACGCCGCCGGGCGTGCATCCGGGCGTGCATACAGAGCTCGCATGGAACAGTCGTTCGTTCAGATACTCGAGGAGTACATCAGTGAGCAGAAGGTTGCACCTGATGTGGCGAGAGCGGCCAGGAACACGATCAGCCGGATCTCCGCACGGACCGCGTTGAGACACGTCGTCGACCGGCGCTGGCGGTGCGCAAGCCGTTGCACCGCGCGCGCCTGGCGCTACAGAAGCCTTCATGTCGCATGGCGCGGCCTCAGAAGGGCTCTACGTTACGTAAGTCCTCGGTGACCTGCCCTGTCGGTCTCGGAGGCGCACGGAGAAGCGCGAGCAGTACGTCTTCCAACACACCCGTCGGATTGGTCTGTTCACAGAACTATGACTACAGCCGAATCCACGCTGTAGGAATAAAATCGCGCGAGTACAACTGGTCCGAGACCACGGATAGGCTGATACGACTGATCGAGAAGGTACAGGTCCCTCCACGCGTTGGGTTGAGGCCGAGACTCATATTCTGGGAGTACCTGGTGCTGAAGGGCCGGATCTCGCTTAAGAAGCGCGGAGTGGCCGGCACTGTCGGCAAACTCCTCAAGAGGCCATAGGTGAAGACGCCGCGAACGAGTGTCATCATCCCCAACTGGAACGGCTCCAAGTTTCTCTCGCCCTGCCTAGAGGCACTGAAACGGCAGTCCGATCAAGACTTCGAGGTGATAGTAGTCGATAACCACTCGACCGACGACTCCCTGCAGACCCTCGAGAAGGATTTTCCAGAGGTGCGGGTCGTCCAGCTTGATAAGAACTACGGGTTTGCTCCTGCGATCAACCGAGGAGTAGAGCAGGCGAGGGGGGAGTACCTCGTCTTTTTAAATAACGACACCGAGGCTGAGCCAAATTGGCTGCAGGAGCTGGCGCGGGCCATGAAAGATAATCCCAAGGTGGGCGTGGCTGACAGCAAGATCATACTATTCTCGGACCGGTCCAAACTCGACAGTGTTGGCATCGAATACAGCCGATGGGGGTTTTCGACCCCGCGGGGCAGGGGACAGGAAGAGTCGCAATTCACTCAGGATACCGAAGTCTTTGCATGTTGCGGCGGCTCGTCAATTCTCCGTCGAGAGCTCATTGAGCAGATCGGCGCTTACGACGAGAGTTTTTTTGCCTACCTGGAGGATGTCGACCTCTCATACCGCATTCGGCTAGCGGGCTACATATGCGAGACTATTCCGACGTCCCGGATCTATCATCATTTGGGTCAGACGAGCGGGGGACTCACTCCCTTCACGCGGTACCATTCAATAAAGAATCTCTGGTTGGTATATCTCAAAAATTCTCCCCGAGAGGTTCTCTGGCGTACGCTTCCGCGGTTCCTCTTGCTGCAGGGGCTTCTGCTCCTCTCGGCCCTGAGACATGGACAAATTCTCCCCCCGTTTAAGGCCTATGGGTATCTGCTGGCGCACTTAGGTGCGGTGTTGCGGGCTCGTCGAAACATCCAGAGAGGGATGACTGCGGATTGGAGAGGTGTGTATAAGGCTATGGGGAGAGAGCTTCCGCCCCACTTGAACCCCCTCAGGAGATCTCCATGAAGGTTGCGCTGGATGTGCGGTGGTTGCGTAGGGGTCGGGTCGACGGGATCGGTCGGGTTGTGCTTTCACTGGTCCCCGAGCTAGTAAAGGATCGGTCTATCGAATGGACCCTGCTCTACCATGAGAAGTCGTCACGTGACTTGCTGGAGCCGAGGCTCGAGTCAGTGAAAGTTCGGTGGGAGAGGGTGCCGTTTCCGATCCTGAGTGCCACTGACCTGCTGAAGCTCCCCGGCTTTTTGAGAGAACTGGGTGTGGACACGTACCTGACTTTCAACTACGTCACCTCCCCTCTCCACCGGGGGTACCGCAGCCTGGCGGTAGTGCAGGACCTGATCCAATTTCACTACAAGGAGGGGGTAAAGCAAGCTCGAGGAGCGATGCGGATCTTCTACGCGACGAGATTGCCGACGCGCCTCATCCTCTCGCGGCTGGATCGCTTGATCGCCCCGTCACAGAATACCGCTCGTGACTTGAGCCGTTTGTTTGGTGTGGATGAACGAAAAGTATCGGTGATCCCTTGGGGGGCAGAGCGTCCGCCTGAACTTTCTGACGAGGAGCTACAAAAGGGGTTGGCCGCGCTCAATCTCGACAAGGATTACATCCTCTACGTCGGGCGCTATGAGCCGTACAAGAATGTCGGGAGCCTGATCGAGGCGCACCAGAGCTTGAGCAGGGAGCTACGCGGGGCTCACCCACTCGTTCTGGTCGGCAACCTCCCGGATGATCTCAAGGTCAGGATAGCCGGCGATCGACAAATCCGGGCCGTTGGCCAGCTGGAGAGCCTGGAGGCAGTCTATATGGGAGCGGCGTTATTTGTCTTTCCTTCCAAGTATGAGGGTTTTGGCCTACCGCCCCTGGAGGCGATGACTCGGGGGATACCGGTGGTAACGACTCACTTTGCGTCGCTACCCGAGGTAGGGGGGGACGCGGCTATCCAAACGGATGGAACACCGCCTGAGTTAGCTAAGGCAATAGAGCAAGTCCTCACAGATCAGAAGCTGTCCCAGAAGCTCATCGCCGCGGGGGGAGAGCAGGCACAGCGGTTCAGTTGGCAAAAGACGGCGGAGCAAGTGACCGCCATTCTCAGCGCGACCCAAGAGCTTTGATGCAATAGGTGCGTGGAATTACCCCAACGCTTCAGCTTCTACCTTCTCGCGGGCGGTCAGGGTGCGCGCGAACCGGTCGAGCTTCGCGACGATCAGGCCGCCAGTCTCGCCGCGCTCGATCCGCTCGAGCGCCTGCTGGAAGAGCGGCCTGTCCATGCCGCCGCCGAACTGGTCGAGCTCCTGCCAGGTCTTCGCCGAAGCGGCAGGCGCGGGCCGTGTCAGAGCGTCGATCGCCGCGGGTAGGGACTTGCGCGCTGCGCGCTCGCATCTACGCCAGCGCCGGATCGTACGCGCCGCGGCCCACGTTGTCCGGGCTGCGATCCGCGATCCCACTCTGACCTTTTCACGATTCCAGCGGTACCGCGCGTTCCGCTTCTAGTCCGGCTGATCGAGCGCCGTGTCGATCGCGCCACGGACTCGTGCCACCGTACGCTCCCACGTATAGTCGCGCTGGTCCGTCCCGGGTTTCACGCCGGGCTGGTTAGTTGGTTTTCGTTGTGTGACCCGAGTTCCGCACGTGCTAGGCGGATTCGGGCGTTTCGGCGGCCGGCTTTGGCTTGGTTGAGCGGTTCAGGCTGTTCGGCGCTCGAGATTTTGTAGGCACACGCTTTGGCCGTGTTTGTGTCTTTCTGTCCGGTGGGGCTGTCATTGTGTAGGCACTGTGTACCTGCGAGCGACGGTGCGGCGGACGAAAGTCAAGTCCCAGGACGTGGTGTAACTCGTCGGCTGCTCACGCTGCGGTGAGCTCGCGCGTCTGCTCTCTGTCCTTGTCTGTTTCTTCTTTCTCTTGGTCGATGAGCTGTTCGAGCGAGTGGGCGCTCAGGTAGCGACGGCCGACGAGCCACTCGTCGTTCTGTTCGATGACGACGCTGGCGGCGAGCCGGATCAGGGCGCGGTCGTTGGGGAAGATGCCGACGACGTCGGTGCGACGGCCGATCTCGCGGTTGAAGCGCTCGAGCGGGTTGGTGGAGCGCAGCTTCGTCCAGTGGTCGGCGGGGAAGCCGTAGAAGGCGAGCAGGTCCTCCTCGGCCTCCTCGAGCAGAGCGGCCACCCGCGGCAGCGGTTTGCGTAGCCGCTCGAGCGCTTCGCCGAGCTGCTCGCGCGCGGCGGCGGCGTCGTCGTTGTCGAAGATCGGCCGGATCAACGCGGCCAGCATCGGCTGCTGCTCGCGGCGGGCGTGGCCGAGCGCCTCGCGGAGGAAGTGCACGGTGCAGCGCTGCCAGGGGCAGCCGAGCACCTGAGCGATCGCCTTCTTCAGGCCCGCGTGCGCGTCGGAGACGACCAGCCGCACGCCCGTCAGGCCGCGCTCGACCAAGCCGCGCAAGAAGCTGCGCCAGAACGCTTCCGTCTCGGCCTCGCCGACGTCGAGGGCGATCACCTCCCGGTAGCCGGACTCATGCACCCCGTAGGCGAGCACGAGCGCCTTCCTGACGACGCGGCCGCCGTCCCGGACCTTCTCCACCTTCGCATCGAGCCACAGGTACGGGTAGGCGCCCTCGAGCGGCCGGTTGCGGAACGCCTCGACCTGCTCATCGAGGCCAGCGCAGATCCGTGAGACCTCGCTTTTCGAGACACGCAGGCCGAGCGACTCGACGACCTGGTCGACCTTGCGCGTCGAGACGCCGGCGACATACGCCTCCTGCACGACCGAGACGAGCGCCTGCTCGCTCCGACGCCGCGGCTCCAGGAAACTCGGGAAGTAGCTGCCGCGGCGGAGCTTCGGGATCGCCAGCTCGAGCTCGCCCGCACGCGTGTCCCAGCGCCGCGCTCGGTAGCCGTTGCGGTGCGTCAGCCGCTCCTCCGGCGCTCGCTCCCCACGAGCGGCACCCACGAGCTCGGACACCTCGGCCTCCATCAGCTGCTGCACCACCCAGGTCAGCGACTCGCGCAGGAAATCGAGCCCCTCCTCCTCGAGCAGGTAGCTGACGACCTGCTCAGCCGTCATCCTCTTCGTCTCGGCCATCGCGGTGACTCTCCTCTCGTCGTGATCCTTGGTCGGACCGACGAGTCTGAGCGCCGCGGTGGCCGGACCAATCTCCGGCTCCGTCCGACACGCTCCTACACCACGCTACGGGACGTGACCCGGACGAAGGGCGGCGAGCTGGTGCGCTATCTCCAGCTGGCGCACAACGAGCGCAACGAGCGCGGGGTGCCGGTGGCCAGGGTGATCCACAACTTCGGCCGCGAGGACAAGCTGGATCGGGAGGCGCTTCGGCGGCTGGTGGGCTCTATCCAACGTTTCCTCGGCAGCGAGGAGACGCTACGTGCCCAGGCGCCGGAGGGCTTCCGGTTCCTCGGTGCGCCAGAGGCGGGCGGGCCGCACGTGCTCGATGCGTTGTGGTCGCAGCTGGGGATCGGCAAGGCGATCGCGCGCGTGACGGGTCGCGGCCGCGGCCGCGCCGGCGTGGAGCGGGCGATCTTCGCGATGGTCTGTCAGCGCTGTCTGGAGCCGGCCTCGAAGCTGGAGGCGACCCGCTGGCTCGGCCGCGACGTCGTCATCGACGGCATCGAGGGCGTCTCCGACGACGAGCTCTACCGGGCGATGGACTTCCTGCTCGACTGCTCGGAGCGCGTGCAGGAGTCGGTCTTCTTCTCGCTCGCCAACCTGCTCAATCTCGAGGTGGACGTGATCTTCTTCGACACCACCTCGACCTACTTCGAGATCGATGTCGACGAGGACACGCTCGACGAGGAAGAGCCCGCTGGTCGTCCGTTGCGGCGGCTCGGCCACTCGAAGGACCACCGGCCCGACCTTCCCCAGGTGGTGATCGGGCTCGCGGTGACCCGGGAGGGGATCCCGGTCAGGGTGTGGGTCTGGCCCGGCAACCGCAACGACCAGACGCTGGTCGAGCAGGTCAAGCGCGACCTCGCCGGCTGGCGGCTCGGGCGGGCGATCTACGTCGTCGACTCCGGCTTCTCCGGCCGCGACAACCTCCGCCATCTCCGCTCCGGCGGCGGCCACTACATCGCCGGCGTCAAGCTCCGCTCCGGCATGCCCGAGACCGAGCAGGCGCTCTCGCGGCAGGGCCGCTACCGGCAGGTGCGCGACAACCTGCGCGTCAAGGAGGTCCGGGTCGGCGACGGCGACGCGGCCGTCCGCTACGTCGTCTGCCACAACCCGGCCGAGGCCGAGCGCGACCGCACCAAGCGGCAGCAGCGCATCGAGCGGATCGAGGCCGAGCTTGCCCGGCTCGACGCGCAGCGCCAGCGCGCGAAGACGAAGACCGAGCGGGAGCAGCATCTGCGCGGCGAATGCGCGCTGCGCGACCACCCGACCCTCTCCCGCTACCTGCACCAGACAACAAGCGGCCGGCTCTCACTCGACCGGGCCAGGATCGCCGCCGAGGAGCGGCTCGATGGCAAGTACCTGCTCACCACGTCCGACCCGAGCCTCTCCGCCGAGGACGTCGCGCTCGGCTACAAGCAGCTCCAAGAGGCGGAGCGCTCCTTCCGCGACCTCAAGGGCACGCTGCTGCTGCGGCCGGTCTTCCACCGCAAGGACGAGCGCATCCGCGCCCACGTGCTGATCTGCTTCCTCGCGCTCGTGCTCGTCCGGCTCGCCGAAACCCGCAGCGGCGAGACCTGGCGCACGATCCGCGCCGAGCTCGGCCAGATCCGCCAAGGCCACTTCCGCTCAAGCGACGGCGACTTCACCCAGACCAACGAGCTCAGCCGCCGCCAGCGCGACCTCCACGCCGCGCTCGCCGTCCCCGAGCCGCCCCGCTTCGGCCGCATCACCCCCGCCGCCACTCAGCCGGCGTAGGCACACGCCACAACCACCCCAGAAACGCCGCAACCCCGCTGCCCATGCGGGATCGCGGCACCCACGCACACCTACGCCATGCGGAACTCCGGTGTGAAGGACCCTGGGAATCTTGGAGGCTCCGGAGCCAGGCTCTGTCCTGGTGGAAGGAGATGCTCCTGCGATGGCGAGACCGAGGAAGTACCCCGATGAGTTGCGTGAGCGTGCGGTCAGGTTG